>Ga0102924_1004726_pt1 | contig 13572 bp, 8 predicted proteins | sample PaiPotPPM11metaG_FD_80116 | JGI IMG/M metagenome (GOLD analysis project Ga0102924, IMG submission 80116) | Iron sulfur acid spring bacterial and archeal communities from Banff, Canada, to study Microbial Dark Matter (Phase II) - Paint Pots PPM... ... | reverse complement strand
CGCATGTGGTGCGCTGGGTGACGACCGAGCGCGGCCTCGATGCCGCGGACTTCGCGCTGTTTGCTTATGGCGGCGCGGGACCGCTGCATGCGGCGATGGTGGCGCGCGAATTGCGGATCGGCAAAGTCGTCATTCCGCGCGCACCGGGACATTTCTCTGCCTATGGCATGCTGATGGCGGACCTGCGCCGCGACTTCGTCCACACTTGGTTCACGCCGCTTGCCAAGACATCCTTCGCCGACATGGAGAGCCTTTATCAGGACATGGAGCGGCGCGGCCGCGCCGGCATCAGTCACGCTCATGTCGACCTGCAGGAGATTGTCATTCTGCGCGGCGCCGACATGCGCTATGTCGGGCAGGAACACGCTGTCAGTGTCGAACTGCCCGCCGAGCTGTTTGCAAAGCAGGACCGCGACGGCATCAAAAGCTGCTTCGACGCCGTGCACGAAACGCGCTACGGCTATGCCTCGCCGGGCGAGCCTGCCGAAATCGTGAGCCTGCGTTGCGCCGTGGTCGGCCTGATGAAAAAGCCCCGCGAGCAGCAGATGGAAGCCGGTGCGGCCGATCCGCCGGCGCAGGCGTTCCGCGGCAATCGTCTGGTTTATTTCGCCGGTGCGGGCTTTGTCGAAACTCCGACCTATGACCGCGCGCATCTCGTTGCTGCCAATACGATCAATGGCCCGGCGCTGATCGAGGAATATGCCTCGACCACTGTGGTGCATCCGGGCGATGTGCTCGAAGTCGACGGGCTCGGCAATCTCGTCATTACCACCGGGAGAGGCTGACGATGAATGTCGCTTTCGACAGCAAGTCGGACGTCAAGCTGCAGGGACGGATCGACCCGGTCACCGTGGAAGTCGTGCGCAACGGTCTCATCGCCGTGACCGAGGAGATGAAGACCAATCTGATGCGCACCGCCTACAACATGATCATCTACGAGGCGCTCGATTTCACCGTCGGCCTGTTCAATGCGCGCGGCGAGACCGTCTCGATCGGGCTCGGCCTGCCGATGTTCATTCGCGGCATGAGCGATACCGTCAAGGCCAAGATCAAGCACTACGGCGTGGAGAATATGGAGCCCGGCGACATCCTCCTCACCAATGATGCCTACACGACCGGCAGCCATCTCAACCACATGACCTTCACGGTGCCGATCTTCCACGACGGCAAGGTCGTCGCCTTCTCAAGCTGCATGGCGCATTGGACCGATGTCGGCGGCACGCTCTCGGGCGTCACCACCGATATCTTCGCCGAAGGCCTGCAGATGCCGATCGTGAAGGCCTATCGCAAAGGCGAGCCGAACCAAGACATCATGGACATCATCCGCATGAATGTGCGGGTGCCGGAGCGCGCCATGGGCGACCTGCGCGCCCAGATCGCGACCGTGAAGACCGGCGAGAAGCGTTTCCTCGAGATGATTCAGAAATACGGCGTCGATACCGTGCTCGGCTCGATCGACGCCATCATGGAGCAGAGCGAGGCGATCACGCGCGAGCGGGTGCGGGCGATCCCCGACGGCGTCTACGAGGCCGAATCCTACATGGACGACGACGGCGTCGCGCTCGGCAAGCGCATTCCCATTCGCGTCAAGATCGAGGTTGCGGGCGACCGCATGACGGTCGATCTCTCCGAAGTGTCGCACCAGGTCTCGGGCTTCTACAATTCCGGCGAGACCGCGGGCCGCTCGTCCTGCCAGGTCGCGTTCAAGTGCCTCACTTCGTCGCTCGATCTGCCGATCAATGACGGACAATTCCGCGCGCTCGATATCGTGCTGCCGCCGGGCCGCGTGATCAGCGCGCAAAAGCCCTCGGCGATGCGGATGTGGATGACGTTTCCGATGACCGTCGTCGACACCATCTTCAAGGCGCTGGCGCCGGCGATTCCCGATCGCGTCATTGCCGGCCATCATGCCGATCTCGTGCTTGGCCGCGTCAACGGCCGTCGGCCAAACGACAACAGCTTCTACATTTATCTCGGCGGCCTGATCGGCGGCGGCTGGGGCGCCAAGCACGACAGCGATGGCGTCAATGCCACGGTCGCCATCAATGACGGCGACACCCATAACGGCCCGAGCGAGCAGGTTGAAGCCAAATATCCGGTGCTGATCGAGCGCTATGCATTACGGCCAGATTCCGGCGGCGCCGGCAAATTCCGCGGCGGACTCGGCACCGAGCAGGTGGTGCAGATGCGCGGCAAGATCTCGTTCAACGCCCAGATGGATCGTACCCGCTGCCGGCCGTGGGGCCTCAACGGCGCACTTGCCGGCTTCGGCAATGCGGTCGCCATCCACCGTTTCGGCGAGGACGAGCAGGGCTTTGCCAACGGCAAGGCGTTCGATCAGGTGCTGGAGCCCGGCGACGCCTACATCCTGCGCTCGGGCGGCGGCGGCGGTTACGGCTCGCCGCTCGATCGTGAGCCCGAGACAGTCGAGCGCGACGTGCGCCAGGGCTACGTGACCAAGGCGTCAGCAGAGACGCTTTACGGCATCGTCTTTCACGACGGCACGCTCGATGTCGACCTGGTGCGCACGCAAAAGCGGCGCGAGGAGTTGCGGGCGCAAGGCCTGCCGGTCAATGCGCCTGAAACACCCGACGCGCCGGGCGAGGGCTGGTCGCTCAATCTCAACCGCCGCCGTCCGCCGGAGACTCGCAAGCTCAGCGACGAGGAGCGGCTCGTCATCGCCATGACCGGGCGGTGTTGCTAGCCCACGTCGCCTGGCTGTTTCAGCGCGTAGAAAATCAATTTTTCCAGTGGCTTAACGTCAGCTTAGCCTGAATACCAGCGCTCGGCTTCGAGCGGGCCGTCATGGAGTTTGACCCAACGGAATTTTATGGATTATATTGGATCCAATAATATCCATGGCCCGTTGAAGGGGACAATGGCGATGCCGCTGGATCTATTGGAACCTACCGTTGCCGACCGGCCGCCGGTGATCGCCGGTGCGCCGCGCCTCTCGGACCTGCGCGGCAAGCGCGTCGGCTTTGTCGACAACAGCAAGTGCAATGCCGATCTCTTCATCCGCCGCCTGTGCAGTCAGTTCGGCGACCGTTACGCCGTCGTGCCCGGCCCGATCGTGTGCAAGCTTGCGCCAAAGGACAGGCTGAGCGAGGTCGATCTGTCGCGCTTGGCGCAATGCGATGCCGTGATCCTGTGCTTCGGCGATTGCGGCACCTCGACGTCGATCACCGTCGCTGACGCTGTCGAAATCGAGCGCCGCGGCATCCCCACGGTCAACGTCTTCAGCAACGCCTTTGCCGATGCGGCGCGCAAGCAGGCCGAGGGCCGCGGCATGCCGGATCTGCCGCTGGTGAAAATTCCGCATCCGATGCACACGGCCGCGCAGAAGACCGTGAGTCAGCGTGCCGATGCCGCGATCGACGCCCTGGTCGAGCGGCTCACCAGCGAGGTCGAGAATGCGGCCGAGACCAAGGCCAAGGCGAGCGGCTGGTTCGACGGCGCCAACGATAATGACGACCAGGAAATGCTGTTCGCGCGCGGCTGGACCGACGGCTTGCCGGTGGTGTTTCCGACCGCGAGCAAGGTCGCGGCCATGATCGAGGCGTCGGGCCGCGACGCCAACGAACAAATCGGGCCGATTCCGCCGTGCTGGCGCAAGGCCACCGTCGAGAAGATTGCCGTCAATGCGGTGTTGGCCGGATGCAAGCCGGACTATTTCCCGGTGGTGCTCGCTGCGCTCGACGCGCTTCTCGACAATGACTGCCAGCTTTACAGCATCCAGACCGCGACCAACACCACAGCGCCACTGCTGATCGTCAACGGCCCGATTGTCGGCCAGGTCGGCATCAATGCCCGCGGCAATGTGTTCGGCCAGGGCGTGCGCGCCAATGCCACGATCGGTCGCGCGGTGCAACTCGTGCTGCGCAATATCGGCGGCGACATTGCCGGGGAGACCGACATGGCGACGCACGGTCAAGCCGGCAAGTTCAGCTCCTGTATCGCCGAAGCCGAAGCCGACAGCCCTTGGACGCCGCTGCACGTCGATTCAGGCTTTGCCGCCGACGACAGCACCGTGACTGTGATCGGCGCCTCGGCGCCGCATAATGTCTTTACCTATGGCTGCAAGAGCGGCGAGGACATCCTCGAGCATTTCATTGGCGCCGCGACGGCGCTCGGCCACAACAACATCATCTTCCCGACCGGGCCCTTGTTCGTCATCAGCCCCGAACATGCCGGCACCTTGGCGCGCGACGGCATCGGCAAGGTTGAACTCCGCAACGCCATATTCGAGCGTGCGCGCATTCCGCTGTCGCGTTTTGCCAAGCGCAGTGTCGAAGGCCTACGCCACCGCCGCTCGCGCTGGTTCGCCGAAGTTGGTGATCCGGCTCATATCGGCATCGCCGACCGGCCCGAGGACATTAATGTCGCCGTCGCCGGCGGGGCCGGCATTCATTCGCTGTTTGTGCCGACGGCCTTTAGCTATCGCCCGGTGACGCGCCGGATTGCGCGCTGAACGGGCCTGCGCCGAACGAGAGCACAGGCGAAGACTCTCAGCGGGGGTGACGGAACCGCGAGGAAACCGGCTTTCTAGGGAGGGGGCACCAATCGGTGGTTTCAGCCGGCCAATCACCTATACTTTCATGATGGGGCGCGGGGAGATCGGGTACTCGACGGCGAAGGGCCGCCGAGCGCTTGACCGTTTCGGGATGGGCCGGGCGGGATGCGAAGGGGGATGGAATGTCGCAAACGCAGCATGGCGCGAGCCTGCCCGCCGACGCGCCAAGCTCGCGGCTGAAACTCATCGGCCTGCTGGTCGGTGCGGCCGCGCTCATTGCGATCATTGCCATGCCGCAGCCCGCGGGGCTTTCGGTCGCCGGCCAGCACATGCTCGGCATTTTCGTCTTCGCCGTCGTGATCTGGATGACGGAAGCGGTGGATTATGCTGCGAGCGCGATCATGCTGATGGCGCTCATCACCTTCCTGCTCGGTGTCGCGCCAGACCCGGCGCATCCCGAGCGGGCGCTCGGCACCGGCGCCGCGCTCGCCGCGGCGTTGGACGGCTTCACCAATCCGGCCGTGGCGCTGATCGCGGCGTCGCTGGTCATCGCCGCGGCCATGGCAATCACCGGGCTCGACCGGCGCGTCGCCTTCAAGGTGATTTCGCTCCTTGGCATGTCCAGGAGCCGCCTGCTCCTCGGCACCATCGTCGTCATGGCGATGCTCGCCTTTTTCATTCCGACCGCGTCGGCGCGCGTCGCCTGCCTGACGCCGATCATTCTCGGCTTGATCGCAGCCTGCGGCATCGACAAAAAGAGCCGCGTCGCCGGCATGCTGATGATGGCGATCTGTTATCTGTCGCTGATCTGGGCGATGGGGATCGCGACCGGCGCAGCCCAGAACGTCTATGTCAACGCGCTGATGGAGCGCACGATCCATGTACAGATCTCCTGGCTCGACTGGCTGGCGGTCGGCGCGCCGTTCTCGATCGCACTGAGCATCGTGCTTTATTTCCTGTTGCTGCGGATGATGGCGCCGAAGCCCGACGAAGTTTTGCCGGGCGACGCGAGCGCTGCAGGCAGCGGCGTCGCGCAGAGGCCGGAAAAGCTCGGACCAATGACGGCCGACGAGATCAAACTTCTCATCTTCGCCATGGTGCTGCTCGGCTTCTGGGCGACGGAAAAGAAGCTGCACCATTTCGACTCGTCGGCGGTCGCGATTGCGGCGGTGGCGATCATGTTTCTGCCGCGGCTCGGCGTCCTGAAATGGTCGCAGGTGCAGGCGCGCGTGCCGTGGGGCATTCTCATCCAGCTCGGCGTCGGCGTCGGGCTCGGCACCGCGCTGTTGAAGACCGGCGCCGCGGCTTGGCTTGCCTCCTATGTCGTCGCGGTATTCGATGTTCAGCACCTGTCGATCTTCGCGATCCTCGCCGTGCTCTGGCTGTTCCTGATCATCATTCATCTCGGCTTTGCCTCGGGCGCGGCGATGGCCACCACCATGATTCCGGTGATGATCAGCATGCTGCAGCAGACCCAATTGCCGGTCCAGAAAATCGCCGGCGTCACCATGCTTCTGACCTTCGTGACCAGCGTCGGCTGGATCCTGCCGATCAACGGCCCGCAAAACATGCTGGCCTACGGCACCGGGACCTTCGAAGCGCGTGATTTCATCCGCGTCGGCATCGTGCTCACGGCAATCGCCTATGCGTTGTTGCTCGTGTTCGCGGCCACTTATTGGCGCTGGCTCGGCTATACTTAGAGGTTCTTACAATGCCATTGCGCATTCCCTTGCGAGACATCGGAGCGGCGACGACCGCCGATGCGGCCTATCAGGCGCTGCGGCAGGGCATCCTTCGGGGCGATCTGGCGCCGGGCGAACGGCTGCGCAGCGATGCACTCGCTAACGATCTGAAAGTCAGCCGCACGCCGGTGCGCGAAGCCTTGCGCAAGCTCGAGGCGGAAGGGCTCGTGCAACGCTCGGGCTCGGGTCTCATCGTCCGTGAATTCAGCGAGCACGATCTCACCGAATTGTTCTATGTGCGCGAGGCGCTCGAAGGTATGGCGGCGCGGCTTGCGGCCGAGAACGCCACCCCCAACGAGATTGCCGAGATCCGCGAATTGCTCGACGACATGGAGGCGCTCGGGCAGCGCGGCGATGTCGTTGCGCTGCGTCCGCTCACTGCCGAATTCCACCGCCTGGTCGGTCGCGCCGCCCATAACGGCCGGCTGCTGCAGTCGCTGCAAACGCTGTTGGAGCACGTGCGGCAGATGCAGACTTCGACGCTTCTGCTTATCGAGGGCAGGGCGACCGAAGCGCTCAAGGAGCATCGCGAACTGCTGCAGGCCATCGAGGCGCGCGATGCCGATCGTGCCGAGGCGGTCGCGCGCGCACACCGGCGCAAGACGCTCGAACTGCGCCGACAGCTGCTGCGTGCGCAATTGCGCGAAAGCCGCGCCAATGGCAACAAGGCGGCCGACTGACAACCCAAAACCGGTAAGAGCATAAGCCTGACATGTCTGGTGAGACCAAGAAGCTCGCGGAATTCGCGGCCGCACTGCGCTACGAAGATATTCCCGCCCCGGTGATCGCTATCACCAAGGCCTGCTTGATCGATGCGGCGGGTGTGTCGCTATTCGGCAGTAGTCTGCCGTGGGGCAAGAGCGTTGCCGATTTCGCCTTCCATGTTGGCGGCGAGGGGTCCGGCAAAGCCGCGAGCACGGTGCTGAGTCCCGATCTGCGCCGCGTCAGCGCGCCCGCTGCGGCGCTCGCCAACGGCACATTCGCGCATTCGTTCGAGTTCGACAATCTGCGGCAGCCGAGCGTCGGCGTGCATCCGGGCTCGACCGCCTCGCTGGCTGCGCTTGCCGTCGCCGAAGAATTCGACGTCTCAGGCCGTGAATTGATCACGGCGCTGGTCGCCGGCAATGAATGCATGCTGCGCACCGGACTCGCCGCCAAGAGCACCAGCGAGCATTTCGGCTTTCACGCCCCGGGCCTTACCGGCGTGTTCGGCTCCGCGATCGCCGCCAGCAAGATCATGGGCAATGACACGCACAAAACCACGATGGCGATCGGCATCGGCGGCTCGTTCGGCTCGGGCCTGCTCGCTTTCGCCAAAGCCGGCAATGGCGGCATGGTGAAGCGCCTGCATATGGGACGCGCCGCGGAGGGCGGGGTCACCGCGGCCTATCTCGCCGCACGCGGCTTCGAGGGTCCCGACGTCGTGCTCGAAGGCAAATTCGGCTATCTCGACGTCTATGCCGAAGGCGGCGATCCGGCGCTTCTGGTTGAGGGCCTCGGCACGCGCTGGGACAGTCTGAACATCTGGTTCAAGATGTTTCCCTGCCACGTGACGGCGCAGGCGCCGGTGCGCGCCATCCGCGAATTGCAGCACGCGCACAAGTTCGGCCCCGATGATGTCGCCCGCATCGTGCTTTTTGCCTCCGACAAGGTGCTGTCGCATCATGCCGAGCGCGCGCCGCGCGATGTCGGCACGGCGCAATACAGCGTGCCGTTCAGCGTGGCGCTCGCCTTGTTCCGCGATCCGGCCGATCCGCAGGCCTTTCTTGATGGCCCCAATCAGAATCCAAAAATCCTCGACATCTGCCGCGCCGTCGAGCTGCGCCCTTATGCCTCGGCGATCGCCGCCGGCCACAATGCCACCTGCCGGCTCGAGGTGATGCTGAAGGATGGCCGCGTATTGGCAGTCGACAAGACCGACGGCGACGACAGCGACTCTGCCGCGGTCGCGCAGCAGGTCGAGACCAAGTTCTTCAATCTGACGAGCGGATTGGCGGATGGCCGCGCGGCAGAGCTCCTGACGCGGCTGAATGCCATCGAAGACCGCGCCATGGCGGAGCTTTTCCGGTTCTAGTGCAAGATCCCGCAGTTCGCCGCGACAATTCAACGTCGGCGCTGTGCATCGATCGAGGGAATGGTGCGATTTTCTCCAGTGTTTTTCGCCACAGATGATTCCGCTCCGGCCCCGATGCTTGCAGTCATTACGTTAGTCCTGCTTGGAGCGCATGGCTCGACCATCAGGGGGTGGTCGCGGCTAATGCGAGAGAAAAAGGTCCGCATAAATACGTACATCGGCAAAAAACCGAGGTAACATTCGACAGGTGCCGACCCAGAGGCCACGGACATGGCTGAAGCGACCGCATCCATCGATACCGGCGAAATTTTTGTCGTCGATGACGATGCGGCTATACGCGACCTCCTGACCATCCTGTTCACGCGGCGCGGCTTTAAGGTTGCGGGCTTCGCCGACGGTTCGAGCCTGGTGGCCGCGATGCGAACGCAGAGTCCGGCCTGCATTCTTCTTGACGTGCACATTCCGGGAAAATCCGGGCTCGATATCCTCAAGGACCTGAACGCGCGCCATCATCCGGCGCCGGTCATCATCATTTCCGGCAAGGGCGACATCGCCATGGCGGTGGACGCGATCAAGAGCGGCGCACTCGATTTCATCGAGAAGCCGTTCAGCGGTTCCGATGTCGTCGCCCGCGTCGAGGAAGCGTTGACTGCCGATGCCACGCGCAAAGCTGCCGGCCGCGGCGAGCAGAAACTGCAGTTCTACTTTCCCGGCCGCGAGCCGCTCACCGCGCGGGAACAGGATGTGCTGGGGCGGATCGTCGAAGGCGCTACCAACAAGGAAGCGGGTCAGCAGCTCGGCATCAGCTATCGCACCATCGAAATTCACCGCGCCCGGATCATGGAAAAGCTCGGCGCCAAGAATGCCGCCGATCTGATGCGGATTGTGCTCAGCGAGAATCGCAGCAGTTCCGGCGGCTAACCGCACCGCGTCATCATCCGAACGCTGTCTTAGATCGCCTGCCGGCGCCGGGTTTTGGCAGGTGCTTCAGCCTGGGCTTGCGCTGGAGCGGCATCGAGCGCGACGCGGATCATCTGCGCCAATTGCGGCTTGCGATAGGGCTTGGCCAGCAACAAGACGCCGGGATCGAGCCGGCCGTGATGGACGATCGCGTTTTCGGTATAGCCCGAGGTGAACAACACTTTCAGCTCTGGCCGGCGCTTGCGGGCTTCGTCCGCGAGTTGCCGTCCGTTCATGCCGCCCGGCATGACGACGTCGGTGAACAGCAGATCGAGTGGCGTGTCGCTGTCGATCAGCGCCAGGGCTTCCGCGGCATTGGTCGCCGAGAAGGTCCGGTATCCAAGCGATTTGACTTGCGCCGTCACATAGGTGCGCACCAGCGCATCGTCCTCGACGATCAGGATAGTCTCGTGGCCGCCGTCGATCAGCGCCGTGGGTACCGTGATCACCAACGGCTCGGCCTGGTCGGTGGCGCGCGGCAAATAGATCTTGATCGTCGTGCCGTGGCCTTCCTCGCTGTAGATCTTGATGTGCCCTTCCGACTGCTTGACGAAGCCGTAGACCATGCTCAGTCCGAGGCCGGTGCCCTTGCCAGGCGCCTTGGTGGTGAAGAACGGCTCGAACACTTTGTCGATGATGGCGCCAGGGATGCCGGAGCCGTTGTCGCTGACGGCGATCATCACATAGGCGCCGGGGCGGGTGTCGGGATTCATCGCGGCATAGCCGTCGTCGAGCACGACGTCGGCGGTCTCGAAGGTGAGCTTGCCGCCGCTCGGCATAGCGTCGCGCGCATTGATCGCGAGATTGAGCAGCGAGGTTGTCAGCTGGCTCGGATCGATCAGCGCCAGCGACGCATTATCATCGAGCATCGCCTCGATCTCGACGTTCTCGCCGAGCGTCGGGCGAAGGAGCCGCGCCGCCTCCACGACCAGTTCATTGACGTTGGTCTTGCGCGGCTGCAGCGGCTGCCGGCGCGAGAACGCCAGCAGATTGCGCGTCAGCTGGGAACCGCGTTCGGCGGCGTCGTCGATCATCTTGGCGATGGCGGCAAGCTCCGGCCGGTCGGCGACGCCTTCTTCGAGGATTTCGATCGTGCCGGTGATCACCGTCAAGATATTATTGAAGTCGTGGGCGACGCCGCCGGTCAATTGTCCGACCGATTCCATCTTCTGCGCCTGGCGCAATTGCCGCTCGGTTTCGCGCGCCTCCGACACGTCGTGATAGACCACCACGCCGCCGGCGGAATCTTGCGCGCCCAGGCGAATGGGGCCGCCGGTCGAGATGAAGGTGACCGGCTTCGGCAGATGCGGGTAACGCACGGTGATCTCGTAGTTCTCGAACGACTCGCCGCATACCGCCCGCATCAGCGGCCGTTGCTCCAGCGGTATCGGCGTCACGCCGTCCGCCGCGAAGATTTCCTGAGCGTGGGTCCATTGCATCGGGTTCATGCCGAGGCGGATGTTCATCACGCGCTGCGCTGTCGGATTGCACAGCACGATATTGGCATGGCGATCGCCGACCAGAACCGCATCGGCCATGCTGTTGATGGTGTTGTCGAGAACCTCGGCAATGCGGCGCCGTTCGGCGATCTCCAGCTTGAGCCGCTCCTTGGCCTCATTTGCCTCGGTGATGTCGCGGGCGAGCGAGCAAGCGCCGATGACGGCCCCCGACGCGAGCTTGATCGGTGCAACGCTGAGCGAAAGCGTGATCTCGCGGCCGTCTCGGTCCAGCCGGACTGTTTCGAAGTCTTCCAGGATCTCGCTGCGAGCGATGGTGTCGAAGATATATTCGAGCTCATGACGCCGGTCTTCGGCCACGATCCGGTCGATGCTGCGGCCAAGCATTTCTTCGGCGGTCCAGCCGAACAGGCGCTCGGCGGCCGGATTCCAGCTGGTGACGACGCCGTCCAGGGTCAGAGTGATGATGGAGTCATTCGAAGATTGCACCGCCGCGCTGAGTAGCCGTTCGCGGTCGAAATGCCGCTCGAGCTCGGCTTCGGCTCGGCTGTGCTCGGCGATGGCCTTTTCAAGCGACGCGGTCTTTTCCTTGACCTCCGCCATCATGCGCCTGAAGGCGGTCGCCAGCACGCCGATTTCGCCGCTCCCCTCGGGCAGCGTGATCGATTGATCGCCGCCGACCGTGGGCAGGGCGCCCGATTGATCGCGGGTAAAGGCTTCAACGGCCTGCGTCATCTGCACCAGCGGCCGCGTGAGCGAACGCGCCAACAGGATCGCGAGCGCCGTAGCGCACAATACCGCGGCCAAGCCGACAAGGAGTGTCGACCGCCCGACCGCCAGCGCCGGCGCCATCACGGCGGAGAACGGGCTGACTTCGAGGATGCCGACTCGCGGTCCATCGGCCAGCCGCACGGACGCGAGGCTCACCAGCGACTCTTCGTTGTTGTCGCCAATCAGGAACAGCGATTTCGCTTTGTCCGCCGGAAATAGCGGTACCATGGCGGGATAATCGCTCTGCCAGCGTTGCGGCTTGCCGAGATCGACGGCGTATTCCTTGGCAGTATCGGGATTGAGGAGATAGTTGCCGAGTTCGTCTATGATATAGACTTGGCTGCCGGGTTGGGCACCTGCGGCGATCTCGCGGAAGATCGGCCGCATGTCGACATTGATGATCACGATGCCGAACGGCTTGCCGTCTGGCATGTCCACCCGCTTGGCCACGCGGAGCACGGGGATGTGGGGAACCGCACTGGCGCCGTGCTCCTGATTGAGCTCGACTGGCGACACATAGACCTGATCGGTCGGTGTGGCGAGCGCAGCGGTGAAATAGGGGCGGTCGACCTTCTGCTGCAACTCCCCATCGGGTACGACGCGAACCTCGCCGTTCGGTCCGGATCGGTCCACGCGCACGCTTTCCCGGCCATCGGCTCGGATAATGCGGAACTTATCGTAGGATTTTTTCGCCATCAGTTCGGCGACGAAGCGATTGGCGATGCGCGCGGCCCAGGTCGCCTCGGTCGTGTTATCCTGGGGGTCGACGCCGCCGGCGGCATGTGCCCGCACCATTCCAAAAAGTGCGACGGCCTTCTGGAATCCCATAATGTCTTCGCGCGCCCCGCTGACGCTCGACGCCAGCGTCGTCGCCAGCACCCGCGCATGGACTTCGGCGCGCTCTGCGGCACGCGGCAAAACCGCGGATCTGACACTGTGGTACGAGAGCAAGCCGACAGCGAGCGCGGTCAGCGCGACAAGCACGACCATCGCCAGTGCCATCCGGGACGAAAGCTTCATGGATGAGGCCGTCTGCTCTGGTCTTCGAATTCGATGTGATCAGGTGCTGTGCTTGGAGCTGCCTTGCCCGTGATCACGCTCAACGTTGTTCCCTTCTCCCGGAATATTCAAGCAATCATTGACCGCCGTCAAAAATTCGCTCGCTCTGAATGGCTTGCGCAGCCTCTGGACGGCACCGAGCTTGGTCGCCATCGCCAGAAAGTCCGGCGGTCCGGTCGAACCTGACCCCGGACCGACGGTCATCCCGGAGACGACAAGAATCGGCAGGGCTGGGACGTGATTGAGGACCCGCTTGATGGTTTCGAGCCCATCCACGTCGGGCATGAAAATGTCGACGATCAGAAGGTCGAAATGCTCGGAAGCGATCCGGGCCAGTCCCTCGCGGCCGCCGGCCGCTTCCACCACGTCATGACCCCTGGTGCCGAGCAAATACGACATCGTGGCGCGCACTACGCGGTCGTCGTCGGCGATCAGAATGCGGGCCATAGCTGCCCCAGGTATCGGTCCGGTGCATCTTCCCGAGATTCATTATACAAGCTGTGACTGATTCTTCGCGTAATTGCGCTAAAATTGCACTCATATAGATTGGACGCGTGCAGTGCGGCATTCGACGCTTTCAGCTCCGCCGTGCGATCTCGGTCCGCGCCTGACTGAGGGTCTCCTCGGGCGTTCCTGACGCGTCGATGATCTCCCAGGCGACGTCGTCGGTCGCGAAGGTCTCCTGCTGTTGCGCCACGGCGGCATCGGCATCGGAGGCATCGGGACCGCGGGTGCCGATGCGCGCAAGCCGCGTTGCCAGATCGGCCATGAGAAACAGACCGTGGAAGTCGGCGCCGGCCGCTTTCGCTGCGGCCTCGATCGCTGCGCGTTCGTCCGGTCGGGCAAAGACTGCGTCGACGATTGCGGAATGGCCGGCGCGGGCAACGCGTGCCGCCTTGTCGGCCACGATCCGGTAGACGTTCGCCGTCACTTCCGGCCGATAGGCCTCGGCCGCGAGACGATCGGTCTCGGCCTTGCCGTGAAGCGCCTTGCGCT
>Ga0102924_1004725_pt1 | contig 13572 bp, 11 predicted proteins | sample PaiPotPPM11metaG_FD_80116 | JGI IMG/M metagenome (GOLD analysis project Ga0102924, IMG submission 80116) | Iron sulfur acid spring bacterial and archeal communities from Banff, Canada, to study Microbial Dark Matter (Phase II) - Paint Pots PPM... ... | reverse complement strand
GCCGTAGACCTCCTTGCCGCCGGACTTCTTGCCCTTGAGGAACTTGGTCACGGCCTGCACCTGTTGCCAGGTCTTGGGCGGACCCCAATCGCCCTGGCCGCCCGAGGCCTTCCATTGCTTGGCGAGCTCCGCGTCGGAGAAGACGTCGGTGCGGAAATTGATCGTGTGGCAGTCGCTGTCGATCGTGACGCGATAGATCTTGCCGTTCCAGGTGCCGACCGGCGGCTTCAGATAGTTCACGTAGTCGTCGAAATCGACCTGCTTCTTGACCCAGTCCGGCATCTCCGAGGTGAGGCCTCTGCCGCACACGTCGCCCTCGAACGGAGCCCCCATCTCGATGATGTCGTAGTCGACCGTGCCGGATGCGATCGATTGCTGCAGGCGCGCATTGTAGTCGGCCTGGGCGAGATCGATCCACTTGATCGAGGCGCCCGTATAGGCCTCCCAGGGCTTCAGGAAGCCGCGGAACAGGAAGTTGTGCAGGTTCTGGTTGTTGAGTCCCATGAAAGTGAACTCGACCCCCTTGAACTCGCCTGGCTGCACGTTCGCCTTGGTCGGGCCGAGGCAAAGGGCGCCGACCTTCTGCCAATCGGCGTCGGTCGGGGAACCGTGGCCGGCGCCGGGGATCTTCATGATCTCCATGCGCAAATTGTCCGCATAGGCGGGGCTCGTCGACAGGGCGAGCGCGCCGGTCGCGGCGAGCGCCGAGGCGGCGCCCGCGGTCGCGGCGCCTTTCATTAAATCGCGGCGGCTGGCTTGCATGGCCATCAGCCGATTATAGATGTCTACCCTCATTGCGAATCCTCCCGGGTTGAGTTCCTTCTCGTCCTTGACGGCGCTTTCGGTGCCTCCCTCTCCTCTTGGTCGGATGACGCGCAATCCGCTCGCCGGCGGCATCGTGGCTCCAGCGGATGGCGGGCCTAAGCTTGCATCTTCAAGGAGGCAGCATATGCGAGCGAGTATGCAACGCGGCTTTCAGGTGTCAACCGAGCTCCCTCAGGGCTGCGCTGCGAGCAGCGATCGGTCCCGGAATCGCTGCGGCGAGCACATGCCGCACGGCTCGCCCGGCCTCACGCGGGTTCAGGCGATATCACCCCCTTCTTGAAGACGAAGCAGCCATAGAAGCGCCGCTCTCCCGTCTGGATGACGCAATAGGCTTTCTTGGCGAGGTCGTAGAAGGCGAAGCGCTCGATCGAGCCCATCGGCGAGGAGCGGCCCTCGGCCGCGTCGATCTCGGCCTGCACCTCGGCCTGCACCTTCGGCACCTCGTCGGGCTTGCCGACGACCTCCATGCGCAGGGCCGGCTTCTCGACGAACGAGTCGAGCGGCAAGAGCGACAGGACGGCGCGCGCCGCGCGGCCCGCCGTCACGCCGTCGATGCGCAGGAGCCGCCGCAGCACGCTCTGGCGGGCGACCGCGTCGGCCGGGAAATTGGTGTCGCAGATCACGAGGTCGTCACCATGCCCCATGGCGCGCAAGGCGTAGAGCACGTCGGCGTTGAGGATTGGATCGATCGATTTCAGCATGCGACGCTTCCCCGTTCCGTGCCGGGCCTCTCTCCCGTTCGGCCGCTCCCGGCCGAGCGCCTGGCTCTCTTCGGCATCAGCACTATAGAACATGGACGAGAGCGCCGGGAAGGCGCGCTTCCATGCGCCAAGGGAGGACGGCCATGCGCTATGAATTGATGCTTCCCCATCAGCTGCGCAGGGCGATCGCGGAAGGCTGGCCGGCCATCCTGCCGGTGGGCGTGCTCGAATATCATGGCGAGCATCTCGCGCTCGGCATGGACACCCTCGCGGTGGTGAAGGCGGCGGAGCTCCTCGAGAAGGAGGCCGACCTCGTGCTCCTTCCCCCCTTCTACTACGGGGCGGCGAGCTATGCGGTCGAGAAGCCGGAAATGAATGGCTCGCTGCATGTCGACGCCGAGAGGCTCGTGCCCTTCGCCCGGGATCTGTTCCGCGCGCTGCTGCGCGTCGGCTTCCGCAACCTGCATTTCTTCATTCATCATCAGACCGAGAATTTCGCCTTCGGCATGCCGACGGACCTGGCCTTCCGGCTGGCGGCCCGCCAAGCCGTCTTCGAACTCGTCGAGACGCAGCGCGGCGAAGGCTGGTGGGGCGATGCCAAGATGGCGGATTATTATGCGAAGAACGCTTCGGGCGATGATCCGTTCGGCTGGATCAAGGGGCACCCGCTGCTCGATCAGGAGGCGATGCGGACATACCCCTTCGATCATGCGGGGCAAGGCGAGACCTCGCTGATGATGGCGCTGTGCCCCGAAGCGGTGGACATGGGCCGCTTCTCGGCGGCGGCATGGTACGCCCGCAGCGCCGAAAAGGCGTCGCCAGAGCTCGGCGCCGAAGGCCGCGAATTGATCCTCGGGCATATGCGTCGGGTGCTGGGCTTGGCCACCGCGCCGCGCTAGGGCGGGCCAATGCCTACTCTCCGTCGGCGCCCATGCGCCGCATCAGGTCCTGCGTGCGCCGGTAGATCTCCCGATAGACCATATAGCCGTGCCGGTAGACCTGCGCGTTGGCAGGATCGGGCACGAGCTCCGCAACCTTCGGGTTCCAGGCCCTGATGTCATCGGGCCTGGCCTCGCCGACGGCGAGCGCCGCGAGGAACGCGTCGCCATAGGAGGCGCCGACCGTCCTCTGCCGCAGAAGCTGCGTCCTTCCCGAAATATCGGACGTTGCCTGCGCCCAGACGCGGTTCTTCGTTCCTCCGCCGACCGCGAGGATGGCCTTCGGATCCTGGCCCGCCTCGAGATAGGTCTCGATGATGTGGCGCGTGCCATAGGCGATGCCCTCGAGGAGCGCGCGGTAGATGTCGGCGCGCCCATGGGTGAGGTCGAGACCGAAGAGCACGCCCTTGGCATGAGGATCGTGGATGGGCGTGCGCTCGCCCGAAAAATAGGGGAGCAGCACGAGACCCTTGGCTCCGGGCGGGGAGCTCTTCGCCTCGGCGGCGAGCGCCGCCATCGCGGCCCGCGGATCGAGCTCGCGGGCCAGGTTCTCGCGGAACCAATGGGTGAGCGTGCCGCTGGTGGCGAGACCCGCCATCGAGGCGTGCCGTCCAGGAAACAGCCAGGGCGCGTACCAGAGCCGCTTGTCGCGCACCCGTCCGGCGGTGACCGTGATGACGAAGACGGTCGAGCCGTACATGATCATCATGTCGCCGCTCTCGAGCACGCCGACGCTCAGAGCCTCGGCCGCTGCATCGACCGTGCCGGCGATGACCTTGGTGCCCGGCGCGAGCCCCGTCTCTTCGGCTGCCTTGGCCGTGATCTCTCCGACGATGTCGGTCGTCCAGGCAAGCTCGGGCAGGCGCTCGAGGCCGATGATCTCGGGCCTGAGCGCGTCGCTCCAGTGCCGCTCCTCGACCAGATAGAGGGGCGAGAAATTCGCGGCCGTGTAATGGTCGATCACATAGGCGCCGGTCAGCCGGTGCACCAGGAAGGAGGTCGAGGTCAGGATCTTGTGGGCGCGCCTGAAGATTTCGGGCCGATTGTGCCTCAGCCAGAGGATTTTCGGGCCGACCGATTGCGAGGTCAGGGCGTTGCCGCAGCGGTCGAGCAGCACCTCCTCGCCGATTGCGCCGGTGAGCTCGTCGACCTCGCGCGCCGCGCGCGTGTCGACGCCGTAGAGCACCGCGTTCATCAGCGGCTCGCCCGCCGTGTCGACCGGCAGCATGCACGGGCCTATGGCGCTCGCGCCGACGGCCTTCACCTCGGCGGCAGGGACCCGGCTCTCGGCAAGCAGCTTGCGGCTGATATGGGTGAAGTCGCCCCACCAGTCCTCGCGCGCGCGGTGCTCCGCCAGGCCCGGGCTCGGGACGATCAGCTTGTGGGCCCTGGCGGCGCTCGCGACGATCGCGCCTTCGCCGTCGACCAGCACTCCCTTCGATTCGAAGGTCCCGACGTCGATGCCGAGGAAGTATGTCATTGCGGATAGGCGTCGCGATCGAGGCTGACGCCCCGATCGATACGCGCCATGCCTGCGACGAGCAGCTTCGTCAGCAGGGCAAGATCCGAAAGATCGCAGATCTCGACCGAGGAATGCGTGTTGCGCGCCGGAAAGCCGAGATCGATCGCCGCGACCCCTTGATGGACGAGCTGGACATAGGAGCTGTCGGTGAGGAGGCCGATATGCGCGCTCCTCTGCAGGGAGACGCGCTCTTCCCGCGCCGTCTCCGAGAACAGCCTCACGAGGGCCGGATGCGGGATCGTGCCGTTCAGCGTCCCGCGCCCATGGAAGCTCAGGAGGCTCATGACCGGGCCGAAGCCGAGGCGAACCTCGCCGCGTCCGGCCATGTCCGGCGTGTCGGCCGCGAGCATGACGTCGAGCTGGATCGCGATATCGGGAGAGAGCGCTTGCGCGGCGGTGACCGCGCCGCGCAGATTGAACTCCTCCTGGACCGAGAAGACGAGATGCGTCCTCGGCCGGCGGGCCGAGGCGAGCAGGGCGCGCGCCGTCTCGATGATCACCGCGCAGCCGGCCCGGTCGTCGACCGAGGTGCCGGCAATCCGGCTTTCGCCGAGCTCCACGACCTTCGGCTCGTAGACGGCGGGGGTGCCGATATCGACGCCGGCCGCCTCCGCCTGCGTATCGTTGGCGAAGCCGGCATCGACGTAGAGCTCGGTGTAGGGCAGCACCCGGTATCTCTCCTCCTGGGAGGTGGCGTGATGGCTCTTGTTGGCGATCACGCCGCGCACATCCCTGCCGTCCCCGACGCAAAGCAGCACGGCTTGCGCCGGGAGCGCCTTCTCGGGCACGCCACCGAGCCGCTCGACCCGCAACAGCCCGTTCGGCTCGACCGCGCGCACCATGAGGCCGAGCTGATCCATATGGGCGAACAGCATGACGCTCGGAGCCTGCGCATCGCCCTCGATGGTCGCGATCAGGTTGCCGAGGCGGTCGCTGCGCGAACTGAGCCCCAGCGCCTCCAGCTCGGCCCGGATGGCGCTCCGGACGCGGCCCTCATGGCCGCTGAGGCCGGGGATCAGCATCAGCCTGGGGACGAGCGCGCGCAGGCGCTCCCTGACGGCTTCGACCTTGCGCAGCGGTGGCCTCATCGCCTCTCCTTGCGTGCCTGCCGCACGACCCGCATGAACTCGGCGGCGCGCTCGGGATCGACCGCATTCCAGGTGTTGCCGTCGAATTTCAGCGAGGAGCCGACGATGCAGCCATCGGCGATCCGCAGCACGTCGACGACGGTCGCGTGCGTCACGCCGGTATTGGCGAGGACGGGCATGTCGGGCACGGCCCTCTTGACGGCCTCGAGATCGGAGATGTCCGCAGCCTCGCCGGTGATGGCGCCGGAGACCAGCACGGCGTCGGGAATGCTCGAAAATGCGATGCTGCGGGCACGGTCCGCGAGGCTGCGTCGGTCGAGCGAATAGGCGAACTCGGCGGAGATGTTGAACAGCACCGCCAGATCCTTCCGGCCCAGGCGATCACGGTAGCGCAAGGCTGCGCCCGCATCGGGGTTCCAAATGCCCATGTCGGAGGCAAAGCTTCCGGTCATGATCTCGCGCACGAAGGCGGCGCCGGTCGCGGCGGCAAGCGCCATGGTGCTCATCGGATCCCAGAGCACATTGACGCCGAAGGGCACCGTGAGCTCGTGGCGCAGGACCCCGATCACATAGGCCATGGTCGCGGTCGAGGCGCTGTCGACCTCGAGCTCATAGGGGCGGTCGTTCTCATTGCCGAACATGACCGCGTCGAAGCCGGCCGCTTGCAGCGCCTCGAGATCCTTGCGCGCCTGCTCGACGAGGCCCGCGATGCCGGCCCCTCGGTCGTGGAGCGGGGTGCCGGGCAGGGCGCCGAGATGCACCATCGCGATGACCGGCTTGCGTTCCCCGAATACGCGCGTGAAATTGCCGCTCATCGCCCGGTCCGCTGTCATGCTCGCCGCCACTCTCGCGAGAGCTGGCCGGTTTGACAAGTCGCCGGCATCGCTGCCGCGGTCGCGAGCGATGCGACCGGTCGGCTCGACAGCCGGCTCTCTCCCGCCTACGGTCAAGAGCGATCGGATCGGACCTCGAATGCGCGACTCGGGCGGTCCGTCTCGATCGTTCAGGCGCCTTGCGAACGGAGGCACGCCATGCAAAATCTCGACGAGCGGAGCGTCACCGCTGCGGTTCTCGACCAGATGGCGCAGACGCGCGACAAGCGCTTGCGCGAGGTGATGGCAAGCCTCGTGCGCCACCTGCATGATCTTGCGCGCGAGGTGAAGCTGACGCCGCAGGAATGGCTGAGCGCAATCGCCTTTCTCACAAGGACCGGGCAGGCCTGTACGCCCTCGAGGCAGGAGTTCATCCTCCTCTCGGACGTGCTGGGCTTAAGTGCGCTGGTGAACCTGGTGCATGACGGGTCCGGCGTCGAGCAGAAAACGGAGAGCAGCCTGCTGGGGCCCTTCTACCGGCAGAACGCGCCGGCAATGGGTCTCGGCGACACCATTGCCAAGAAGGCCGGCGGAGCCGAGCTCCTGGTCTACGGCCGTGTCACCGATACGCGGGGCACATCCTTGCCGCGCGCGACGGTGCAAGTGTGGCAGACGGACGCGGAGGGCCAATACGATTTGCAGAAATACCGTGGCGAGGCAATGGACATGCGCGGCAATTTCAGCTGCGATGACGAGGGGCGCTTCTACTTCCGCACCGTGAGGCCGCTGGGCTATCTGATCCCGATGGACGGTCCGGTCGGGCGGCTGGTCGCGGCGCAAAACCGGCATGGCTACCGTCCCGCCCATATCCATTTCCTTATCGGAGCGCAGGGCCATCGGGAATTGGTGACGGCGCTCTATCTCGCGGACGATGCGCATATCGACTCCGATACCGTGTTCGGCGTGTCGAAGGCGCTCGTCGTGACGCCGCGCGACGATGATCCGCAGGCACCGCTGAAGGGCATGCCGGCCATCCGCTATGATTTCAGGCTCGGCGGCGCGGCCGGCGAGGGTTCCGGCAGGGTCGGCGCCGACCCGTCTCAGATCGCGCCGGCGCTCGCCGGAGAATAGACCTCAATTGGTCAGCAGCACCGAGCTGATGGCGGCCTGGAACAGGGCCTGCATCGCCTGGCTGATCCCGGTGCTGGGCGTCACCTGGTAGTAGAAGCCCGGCGAGGCGCAGGCCTTGAGCGCGATGCCGATGCCGTTATTCGCCGGATCCGTCGGGTCGTTCGGATTGACGAGGTTGTTGTTGCTCAGCGGGCTCGACGCGATCCAGCTATTGTAGAAGGCGTTGTTGGTAACCGGCAGATAGGGGGTGTAGAGCACGGCGATCTTGATGCCGCGGTTCTTGATCGCCGTGCACATCGAGGTCGAGCCGGTCTTGATGCGGTCGATGAGCCTCCCGGAATTGACGTTGCCTCTCTGCGTGTTCGCGAGGTTCGGCTGGTTGTTGAGCGGTAGATAGCTCGACGGAGCGTCCGGGGGGTCGCCAGAGCCTGAGGCGCTGCCCACGGGCTCGTCCTCGACGCCGTCCGTCACCAGGAACAGGAACTCCTGGGGCACGGTGGAGCTCGCGCCGCTGCCGGGGCTGGGCATGGTCGAGTTCATATAGCTCAAGCCCGTGTCGAAGGAGGTCTGCGCGTCGCGCTGGTTGTAATAGGCATAGGCGAGGTCGACCGCCGTGACATTGCTGGATACGCCCGACATGTCCGGCGACAGGCCCGCCACCGTCTGGAAGGTATCGCTGAAGGTATAGACCGCCATGCGGAACTGATTGGCGATGCTTTCCGCGGCGGCGGCGGTCTGGGTCAATTGCTGGGTCGCCGTGCGCAGCACGTCGATGCGCAGCGTGACGCCGTTGTTCCGGGCGATATGGTAATAGTCGTTGAGATTGTCGCCGGTGATCTGCCCGCTCGAGTTGAAGCTGTGCTGGTGGCAGGCGAAGGCGCAGCTGTCGGGAGTGAGCGATTGCAGATGCGAGATGTCGGCGGCCGTAGCCCCCAGGCCCATCGAGGGCGAGTTGTCCAGGAGCAGGTAGAAATCGACATAAGGCGGAGCGTGGGTCTGGGCCGTCGAGGTGCCGCCGACCGAGACGCTGGTCACGCCCATGAGCGAGCCCAGCGTCGTCTGAACCTGAGCGCTATAGCTCACGGTCACCGCCATGTTGGTGACGCTCGGGGTAACGGTCGCCTGGAACGACGTGATGGTCACGCCCGGAATCTGCGCGACGGCGGCGTCGAACCATTGGCGCACGCTCGCCGGGGTCGGCGTGTTGACGAAGGGATTGGCGTCCTTGGAGACCGAGGAGAGCGCCGCGATATCGGCCGCGTTGTCCAGCTTTGCGCGAACCGATGCCACGCGCGAATAGTCGAACGCAAACCCCACTGCCGCGGCGAGAGGGACGAGGGAAATTCCGAACAAAATAGCGATATTTCCTGCACAATTTCGCTTGAAGTCCTGAAGTATTCTTCCCAGGGAAAAACAGCGGCGCGGCATCTGGAGCCTCCAGGGCCGACAATACGGCCATGAAACTCACTGTGACGGTTCAAGCCGCTAATGGATCATCACGGCATTGGCTAGAATTGCGCAGACTGCCCTTGTCGCTCCTGGCGCCGAATGTGATTGGTTAATCGACGGGTCGCGCATCGGAAACAAGTTTCAGCAAAACCGACGCTCACCGGCGCGCTCAAACGAATACGGGCTCGCGGCCCAGACGGCGCCCGTCCGACCGCTGCACGGCGGCGGTCGAGCCGATGTCGCGGACGACGCCGTCGAATCACGCTTCTTCAGGTGTCGATTCTCCAGCCCAGCATGGCGCCCAGCGTGACCATCGCCGCGGCCACGGCAGCGATCAGGATCGCCATCAGGAACTGGGTCGAGCTCCGGGAGCCGTCTCCGGGGCTGCGCTCATGGGTGTGGGCGACGATGTTGGTTACGCAGACGCGACGCACCGGAAACTCCTGGGGGTTGGCGGAACGGGAGTTAAGCCGAAGCAACACATTGTGGGACCGGAATTAGCGATCGCTTAACCCGGCGCGTTTCCCGCCGCCGCCTTGGCATTAACCTTAAACGTTTGTTAGCCGCTCCATGGCGAGGTGGACCAGGTCTATGGCGACCCTGCCGTGAATCCGCAGCCGGAGAGCTATCTGGATGGCCATTCTCGCGCAGGCGGCCGACAGCGTCTTTTGGCTGCTCGCGGGCACGGACGAGACCAATGAGCGCCTGCGGCAGCCGGCGTCCCAGACCGGCGTGAGCTCGGAGCGGCTGATCTTCGCGGAGAAGAAGGCAAATCCCGAGCATCTGGCGCTAGGCGCATGTGGGAGGATTTCGAAAAGGGTGGCCTTCCGGTACCGGATCTGCGAAATCTCGATATCTACCATGAGGGTCGCGCCCGACCTCGATTTCGAAAGCACCGAATTGCTGGCCGAAGACGCCTATCGTTCGCTCTATGCGCGCAAGCTTGCGAACCGGCATGACACCTATCCCATCATGCCCGATGCGCGGTTGTGGCGAGGACCGAGTTGAGGACGCGCCGAGAGACCGGCCGCAACGGCGCGGGCCCGGCTCGGCGATCGGATGCGGCGCCATGAGCGGGACGCGCCAATGCGGCTCATGCACCTTGTGCTGCAAGGTGCTCGCGGTGGCGGCTCTCGACAAGCCGGGCGGCGCCTGGTGCCGGCATTGTCGTGTGGGACGGGGTTGCGGCATCTACGAGGAACGTCCGCAGGAGTGCCGGACCTTCGGCTGCCTGTGGCTTGCCGATCCGCTTTTCCCGGACGAGCTCAAGCCCGAGCGCTCCAAGCTCGTCTTCGTGCTCGAGGCGAACAAGGCGCGCCTCGTGGCCCATTGCGATCCGGGCCGGCCGCTTGCCTGGCGGCAACCGGAGAACTACAGGCTCCTCAAGAACATTGCGAGGGTGTCGGCGGAGAGCGGCCGACAGCTTGTCGTCGCGCTCGGGGAGAGCTACACGGCGATCCTGCCCGATCGCGACGTGCCGCTCGGCGTCGTCAAGCCGGGTCAGAGCATCATCTATAGGGACGCGCTCGACGCCACGGGTCGCATCGAGCCGGTGGTGGAGTAAGGTCCGGTCGTTCCGCGACGCCCTCTTGAGGTGAATCAAGGCGTTCCGTGGAACGTCGGGTCGAATTCATAGATACGCAAGCCTGCGGAAGCCCACCTGTGGCGAAATTGGAGAGCATGGTCACACGCCGCTCCATCATGATGGCGGGGCTCGTCGGAGCTACGGCACTGCCGGTTCGGGCCAGCTCGGCGCGCGCCGGCGACTTGTCGGGGCAGGCGAGCAGGCAGCCCGACGTACCCGGGTTCGTCAAGGAGCTCATGGCCGAGATGACGCTGGAAGAGAAGCTCGGCCAGCTGACCATGGTCAGCGCGAACCTCGCCCAGACCGGACCTTACTCCACGCCGATGACGCTCGATTCCGTCAAGCTCGGGCGGGTCGGCAGCCTCTTCAACCTCTGGGGCGCGGAACGGATCCGCGAGGTGCAGCGTCTGGCGGTCGAGGAGACCCGGCTCAGGATCCCTCTCTTCTTCGGCTTCGACGTTCTGCACGGCCACAGGACGATCTTCCCGATCCCGGTCGCGGAGGCCTGCGCGTTCGATCCGGGAGTCTGGAAAGCCACGGCACGCGCCGCGGCCGAAGAGGCCGCCGGTGAGGGCATCGATCTGACCTTCGCGCCCATGCTCGACGTGACGCGCGATCCGCGCTGGGGGCGGACCGCCGAAGGGCCCGGCGAGGACGCCTGGCTCGCCTCGCGCTTCGCGCGGGCGAAGGTGCATGGGTTCCAGTCGACGGACCTTGCAAATCCGGATGCCGTCGCGGCGACTGCCAAGCATCTCGGCGCCTATGGAGCGGTCAATGCCGGTCGGGAATATGCCCCCGTCGACATTTCGGAACGCCAGTTGCGCGAGGTCTACCTGCCGTCCTTCGGCGCGGCCGCCGAGGCGGGCGTCGCGGCGGTCATGCCGGCCTTCACCGATCTCGCCGGCACTCCGATGTCGGCGAATGCGGCCATTCTGCGCGATCTGGTACGCGGGCGATGGGGATTTTCCGGGGTCATCATCAGCGACTACCGGGCGATCGCCGAGCTTGTCTCTCACGGAGTCGCGGCAGACCTCGCGGATGCCGCCGCGCTCGCTCTCGCCGCGGGCATCGACATCGACATGATGGGCGAAGCCTATGCCAAGGGGCTGCCCGTCGCCTTGGGGCGAGGCGAGGTGACGCTCGCCTCCATCGACCTCGCCGTCGAGCGCGTGCTTGCCTTGAAGGCGAAGCTTGGCCTCTTCGACAATCCCTATAGAAGGTGCGGGAAGACGGATGCGGCCGAAACGGCCGCTGGCGTCGGCGCGAGGAGGCAACTCGCCCGCGAGGCTGCACGCAGATCCATCGTGCTTCTCAAGAACTCGGACCACGTCCTGCCCCTCCGCGATGGCGTCGGATCGATCGCGGTCATCGGGCCGCTCGCCGATGCCAAGGGTCACATGCTGGGTCCCTGGTCGGCCGCCGGCGTGAGCGAGGAGGCTGTACCGATCCTCGACGGCCTGCGCGAAGCTCTTCCGGCGACCACGATCTCCCTCGCGCAGGGCTGCGGCATCGACGAGATCGAGCCGGCCAGCAAAGCGAGGGCGCTCGAGGTTGCGGCGCGAGGCGACATCATCGTGCTGTGCCTCGGGGAGAGCAAGACGATGAGCGGGGAGGCCGCGAGCCGCGCCCGTCCCGGATTGCCGACGGCGCAACGCGAGCTGGCGCGGGCCGTCGTCGAGCTCGGCAAGCCCGTGGTCGTCCTCTTGTTCTCGGGTCGTCCGCTCATCCTGCCGAATTGGCTCGCCGAGCGGGCCTCCGCCGTCCTGGCGATGTGGTTCCCGGGGAGCGAGGCTGGCCATGCGGCGGGCGATGTGCTGAGCGGGCGCTTCAACCCGACGGGCCGGCTGTCGATATCCTGGCCTTTCGACGTCGGGCAAATCCCCATCTTCTTCGGCCAGCGCCCGAGCGGGCGTCCGGCCTCACCGACCGAGCATTACACGAGCAAATACATCGACCTGCCCGTCGAGCCGCGCTTCAGCTTCGGACATGGCCTCTCCTACGCCGAGTTCGCTTTGAGCCGGCTGAGGGTGGATCGATCCGAGCTTCGCGCCGGTCAATCGATCAGCGTCGAGGCCGACGTCGCCAATCTGGGCCCGGTTGCCGGCGAGGAGACGGTCCTCTTCTTCATTCATGATCCGGTGGCGACCGTCGCCCGGCCTCTGCTCGAGCTCAGGGGCGTGCAGAAGATCGCGCTCGCGCCGGGCGAGCGCGGAACGCTGCGCTTCAGCCTTGCGGCTGAGGATATCCGTTTCCTCGGGCCAGCCCTCGAGCCCAAATGGGAGGCGGGCGCGATCGAGCTCTATGTCGGCCGGAGCGCTGCCAGGAGCGGCTTGCTCAAGACCACCATTCAATTCATCGCCTGATCCCTGCCCAAAATCAGGCTCGCGAAGGTCGGCGGCACGATGTCGTCGACCGGCCGCCTTGCCCAATCGAGGCCGGGCGCTCGCGCCACGATGCGCCGCTGTGCCTCGTCGAGCTCGGCTGCCGCCGACGCATGGTCGATGGTCAGCACCTTGCCGCCCTCCACCACCTTCCTGCCGTCGACATAGACTGCCCGGATGACCCGGTCGTCGGCTGCATAGATCAGGGTGCGCAGCACGTCATGGGCCGGACGCATGGCGGGATGATCGAGCTCGACGAGCACGAGGTCGGCGCGACAGCCCGGCGCCAGGCGCCCGATATCGTCGCGCCGAAGGGCTCGCCCCCCGGCCAGGGTGGCCGCGTTGAAGACATCGGTGGTTCGCACGGCACGCGGAGATCCACCCTGCAACCGCGCCAGATAGGCGGCGAGGCGCAATTCGGAAAGCATGTTGTGCGGATAGGTGTCCGTGCCGATCCCGACGCCCACTCCGCTGCGCAGGTAGCGCCCGAGATCGCGCAAGGCGATGCCGCGCCGGACGAAGACCGTCGGGCAATGCGCCACCATCGTGCGGGTCTCGGCGAGGCGTTCGAGGTCGGTCTCGCTCGACCAGCGCGTCGAGGGGTGGTCGTCGAGGAAGATGGCATGCCCGATGATCGAGCGGTCGGAGAGCACTCCGAGATGGTCGAGCCAGCCGATCGGGGTCATGCCGTGGCGACGCGTGATCTCGTGAAACTCCACCACCGACTGCGCCGCATGGGTCTGCCAGGGCAGGTCGCGCGCGGCCGCCTCGGCGAAGGAGTCGCGCAGCAGGCCCTCGGTGCATGTGTCGATCTGGGCCGGAACGACCATCCCGGAGAGACGTCCCGACGGGTGGGCCATGGCTTGGTCGACGAGCTTCAGCGCCTCCGTCATGGCCTTTTGGCCGGCCGCTTCATCCCAATCATATTGGACGACATGGCCGTTCTCCGTCCGCCAGGCGGCCGAGCGGAACATGGGCGCTAGGCAGACGCGCAGCCCGCTTTCCGCCGCCAGCTCGATCCAGCCCTCATGCGGCATGGAGAGATCGGCGACCGTGGTGACGCCGGACAGCAGCATCTCGCAATAGGCGACGCGCGTGCAGGCGGCCTTCGAGGCCGGGTCGGAGCGGAAGATCGGCATG
>Ga0102924_1004724_pt1 | contig 13578 bp, 28 predicted proteins | sample PaiPotPPM11metaG_FD_80116 | JGI IMG/M metagenome (GOLD analysis project Ga0102924, IMG submission 80116) | Iron sulfur acid spring bacterial and archeal communities from Banff, Canada, to study Microbial Dark Matter (Phase II) - Paint Pots PPM... ... | reverse complement strand
GGGGCAACGTGGGTTCCTGCGCAACATCAACCATTGCCATGATCGACCCTCCTATAGGCGCCGCGGCCGAGTCCTGAGCGCCGCGATACACACACAGACACTCCGGTGCCCGGCCGGGCACCGCGACTCGAAGGCCGGACATCACCGAAGAGCGGATTCAGAGGTCGAGACGTAGGCCGTCCGAACTACGGCACGCCTTGGGGTGCCGCCTCGTGCGCGGCCCACGAACGTGGATCTTCCGGCGCGCGCAGATCGTCGCAGGCTTACGAGGGAGAACTATCGGCCCTCCGTGCGATGCGCCGTGAGATTGGTGCCGTAGCGGTGGTCGATAGCGAGGACGTAGACGTGGTCCATGATCGGTTTTCCCCGAGCAAACGCGCTATCGCGCGGCGCCGACCGCCTCCGGCGCAACCGCCGCGGGCGTCGACACCGACGCCGGTACCAGCTCCATCAGCAGGGGCTCCGAACCTCCGCCAAAGTGGCGATCGCGATGGAGACAGTAGACAGCCACGATCTCGTGATCGGGACGGCTGCGTTCAATGTCCGTTGTCTTGCCGCACTGGGGGCAGATGAATCTCATCGTTGGGTTACCCATCGTGCGATAACGAAAGTGGGAGGCTGGCCCGATTCCCTGCTACCCCGTATGAGTCGGGCCGGATTCCAATAGGGCACATCGCCCTGGGGTTGCGCCTCCACGGGTCCTTGCGGGACACCGCAGCTTCCCACCGCTCAATCTTAGAACGGCACGTCCTCGTCGCCGCCGACGGAGGCACCCACGGGCTCGCCCGCAGGTTCACCGGTCTGGCTCTCGGTCGCCGCGGGAGCCTCGCTGCCGCCGGGCTTGCGGTCGAGGAATCGGACCGTCTCGGCCACGACTTCGGCGACCTTGCGCTTCTGGCCGTCCTTCGCCTCGTACGACCGGATCTGGAGGCGGCCGTCCACGACGACGAGGCGGCCCTTGGTCAGGTACTGACTGACCTGCTCGGCCGTCTTGCGCCAGCACACGATGTCGATGAAGTCGGCCTCGCGCTCGCCGTTCTGCGCCTTGAACGCGCGATCCACCGCGAGCGTGAAGTTCGCCACGGGGGCACCGCTCGGGACGTAACGCAGTTCGGGATCGCGGGTCAGACGCCCGATCAGGATGATTCTGTTGAACATGACAGCACCACACCTCCGGTGGATGGAGCACAGTATTCCCGTATAAGGTCCGCCGCCGCCGGCGGCGCGATCGCCCCTTCGTTGGTTGAGTCTACGACGAGTGGGCCAGAAAGGACACGGAACCGGTGTTGAGATGTTCGGCGAGTATTGGAAGAGGGGTCAAGTTCCAGCATTGGTCCGCAATCTTCGGGGTCCACTCGCTCTTGATGCGCGTCGGATCAGTGACCACAAGACGGCCGCTGTCCACGCCGACGACACTGATCTGCGCACGAGTCAACCGGCGATCCGCCACGTGGTTCGCTCCTTCACCGCGCTCAATTGACGAGTTCGTTCAGAATGGCCTGGGGCATCGGGACACGGTCGGCGTTGGTCAGCCGATGCTGCAACCGATCGTGCAGCGCGTCGGCCAGATCATCCGTGTGGGCGTCGAACTCCACCTGCAGGATGACCGTCCGACCGCGCCGGCGAAGGATAATGCGAGAGTGCTGCCCGAGATCGATCATGGTGACGAGATGTCCTCCGCCTCGAACCCGAACGACGCCCAGCGCCGGATCTGGCCTTTGGGATCGTACGGCACCGTGTATTCGATGACACGCGGGAACCCCTTGACGTTGCTCTCCAAGACTCCGGCATGCCGCAGCATGTCGAGCAGGCCCTGTTCACGGGCAGAGAGCGGTTCGGGCTCCGTAGGCCGTCCAGTGCCGAGCGGATTCCACTCCTCGATCTTCACGCGAACGCGATGCATTGTCACCGCCCATTACTCCTGTGCGTGCGTGGAGTCCGGTGCAGCCGGGAAGATTCCAGCCAGCGCATTCCGGACCACCGTCTTGACCTCATCGGAAAACGTCTGATTGAGCATCCAGCGCAGAAACCCGGGCTCGCGCGTCGCCACGTCCTCGAGCGCCTGGCCCTTGTGCTTACCGAACGAGAACACGGCCTGCCCCTCATGCCACACAAGCCGCCCGTCGGGGTCCACCCACAGGGACCGGTCTGGATCGCCCAGGAGGACCGCGAGGTCCTGCGGCCGCCGTGGTAACTCCGGGTGCTTCTCGAGAATCGCCCGAAGCACGTCAAGTGTGGCGTTGGCATCGGCGACGGCCCCGTGGGCGCCCGCGAGCTCACGGCCGACGAACTCGCGATACGCATCGCCAAGCGTCCGCGGCCGCAGCTGATGGTACAGCACCTTCACGTCCACGACGCGCCGGGCGGCCATACTGAGCGGACACCCGGCTTCCCGCAGTTGCCGGGTCAGGAGCGGCACATCGAACGCCGCAGCGTTAAACCCGGCGAGGTCCGCCTCCCCGATGAACTCGCGCACCTGCGCTGCGATCTCCGAAAAGGATGGGGCGGTCCCGAGACTGGCTGGCCGCTGTGATGCCGTGAACGGCTGTGGCAGCCTCCGAGATGGCGATCCCGGGATTCACGAAGGACGCAAACGCGTCCACATGTCCGTCAGCGGCGACCCGCGTGAGCGCAATCTGCACGATCCGGTCCGTCTGCGGATCCGTGCCCGTAGTCTCGGTATCCACCACGACGAGCGGACGCTCCAGGCAAAGACCCGGTGCCCCCGCCGAGCGTGGTACGTCCATGGCCATTGAGCTGTCCCCGTACGTCCGAGCGGCGCCGAGATGCCCGTCGAGCCCGGCCAACCGGACCTCGACGCGAGCCAGCACATCGACTGGCGCCAAGGGCCACGACTGATACGCCCGCCGGCGGACGAAGATCATGCGGGCCGCCCACACGGCACACGCATGGCCCGGTCCCCGGCAAGAAACCGCCGGCAGATCGCCCGGAGCTCGGACACGATGACCCACTCCCACATCTCGTCGCCCTCACGCCGCGCTTCCTCGAGCGGAGCCGCAAGTGACACAGCCCACGAATGCAGCTCGTGGTGTTCCATCGACTTGAAGTCCGCGAGGGTCGCCTGGAGGAGCGAACTGTACGGATGCCCGCCGGCCGGACTGTGCGGACGGAGCGCGTTGAGTTCCAGCTCCACGAGCGAGGTCACTTCGTCGTATCGCTGGGTAACGAGGGCGGTGGCTAGGACAGGCAGCGCAACGACAGCCATGCCAGTGCGTCTCCTTGGTGAGCCGGTGCCTTGGTATCGATCACGGTAGCACGGAGGGAGCGGTAGACTTCGTTACCCGGACCGCGCGATGCCGCACCGTCCGGCGCAGTCACGCGGCGTCGGCGGCGATCGCGACCGTCCGTGACGGACGATGAGCCGCGTCTGGGGCGCCGGCCAGAACCGCCAGGGCGTCCTCGATCGCAGACTCGTCCTCAGGCGAAGTCCGGCCGTCCAGCTGCGAGTGAAGCGCGATGACGATCGCGTCCAGCTGAGCGTCGGTGAGCGCGACGAGTGTCATGATGACGGACGATCCGCGCCGCACGGCGCGCTAGGCCGTAACAGGATGCGGCTACTCACCGGCCAGCGCCGGTCTACGGTGGCGGACCGAACAACGCTCTCTGGTCGACGCGGACGAGAGGCCCCCGCGTTCCGCCAGACTGACCCACGCCCCGCCGTTTGCGATGATGACGTGGTCGAGCACGCGGATGCCGAGCAACTGCCCCGCCTGGCGAAGCCGCCCGGTGATCTGACAGTCGGCGTCACTCGGCGTCGGATCACCCGAGGGATGGTTGTGGCCAAGGATGACCGCCTTGGCGCCGGCCAGCACGGCCGCACGAAACACCTCACGCGGTTCCACGATCGAGTGATCGAGGGCACCGATGCTCGCGATGTGCGCCGCGAGCACCCGGTGCTTGACGTCCAGCATCAGCACCGCGAAGGTCTCCCGGTCCCGGTCGCCGACCAACTCTCGGAAGACGCTCGCGGCGTCCGCGGGTCGACCAACGGTGCGAGGGACAGCGTTGAGCGTCGTTTCACGCACGAGCGCCACGCGAACCACAGGGATCTCGAGCACAGGGAGACGCATATCGACTCTGTCACAACCGACACTACGGGTGGTCGCATCCACGCCGCGGGGTACGGACATGGGCGTTACTGACGCTTCATACCAAAGGGCCGACCGACGACGATCGGTGTCGGCGAGAGCAAGCGGGTGTGGCGCGAGCCGAGGAACCGGACCTGAACCGTATGCCCGGTGGCCGCGGCGATCTTGTGGAGCGTCTCGAACGATGTCGTCCCGCGTCCGCGCTCCAACCGGCCAAGGCACCAGCGGTGGATACGAAGGCGCCGAGCGAGTTGACCGTTACGAAGGCCGCCGGACACGCGCATCGCGTGGACGGCCAACGCCGTCCACGCGGTGACGCGGTGCCTGAAGCGGCGCGGGCCAGCCGACCGAAGGAGGAGCGGCGCAGGCGACGCGAGCGCCACGCCGTTGCGTAGCACCCGTATCTCGACATCGAAGCCACAGGCGGTCGCGATCACGGCGATGGTGGTGACGGCCGCATCCTTGTGCCCGCACTCGAGAAAGGACACATAGGACCGAGCGTATCCGCTTTTCGCAGCCAGCTCTTCCTGCGACAAGCCGGCGCTACGCCGCAGCAGCGTGATCGGTACGGCTGCCCGGAAGCGAGCGGTGAGCGCCAGGCGAGCTCGAGCAAACCGAGGGTGGTGCTGTGCCAGTACGGCGCAGCCCTCGCGAAGCGCATGCGGGGTCGTTGCCGGGAGAGCACGGTTCTTGGCAAAGCCTGGGATCGATCCGACCGTCCATCGTTTGGCGCGGACAATGGCCCGGAAAGGGGCCGGCAGACCGTCGGCGGACCCAAGGATGTGCGCGAGTCTCGCGGCATCATACGGGCGCAGGGTTTGGAGCCACAGCAAGGCCGGAGCATCTCCCGACGGGGTCCCGTACGTGACGGAAGCGGGCGAGAGAGCCTGGCGCCCAGGGAGCAGCCGGACGGCAGCCTGCCAGGGCTGGGTGGAGATCGGCTGAGCGAGAGATGGCATGGTGGAGAGCGGTTCCGCGCGCAGGCGCGCGCGGGAAGAGACAAGCTTCCTTACCCTCGCTGACGCGTGTGCGCTCGACGTACCTTCGGCTTGCGGAGAAGCCGGTCGATTGCCTCGTCGTCCGTCCACTGGCGCGGAGCATCGGGCGGTAAGTCATAGCACCTTTGGCAGTAGGCCCGCACCAGGACCCAATCGCCTCGTGTGCTGCGAACCGCCTCTTCAATTCCGGCCTGTGCGTACCGAGTGCAGACCAACCGGGCATCCTCAGCACCGCACACATCGCAAAGAATCGACGTGCCCGGCGCGTCCACCCACGACTCCCGCTCGGTCGGTGTCAACGCGACCGAAAGAGCAAGCGGGATCTGTTCCAGATGATTCGACGTCGCGGGACGCATCGCAGGCGGCCGGGGTGAAGGACTCGTCATGGGTGACGGCGAGACCGAGCCCGTCTCAGGAACCGGAAGCAGCCCCAGCCGGCCCGTTCTCCGTCCCGAACAGACGCAGGATCGGCTGCCCGTGCTCATCGCTGACCAGGATCTTCACCTGTTCGTCGAACTCGTTCAGCCGCCGAAGACACAGGCGCGCTAGCTCCGCGGCGCGCCCCGCCTGGGCGAACTTCTGACCGAGTCGAACGTCCCGTCGGTCCAAATCGCTCGCAATACTGCGGAGTTCCGCTAACGCGTCCTCGATCTCCATGTTCTCGGCGACGCCCGCCGCCCGCGCATCCGTACTCATCATAGCGCCTCCTGGTGACGCTGCCCGTGCCCGAGCACGCGGCAGGACAGCCTGCCATCGGCAAGCAGCACATCGACGTCCGTTCCGACCGGCGCATCCGCCGGTCGCTCGACGACCACCCCGCCCGGCGTCCGGCACACGCTATAGCCGCGGGCAAGCACGGCGAACGGGGAGAGCGCATCGACGCGCCCCGCGATCTCGCGCAGCTCGGCGCGGCGATGGTCGAGGCTCGCCGAGAGCGCCGTGGCGATGCGGGTCGTGACAGCGGACAGCTCGGACCGCGGCACGGCGGTGAGTGCACGCGCCCCAGACGCGATCCGTCTCACCACGCCGTCCAGCTCCGTACGCACCGGAGCCGTAATGCCCCGGACGCCGCCGGCAATGCGCAGCGTCAGGTGATCAAGGTCCTCGCGAGACTCCTCCAGGAGTGTGGCGGGATCCTGAAAGACGCGCCGGTGCCACACCCCAGTGAATTCCCGACGGACCAACGCGAGATGACGCCGGGCCGCCAGGGTCGATCGCTCGGCCAGGCTGCTCACCTCGCGCTCGAGCACCGCGCGCTCCGGGACTACGAGCTCCGCCGCGGCCGATGGTGTGGGAGCCCGCAAGTCCGCGACCAAGTCGGCGATCGTCACATCGGTCTCATGCCCGACCGCCGAGACAACGGGCACCGGGCACGCGAGCACCGCGCGCGCCACTGGCTCCGTATTGAACGCCCACAGTTCCTCGAGCGATCCGCCCCCACGGCCCACGATGGCGACGTCGGCGCCAGTCGACGGCACGAGTCCGACGCCTCGCACGATGTCGGCTGGCGCGTCCTGTCCCTGCACGAGTACGGGGATCACGATGAGCGGAAGACCTGGGAAGCGCCGGTGGGCGATGCGGATCATGTCCTGGACGGCTGCACCCGAGGCAGACGTCACGAGCGCGACACGCCGGGGCAGCGCTGGCATCGGCCGTTTCCGGGCCGGGTCGAACAGCCCGTCCTCCAGCAACCGTGCCTTCAACTGTTCGAACGCAAGGTGGAGGCTCCCGAGACCCGCCGGCTCGACCTCGTGGATGTACAGCTGGTACTGCCCGCGCCGCTCAAAGACGCTCACGTGGCCGCGAACGAGCACCTCAAGACCATCCTGGAGCGCGAAGCGAAGGTTCATGGCCGCCCGTGCGAACATGACGCACGCGACGGTCGCCTGCGGATCTTTCAGGGTGAAGTAGAGGTGACCGGATGGAGGCTGTTGCACATTCGAGATCTCGCCGCGGACCCACACGTTCCGCAGTGCTGGCGTAGACTCGAGTGTACCCCTGATCAGCCGGGTGAGCGCCGAGACGGAGACCGCGTGCTCGTTCGACGCAGGGATGGGCTCAGGCAACGGGAGCTGAGACATCGACGCACTCGCTGTGCTGGGCCGTCACCGGGCGGGGTGATCTGCGGAGGAAGGGCCGCTCCAGACGAACTCCAAGGCGGCCCGCAGCGCGGCCGCCGGCGTGGCCAGCACGGTATGGTCGTCCTCGTACCCATGGCCGTCCTCCGGGGCGGCCACTAGGATTCCCGCAAGACACCCAATGACCGTGGTTCTCGGGGACAGTCGCATGTGTGTGACCCTCTACTCCAGAGCCGCCAGATGGCGCTATTCGGGCAAGTCTGGAGCAGGGAACGATCCGCGCCGCGCGCGGCGCGCTCGGTAACCCGGGAAGAGTAGTGTGAGGTTAGCGCTGGCAGAGAACAAGGACGAACCGGTCGTCCAGCAGGCGCTCGAGGAGCGGACGCACGGTCGTAGCCGGCAGCCCGCCCAACCCGCAACCGAGCATCGGAAGGGCGATGGACGTAAGCGGATCAAGCGTGGGAAGGTCGTCGACGAATTGGCGGAGACCACGGCAGATCAGATCAACGTTCGATCGCTCACGCCAATCATACTTCGTTGGCAAGCAGCTGAGACGGTAAGCAGGGAAATGCGTGACGGGGCGAGTCAGCGGGGCCCAATGGAGTTGTCGGATCGCCTCGCCGAGTTCAACGGCGAGCTGAGGATACTTCCTGAACGCATCCAGCGCGACGCCGGCGCCCATGACGGCGCGGCCGTCGCGGCGGACGACCAAATTGGTCGGGATGATCCGCCAAGCGGCGTCTATGGTCCAGAGGTCTCCGATGATGGTTTTCATCTAGTTACAAGCGTCGGGAACCGCTATCTGGCCCCGGCCACCGTGGCGTCATCGTTCTGACACCACCCGTACCCCTCGGCGTACCAAACATCAGGATTGACGACCCGCCAGGAGGCGCCGGGCCCGCGCTCTATTCCGAGCCAAACGCCGGTCGTGATCCTCGCGAGGCGGGTCACCCCACCAGGGCCCCACGCGCCTCGCGGCCACTCATACACAGGCACGTATTGGGTGTACAGGCACGTAGCGTGCAGTCCGAGGGACGTGCCAGGGATGTCCACGGGCAAAATCGGGCACGCGGCTTCGTTGATGTCGTACCGTGAGGCATGAATAACGCTCATGGGTTACACCTCCAAGCGATCATGCAGGGCTCCGCGGCGGCGCCGCGGGATATCACCGCAACAGATGAACCACCGCATCGGGTCAGGGCGTGCGCAGGGTCAAAGCGAAGAACGCCCAGATACTTCCGGTGCCGCCGGCTCGGCGACTGTCGCACATGCTCGATCAAGTACAGCGAGCCGCCGTTCGAGCGACGCCGCCTTTGGACATCCGGGACGGCGGCGACCCACAGGGGTACGCGCACGCGACTTTTCGTGGGCGCATCAGTGCGTCGCCTTTCGTCGCGGCCGGAGTTGCTCCACAACCCCTCGCAACCGCTTCACCGTCACATCGTGCAGGCATACGACCTGCACGAGGATGATGGCGGGGTCCTCGCCGGCCTCGACCAGCGCCTCCATCATGGACACATACAGCGCCTGCGGCAGCCGTGTCGCGACATCCAGCGCGTCCTCGACCGTCAGCTCGCCGCGCGCTTCAGCGCTCTTGATGTGCTTCCAGCACTCGTCAAACAGCATACATCTCAACCTCCTGACCACCACAGGTTGCCAGGGGAATGAAGAAAGCCGCCGCCACGTTCCTCAGCATTAGCCTCCATCTCCACCTTCGGTTCGCGCCTTGCGATCGGCCCACATGGCAAAACTGATCAGCGCCTTGAAGAAAACCGTCGCGGTCGCGACTACGAGCGCTGCAACATCAACGGCCCTCAGCTCCGACTGGGGAGGTGCGATCTGTACGCCCAAGACCAGCCATGTATAGCCACGATACAGGGTGGGGCCGACAAAAATAGTTAGTGCGGCAACGAGGACGGGGGCAACGTACCACGCGATCACGCTCAGGTACTCTCTATCGCCGTTTCCAAGTTTCACCATGTTCTCCTTGAGCCGAGTGTTCTGGCGCCACTTATTGTACTGGCCGGACCGCGCCAGACGGAATCAGCCCAGTAACGCCAGGAGCGCCGGCTCAGGATCCGTGGGTGCCCACAGATCGAAGACCGGAATCCCGAGCCCGCGGGCCATCCGGATCCCTTGGCCGGTCCCGCCGCCGCCACGCGCGTCGTGCGCGGCGGCCACAACCGCTGCGGCGCCGGCGACGATGCCGTAGTTGCGCGCGTGCAGCGCGATCGCGCCACGCGACAGCGCATGAAACGCGGGGTGATAGGTTCGCACACTATCGGTCCACGCCGGATGACGAGCGACATCGTAGACCTCCACCGTCACACGCCGGGGGAACTGGGACTGGATGCGCCGGATCCACCGCTCCTCGTACGACGCCCACGGCAGGACGAGGTGCACGAGACCGCCTGCGGCCAGCGCAGTTTCGGCGGCCGTCTGATCGGCCCCAACGGCAGCGCCGGTCACCACGACGCCATGCCGCTCGGCCACCTCACGACCCAGCAGCGTGAACATTGTGCGGACACGGTCGGGGAGACCGAGAAATCCGCGGGTACCGATGAAGGCAATGCGCACCGGATCGGCCATAGTGCCACACTATCCGCCCGAAGGGCGAGACCGAATCACCTCCGCCCCAGGCGCGCCGTGTGTTGACATGGGGGAGATAAGCGCGACCACCCTCCGCATCTTTGCGCCTCTCGTGAGGATTCGGATGTTAGGCTTGTAAATGTACCGGGGGCGAGTTCGCGGCCGTCCCCGGTTTGGCAACCCCTCACCACCGCGCTGGCGCGCCGGGCATAGCGGTCCGGCGGTCGCGAACCGCAGCACGCCTCGTTAGGCTGACGCTGCGGCCTCCAAAGGGCCGTCCACCGGTGAGGGGGGGACCGGGAGAGCCGGACGGCCCGATGGAGGCAAGAGTCTCTGTTAGAACGGCTGGTCTTCGGACCCGTCGTCCGAGGCCGCGCTGCCATCCGGGGTACCCGCGGCCACGGCCGCCGGCTCCGGCGCGTGCGCGCCGTTCCCATTCTTCGGCGAGAGGAACTTGATGCTGTGCGCGACGACCTCGGCGACCTTGCGCTTTTGGCCGTCCTGCGTCTCGTACGTGCGGATCTGCAGCCGGCCCTGAATGCCGACCTGCTTGCCCTTGGCCGTGTACTTCGCGGTGTTCTCGGCGAGCTTCTTCCAGGCTACGATGTCGATGAAATCGACGCCCTGCTCGCCCTTGCTGTCGGTGAACGGCCGGTCCACGGCGACGCTGAAGTTCGCCACCGGATCGCCGCTCGGCACGTACCGCAGTTCCGGGTCCCTGGTCAGACGGCCGATCAGCGTGACGCTGTTCTCGATGCCCATGACTGTGTGCACCTCCGAGGAACGAATGTGTTGATGCCGCTGTGTTCGCGCGCCGGGCGCGCGGGTGTGGAGAGACTGTGCAGCCGTGCAACGAGCGAATCGGGAGAACGAGACCGGAGCGGCTGGTGCGGAAGAGGCCCTACAGGATCTGGATCGCGGTGACGTAGGACAGAATCTGCTCAAGCCGGCGGGAGGCGTACCGGTCGCCAAGTCGTGCACGGTCCTGAAGCTCCTCCGTCGTCACAAACGGACGGGCGAGCCCACCGCGAACGCCGGGCGACCACCGTGGATAGCCGGCCGGGGCGCCTGGAACCATGGAGCGATCGCCACATAGATCGTCACCGAGACGGAAGCGCACGGGTATCCCTCCGAACGAGCGAAGATCGTCGGGCAGCGAGACGACATGCGTCGCGCGTGGCGCTAGAACATCTCGCAGCGGAACGTACGGTGCGGGTACTGCTCGCCGGCATTCACGGCCTCATCGGCGCAGTCGTCATCGGAGTACGGGCCGCTCCAGTGGTGCCATACACGTCCCTCAAGACGTTCGACGTACCACCGGTGGGCCGGAAGGGTAAACGGAGTCGGGGTCAGCGACGGCGCGACCGCAGGGGCGGAGCCCGGCGTGACCGACCACATCGCCACGGCGAGAAGCGCAGCCGGGACCCCGAGCGCGGCGCAGAACGCCTGGAGGCGAGAAGGACGCATACGCCCCGCCTTAGACGTGCTGATCGAGCACGCGGTCAACGGCGAGCTTCGCGTCCCGCAGGCTCGATCCAGTGAGACTGGCCAGCAAGCGGACCAAGCGGACGTAGCCAGCCTTGCTGCCGAGACGATAGGCCTTGTCGGTCCGTGGCTCCATCAGCGCGATCTCCGGCGCGAGCGCGGTCATCGCCCGGCGCAGCACCGTCCGGTCGAAGTCGCTCATCACCACAGTGGTCGGTCCGCCGTGGAGATCGGTGTCGAACTGCTGAACCGTCACGGTAAGGAGTGACATCGGTCGGGACACCTCCTGGAGTATGAGCGAGCGGGCCGGCGTGGTCGCAGCGCCTAGCGCATCTGGCTGGGGCCTGCATTGCCGGCCCGTTATGGTCGGATCGTCGATGGGGTCCGCCCGACAGGGCGGCTTACGACTGCGCGGTGGTGGGGGACACGGGGCAAGGAATGAGCCGTCCATCGCGCAGGGCGGCGCGGACGTCCATCAGTATCCGGCCGAGGCGGTTCTCGCCCGTCCCGTCGCGCCCGATGCCCCAGGAGCGATCGAAGGGGCTGTCCTCGATGAGCACGGCATCGCCGGTGGCGACAAGTCGCGCCGCGAGATCGGGGTGCTGGCGAAATTTCTTGGTGACCACGTAGGTCATCCACGCCTGACGGTCCGCGAGCCAGTTGGGCCGCAGAGCCACGCTCCGTCCGAGGCGCTTTGCGCCACCAGGCGTCCCCGCCTCACGGATCCGCTGGCGCTCCGCCTCGTCCTCGGTCTTGCACGCCTGGTAGAGGTGCTCCGCCGTGGGCCATGCCTGGCCGCCGTCCTGGATCACGGCAGGGTAGAAGTTGCTCAGGAACGGATAGCGCGCGCGATCGCGCCGGAAGAAACGGATCTCGGTCATGATATCCGAGGCTCCGCCCGCAGGGCGGGTGTTAGTGAGTACCAGTGGATCGCCTATTAGGGATGCGCGTCGTCGCTCGGATTGGGCGGGTAGGGCACGCAGCGCAGCGGCAGGCGCGCGAGCGCCTCGGCTTCGTCCTCGCAGTACGCACACGCGCACGTGGGAATGATGTCCTCGCGCAGAGCCCCGAGCGCGCCGCAGGTATCGCAGTGGTCGGCGGGAGTGGCCAGTCCGTCCCGGTAGTGCTCGACGAAGTAATCGGCATCGGACGCCGCGATCCGGAACCCGCCAACAGCCTCGTCTTGCCGATCGCACCCAGGCGTCTCGCAGACAACGCTGAACACTCGGCACTCCGAGAGCGGTAATGGGCCGTCAGGCGATCCGAAGACCACCTGGTTGGCTTCAACGACCGTGAGCCAGCCGGTGTCCCCGATGCACTGGGCGCACCGCCAGTAGCCGGACCGAGACGGATAGGCGTTGTACGGCGCGATCGTCGCCCCGCAGATCTCGCAGCCGCCCAGCATCGGGAGGCCGGCGTAGTCCTGGCCCGTGGTAGCCGCCCGCCCGAGGCGGTACTCGGCGAGGGACTGAATGGTCACGAAGGACGCGCTCATGATGTCGTGTCGTCCGCGCGGGAGCGCGCCGCTTGGCGCTGTTGGGACTCACGGACCTGCCACTCCTGGCAGCGGTGCCCCGCATCGGCCGGCGCTTGGCCGGGCTCGACCGGCACGTGCACACCGCAGGACTCGCAGCGCGCGAGCGCCGTGCGTCGCTGCGCGCGCTGGTGGGACGCAAAATCGCGCTCAAGCCACGCCTGAAACCGGCGGTCGGCCTGCAGGGTTTTCTCCCTCGCGCGCTGCGCGGCGATCTGCCGGAGTGCGGCCATGCGCTCAGGCGTGCCGGGTTCAAGTCCTGCCATGGCTACACGACCTTGCCCGCGAGGGTGACGAGGGGCTCGTCCTCGCTATCGACGTCGCCACGAGAACCACGGCACCCGGATGCGATCAACAAGCCGCAGGAGCCGCACCCGGAAGGACTGTTTCATCGCTCTCACCTCCGCAAGGACGCGAGACATGGATGACCCCTCCTCTGCACGACACAGGTAGCGGTGTACGCGTGGCCGTAGGCCCGAGCAGGCTGGCGTCCGTGCCGCCCACCGGGCCACCGGCCACGTCGATGTGCACGGAGCAGGTCCGCCCCGGAGGGGCGCCCTAGGGCAGGGGACAATCCTCTGCGATCTCGACGTCCACAAGCGCACCGGCACCGATCTCGGCCGCGCGCATGGCATCGCTCGCGTCGATGGCGTGTGGAATGCGACGGACGATCGTGACGAAGTACGGCCGGGTGACGACCACGGTCCGGCCCTCGGCCATGCCGACCGCCGTGGACGATTCACGGGCGGGTGCCATGGGGCCGATCCCGACTCCGGTCATGACCG
>Ga0102924_1004722_pt1 | contig 13587 bp, 13 predicted proteins | sample PaiPotPPM11metaG_FD_80116 | JGI IMG/M metagenome (GOLD analysis project Ga0102924, IMG submission 80116) | Iron sulfur acid spring bacterial and archeal communities from Banff, Canada, to study Microbial Dark Matter (Phase II) - Paint Pots PPM... ... | reverse complement strand
GGCGAAGACCCCGCCGTCGGCCGCCACCAGCCAGTAGCCCCGCCCGTCGGGGGTGCGGGCGATCCCGACGATCGGCGAGCGGGGCCGGGCGGTGGCGGCCGAACCGAGGAACGGGGTGTTCGCCTTCGGCCGAGACCTCCCAGTAGCCCAGCCCGGACGGGCTCGACGCCATGGCCACCACCGACGAGGGCAGGGTGGCGACCGCCGGCGAGCCGTGGAACCCCGCTCCGCAGGAGGAGAACACCCCGCCGTCGGCGGCCGCCTCCCAGTAGGCGTTGATGCCGGCTCCCCGGCACTGCGGAACCCGAAGCGGCGGGGGGTTGGCGTTACCGGTGTGGCGCTCGTCGTGGTGGAACATCGGCCAGCCGCCGGCGCCGAGCGTCGCTCCGGCGGCCGCCGGCATCTCGAAGTGCTGGACCACTCCCATGCCGTCGGCGGTGGTTCCCGCTACCGTGATCCCGACCAGTCCGTTGGCGTCGGTCGTCACCAGCGGCGTCGACTGGAACCCCACCTGCCGGGCATCGAGGCTGAACAGCAGGAGGGCGCTGCGCCCGTCGTAGACGAAGACCCCCGCTCCGGTCGGCACCAGCACGTCCTGGGCACCGTCGCCGTTGAGGTCGGCGGTGCTGACGCCACCGATCACCACGCCACCGCCCGATGGCACGCCCGCCCAGTGGGGGAGCGGGACGCCCTTGTCGTCGAGCACCCACACCCTCCCGGACGCGGGGCCGTCGGCCGTTCCGATCACCACGTCACGGTGGCCGTCCCCCTCGACGTCGGCGAGGGCCGGCGACCCGATGGTCTCGCCACCCACGGCGGCCACCCACTCGACCTTCCCGGTGGTGTCAAGGGAGAATACCCTGTCGGCGTCGGAGGCACCTCCGGGCTGGTTGACCCAGTAGTCCCCGGTCCCGAACACCACCGACGGGCTGGTCGACCGGCCGACGGCGCCCACCACCGGTGACGACCGGACGATCTCGTTGGTGAAGTACTGCCAGAGCGTGCGCCCGTCCCCGCGCACCGCCCGGACGATGCCGCCCCGCCAGTCGATGAGACCGCCGGCAGAGGAGTCGCCACCCATCACCACGTCGGGGACGCCGTCGTGGTCGAGGTCGGCCAGGGCGGACGTGGCGAACACCGTGTCGTCGGTGTAGTAGGGCCAGCCGGCGTTGAGCGCGCCGTTGGCGTTCCACGACCAGCTGCGCAGGCCGAGGGCGCCAATGGTCACGTCGGGGATCCCCGCCCCGGTCACGTCGCCCAGGGTGGGGCTCGAGTGGAAGGCGAGCGTGGGGCAACCGGGATCAGTACCGGCCCGCTCCCATCGGACCTTCCCCGTAGGGTCGATGGCGAACACCCCTCCGCCGCCGCACGGGCCGCCGTCGGCCCACCCGCTGCCGACCACGATTTCGTCACGGCCGGTGCCGTAGAGGTCGGCCGCCGCCGGCGACGAGTTGACCGGGTGGCCGGTCGCCACCGGCCAGCCGGGGAGGTCGGCGCCGGTCGATGCGTCGAAGCCGTAGACGTTCCCGTTGAGGGCCCCCACCACGATCGCCGGCCGCCCGAGCCGGGCTTCGACGGGAGAGGACTCCCGGAACGTGACTCCGGGCAACCGGCGTTCCCACATCAGCGTCGGTCCCGGCCCGTCACCGATGGCCACGGCACCGGTGGTGTCTCCCCCAGGGCGAACCGCGGCCGGGAAGGTTGGGAGCGCCCCCGGGAGCGGCGAGCCGGCGTGGGGCCGCGGGGCGGCGCTGCCCCGACCGACGCCGGCAGCGGCGGCCGTGCCCGCCGCCGCGGCCGCGAACACGGCGACGACGATGAGGTGGCGAACGAGTGCGGGCGCGCGGGGAGGGAGAGGGTGGGGACGGGTGCTCACGGTCGCCTTGGATCAGGAGGGCTGCCCGCCGGGGCGGCGAACGCCTACCCCGGCACTATCGGACGGGTCGGCATGCTATTGAGCGTCGGCGCGCGGTGCCGGCATCCCCCGCGCTGCGATCATCGGGGGATGGGAGCGCGCGGACTGACGGGCCGCCTCCTCGTGGCCGCCCCCAACCTGGGTGACCCGAACTTCCACCGAACCGTCGTCCTGGTCCTCGACCACTCCGAGGAGGGGGCCCTCGGGCTGGTCCTCAACCGTCCGTCCGCCACCGCCTTGGCCGAGCCCCTGCCGGACTGGCACGACCGCGCCGCGCCACCGGCGGTGGTGTTCGTCGGCGGCCCGGTGCGACCGGAGTCGGCCATCTGCATCGCCCGCTCGGACGCGGTCGGCGGATCCGACGGCTGGCAGCCCTTGTTCGCCCGGCTGGGCACCTTGGACCTCGGGCGGCCGCCGGCCGAGGTCGGGGTGGTGATCGATCGACTCCGGGTGTTCGCCGGCTACGCCGGGTGGGGGTCCGAGCAGCTGGAGGGGGAGATCGCCGCCGGTGCCTGGTGGGTGGTCGATGCCGATCCCGACGACGCCCTCGACGCCGAGCCCCGGCAGCTGTGGCGGACGGTCCTGCGGCGGCAACGGGGGGCGCTGGCCGCCATCGCCAACTTCCCCGCCGACCTGACCGTCAACTGACCGCCGCGCCACGCTCGGCCCCCGGTTCGGCCACCCTGGGTGGGTGGCCACCACCACCGCGCGCCACCTGGCCCGGGCCCTCCGGCTGGCGACCGGCGCTGTGCTGGCGGCGGCCGTGGTGGTGGTCCCGGCCTCGGCGACCATCTCCGCCCGCGACGACTTCGAGCCGGTGAGCGCCCCGCGAGCCGAGCAGCTCATCCGCGGCGCCACGGTGCAGATCCTGGCCTTCGGCTGCAACCTGCAACGCCGGGAGGGGACCGCCGTGGCCGTCGGCCCCGCCCGTCTCCTGACCAACCGGCACGTCGTGGGGGCCAGCCGCATCGTCGACGTGGTGGCCGACGGGTACGCCACGACCGTGGCCGATCCGCCGTCGGTGGCCACCGCCGGTGACGTGGCCACGGTGACCGCCCGAGGCCTGGACCTTCCCGGCCTCGTGCTGGCGTCCGCCGATCCGTTGCCGGGCAGCCCCGTGCGGCTGGCCGGCTACCCGTCGGCGCCCCCCGACCAGGCCGGGCCCGGTCTGGTCATCGAGAACCTCAAGGTGGTCGACTACCTGCCCGGGACCTCGGTGGCGCAGCCTTGGCCGGTCATGCGCCTCAGCGGCGGGGCCCGGCCCGGGATGAGCGGAGGACCCGTGCTCGACGACCGGGGCCGGTTGGCCGGCGTGGTGTTCGGCAACGAGCTGCCCACCGGCGACGCCCTGGCCGTCCCGGCGTCAGCCCTCCGCCGGCTGGTGACCTCCGGCGCCTTCGTTCCCGGCGCCTGCTGACGGCGTGGACCTACCGGCTGACGACGACCGGGCGCTGCACGGGGTGGCGGCCCTCCTCGGGGCCGTGGTCCGCTCGCTCATCGTCGACGGCACGGGCTGGCGGTGGCGGGTGAGTTGGGGGGGCATCGAGCTGGGTGCCTGGAACGACATGGACGGCGTGGCCGTGATGGCGGACATCGGTCCATGGGACGACTGGGTGGGCATGGCCGGTGCTCCCGCCGATCCGGGCCCCGACGAGGCCCTCCGGTGGGCGGTTTCCGTCCTCGAGCCGTGGTTGGCGCTCCCCGCCCACGCCGAGCGGATCGCCGAGCGGACGGCCCGGCGGCTGGCCCAGGGCGACGATCCCTGAAACCGGCTAGCGACGGCGGCGGGGGACGGGCACGACGGCGAGGTCGGCCTCGTCCTCGAGGAACGTCGATTCGCAGATGAGCAGGTCGGCGCCCCGGGCCAGGTCCATTGGCCGCATCCGGGCATCATGGCCGAAAGGCCCCGGGGCCCGGGGAGCAGCCTAGGTTGGCGGCCACACCGGAACCGAGGAGGCACACCATGGACCCCCAGGCCAAGAAGGTCGCGCTGCGGGCGATCAACTACGGGCTGTACGTGCTCACCGCCATCGACGGCGACCAGGTGGGGGCGGCAGGGGTGAACTGGTTGACCCAGGCGTCCTTCGAGCCGCCACTCGTCGCCGCCGCCGTCAAGGCCGACAACGACAGCCACGCCATCATCGAGAAGACCCGCGCCTTCGCTGTCAACATCCTCGGGGAGGACCAGCTCGACATCGGTAAGGCGTTCTTCCGGACCACCAAGGTGGAGGGGGACACCCTCAACGGCTACCGGTTCGAGCCCGGGCCGGAGACCGGCGCCCCGCTGCTCGTCGATCTCCCCTACTGGTTCGAGGCCCGGGTCACCGACACCATCAGGCGCGGCGATCACACCGTGTTCGTGGCGGAGGTGGTCAACGCCGGCGTGCGGGACGACTCGGTCACCCCGCTGCTCCTGCGGTCGACGGGCATGAACTACGGGGGTTGACACGCGCCCCGGCCGGCTGACGTCTCCAGCCGCCTCAGGCGGTCGGCTCCAGGGCCGGAAACGTCACCCCGGTCAGCTCCTCGGACACCTCCCAGAGCCGCCGGGCCGTCTCCGGGTTGCGGGCGGCGCGGACGAAGGGCACGGGCTTCGGATGGCCCCGGGTCTGGAAGAGGTGGTCGGGCCCGAAGTACTGCCCTCCGCTCACGTCCGGCGCGGTGGCGGCGTAGAGCGTGGGCCGGGCCCCGGCGGCGGCCGACTGGGCGAACACCCGGTTGCCGAGCTCCATCATCTGGGCCTGGAGGCCCTGCCCACCCATCAGCGGGCCCGCCGCCTGGAGGTTGGTGGCGGCGTAGCCGGGGTGGGCCGCCACACTGACCAGGTCCAGCCCGTGGGCCCGGACCCTGCGGTCCAACTCCAGCGTGAACAGCTGGTTGGCCAGCTTGGCCTGCCCGTAGGCGATCCACTTCTGGTAGCGCCGTTCGTGCTGGAGGTCGGCGAAGCTGATCCACCCCGCCTGGGCCATGATGCTGCTCAAGGTCACCACCCGGGCTCCCGGCCGGGCGAGGAGCGGCCCCATCAGGAGGCCGGTCAGGGCGAAGTGGCCCAGGTGGTTGGTGCCGAACTGCATCTCGAAGCCGTCCGCCGTCCGGCGGTGGGGGATGGCCATCACCCCGGCGTTGTTGACGAGGATGTCCACCCCGGGGCGATCGGCGGCCAGGCCATCGGCGAACCGGCGCACCGAGGACAGGTCGGCCAGGTCGAGGAGACGCAGCTCGACGTGGGCGGCTGGGTAGGCGGCCTGGATGCCACGGAGGGCGGCCTGGCCTCGGCCCTCGTCCCGGCAGGCCAGGACCACGTCGGCGCCGTGGGTTGCCAGGGCGGCGGCGGTCTCGAGACCGAGCCCGCTATTGGCCCCCGTCACCACCGCCGTGCGTCCTTCGAGGGGGGGAATGGCCTCCGCCGTCCATTGGGTCATCGCACCATCCATTGGGTCATGGCGACCCAGACTACGCGGATCGACCACCATGGCGGCCGTGCTGCTCGCCGAGGTCGTGGCGACGTCCCAACAGGTCGCCGCCACCCGCTCCCGCACCGCCAAGGTGGCCGCCCTCGCCGGGTTGTTCGGGCGCCTGGCGCCGGACGAGATCGAGGTGGTGGTGGCCTTCGCCGCCGGCGAACCCCGCCAGGGCAAGATCGGGGTGGGGTGGGCGACGCTCGCCGCCCTGGCGCCGCCGACTGCCGCGCTGGCGCCGCCGACTGCCGCCCCGGCGCCTCCGCCGGCCACAGGGGGCCCGGGCCTGACGGTCCTCGCCCTGGACGCCGCCCTCACCCGGCTGGGCGCCCTCTCGGGTCCGGGCTCGGGGGTGGCCCGCCAGGCCGTGCTCGAGGATCTGGTGGCCGGCGCCGCCCCCGACGAGGTGGACTTCGTCCGACGGCTGCTGACCGGTGAGCTCCGGCAGGGGGCTCTGGCCGCGCTGGTGGCCGAGGCGGTGGCCCGGGCCGCCGGCGTGCCCCTGGCTGCCCTGCGCCGGGCGGTGATGCTGGCCGGGGACCTGCCCCGGATGGCGGCGGTGGCGTTCGGCGGTGGCGAACCGGCCCTCGCCGCCGTCGGCCTCGAGGTGCTCCGGCCCGTGCTGCCCATGCTGGCGTCCACGTCGCCCGACGCCGCCGCGGCGGTGACCGACCTCGGACTGGCCTCGGTCGAGTGGAAGCTCGACGGGGCCAGGATCCAGGCCCATCGGGCCCGGGGGGTGGTCCGGCTCTTCACCCGCAACCTCAACGACGTGACCGGCCGCCTGCCCGACGTGGTCGCCGTCCTCGAGTCGCTGCCCGTCCGGGACGTGGTGCTGGACGGAGAGGTGCTGGGCCTGGGGGACGACGACCGCCCCGACCGGTTCCAGGACACCATGAGCCGGTTCGGCAGCCACGAGCCCGCCACCGGCCACCGGCAGCTCTCGGTGGCGTTCTTCGACGTCCTCCACGCCGACGGCGTCGATCTCGTCGACCGCCCGCTCGTCGAGCGGATCGAGGTGCTCGAGATGGTGGCCGGGCCCTGGCGCGTCCGCTCGGTCCTGACCGACGACCCGGCGGTGGCCGAACGATTCCTGGAGGGCGCCCTCGCCGCCGGCCACGAGGGGGTCATGGTCAAGGCGGCAGGATCCACCTACGAGGCCGGCCGCCGGGGGCAGGCGTGGCGCAAGGTCAAGCCGGTGCAGACCCTCGACCTGGTGGTGCTGGCCGCCGAGTGGGGCCATGGGCGCCGCCGGGGCTGGTTGTCCAACCTCCACCTCGGCGCCCGGGACCCGGATGGCGGGTTCGTGATGGTGGGCAAGACGTTCAAGGGCCTGACCGACGCCGTCCTCCAATGGCAGACGGACCAGCTCCAGGAGCTGGCGACCGCCACCCACGGCCCCGTCGTCGAGGTCCGGCCAGAGCTCGTGGTGGAGATCGCCCTCGACGGCGTGCAGTCGTCCACGCGCTACCGGGGTGGGGTGGCGCTGCGGTTCGCCCGCGTGAAGGGCTACCGCTCGGACAAGTCGGCGGCCGATGCCGACACCATTGAGGCGGTGCGCTCGCTCCTCGGTCCCCGCCCGCCGGCGGAGGCCGGCCCCGACGCCTGAACGTGATTCCGGGCGCGGGGATATGGTGGCCCGAAGGGATCCCGATCCGCGACCGACAGGGGGGACGTTGAGCGATCGTGGCCTGGCGGTGAATGACGTGACCGTCCGCTTCGGCGGGCTCACTGCCCTCGACGCCGTCTCCCTGGAGGTCAACCCGGGGGAGGTCGTGGGCATCATCGGGCCCAACGGCGCGGGCAAGACCACGCTGTTCAACGCCGTGTGCGGGTTCGTCCGCCCGATCCGCGGGACCATCCGCTACGAGGGTCGCCCGCTCGGACGCATCCGTCCCGACCGGCTCGCCGGCCTGGGCATCGCCCGGACCCTTCAGGCGCTCGGGCTGTGGCACGGGTTGACGGTGCTGGAGAACGTCATGGCCGGGGCCACCGTCCAGTCCCGCTCCGGGTTCGCCGCCGCCCTGCTCGGCGTCCCCCGATCGACCAGGGACGAGCGCGATCTGGCGGCGCGGGCCCGGTCGGCGCTGGCCGACGTGGGCATCGCCGACGCCGCCGGGCGCCTCCCCGCCACCTTGCCGTATGCCGTGCAGAAGCAGGCGGCCCTGGCCCGCGCCCTCGTCGCCGAGCCCCGCCTGCTGCTCCTCGACGAGCCGGCCAGTGGGCTTTCGGCGGCGGAGATGGCCGAGTTGGGCCAGCGCATCTCCGGCCTCCGGGATCGGATGGGGATCGCCCTCGTGGAGCACCACATGGACCTGGTGATGAGCGTCTGCGACCGGGTGGTCGTCCTCGAGCTGGGCAGCGTCATCTCCACGGGGACGCCGGCCGAGGTGCAGGCCGACCCCGTGGTCACCACCGCCTACCTGGGGGAGGCGGCCACCTCGGGCGCCGGCCCGGTGGGGGTGGCCGGTGGCTGACCGTCCCCTGCTCGAGATCGAAGGGCTGACCACCCTGTACGGAGCCGTCCGGGCCCTCGACGACGTCAGCTTCGGCGCCGGCGAGGCGACGATCACCGCCGTCCTGGGCGCCAACGGGGCGGGTAAGACCACCCTCCTGCGCACCATCAGCGGCCTGGTACGACCCCGGCGGGGATCGGTCCGCTTCGACGGCGCGGAGCTCACCGTGCTCCCCGCCGAGACCATCGCCGGCCTCGGCGTGGGTCACGTCCCCGAGGGCGGCGGGGTGATCCGTGAGCTGACCGTCGACGAGAACCTCCGCCTCGGCGGGCTCCTTCGCCGGGAGCGGGCCGGGCGGGGGGCGGCCGAGGAGATCTACGAGCTGTTCCCGCCCCTCTCGTCGCGGCGGCGCCAGCCCGCCTTCACCCTCTCGGGCGGCGAGCGCCAGATGCTGGCCATCGGAAGGGCCCTGATGGCGAGGCCGCGGATGCTCCTGCTGGACGAGCCGTCGCTCGGCCTGGCCCCGATCATCGTCGCCCAGATCATGAGCCTGCTCCAGCGCCTGCGTGATGACAACGGCCTGGCCGTCGTGCTCGTCGAGCAGAACGCCCGTAGCGCCCTGTCGGTGGCCGACGAGGCCGTCGTGCTCAACCTGGGCCGCGTCGTCAAGGCCGATGCGGCCGCGGTGGTGGGGGCGGACGAGGGCCTGCGCCATGCGTTCCTCGGCTTCTAGGGGGGTCCGGTGCACCGCTTCATCGACCTGACGCTGACGGGGCTCACCAGTGGGTTCGTCTACGCCGCCCTGGCGCTCGCCCTGGTGCTCATCTGGCGGGCCACCCGGGTCCTCAACTTCGCCCAGGGGGCGATGGCCATGTTCACCACGTACGTGGCCGTCAGCGTGATCGACCGGGGGGGCTCGTACTGGCTGGCCCTCGTCGTCGCCCTGGTCGTGGGCTTCGTGATGGGCGGGGTCACCGAGCGGGTCCTGGTGCGGCGGGTGGAGACGGGACCGCCGCTCAACGCCGTCATCCTCACCCTCGGCCTGTTCATCTTCCTCGAGGCCCTGGCGCCCATGATCTGGGGGGGCAAGACCCGGTCGTTCCCGGCCCACTTCTCGATCGTGGGGATCAAGGTGGGATCGAGCCACATCAACCTCTCGCCCTTCGACCTGTTCACGCTGGGTGCGGTGGTGACGGTCCTGGTCGGGCTGGTGCTGCTGTTCCAGGGCACCAACCTCGGGCTGCGCATGCGTGCGGCGGCCTTCGCCCCGGAGGTGTCGCGCCTGCTGGGCATCAGCGTGGGCCGCCTCCTCACCCTGGGTTGGGCGCTGGCGGCCATGGTGGGCGCCCTGTCGGGCGTGCTGATCGCACCCGTGGTCCTGCTCAGCCCCAACTTCATGGACGCCGTCCTCGTGTTCGGGTTCACCGCCGCCATCCTCGGCGGGCTGGACAGCCCGATCGGGGCGGTCGTGGGTGGGATCGGCATCGGGCTGGTCTTGAGCTACATCGGCGGCTACATGAGCCCCGACCTCGAGACGGTGGGCGCCCTGGTCATCCTCATCGCCGTCCTGATGGTCCGCCCCGAGGGCGTCTTCGCCGCCGCCAAGCAGAGACGGGTGTGAGGTGATGGGAACGTGACCGATACCACCAGCGAGCCCAGGGCGCCGGCTCCTGACGTGGCGGCCCCGACCGGGACCACCCCGCCCCCCAGCGCCGCCGTCGGTGCGGCGGCGACCGCCGGCATCGCCGTGGTTGCCCTCGCCCTGCTGGCCCTCCTCAGCCAGGTGCACGGCAAGGTGGCGCCGTGGGGGATCGCCGGGCTGGCCGTCGTCCTCGGGGTGACGGCCTTCTCCGGGCGGGTCACCCTGCCGGCCAGCCCCCTGCTCCGCCACCTGCTCATCGCCGCCGTCGGCGGGGCGCTGGTGCTGGTGTTCAGCGACCACGTCGGGACGTTCAGCGACTTCCAGATCGCCCAGGTCGCCTACTTCGTGCCCGCCGTGGCGGGGCTCAACGTGCTCACCGGGCACAACGGCCAGCTCTCACTCGGGCACGGGGCCCTGATGGCGGTGGGGGCCTACACCGCCGCCGTGTTGATGACCCACCAGCCCCACGTCGCCATCGTCGTGCTGCTGGTGGCGGCGGTCGCCGTCACCGCCCTCGTCGGGGCGGTGGTCGGGGTGGCCGCCGCCCGCCTCCGGGGGCCCTACCTAGCGGGGGCAACCCTGGCCCTGGCCGTGGCCCTACCCGAGCTGGCCACCCGCTACCGGTCGATCCTGGGCGGCGAGCAGGGGCTGTCCCTGCGCACGTTGTCGTCACCGGGGTGGCTGTCGCCCTCGTTCCCGCCCGAGCGCTGGCTGGCCTGGGTAGGCATCGTCAGCGGCCTCGTCATCCTGGTCCTCCTGGCCAACCTCATGGTCAGCGGCCGGGGCCGGCGGTGGAGGACGGTGCGCGACGACGAGACGGCGGCGTCGCTGGTCGGCGTCAACGTGCCCCGGACGCAGGTCAACGCCTTCGTGGTCAGCGCCGCCTGCGCCGGTCTCGGGGGTGCCCTCTACGGCCTGGCCAACTCCCTCGCCAACCCGGCGGCGTTCACGGTGGCGCTCAGCTTCGGCCTGTTGACCGCCATCGTGGTCGGCGGGGTGGGGAGCCTGGCGGGGTCCATCTGGGGAGCGATCGCCCTGGTGTACATCCCCCACCTGACCAACAGCGCCTCGGACCATTACAAGCTGGGGACGTCGGTGAAGGGTAACCTCCCGCTCGCCATCTACGGGCTCGTGCTCGTGGGCGCGATGTTGGTGTTCCCCGAGGGCATCCAGGGGGGCCTTCGTCGTCTGGGCCGGGCCATCCCCGGCCTCCGCCCGCGCGCCGTCGAGCGGAGGTGAGCCTCCGCCGAGCCCGCCCACCCACCACCACGACCGACTCACCACAAGGGGGAAATGCAATGACCACCACCGCGCACCGCCGGGGCATGCGAATGGCCGCCACGGCGGCCGCCATCGGCCTGCTGGCGGCCGCCTGCAGCTCGTCGAGCAGCAAGTCGTCTTCGTCATCGTCGTCGTCGGGTACCGGCGGCCCGTCCACGACCGCCGGCGGCACCAACACGGCATCGGCGACGGGGATCACCGCCAGCACCATCACCATCGGCAGCCATCAGCCGTTGTCGGGCCCGGCGGCGCCGGGCTATTCGGAGATCGCGCCGGCGTCGAACGCCTACTTCCAATACGTGAACGCCCACGGCGGCGTCTACGGGCGCAACATCGTCTACAAGTACCTCGACGACGGCTACAACCCGGCCACCACCGTGACCGACGTCCACCAGCTGGTGCAGCAGGACAACGTCTTCGCCATCTTCAACGGGCTGGGCACGCCCACCCATCTGGCGGTGGAGGACTTCCTCAACGCCAACAAGGTCCCCGACCTGTTCGTGGCGTCGGGGTGCACGTGCTGGAACAACCCGTCCAAGGACCCCTACACGTTCGGGTGGCAGCCCGACTACACGATCGAGGGCGAGATCCAGGGGCAGTACATCAAGCAGAACTACGCCAACGAGAAGGTCGGCTACTACCTCCAGAACGACGAGTTCGGCACCGACGGGGCCAAGGGCCTCGACGAGCAGATCCCGGCGTCGTCGGTCGTCAGCCGCCAGACGTACGACCCGACCAACATCAACGTGGGACCGCAGATCGCCGCCCTGCAGGCCAAGGGCGTGCAGGTCGTCGTGGCGTACTCGATCCCGGCGTTCACCGCCCTCGCCCTCGGCGCCGCGGCCAAGCTCAACTACCACCCGACCTGGGTGGTCTCCAACGTGGGGTCGGACGTGCCCACCCTCAAGGGCCTGCTCGGCACCGCCGGCTCGCCCCTCATCGAGGGGATCGTGACCGACGACTACGTCCCCAACAGCGGCGACACCTCCAACCCCTGGATCCAGCTGTTCAAGCAGATCCACGACCAGTACGACGCCAAGGCACCGTTCGACGGGAACGTCATCTACGGCTTGTCGGCGGCGTACACGTTCGTGCAGACCATGCTCAACGCCGGGCGCAACCCCACCCGGGACGACGTGGTCAAGGTCGTCGAGGCCGACCACTACGCGGGCGGCCCCTACCTGGTGCCGTTCAGCTTCTCGTCGTCCAACCACCAGGGCGTGTCCGGCACCCAGATGGGGACCATCAAGAACGGGGTCCTGGTGACCACCGGCACGCCGTACACGGCCACCGACACCGGCAACATCCAGCCGTACACCCAGGCGCCGTCGACGCCGCCCGCCAACGGGATCCCCACGGCGAGCAGCTGAACCCCTGACCGTCGGGCCGGGGCGGTGGGTGCACCCCGCCGCCCCGGCTCCGGGTCGACCTGAATCGTCGACGGCGGCTCAGACGGCGGCGGCGAACGCCGCCTCCTCGTCGCCGCCACCACCGTCGCCGTCGACCCCGACCGGCCCGACCGGCCCGGCCACCCCGACCGGCCCGGGAACCTCGCTCGGCGCGGGGGGTGCCGGCGCCCGCCGGCCCCTCCGGGTGCGGCCGGCCAGGTGCTCGGCCCGGGTGAGCTCGGTCATGGCGAGGGCGTCGGCCAGGTCCTCGACGAAGGCGTAGCGCGGATCCTCCCCCTTGGGGCCCGGGCCGATGTAGCGCCACACCACGCCCGCCTCGTCGACGTTGAGGTAGCGGTGGGTCAGCACGTGGCGGTACACGTGCAGGACGGGCAGCTCCGCCCTGGTGATGCGGGCGCAGTACAGGAAGTCGTCGGGGTCGACGGGGGGCAGCCCGGGCCGGGCGGCGGCCTGGGCTGCCAGCCGCTCGAGCGGCCGCCAGGCGGACAGGTCGGGGCTCTCGTGCAGGGTCAACCAGTGTGCAGGCATGGGAGGTGCTCCTCTCGGTCGTTGCGTGGTGCGAAGCGGTCGGCTCATCACCGACGAGGCAACGGCCCACGGACGACGGCCGGCACCATTGAGCATAGGAAGGGCCGGTGACAGGCACCGGGTGGCGCCGCCGGCGGGGAGGACCGAGACTGCGGAGCATGGCGACCGCCGGTGCTGCCCAGCGGCGTCTCGCGCCCCGGTGACGAACAGAGGGGCGCACCATCGCTGTCTCGCCGTCTGCCCGCCCGGGGTCGAGGGGGTGTGCGCCGCCGAGCTGACCGGGCAAGGGGTCCGGATCCGGCGGACCTTCCGCGGGGGCGTCGAGTTCGGGGCCAGCGACCGCCAGCTCTACACCGCCAACCTGTGGACCCGGACGGCGACCCGCATCGTGGTGCGGGTGGCCGCCTTCACGGCGGGCGGCTTCGCCGAGCTCGACGCCGCGCTGGCGGAGATCCCCTGGGAGCCCTGGATGCCCCCCGGCACCCGCCCGTCGGTCCGGGTGTCGAGCACGGCATCGCGGCTCTACCACACGGGCGCGGTGGCCGAGCGGGTGGCGGCGGCCATGGGAACGGTCCCCGGCGAGGGGCCGCTCGTGGTGGTCCGCCTGGTCCACGACCGGGTGATGGTCAGCGTCGACAGCTCCGGCGAGCCCCTCCACCGGCGGGGGTGGCGGCTCCAGACGGCCAAGGCCCCGCTGCGCGAGACCCTGGCGGCCGCCGCCGTCCTCGCCTCCGGATGGGACCCGACGGCACCATTGGTCGACCCGTTCTGCGGGTCGGGCGCGATCGTCATCGAGGCCGCGCTCATCGCCGCCGGCCTCCCGCCGGGCGGCGGGCGCCCGTTCGCCTTCCAGTCCTGGCCGTCGTTCGCCCCAGGCACGTGGGCCAGCGTGGCCGGC
>Ga0102924_1004718_pt1 | contig 13589 bp, 13 predicted proteins | sample PaiPotPPM11metaG_FD_80116 | JGI IMG/M metagenome (GOLD analysis project Ga0102924, IMG submission 80116) | Iron sulfur acid spring bacterial and archeal communities from Banff, Canada, to study Microbial Dark Matter (Phase II) - Paint Pots PPM... ... | reverse complement strand
CTTTTAACTATCTTGAGGTTCCCACAGATATTGTCTTGCTTGTCGTTCTGTGGCGACTCCGTTATAAGCTGAGCCTGCGTGACATTGCCGAGATGTTTTTAACGCGGGGCTTTGTGTTTACGCATGAGACCGTCCGAGACTGGGAAACACGTTTTGCCCCCTTGCTCACCGATCACCTACGAACAAAACGGCATGGCCAAGCTGGGAGATCCTGGTATGTGGACGAAACCTACATCAAAGTTCGTGGGAAGTGGTGCTATCTTTACCGGGCGATTGATCGCGATGGGAATCTGGTGGATTCGCGGCTGAGCGAGAAGCGAGATATGGAGGCAGCGCATTCGTTCTTTGAGCAGGCCGTTGTCGTGGTTGGCCATGCTCCAGAGACGGTCACAACAGACGGACATCGTTCGTATCCCCGTGCCATCCGCGAAACGATGGGAAGTGAGGTGGCACACCGGACAAATAAGTATCTTAACAATCGAATAGAACAGAATCACCGTGAGATCAAACAGCGGTATTACCCCATGCGTGGCTTTGGGACAGTTGAAGCAGCGGCACGTTTCTGTTCTGCCTTTGATGAATTGCGCCATTATTTTCGTCTCCGCTGCACGGTGGGAGAACCGCTCTCACGCGGCACGAGCAACGGCGAGTGTTTCTCCAGCGACTTGCAACCTTGAAGGCGCTGATACAGGCGGTTTCATAGCAAAAGACGAATACCATCAAAGGCTTCAATGAAGCTGATGGTTTCTGTGTTCTCAGTTCTGACAGAACCTGATGAGTCCTTTTTTCTTCTTTTCTCCCCACTTTAGTGCTCTGTCAAGGAAGGTTTGCAACAAAGGAGCTTTTCTGTTATCCTTGAAACTCCACTCTCTTTTTCCAGGAGAGACAGATGAGAGAGCGCCCCCACAAGTATGAAGTCGAGTTGAGTGAAGAACAACGGTTCCTTTTGCAGCAATTGCTCGCTGGAGGCATGTCTCCCGTGAGACAACAAGCACATGCCCGTATCCTCTTAAAAATTGACCGCAATGCGCCTGGCCCCCGTTGGACGGATGAGCAAGTCGCCGAGGCGTTTGAGATGAGCCGCTACACCGTGATCCGCATTCGCGAGCGCTTCGTGAACCACGGACTGGACGATGCCCTTACCCATCGTCCCCATACGCACACACGAGCGCGTGCTTTGGATGGGGAGCAAGAAGCCCACCTCATTGCTCTTTCGTGCAGCCCATGCCCTCAAGGCCAGGCCCGCTGGACGTTGCGACTGCTCGCCAATCACCTGGTCGAATTGGGGTATGTCGAGCAAATCAGCCACGAAACCGTGCGCCAGACGCTTAAAAAAACGAATTGAAACCCTGGTTGAAGCAATGCTGGTGCATTCCCCCCGAAGCCAGCGCTGCCTTTGTCTGGCGCATGGAAGATGTCCTGGAAGTCTCCACGCGCCCCTACGACCCTCGTTTTCCCCAGGTGTGTATGGATGAAAGTGCCAAACAACTTCTGCAGGACAAACGCGAGCCTCTGCCAATGCAACCAGGGCAGCCAGAACGCGCTGATTACACCTTTGAATCTGCCGGTATGCGCAAACTGTTCCTGGCGTGTGAACCACTGGCGGGCAAACGCATCGTCAAAGTGACGGAGCGCCGCACCAGCGAATACTCTTGCCCATTTTATCCGTGAGCTGGTCGATGTTCATTACCCTGATGCCGAGAAGATCGTGCTCGTCATGGATAACCTCAACACACATACACCGTCCTCTTTGTACTCCACTTTTGCACCGCCTGAGGCACAGCGTCTTCTCAAGAAGTTGGACATCCACTACACGCCGGTCCATGGGAGTTGGCTGAATATGGCGGAGATTGAACTCTCGGCTCTGGCTCGCCAATGCCTCTCTCGTCGTATTGGGGCACAGGAGGAACTGGAACGTGAGGTGCAAGCCTGGCAACAGAACCGCAATGCAGAGGCCGTCACCATCAATTGGCGCTTCACCACTGTTGATGCACGTATCAAACTCAAACGGCTTTACCCTTCCCTTGAGAAAAAGAAGTCTACCGCTTCAACCAAGCATGTTGCAAAGAAAGCTTGACAGAGCATTAGCAGATCGGTTTACTTCTTGCAACACAACCGACAATACCGCCACCCGTCATCTTCCTTTGTTCTCGCTTGCCGCTGCGGGGCCCCCCCAAAAGAGTCCGTTGGGCTGGAGGGGCTCTGCGCGCCCCTCCAGCCCAACGGACTCTTTTTGGGGGGCCCCGACCTCTACTCAAACCCGCAGAACCCCTTTTGTCCTGATTTTGGAAAATCAGGGATGACTCATATGCGTGATTCTCTACAATTTAACGTCAATGCACGTACTAGAGGCCGTTCGCGTCGTTGGCATGCAGGCGAATAATGAGCAGAGGCAGCAGGTCAGCGGCTTTGGGTGTACCCCAACCGGTGACAGCATCCCACCCGTGTTGCACTGTGTAGCCCGCAATGCCAGATGAGAAGAGGATATTGTTGCCGGAGGTGATATCATTAAAAGCCGCGCCCGCCAGAATACTTTTCCAAGGGTATAGAAGCCCTTGTTCAGGAAGCCCAGACGATGATGAGCCATCTGCACCCCATCTGCCACAATGCCGGCCAATTCGGGCGTGGCAACACTTGTTCCGCCGAAGATCGTTACATACTCCTGGCCGGAGAACGGATCGGTCTGGTAGACCAGCACGCCGCCATTGATTGAGGCGTTGAGCGAGAGATCTGGCACTGCGCGCCCTGCTATTGTTCCGGTTACACCTGATTGATAGTCTGGACGCTGGTTGAGCACACTGTAACCGCCGCCGCCTGCAGCGCTAAAGATGCCCGATTCGTTCCAGGCAGTTTCGCCAATATACTGACCTGTGGTGGCATTCGCAGTGAGCGTTGTACCGCCGACTGCCGTGACCAGAGGGTCACTGGCGGGTGACGAGACGGCAGTCGTGAAGGAACTGCCATCACATGTGACCTGCGCCGAGCCGAAATCGCCAGTTGAGGCCAGCACGCTGATGCCTTTGTTGGCGGCTGCCTGGAAAACCTGGTGTTCAGCGGTCAACAGATTGGGATCAACGCAGGATTCGTTCTCGCCAAAGCTCAGCGAGATCACATCGCCGAGATTCTGATCGACAGCATACTTGATCGCGTTATAGAGATCTACATCACTGTTCGATTGAGCCACCACCAGGGTAATGGTCGCGCCGGGAGCCATCGCGTGCGACCACTCTACATCCAGCGTGGTTTCGCCAATCCAACCACCATTCGCGCCATTGACGCCATAGGGTGTGACAATAGTGAATGAAGGGTCTGGCAGGTCCCAGGCCGCATCAAAAGCCTGAAGGTCGGCTTTGATTGTTGGACTGCCATATGCGTCCACAATGACGATGTTGCTGCCTTTCCCCGTGATATTGTGTTGCAACAAACCCTGCACGCCATACGCCTGTTCGATCTGTCCGGGACCGTAACATAATAAAGGCATAGGATTCGTATCGCTCTGGCAAGGGAAAAGCACCTTGTTTGTGCCATTCACCGGGGCCGTTTTGATTCTAAGACTCTGAACGCTGCCCAACGTCTTTGTCACCGGCTTAATTGTAACAGGATGAGCGACAAAGCCATCCTGCATGGTGTTCGTGGCGTGCGCTGTAGAGGCTGATGCCGCTGGGCTTCTGAGGAGAATAGAGGAACCAGCTACCGCAAACAGCGTGAACAAGCAGGTTGCAATCGATACAACGAGGCGGAAACTTCTTTTACTGCTCTGCATCAAAAAATCCTTTTTCTTCAATATTAGCTACCTCTCATCAGGAGGTATGTACATAGAGTAGTCATGTTGTTAGCGACCAGCCCAAACCAGCACCTGCGCTTTGGTGGGCAGAAAATCTGTAGTTGTGCATGAGGCGATCAATTGCCCACCGGGCGACCAGGCCACGTCGCGCACAAAGCCATATGCTCCGTTGCCATAGTAGTAGTAGAGCGTTTTTACGCTATTGGGGCTCCAGATCTGCACAGATTTATCTCCACTGCCAGAAGCCATGAGCGTCCCATCGGGGGACCAGGACACAGAAGTCACTCCGGAAGTGTGGCCGTGATAGGTGAGATAGCCCTTTCCTGTGAATGGGTTCCAGATCTGAACAGTTCCATCATCGCTGGCCGAAGCAACTCGTGTCCCATCGAGCGACCAGGCTATCGCGTTCACCGGTCCAGTATGGCCGGTATAGGTGAGCAGGCGCTGCCCGGTGGAGGTATTCCAGACATGGACTGAAAAGTCCGTATTGAAGTACGCTCCTCCTGTACCAGAAGCGATATAGCGTCCATCAGGGGACCAGCCCAGGCCGCCGACGTCCTCCGTATGACCACTATAGGTTAATAGATGTGCGCCAGTCGAGGGGTCCCAGATCTGGACAGTATGATCAGGCATTCCTTTCCCAGAGATACCGGCAGAAGCAACCCGCTGGCCGTCTGGTGCCCACTCGACATTAATCAGCAAGAAGGCTGTATGGCCGGTATAAGTGGTCAGCGTTTTCCCACTTATCGGGTCCCAGATCTTTCCCAGGGACCCGGCGCCGGAGGCGATGCGTGTTCCATCAGGGGCCCATTCGCCCGAGTAGACGATATTTCCATCGCCATCGAAGGTAACGGCGTTATTGCCGGTAAGCGCATCCCAGATTCTGGCAACGTTGTTACCCATGGCATCACTACCTGCGGAAACAACGCGGCTTCCATCGGGGGACCAATCGATAGTGTACACAGCATTGCTCATGTTTTTGGGCTGTGTTGCAAAAATCCAAAGAGGAACACAAAGAACAGAGCTTCACCATTCTGCTGCTGTGTTTAGATGGCCACTCCGAACAGCTCTGCAATGAACGCCGCCTGTCTCACGCTGTCTCCTTTGCTCACTCCTTGCATCTGTCCTTTCCTCATCATGTTTACTGCTTCATACCCTTGCAATGTTCGCCACGCCGTCTCGAACGAAAAGAAGCCCATGCCTGGTTTCACCAGTCGTTTGATGAAGCGGTGATCTTGTTCGATCAAGTTGTTCAGGTATTTGCTCTGCCGGAGTTCACAAGAAGGTGCAAGAGCCCCGGCGGCTTTCAGCTCACGAATGGCTTTCGGGTACGCCGCGTTTTTGTCAACGGTGATGACGCGAGGGGTCATCGTATGGCAAGCGCCAAGAGCCTTGGTGAAAAAACGCCGGGCCGCTTGAGTATCACGGGCTGGACTCAACTGGAATTCCAACGTGTTTCCGAGGCTCAATCAACTGCTCGATAGAGGTACATCCAGACGCCTTTCACCTTCACATAGGTCTCATCTACCCGCCAGGAGTCATTGGTGGCCTTGAGATGAGGCCGACAGCGCTTCTCCAACTCAGGTGCATAGCACTGCACCCACCGATAGATGGTGGAGTGATCTATCTGGAGGCCCCGCTCCCGCATCATCTCCTCCAGATCCCGATAGCTAAGCGCGTACCGCAAATACCAGCGCACGCAGAGTAAAATGATCTCGGCCTGGAAGTGACGCCATTTGAATGGGTGCTGCTCTGCCATGACTGGTCCTCTTTTTCTTCTTTTCTCACCATTCTGACAGATCAGCTTTCTTTTTGCAACACAGCCAAAACAAACACTACTCCCCCCAACTACAAAAGTTTCCGCTTCCCGCCTGAAATTGTGAGCCACGCTGTGTGGTTGTATTTTCGCTTCTCGCTCAGTTTTCGCGATGTGGAAGAGCGGACGACGCACAACGCGGAGTGGTCGTGAGCTATGAAACCGTTCGACAATGGTGTTTGCGCGTTCGGGCAGACGTACGCGAATGAACTCCGTCGTCGTCGCCCTCGTTGTGGCGACACATGGCATGCAGGACGTGCGTCTTCCTCACCATCCGTGGCAAGAGACATTACCTATGGCGAGCAGTGGACCAGGACGGTAATGTGCTCGACATCCTCGTCCAGAGTCGGCGTAACAAGAAGGCCGCGAAACGATTTTTCTGCAAGCTTCTCAATGGGTTGCAATACGTTCCGCGCGTGATCATCACTGATAAGCTGAAGAGTTATGGCGATGCGAAACGCGAAATCTTGCCTGGAAGTGAAACTGGTCGCATAACTACACAGATCTCCCCACCTCTTCTTGCTCTGCAACATCTTTCCTCGTTCTAACTCATCTCTATATTTCATCTCTTATGGATAAGTTGACAATACCTTCCAACGTTGCCAGAGGCACGGTTTCCGAGGCTAGTTGACCCTGGATATCTGCGCGATAAGCTTCCACCAGGGCCATTTGCTGGGCACGAGACCAGTCGTGCTCTTGCGCCATACAGGCCGCGACCTCTTCGACGATCCCCAGGCCGCGCTGGCGATCTTCGAGCATAATGGATGTGCGCCGGGCCAGAACATCATAGAGCGTCATGGCCATTTCGTAGCGACAGGCCGCGATGATCTCCGCGTAGATATAGGGCAAATCAGCGACGAGTGGCCGGGCGAGCGAGGCATCGCCCTCGATCAAGTCCAACACCTTCTGAGCCTCGGAACCATAGCTATTTGCCAGATGGCTGATGGTTTCCGCACGCAAGCAGAGCGCCGTGCCCCGTTGTTCCAGTTCAACCTGCGCTTCGGGCCATGCCGCGCTCCCCTCCAATGGTAGAGTCATGGTGGGATGCCGCGGCTTCGTTCCGTCGCGCCGGTTCAGCAGATCGACAGTATCCTGCGCCATGCGTCGATAGGTAGTCAGTTTGCCGCCTACAATTGTCACCAGGCCAGAGGCATTCTGCAAGACCGCATGGGTGCGTGAAAGACGGGCGGTCGAACGATGAGCCTGCGCGCTCGGCTTAAAGAGCGGACGGTATCCAACGTAGGTGCTGACGATTTGCTCTCGGGTAAGATTCAGCGAGAAGTAGCGGTTGAGATATTTTAGCAGGTACGCGACATCTTCGGGGGATGCTCCTGGATGGTCAAGATCTCCGGAACCGGTGTCAGTAGTGCCGAAAATCACACGCGAGCCCCAGGGCACCAGAAACAGAATACGCTTATCCTCCGTCTCAGGCAAGACAATCGCAGCATCGGTCAGCCTGATATCTTCGCGTGACAGGACCAGGTGAACACCCTTGCTGGGTTCCACCTGCACCTGTGGCGTGCCTCCTTCCAGCGCCTCGACACGCTCAGAAAAGACACCGGTGGCATTGATCACATGGCGTGCCTGGACACACACCTCCTCGCCGTTCAGGGCATCGCGCACCCATGCCCCGCAGATTCGCTCATTTTCCATCAGAAAAGAGGTTACTTCGGTATAATTGGTAATGGTCGCGCCATACTGAGCCGCCGTGCGAATGACTGCCATAGTTAGGCGAGCGTCGTGAGTTTGCGCATCGTAGTAGACAAAGCCATCTTTTAACTGTTCGCTGATCAGATCTGGCGCATAACGCAAAACGGCTTGACGACTCAAGTGGCTGTGGTGTTTGATCCCCCCTTTGCCAGCCATCAGATCGTATATCCAGAGGCCAATATCCAGAATCATGCTCAAACCTATGCCGCCTGGCGTGGTAAATGGCATGCCCACAGGATGGCGATCACCGTGATAGATCGGCAGCACAAAAGCCAGCGGGTGAACCAGAAATGGCGCGTTTTGCAGCAGGATGCCACGTTCCACCAGACCCTCATGCACCAACGCAAAATCGAAGTTCGGCAAATAGCGAATCCCGCCATGCACCAGCTTGGTGGACTTGCTGCTGGTCCCGCTGGCAAAATCCTCTTTTTCGACCAGCGCGACCTTATACCCACGTGCTGCGGCGTCCAGCGCCACGCCGGCTCCAGTAATGCCTCCACCAATGACCAGCACGTCGAAGCGGCTGCTTCCCAATTCCGAGAGATTGTGCTTGCGCACAGTTGATGATAATGGTTGCATGATGCCTGCGAATAGATTGTTGGCAGAAGCGCATACTTTCACACTGCAGCGCTCCCGTCTTGCTCTATTTATCCTTTCATGTTCGTATGATAATTCAGGAGCCGAAACTCCTCAATGCAAAACCAATTAGTCTCTGTATTTTTATGGACAATCCTCAGAGTACGCAGTCCAGGCGCGACTTTCTTCTGACTCTTTTTCACGTTTCCCTCTTTTTACGCGATCCACATTGAGCCACCACTATTGTTTCCAGTTCAGTGATCGTTGGACCGCACGTTTCCAGTTCGCATAGAGGCTGGAACGCTGATCCGAACTCATCTGTGGCTCAAAGGTGCGATCGATGGCCCACAGGGCGGAAACCTCTTGCTGGCTGCTCCAGAAACCAACAGCCAGGCCCGCCAGATAGGCAGCGCCCAAGGCAGTGGTCTCCGCGACTTGCGGGCGCTGCACAGCCACGCCCAGAATATCAGCCTGAAATTGCATCAGCAGATCATTACCAACCGCGCCACCATCAACGCGCAGCGTTTTCAGGTCGATCTGGCTATCGGCGACCATAGCCTCCAGCACATCGCAGGCCTGATAACACATGGATTCCAGCGTGGCGCGCGCGATATGGCCAGCAGTCGAGCCACGCGTCAGGCCGAGCAAGGTGCCACGGGCGTCAGAGTCCCAGTAAGGCGCGCCAAGGCCGACGAATGCAGGCACGAGATAGACGCCACCACTGTCCGGCACAGTATTGGCCAGCGCCTCCACATCACTGCTCTGTTTGATAATCTGTAAGCCGTCGCGCAGCCACTGGACAGCAGCGCCAGTCACGAAAATACTGCCCTCCAGCGCATAGGCCAGTTGCACGTTATCGCGTGCGCCCAGACCCCAGCCAATGGTTGTCAGTAAGCCATGCTGCGACGACACTACCTGTTGTCCGGTGTTCATGAGCATAAAACTACCGGTGCCATAGGTGTTTTTCGCCAGACCAGCCTCATAACATGCCTGGCCAAAGGTGGCTGCTTGCTGATCGCCCGCGATACCCGCGATCCTGATGGGCGCGCCAAAGAACTCCGGCGCAGTCTCTCCATACACACCACTCGATGGCAGGACAGTCGGCAGCATGGAACGTGGAATACCCAGTTCATGCAAAATAAACTCATCCCATTGAGCGGTCGTGATGTTAAAGAGCAGGGTGCGTGAAGCATTGGAATAGTCGGTTGCATGTACGCGTCCGCCGGTCAGTCGCCACAATAAGAATGTATCTACGGTGCCAAAGAGCAGTTCGCCTCGTTCCGCCTGCCTGCGCACCCCAGGAATATGATCGAGAATCCATTTGAGCTTGGTGCCAGAGAAATATGCATCCGTCACCAGGCCGGTACGGGCACGAATTTCACGGTCAAAACCGCTGGCTTTCAATTTCTCGCAGATGGGCGCGCTCAGGCGGCTTTGCCAGACGATCGCGTTACAAACTGGCTTGCCCGTGGCTTTCTCCCACACGAGGGTTGTCTCGCGCTGGTTGGTAATGCCGATGGCAGCGATATCCGCTGTGGTCACGTTGGCCTGCTTGATTACCTCCTGCGCGACAGTAAGTTGGCTGGACCAGATGGCCTCGGGATCATGCTCAACCAGACCTGGAGCAGGATAGATCTGGGGAAACGTTTGCTGGGCGAGGTTGGCAATTTTACCCGTGTGATCGAAAAGAATGGCGCGTGAACTGGTTGTTCCCTGATCGAGCGCCAATACATAGGTTGTCATTGTTCACCTTCTTTGCTAGGATGCGACCAGCGAGCTGATCGCACCCAGGCAAATGTTTCTGTCCGAGTGCCGCTCAGGCACTTAAAACTGGGTGGCAGTGCTAACCACAATAATCGCCGTAATCAAAATGCCAGTGATAAACGCGCCTGCATAAATCCGCCCCGTCTTATGATAGAAGTAAGTCGAGATAGACGCGACAATAATGTAAACCGGCACAAATTGATAAGCGACAATCGTGAGCAACGGCTGATCCACAGTGGTAAGCGTATGACCGGCGGCCAGTGGAATATACTCGACGAGCAGGAACGCTACAAAGCCAATGGCCATCACCACAACATTTTTGACGATTTCCCAGCCCAGCGAAAGCCTGGGCATACGAAGTTGCCCATGCAGCGTCACGCCCAGCATCAGGAAGTAGAGGATAAACGGAACAACATACGCGAGCAGAATGGGGAAATGCGCGGCATTAATGGGCTTGATATTGAAGACCCAGATGCGTGCATCTGTATTGAAGGCCCAGTTCAGGAACTCCAGAGCGATATACGGTGCAGTGATCACCGCGATCGCATACAGCAGCGCCTTGCCAATCTTCTTCCACTCCAGCCGGTTATTCTCTCCGGTAATCCCATAGTGATTGAGCCGCGCACCTTGCCGCCGGTTGAGCGCAAAGTGCCACAGCAGGAAGAGCACCAGGCCAATCAGCCCACCGCCAATAGCCCAGGCCATAATCCCATTTGTAATCTGTTGCGGGAAAACCGCGTTCAGTGTCCAGCTTTCTCCAAAGAGTTGGAATGGGTAGAAAGTAAAGACCGCGATCAGGATCAACAGCAGAGCGCTAATCACCCAGCCAATACCCCCGGCAGCTTTGGAGACAGGTAGCGCACCGGCCAATTCAGAAAAGAAGTTCAGGCGCAAGAGCAGCGCGCCTACTGGGAAGATCAGCAGAACCACCCCGATCAGAGCCAGCAGCGTGCCGATTTCATCCCAGATCCAGATCTGATCCGAGGTTGGCAATGGACTCACGCCAATTAATGTCTGCTGCATCCAGGAGACAGCATCGCCCACCCCTTCGTTAGTAAAGGTAATGCCAGGATGGGTTGTCGGCACAATATTGAGCACGCGGGCAGTCCCATCGACAACCGAGCCATAGACGTGGTTGACCTGGATCGGGCTGGTGACGCCGAACAGTGCCTGCATACGCGGTGAGTCGGGGAACTGGCTGCCGGTTGGCTCGCTCCACATCAGTTGGGAAAACTCAGAATCCTGGGCCTCTATCACAGCCACGTTTTTGGGAAATTGCGGCGTACCTGGTATGGGCTCAAGCCCTGGGGTGCTCGTCGAAGAACTGATCAAAGCCAGTGAACGATACGCATCGGGATGGGTAGCGGCAGCGATGACCGAGGCCCAGCCGCCCATCGAATGGCCGATCAGGCCGATATCGCCTTTGCGCACAATATCCAGCGAACTCAGATACGCCAGCGCATCCGGACCACCATAGCCATTAGCGAACGCCGGGGCATCCGAGGAGCCATGACCTGTCTGATCCACGGCCAGTACAACGCAGCCGCGTCGCGCCATCTCGATGGAGAATCCATCCATCGTATCATGCGAATTAATGTATCCATGGATGGCGACAACGCCACAGGCCGGTGTTTTCGATGTGGCTGTATTTGGGACGTACAGCAGTCCGCTCATCATCACGCCATTGGTGCCGACGAAATTGACCTGGCGCACCGCGATCTGGCCACCCGCCGTCTGGGCGACATTGGCGATAATACCCCCACCAAGGATCAGAACAATGGCTATCAAGAGCACAATGTACGGCGTCCCTGGGCGCACCGGTGCTCCTTGCCCGGTCTCTTGAGCGACATCTTCGCTCTCTACTCGCGCTTCTTTGCTGGTTGACATAGGTTACTCCCTTTTCAAAAAATGATGTCTAAACCGAGACAATACTATTTTCCTGCGGACAGACTTCATTGCCTGTTCAGGAAAAGCAGCTAAAAATATGCACAGCCATAGAAGACTGTGAGAAAAAATGCACAGCCATACGTTTGTTTGGCAGAAAAATTACAACGATGCAATACCTAAAGCCACCGTTCAAGATGGGTTACTGCGACCGCTTGCACACCGGTGCTCAATACAACTTGCAATTGATCGGCTGTATGAAGCAGGCCCGAAGCCATATAAGGCAACGGTAACCTGGGCTTTAAGCGCGGCATGATATACGGAACCACGCGAGCGGGCGAGAAGTCCAGCATATCCACACAGTTGGTATCGACAGATTCCAGGGCCATTTTCAAACCAGTTGAATCGACAGCAAAAATACGTTGTACAGTCTCCAGACCAGCCTGCTTCGCGGTAGCAAGCGCTTTGGGATGGCTCGATATAATGCCGGTCACATGCAGATGTTCAGCCAGATAGCGAAACCCTGCCTCATCCGCGTAAATGCCATCGATATGATCCATATTGACATAGACCGAACAGCCGGAACAGCAGGCGCGTCCCAGAAGAGCCGAGAACTCAAATACGTTGCAGTGATGCAGCAACATTGCTCGTACCGCAGATTTTTCCAGAGCCTGGACAAATTGTACGCGAGTCTCTACCACGGGAACCAGCACATTCTGGGCCGGGAGATTGAGCAATGACACACTGGAACGAGATTGGGTAAGCATGTCACACGTTTCTTTCTTACGTTTGTAAAAAAAAACAACAAAGCCCTAAGCCGCCTCTCTTGGGAGGTTTGCTTAGGACTCTTCAATTCTCTGTCCTGATTATATTCAACTGTTCCACTAACCAGCTACTTGCGTACCGTTAGTGTATTAATCATACACGGCAATAAGGGTGGCTGTCAAGTAGTATGACGAAGCTTTTTCAAAGTTCAGCAGAATCTGTGCTTTACCTCCGCAAAAAAAGGATAGAAAAAAGGAGCGGTTTCTGATAAAATAGAGCACAATGACAAAGCAAGAATTTCTACGCCTGGCGCGCAACTATCCCGTTGCAGCCGCAATCAAATCAGCAGAAGATATGGAGGTTGCGCTGGCCTCTGATGCTCTGCTCCTTTTTGTGCTCAAAGGGGATACCTTTCAACTAGCTCCTCTTGTGGCGCGGGCTCATGAGTGCGGCAAGGGAGTGGTCATCCATATTGATTTGATGGGTGGCGTCGGAAAAGATCGCGCCGGGATCCAATATTTGCGCCAGATCGGCATTGACGCGATTATTACCAGCCGTTCGCAACTGGTAACCTCCGGCAAAGCTGAGGGATTGGTCACTATCCAGCGGCTTCTCCTGACGGACGACGTTGCGCTGGAAGCTGGAGTGCGCACCATTGCCCGCGCTACGCCCGATCTGGTAGAAGTTCTGCCCGGCATCCTCTTTCCCGAAGTCGCTCCAACGTTGCGCCAGTCGTTATCCGGCCCCTTCATTGCTGGCGGCTTTATCCGCACCCCCAGTGACGTGGCAAGAGTTCAAGTAGCGGGCGGTATTCTCAGCAGCAGTAGTGCCAAGGATTTGTGGAAACGCTCTGACCAGCCTTGATTTGGTATTGTCAACTTAGCAGAAAAATGGAAGAGCTTTTCTGAAAAGGATGGCGAGGGGAAGGGGTGAGAGAGTGAGGGAGATGGTTCTCTGTTAGGCCACTGTTTTTCCGTCGATTACTTCGTTCCAGACCTGGAAGCGATCCTGCATGAGGGCACGATAGACCGAGGCGTTGAGACGATGTTGTTTGGGCCGAAAATGATCGGAGATCGGACCAAAGGCCGAGAGGAAGCGTTGTGCATGGCCGGGGGATGCGGAAACGCCGCATGGTTCTCTCTCGTTGCCTGGTTCGTTGGTGCGAACGTTCCGCACAATTGTTCAAGCCCTTGTGCTGGCGGTGATCAACACTGGGCATGCTTTCCGGTAGTGTTGCAAACATTTTTAAGCGCATCAAAACAAAGCGGAGAACAGCAGCAACAGGAGCGT
>Ga0102924_1004717_pt1 | contig 13589 bp, 12 predicted proteins | sample PaiPotPPM11metaG_FD_80116 | JGI IMG/M metagenome (GOLD analysis project Ga0102924, IMG submission 80116) | Iron sulfur acid spring bacterial and archeal communities from Banff, Canada, to study Microbial Dark Matter (Phase II) - Paint Pots PPM... ... | reverse complement strand
GCCGAGTCCAACGCCAAGACGCTGGCCGATCAGCAGACCGCCGCCGACATCCAGACGCGGCAGCGTAAGGCGACCGCCGACACCGCCGCCGAGAACGAGCGCTTCAAGATTTCCAGCGACGGCAACAAGGCGGCCGTGGCTGACGCCAATAAGACCTACAGCGACCTCGCCGCCGCGTCCGCCCAGTTCGTCTCGCAGCAGTCGCAGGATGAGGCGCTGCGCGTGCGCACGGAGAGTGAGGCGGAGGCGCAGCGCGTCCAGTCCTTCACCGACAACTCCCAGCGCATGGTGCGCGAGAAGACCAATGCGACCAACGCCGCCATTCAGGAGATTGGCCGCGAGAAGCAAGCCTTCGATAACGCCATTGCCGAGGAAGTGCAGGCGCGCCAGGACCAGACGACCCAGGAGATCCGCGCACTCGACGCCACGAGCAAGGCCCAGATCGACGCGCTGAAGGCGCAGGGAGTGGCGCTGCGGACGCACGCCGACCAGGAAAAGCAGATCGACACCACCGCCAAGACCAAAGGCGAAGGCCAGCCGGCGGCCAACCTGCTCAGCCAGTACTACGGCGACCTCAGCGCCGGCAACACCGGGGCGGCGGAGGCGGCGGCGGCGCAACTGTCCGCCATCAGCGCGCGGCTCAAGGACCTGATGGAGCAAGACCAGCTCAACCGTCAGGAGGCCTCGCTCACGCTGGCCGAGCAGGGCATCACGGACAAGACCAATGCCGAGAAGCAAGGCATCAATGACGGCCTGGCCGCGTTCAAGCAGGCGGAGGCGGACAAGCGGCAGGCAGGCGACCAGGGGTTCGCGGATCGCACGCAGCAACTCCGCGACGACTTGACGGCGTTCACGCAGGAGCAAGCGCTGGAAGTCCAGACCTACAGCCAGACGCAGGCGCGCAATCTCACCGAGTTCAAGGACAAGCAGGCGGACGCCTTGACGGCGCTCAAGACCAACGCCGCCAATGAACTGGCTCTAGAAAAGGCGGCCCACGACAAGCAGCTCATCGACCTGGGGAAACTGCAGGCGGCGGAGTTGACGCGGCACACGACGCAACTGGGACAAATCAAGGACGCGGCCCAGTCAGACACCGACAAAATGACCGCCACCAAGACACAGCGCGACAACGCCTACACCGTGCGCGCGCAGCAGGAGCAGGCGCAGTTCACGACGGAGATGGCAAACCTCCAGAAGAAGGACCAGGCGGTGGTGAGCGGCCTGCAGGCAGACAAGGCGGCTCAGGACAAGGCGTTCTCGGACCGGCTGACCGACCCCGACCCGAAGAAGGGCATCAACGCTTTCTACGCCGAGGCGATCAAGCAGGCGAACCTTACCTATGACGGCGAGAAGGCCAGCATCGACGCCATGGCCGGCAAGGAGGCGGAGGCGCTCAAGACGATGCTGGGCGACAGCGACAACTGGAAGAAGCAGCGCATCAAGGACATCCAGGACGTGGAGGCGGAGCAGCGCATCCTCATCGCCCTGGAAACCGGGCACGCGGCGGACAAGCCGAAAGGCACGGGCAAGGGACAACTGGACGCGCCGGGCGGCGGGGCGGGGGCGTCGCTCCCCTCCATCTCGCTGGGGTCGCCGGGGGCGGACCAGGGCGACCCGGCACTGGCCACGCTGGCGAAGAGCTACCAGAACAGCCTGGCCTACGGCAGCGGCAGCGATACCTTCTGCGAGCGCTTCACCGCCAATATCGAGGGACGTCCGGTGCAAAGCACCGCCTACGCCGCCTACCAGGTGCGCAGCTCCGAGGGGGTACTCCAGTCCGGCATGTACCCCCCGCCCGGCGCGGAGGTGTACTTCTCGCCTGCCGCCAGCAATGACGGGCGGGGGCATACCGGCATCAGCCTCGGCGGCGGGCGCTTCGAGTCGGTGACCGTCTCCGGCATCCAGGACTACAGCATCGCAGCCTGGGACGCCAACGCCTGGGGCGCGCCGTATCTCGGCTGGGTGCCCGCGCATACGCCGATGCTGGCCATGGGGACCGACTACTTCGGCGGCGGACGTGCCCTGGTGGGCGAGCGTGGCCCCGAGCTGGTCAACCTGCCGATGGGGTCACAGGTCATACCCAACCACCAGCTCGGCGGGATGGGCGGCGGCATCGACTACGACCGACTGGCCCAGGCGACGGCGCAAGCCGTGGTGGCCGCGTTGCGGGCCGAGCCGCCGGTGATCCAGATGGACGGTCAGCGGGTGAGTGAGCAGGTGCGCACGCGGTTTCTCACCATGCAAAAGGGCCTCACGACGCTGGGGTTCAAGTAGTGCTCACGCTCTCACGGCGAGCGGCGCTGGGCAGCATGCTGGTGCTCCTGCTGCCGCGCCTGCCCGCGTCCCAGGTCCCGGCGCGCCGACCGTCTCGCCGCCCGGCCGCCCAACGCGGCCACGTCTCCAACACGCTCATCTGGACGGTGCGGGCCCCGGCATGAGCCTCTGGAGCGTCCTGGTCCCGACCATCGCGGGCGTGACCAACTGGTACCGCGCCGATGAACTGTCCGGCACGGTCGCCGCTGACAGCAAGGGCACGACGGCCGGGACCTACAGCGGCACCTACACGCTCAACCAGACCTCCCTGATCGCCGGGGATACCGACCCGGCCTTCTCCGTCACCGAGGCCAGCGCGGGACGCATCGCCCTGCCCAACTCTATCGCGCCTACCGGCGTCAATCCCTACTCCTGGGTCATTGCCATCAAGCCGACGACCACGGCGACTGTGAACCAGCGCATCATCGGCCAGGACCACTGGAACGGGACCACGGAGCTGCAGCCGAACCTGCTCTGGCGGCCGGACACCAAGCAGATCAGCCATCAGCGCGTCAGCAGCGGCGGTCCCACCGCCTTCGCCACGCTGGACAGCGTTATCGACGGCACCAAGACCTACCTGGTCGGCGTGACCTACGACGGCAACGCCACGCGCATCTACGTCAACGGCGCGATGGGCGGGACCATCGCCGATACCGGCTCCATCGCCGCCAACACCACCGTGCTCAACATCGGGGCCTCCGGCGACGGCGGCAATGGTTTCAACGGCGTGCTGGACGAGGCCATCTTCGCCAATGTTGCGCTGTCCGGCGAGACCATGCGCGACCTCTACCTCGCCTACCTCAACCAGACGGTGGCGGCCAACAACGCGCACTGGTACGGCGCCTACGTCCAGGGCGCGGGCACGGCCAACTACTGGTCGCCCAACCCGACATTGATCGACACCTGGATCAACTGGGCGACCAATAACGGCGTCAACTCGCGCAAGCCCGGCCTGATGCACGACTTCAAGAATTGGACCGACGCCCACTTCGACAACACCGGCGCCAGCGAGGCGGCGGCGCGCGGTCTGGACTACATGGTCACCTGGCAGCCCTGGGACCCGGCCGCGGCCGGCACCGGCGGCAAGCCGGCGGACCAGCCCATCTACGCGCTGCAGAACATCATCGCCGGCAATTTCGACACGTATATCACCACCTGGGCCAACGACATCAAGGCCTACGCCGGCCCGGTGCTGCTGCGCTGGGCCCAGGAATTCAACGGCGATTATTTCGTCTGGGGAACCGTCCAGAGCGCGCTCAACAACAACCAGTCGGACTACGTGGCCGTCAACACCCCGGCGCGCTACGTCTCGGCCTGGCAGCACATCCGCGGCATCTTCAACACGGTTGGCGTGACCAATGTCAAGTGGGTCTGGTGCGCCAACTGCTTCTTCGACAAGGGCAGCAACGCCAACACGTTGGCGGCCTCCTACCCCGGCGACGCCTATGTCGACTACGTGGCGATGGACAGTTTCAACTGGGGCCGCACGACCGGCGGCTCCAGCATCGGCGTCTGGGACTACCCGCTGGATATGTTCGCCACCACCTACGACGCCATCTACGGCCCGCCCGGCGGCAGTGGCATCACGACCAAGCCGATGATTCTGGCGGAGGTGGCCTGCACCGAGGGTGACCCCGGCGGCAGCAAGGCGACCTGGCTGACCGACTTCATCGGGACCGTCATTCCCAAGTACCTGCCGAATGTTGTGGCCTTCGTTTGGGTCGACTACAACAACCCGACGGCGCGCAACTGGTCGATCAACAGCGCGTCGGCGACGCTGACCGCCTTCCAGAACGCGGTCAACACGTCGCAGTACGCGCTCGGCACGCCGCTGCTCCTGCCCAATGTAGCGACGATCACCGCGCTGTCACCCAACCCGGCGAACGGCGGAGTGGCCGGCACGCTCACCGTGACCGGAACCAACTTCGACGCCGGCGCGCTGATCCAACTCGATGGCGTGAACCAGGACAACACGATCTACGGCAGCGCGACCTCGCTGTCCTTTGCCTACGCGGCGTCCATCGGCGTCGGCGGGCACAACATCTCGGTGGTCAACCCCAACGCGGCGGCTTCCCCGGTGACGGTCTGGACCGTCACTGCCGGCACGCCGGTCCTGCTCTCGCTCTCGCCCAACCCCTGGATCGTCGGCACGCCCGGCCCGCTGATTATCACGTCCAACGGCGGCTTCGTCAGCGGCAGCGTGGTCAACCTGGACAGCGTACCCCAGACGACGACGGTGCTGAGCAGCACGCGGGTGAGCATCGCCTGCCCGGCCAACGAGACGCCAGGGAGCCACACCATCACCGTCACCAATCCGTGAGTTAGGGGGGCTGCCCCGTGGCGGCGTACTACGGCAGTGCCCACTACGGGCAAGACCACTACGGGCAGGGCGGCCCCTTCGTCTCCAACCCGCTGACCTGGACGGTCGAGGCGCCGCCCTGCACGCTCAGCAGCCTGACGCCGTCCAACACGACCGCCGGCTCCGGCCTGACTGCCATCACCATCACCGGCGCGGGCTTCGTCTCCGGCGCGACGGGGACGTTCGGCGGCAACGCCAAGACCGTGACCTACGTCTCGGCCACGCAAGTGACCATGACCATCATCGCCGCGGATATCGCCACGGCGGGGACGTACGTGGTGGTCGTGAGCAATCCGGGCGTGGCGGCGTCCAACGCGCTCAGCTTCTCCGTGGCCCCGGCAGCAACGACCTACCCGTCCATCACCAGCCTATCGCCCCCGTCGGCGACCGCGGGCGGCGCCGGCTTCACGCTGACGATCAACGGCAGCAACTTCCTATCCGCCGGCGGCTCGGTCGCGCAATGGGGCAGCGCGGCGCTCACGACGACCTATGTCAGCGCCACGCAGCTTACGGCCGCCGTTCCGGCGGGCGACATTATGGTGGCGGGCACGGATTATGTCTCCGTCGTCAATGGGTCGCTCACCTCCAATAACGCGGCCTTTGCCGTCACGCCCGTGGCCGCGACCATTGACGAGCCGGCCTTCGTGCTGGAGATCGCCTTCAACGCGCCGACCTTCGGCATGTGGATCCTGGGCGCCGGCGCGCTGGGCACGGCGACCGGCACGACCAACACCGCGCTGGGCGGACCGTACAGCAGTGCGCAGTACCAGCCCATCGACGGCCTGCGCAGCTTCACGGTGGCGCGGGGCCGACAGCACGAGCTGGCCACGTTGGAGGCGGGCACGTGTGACCTGCTGGTCGATAACCGCAACGGCTATCTCTCGCCCGACTACGGCGGCAGTCCCTACTCGCCCAACGTACTGCCGAGGCGCCGGATGCGACTGTCCGCCGTCTGGCAGGGCACGGTGTACATGTTGTTCACCGGCTTCATTCAGGCCATCACGCCGATCGAGAACACGCCCGCCGACGCCGACGTGCGGCTGCACTGTGTGGACTGGCTGGCGCTGGCCGCGCTGCAGAAACTCACGGCGAGCTTGCCGGCGCAGGGTGACGCGTCGCGGGTAGGCTCGCTCCTGGCGGTGGCCAACACCACCGGCGCGGTGCAGGTGCACGACGGCAACGAGTCGAACTTCATCGCGACGAGCCTGGTCAACATCCCGGCGGCGCAGCATCTCCAGGACATCCAGACCTCGGCGCGCGGCCTGTTCCTGGTCGGACGTGACGGTACGCTCGCCTACGAGAATCGCAATCATCGTTTTACCGATGCTCGCGGCGCGACGGTGCAGGCGACCTTCGGCCAGGTCAACGCGCAGGGACAGTATCCGGCGGGGACGTTGCCCTTCCGCGACATCGTCTACACCCTGGACGACCAATTCCTCTTCAACGAGGTGCGCGTCAACGCCAGCGGCACGGCGGAGGGCGAGCAGGTCGTGACGGACGTGCCGAGTATCCAACTGAGCTTCACCAGCACCTTGCAGGTGGACGCCAAACTGCTGGACACGGGTCAGGCGTTGTATATCGCGCAAGGACTGCTGACCGCCTACAAGACGCCCTATCCGCGCCTGTCGGCTATCGTGCTCAATGGCGCAGACACCAATGACGACTCGATGTGGCCGGTCATTCTGGGCTTCGAGATTTCGGACAAGCTGCACGTGCAGAAGGCGAGTCCGGGCTATCTGAACTACTCAAGGGACGTATTCGTTGAGAAGATTGAATACCAATACGACAAGGCCGGCGATGGCCTCCAAGCAACCTTGCAAGTATCGGATGCACGCGTGCAAGGTCCGGTTCCCTGGATACTCGGAACTAGCGCATTAGGCACGACGACCGTGCTCGGCACGTGAGAAGGACGGAAAAATGACGGTAAAGCCGAGCACCGCGCCGGCAAGAGTCACGGGGTACGTGGTCGTCGCGGCAGATTGGACGAACGATGTGCAGTTGTCACAGAACTACATTTTCGAGGTATTGGCGGGAACAAATACTGACAAGATTGGCTCCGCCGCATTAGACCCCGCGGGAGCGCCGACCTTTGCCAATGTGACGCTAGCCAGCGGCAACAATGGCCTGACTTTGCTCGGTCCGAACAACGTGCAGTTCAAGAATGTCAGTGGTGTGCTCTACGTCTACACGCTGGCCGGCACGTCGATCAATATGGATACTGCCGGCAAGCTCAATGCCAACGCCGCGGCCTTCAGCGGGGCGGTGAACGTGACCGGCGTACTCACGGCCACCAGCATCGGCAGTACCGTCTACACCTCCCAGACGGTGGGCACGAGCGGGCTGCGTGTGGGCGGGGCGGTCACCGGCGGCAACAACGCGCCCTGGGCGGTCCTCACTATCACTGTGAATGGCACCCTGTATGACATCCCCATGTGGAACCACTAGGACAAGGAGCGGCGACGTGGGACCGATCATGCTGGACCTGCGCAAGCACGACGGGCGCAACAGCAACCTACGCGCGCTGGCGGCCATGGGCTACGACCTGACCATCGCCGACGGCGGCTATGCCGTGTTCACGCCGCCGGGGCTGATCCTCGACGCCGGGCCGCCGGCCATGGTCGGCACGGACGGATCGCAACTCGTCACCGCGTCCGACGCCGCCCCAGACGACTTTGGCCTTGAGGCGTCGGGAGACTAACTGATGCTCGCCCGCCTCACCCGCCGCCGTCTGCTACTCACGCTCGCCGCCCTCGCCGGGGGCGCGTGGCTGCCCGGCCCTTTCGTCTCGGAGATCGCCTGATGCCCGCCAGCTTCACACGCCAGGTCGATGGCAGCGCGCCCGCCAACATCATCGACGCGAGCCACGTCAACATCCTCCAGCAGTGGATCGAATGGGGTACCCACGGCGTCTACAACGCCATTGAGTACGGAGCCGACCCCACCGGCGCTGCTGACTCAACCACGGCGATCAACAACGCCATCGCCGGCGCCTTCGCCGCGACGCCCACCAAGGGCATGGTCCTCTTGCCGCCCGGCAACTACCTGGTGAGCGGGCAACTCAGCATTGCGACGGCGGCGCTGGGCTCCGCCGGCGTGACGCTCCAGGGCGCGGGGCAGAACCTCACGACCATCACCTCGACCTACAACGGCGCGGCCATCGCCGCCATCCACAACCACGGCACGGCGACGGACAGCTACCAGGGGCCGACGCTTCGCGGCTTCTTCCTCAACGGAAATAACGGCGCGGCGCAGCACGGCGTCTGGCTGGAGAATGTCTCGTTCAGCATCTTGGACGATCTGTTCATCGCCGGCTTCTCGGCGGGTGACGGTCTGGCGCTGGATGAGTCGGGGAGCAACGGCTTCACCGAGCAGACCACGGTGCGCACCACGGTCCACATCCAGAGCTGTCTCAACTGCATCCATTTCCGCTCCGGCGGCGCCAACGAGTACAGCTACACCCACCTCCAGAACCCCGCGATCAACGTCAACTACCTGACCGGTGAGACAGGCATCCAGGTGGACGCCGGCGTGACCATCTACAACGCCGAGCTGCATGCCAATATGCATAGCGCCACGGGCAACACGATCGCCAACATCGCGGGCACGGTCCACTACTGCAGCATCGAGTTGCTGTCTGAGGGCGCGGGCAGTTTCACCGTCCCCTCCGGCGGCACGCTCAGCGGCTGGGGCCATGTCAGCGGCAATATCGCGGTGACCGGCGCGGGGACCATCGACATCAAGCCAGAGCCGCTGACCCAGCAGCTCGGCACGCCGCTGGCGCTGCCGGTGCTGTTCCAAGTTTGGAGCACGCCGCCCTACGGCAGCTTCAATACCTACCTGTTCGGCGGCATCCCGCAGACCTACCGCCACCTGCGGCTGTACTGGCGCATCCGGGGCGACCAGGCGGCGGCGGTAACGGCGGTGCAAGTGCAGCTCGGCACGTCGCCTACCGCGACAGACACAGCAGCGGATTATGACTGGCTTCAGACCGCGACCATCGGCGTGACTAACCAGACGCCGGTGGAGACCTACGCCGATACCGGCTTCTCGGCGGGCAATGGCGCGGGGGCGAGCGCCGCCAGCGCACAACTTGGCGCGGGCTTCGTGGACATCCTCAACTACACCGACGCTAGCAGCCCCAAGCAGATCATCTGCGAATGCACGGTCAAGACCGGCACGGTGGCTGGCGACCTCTACACCTACCATAGCGTGGGTCACTGGCGGCTCACGGGTGCGGTGCAGTCGGTCTCGGTAGGCCTGCGCAGCGGCAATATCGTGTCGAGCGTGGGCTGCCAGGCCGCCCTGTATCTGCTGCCGTAGTGCCCGCCCTGCGCGTCACATCCGGCGCCCAGCAGGCCAGCCCCGAGCGCCCTCGCACTGGCGAGCGGCGCAGAAGTAAGCAAAGGATGGTGTGCTAGGTCAACGCCCGTCGCCTGGCTGCATACTCTCGCTGCTTGATACGACCGTAGCAACGTTCACAGAGTCCCTTGCCGCCATAGGCGCATTCGGTTGTGCCACAATCCAGGCAACCGGCGGGGTAGTTGTCCCAGCCACGGCGACCCAGAACCTTCAATAGACGATGAGCGCGACTGTGATCAACGGCACGGACGATAAGTAGATTGGTCGGTTCGTTGTTCAACTTGTTGCCGTCGATGTGGTGGACATATTCCTCCTGACGCAACGGACGCCCGATTTTCTCAGACATGATCAGGCGATGCTCAGCGACATAACCACTAGCATTGGCATTTGGGTGGTCTGGTCGTCGTAGGAACCGGTAGCCATCTCGGAACGTGACCCCGCCTTTCCAGTTCCAGCGATCCTCTCCCTTCGGTTGGGCGGCGCTGGTCAAGGAACCAACTACCGTGTTTGAGCACGCCTGCGAACAGAACGTGTGCGGAGTTCGCTTGCTGGGCTTGCGATAGACCAGCGTCCCGCAAGCTTCACAGGGAATCATCGCCCCCTCTCGCCGGGCCGCATCGCGGCAGGTGCGGGAACAGAAATAGTTGACCTGCCCGCGCTTCTTATCACGCGCGCAGATAGACGCGTTGCAACGGGCGCATGTGGTCATGAACGAAGTGCCCATGCTGTCCTTTTCGATGATACGGTGCTAATGGATGCACTGTATGGACAATAGTATACCAGAGGAGAATGGCATTGTCGGACTTCACCACACTTCAGCTCCAAATAAATACTGGCACCAACGCTGCCCCCGTTTGGACGAACGTCCCCGCCTCTGGCGCCGGAACCGGCTTCGAGTTGCGCTGGAGCGATGTGGCCACCGCCGGCGCTACCGCCTCCGCGTCATGGCCGTTCATGACCCGCCCGGCGGCAACCGCCATGGTCAATTTCCTGTACGACTTCTCGGCGGATACCACGAGCTTGGGGAGCCTGGGGACCAGCAGCAATACGCCGATCGCCTTCGCCAATGCCAACTACCTACACAGCCGCATCAACTATGATGCGGTTGGCACGTTCGCTAGCGCGCCGATCCTGACCGCCTACCCGACCACGGCGCACGGCGCCGTCACGCGCGGTGACAACTCGCTCCTTGGCGGGAACACGACTGACACCGGCGCGACGCAGCGCTCCTACCTCAAGGGTAATATGTTCGGACGTGGCGTGCTTGCGGGCGCCCCGGCGGCGGCCCCGACCAACGCCCCCGTTGTGACGGATGGCGCCACCGGCGCGGTCACCCCGACGGCCGGCGCCAACTGGGCCACCAACTACCAGGGGCTGATGTCGGACCTTGACTATCTCCAGTTCCCGTCCACGCCGGCGGCGATCACCGCCGACAACATCAATATCATGCTGGCGCTCTTCACGGGACCGAACGAGGCCACGTCGACCTACACAAATGTCATCTCCTGCAAATATACATTTGTCTGATTGCTTGCTTAGGATATGCTCCAGGCTGCTCGCTTCGTCCTGTCCGGCGACCCCGCCGCCGCCGCCCGCACGTTCGGCACGGCGCAATGGGTGCTGCGCATGACCGACGGCACGCTGTACTACGAATGGCAGACCGACTGGCTTCAAGTCCCGACGAAGGGGCGGCAGGCGCTGAGGCTCTACTGCCCGAATGGCCGGATGGCCGAGGTCGGCGGCACGCTGGATGCCACTGGAAGATTATTTCAACTGAAAGTGGCCGCACGCAGCGTGGCGACCGGCAACGGCGCGGTGGTGCGCAAGGAGACGCTGGCCCACGTCATTGGCATGCTCGACGGCACGGACGGTCAGTGCGTGCTGTACGCCTGGGAGCCGGCCTGGTCCCCTGCCGTGCTGCACGAGCCGGTGCGCCGCTGGCTGGTCGATACGGCCATGCGGCTGGGCGGCCTCAACTTCGTGGCAGCTCCCAGCGGCCTCGACCTGGAGACGCTGGACGCGCTGGTGCGCGGGAATGTCACGCTTGACCTGCGAAGTATCGACCGGCTGCTGCGGCGGATGTCCGCCCCGCCGGAACTGCTCGTACTGCGGGAGCGAGTGCGCAATGGTCGCTTGCTTGGTCCCTTGAGGGACTGGGCATATGCGCTCCAGTACCAGAACATCGGCCCGCTCTGCGCGGCGCATCTCGGCATCGCGGCGGCGTAGGAAAGGCGAACGATGGCGCTCACATCCGCCCAATATGCAGCGTTGAAGGCTGAGTTGGCAAACGATCCGGCTGCTCTCGGCCTCGCCGCGCCCATCGCCGCCGGTCAGATGGAGGTCGTGGCGGGACTGCTCAACGCCTCGCGCGCCGGGCAGTCCTGCCGGTCCGGCACGCTCACGCTCGACCAGATACTCGGCGCCATTACCCTGACCGAGCTTCCCGCCGGGCAGGATGGCGCCTTCCTGGCCTGGGTGAATATGATCCGGCAGACGGCGGTGGGCTTCGACCTCAACAACGCCAAGGTGGCGGCCGTATTCCAGCGCTTCTTCCTGCCCGCCACCGCCTCCTACACGGCCCTGGCCGCGCTGCGCACGGTGACCCCGTGCAGCCGGGCGCAGGCCCTGTTCGGCGTGCAGACCCTGCTCGCCTGGTCGGACATCGTCACGGCGAGGAATAGTTAGATGCCAACGGTCAAAATTTCATATACCACGCTCTCCGCGCTGACCATCACTCTGGACTCGCTCGCCAGCGGGTCGTCTCGACAGAGCGCTCTTTTAGATAATAGCGTCTCCCTGTACGACGACATCCTGCTCGGTTTCGCCGCGACGACGCCCGCCGCCGGCACGCTGGCGGCGGGCAGCCCGAACGTCACCTACTACGTGGCGGCGCTGATGGACGGCACGCACTACGCCGACGGTTGCACCGGCAGCGACGGCGCCTTCACCCCGCCCGGCCAGATCAACAGCGTCCAGTGCGCCGTGATCGGCGTGGGGACCTCGGCGCAAGTCCTGGGGGCCATCCTGACCGCCTACGGCGGCCCGGTGAGCGTCGCGGCGCTGTTCGGCGGCCAGGTGCCCCAGAAGCTCGTCGTCTGGGCGACCAACAATCTGGGCGTGGCGACGGGCACGGGCAACGCCGTGGCCGCCATCGGCGTCCTGTACACATCGGCGTAGCGATGCCGACGCCGCTCACCCTGCCGGTCTCCTTCGGCAGCCATCAACCACCGCTGGGCGCGCCGCTGCGCCGGAACGGCAGCCTCGCCGCCTCCGTGCGCGCCCTCTGGCTGTGCAACGAGGGCGCCGGAGCCACGTTGACCGACTCGGTCGCGCGACAGCGAACGGCCGCGTTTTCCGGTCCCAAATGGGTGGGCGGCCCGCGCGGCAAGGCGCTGCAATACAACGGCACGTCGGATTTCCTCGCGCTCGGCACCGCAACCCGCTACTTTGTCGCCGCTCCATGTTGGTACTGGCTGCGCCTGCGCCTCGACGCCCTGCCGTCGGGGACCGGACGCATCGTGGCGGACTACGACAGCAGCGGTGGCCAGAGCGCCATGGAGTTCCGGGCCAGCCCGACCGGCGTCGTACAGTTCGGCTTCTACAACGTCGCCGCATTTTTTTCGTTAGGTCTCACCGCGGCGGTCGGCGACTGGCATGACTATGTCGGGACGCTCGATGCCAGCAATGTACCGAATATCTACCGGGACGGGATACAGTTGGGGGCCGGGACGGGCACGACGCGCCCCTCGATCTCCGGCGGCGTGCTCACCCTGGGCCGCGCCGGCGCGTACAACGGCGTGTACGTCGCCTGCACCATCGGCAGCTTCGCCATCGGCGCCGGCACGATCACCGTGCCGCAGGTGCGGCAACTCCTGATCGCCCCGTACTCACTGTTCTAGCGCCGAAGGAGCAACCATGCCCATCTGGCGCTTCATCCCCTCGTCGGGGACGGCGGCCTTTCGCGACGTCCAAGCCAGGTTCCGCTTGCGGGCGACGGCCTGGCGTGACGCGGCGGCGCGCTTCCGTCTCATGGCCACGGCCTACCGCGACGCGCAAGAGCGATTCCGGCTCCAGGGTCAGGCATGGCGGGACAGCGCCGCTCGGTTCCGGCTCCAGGCCACAAGTTGGCGTGACGCTACCGGTCGCTTCCGACTCCAAGCGACGGCCTACCGCGATGCCGCCGGACGCTTCCGGCTGGCTATTCAGACGACGCGTGACGCCGCCTTCCGACTGGCGCTGCGAGCGGCCGGTATCCGCGACAGCGCGGGCAGGTTCCGGCTGCAAGGCGCAGCCTGGCGGGATGCCGCCGCGCGGTTCGCCCTGGCTGCTCAGGGCTACCGGGACACGGCAGGCCGCTTCCGCCTGCGCGCCACTGCCTGGCGAGACGCCGGCCTGCGCTTCCGGCTCGCGGCGACGGCCTGGCGAGACGCCCAGAGCCGTTTCCGGTTGGCCGCGCTGTCCTTGCGCGACAGCGCGGCGCGGTTCCGGCTGGCGGCCACCGGCTATCGAGATACGGCCGGGCGGTTCCGCCTGCAGGCGGAACCGCCCGGCCGTATCT
>Ga0102924_1004715_pt1 | contig 13591 bp, 15 predicted proteins | sample PaiPotPPM11metaG_FD_80116 | JGI IMG/M metagenome (GOLD analysis project Ga0102924, IMG submission 80116) | Iron sulfur acid spring bacterial and archeal communities from Banff, Canada, to study Microbial Dark Matter (Phase II) - Paint Pots PPM... ... | reverse complement strand
GTTTAACGATTCTGGGTCGGCGCTCATAGAGCGCCGCTACAGCAAGTTGCGCCACTACCGAAGAGTGCGGAAGGATGACAGCAAACTCTTCTAACCGCCCCGGCTCTCGGAGGGGCGATGCGCGGCCCGCCAGCACGCGGCCGCAACGCTTGATACGCCTCGAGGAAACGAAATGACTGTAACACCGCCCCATGAGACGGTGGCGACAGGTGAGACGGGTGAGACGGTTTATTTTTACGGCAGGAAAAGTATGAAGAATCAGGCAGTTGCCGAGGATTTTCGGCGCGCGCCGGGACATGAAGGCAGGGTTAGGCGGGGAAAGTGTGTCGTTTAGGGACACTGCGGCGGCGGATATTCAGGCGTGCGCCACCACCAGCCGCGATGGACAGGACGCTGTGAGGGCTTGCCCCTGGCGAATACATAAAAGCCAATGTATTCGCCACCCGCGAAATCTGGACTCAATGCTTGCTGTGCAAAGCTGTCAGGGACGGCAAGGACCTTACCTTGCCGGGTTTACCTGTCCGGCATAGGGGTTGGTTCAACGGGTCTCGACTGGGACAGCAGCGGACGGGTCGCTTTCGTTATTGGAACGATCGACCGCCGTAATCCAATAAAGATAGCGGCGCCTGGCCTCCGCCGAGAAGTCGCGATAGATGGCCGTAGGTTGAGGCGACGGATTCAACTTCTGAAGCGGCTGATTGTCCTCCCGCCGGTAAATGTTATACCCCGCAAGGTCGGATTCGAGATTGGGCGTCCAGACTAGTTCGACTGCCTTTCCGGTATAGATCGCCGTCAGGCCCTGCGGCGCATGGGGTGGGAAGATATCCCGGGGGGTAATCACGGCCAAGGTGGAGTTCGCGCTCTCCGCGAAGGATTTTCCCGCCGCAAAGGTGGCGCGGACGGAGTAATAATAGGTGTCGCCAAACTTGAAGTTCTTGTCGGCATAGGATGTGCCGGGACTCTTGCCGATAGTTGCAAAGCCGCCCGGCTTTCCAGTGGCGCTCCGGAAAATCTGGTAACCCGTGATTCCCTGAACGGGATTGCCTGTCAGCGTGAACGAGGGCGCGGTCCATTTCAGCTCGATGGCGTCTTGCGTGGGGTAGGCCAGCAAATTTTCAACCGGTTTGGAGACATCAATCAGCCGGATGACGGCCACATTGGAAGGGTCGCTGTCAAACGGCCGCCTGCGGAATCCGCGAGTGAGTGTCTGCACCATGAACTGAAAAGTCTTTCCCGCGAAGTCTTGAAATTCTGTGGGCGTGAAGGATGTCTGGTATTGAATCGCGCCGCCGTGCTCGAAGCGTGGAAGATCGTCCGGGGTGAGATCAGCCCAGGGCTTGGCTGCAAAGAAGACGGCGGGTGTGAGCTTGCCAGGAGTTCCGATTTGCCGGAAGAACCGGATCTCGATGGGTTTCGTGAGGCGGCGGCCGTCAGCGGCCTGGCGGGGCGGATGAAAGGTTAGAACCAACGTGCGGCCCACTTGCGTCACTGCCAAATCGTGAATTGCCTCAGGCCTTTGAATCCGGGGTGGGCGAGGGGGGCCTTCGGTGGCGCAGGCTGCAAAGCACAAAGCGCAAGCCACCAGGGTGGAGGCCAGCTTGGCGCGGGCAGGCCAGGAGAAACAAAGCGAAGGGTAGCCGCCGGCCCTGACCGGCGGACAAGCAGCGGATGCGAACCGCCGCATCAAGGGGAAACCCATCACAGAATATACCGGCTGAGGTCCTGATTCTTAACGATGTCGGAAAGCTGCTTCTGAACGTAGTCGGTATCAATCCGGACATTTTTCTTTTTAAGGTCCGGACCTTCGAAGGAAATTTCGTCCAGGAGCCTTTCCATGATGGTGTGAAGCCGCCGCGCTCCGATATTTTCCGTCTGGTCGTTCACCAGCGCCGCATATTTTGCGACTTCCTCCAGCGCGGCATCCTCAAAACTCAGTTTGATGCCTTCCGTCTCAAGCAGCGCGATATATTGCTTCACCAGCGCGCTCTTCGGCTCCTTCAAAATGCGAATGAAGTCTTCGACGCTCAACGAATGAAGCTCTACGCGAATGGGGAACCGGCCCTGAAGCTCGGGAATAAGGTCAGAAGGCTTGCTGACGTGAAAAGCTCCGGCGGCGACGAACAAAATGTGATCCGTCCGCACCATGCCATAGCGCGTGTTCACGGTGGTACCTTCCACGATGGGCAGAATGTCCCGCTGCACGCCCTCGCGGCTCACGTCGGGGCCGTGCCCTTGCTCGCGCCCGGCGATTTTATCAATTTCATCAATAAAGATAATCCCGGATTGCTCAGCGCGTTCGACGGCCTGACGGGTCACCTGGTCCATGTCAATCAGCCGGTTTTCTTCTTCCTGAATCAGATAGTCCATGGCCTCCGCAACCTTCATGCGGCGCTTTTTGCTGCGCTGGCCGAAGAGTCCGGGAAGAATGTCCTTGATGTTGATGTCCATCTCCTCGACGCCTTGCGAAGATACGACTTCGAAAGCCGGGAAGCTCTTTTCCCGGACCTCCACTTCCACCTGGCGGTCGTCAAGTTTCCCTTCGCGCAATTGGGCACGAAGCTTTTCGCGGGTCCGCTGATGCTGTTCGCGCTGGTGCTCGGCTGCCTCCAGCGTAGCCTTCTCCGCGAGGTTTTGCGGGACGGGCGGCAGGAGCAGATCCAGGAGCCGTTCTTCCGCGCCCTGCTCGGCCTTTTCGGCCACTTCATTGGCCTTCTCTTCGCGAACCATGTCAATCGCAATCTCAACCAGGTCGCGGATCATCGATTCCACGTCCCGGCCGACGTAACCAACCTCGGTAAAGCGCGATGCCTCCACTTTAATGAAAGGTGAATTTGTCAGGCGGGCCAAGCGGCGGGCAATTTCCGTCTTGCCCACTCCGGTGGGACCAATCATGATGATGTTCTTGGGGAGAATATCGTCGGCAAGGTCCTCCGGCAGCTTTTGGCGGCGAATGCGGTTACGAAGAGCGATGGCGACCGAGCGTTTGGCATTGCCCTGGCCTACCACATACTTGTCGAGCTCGGCCACGATCTGGCGCGGCGTCATCTCCTCCAGCGATGTCGTGGGCTCAACCGTTTCTGGCAAGTAGAAAACCATTTCTCCTGACTTTCCCGCCGTCCGGCGCTTTCTGTGATCAGGCGGCCAATCCAACGCGCCTGGACGAAATTCATTAAAGAGGCTTCGCCTCAGACCGGTGAGGCTCAATGCTGTTCACTTAGGCCCCTAGCCTGGATTATTCACGAACTTCTCTTGGAGGACCGGAAGGGCACGGTTTTCGAATAAGACTTCGTGAATAATCCGGGCTAGTCCCCTCGCAACCCGATTTCCACGCGCCCCTACAAGAAGTCCGCTTATCTGAACAGCATTAGGGCTAGGCTTCAGGGGCTAAGGCCCGGCTCGTCACAGAGCTTTTCGCGCGGGGTCAAAACCCGGCCCTTCCCGACTCAAGAAACTTGACTCAAATGCATCAAGGTTGCCGGCTCAAGGATTCTAAATCTCCTCGACAATGATCTGGTCATTCGTGTAAATGCAAATCTCACCCGCGATCTTCATGGCGTGGTCTACAATATCCTTGGCGCTGAGCGAGGTGTGGCTGGCGAGCGCCCGCGCCGCGGCAAGAGCAAAAGGGCCGCCGGAGCCAATGGCGACGATGCCATCGTCCGGCTCGATGACGTCGCCGTTACCACTCACCAGATAAGTGGTTTTTTCATCTGCGACCAACAGCAGCGCTTCCAGGTGGCGGAGCGCGCGGTCCGTGCGCCATTCTTTGGCCAGCTCCACCACGGAGCGGCTCAGGTTGCCGTGGAATTCTTCAAGCTTTTGTTCAAAGCGGGCAAACAAGGAGAGAGCATCCGCGGTACTGCCCGCAAAGCCTGCCACCACTTTGTCATTGTAAAGGCGGCGGATCTTGCGCGCCTTCTGTTTCACCACACTTTCGCCCATGGTGACTTGGCCATCTCCCCCCATGGCGAGGCGGCCATTGCGGCGGACGCTGAGAATGGTTGTCGAACGAACCTTCGGTTGGTCAGTCAAACAGCCTCCAAATTGGGGAGTGGCGCAATTTGCTGTAGCGGACCTCGGAGCTTGCCCCGACAGGGAGCGCCTGGACCCTCAACGATTTCCAGCGCCATCGTGCGCCGCCACTGCAAACTGACCCGCTACTCCAAATTGCCCATTATATCAGAAGGTTATGATGTTACCGGTCGTGGTGCGGCTACAGCAAGCCGCGCCTCGACCGTGTTACCCTGCCGGCTGGAAATAATCGGGAGGAAAAGTTACGTTGTATTTGACGGAGGTCCGGAACGTCTCCGCCACCCGGTCATCATTCAGATAGCGAGTGATGTGCATGGGGGTTTCCACACCGTCAACCATCCGGTACTCCGAGTAGGAATCCGAATAAATATCCCAATCCCGCGATTGCGGGTCCTGGATCTTGTAAGTAATCCGGATGGGCAGAGCCGTCTGGCTATTGATGTAGAGCTTGACTTCGACATGGCGGGAATCATAAACATCCACAATGTTGGCCGCCAAGTTATCAACAAAGTCCTGTCCTCCGGGGAGCACCAGTACGCCGGGTTCATGCAGGCGGAGCCGCAAGAAATTCTCCAGGCTGTAGCGGTTCGCCAGCCTCCAGGTCTTGATTTGCTTGTCCTTTTGCCCGACGAGTCCGTAGCGGTCAATTTCCCAGCCTTGGCCGCCCTTATTGATCAGGATGATGGGCTTCCTTCTGCCAAACCCGTAAGCCAACCGCCGCTTGTCCGGATATTCCATCCCGCTTTTGTAATACACAAACCCCGCCGTCACGCCGTCCGCGATGGAAAAAGCCCGTCCCTCGGAACTCATGGTTTTAAAGTTCATGAAAGCCGGTCCGCCCAGAGCCTGGATGGTGCGGTCGAGCATTGCTCGCGCCTTGGGGTCAATGCGAGGAACGGCCTGCCCGGCCGCACCAGGCGCAGGCGGAGCCGCTCCGCCATCTGCCTGCGGGTTCTGGCCTCTCAGCCCGATTGAGAACGGAATGACCAAGAGCATGGTGAAAGGCCAGCGTATCCATTGGTGTCTAAAGCCGCCGGCTCGTATGGTTTTCTTAGCCACAGAGGACGTTTCCTCCGTTCACATTCAAAACCTCACCTGTGATGTAAGTGGACATCTCCGACGCCAGGAAAAGGATGGGCATGGCAACTTCCTCCGCGCGGGCAAACCGCCGCAGGGGAATGCCGGAATTAACCTTTCCGAGTTCTGCCGGCTTTCGGGTGACGGGAATGCACATATCAGTATCCACCCAACCGGGAGCAACACAGTTCACCAGGATGTTGTCACGCGCTAACTCCGTGCACAGTCCCTTCACCAAGCTGATGATACCTCCCTTGGAGGCTCCATAATGAGTATGGAAGGATTCGCCCCGCTGTCCGGCGGTGGAGGAGACGGCAATGATCCGGCCCGATTTCTGCCGGCGCATGACGGGAACGGCGTGATGGATGATGGCGTAAACACCCTTCAGGTTGACGGCCATCATTTCATCCCACTGCTTCTCCGTCATTCGGTCGATCGGCAAGCTCTCCGGATTCCAAATTCCGGCATTGGCCACCAGAATGTCAATTCCGCCAAAATGGCGGACGGCCGTTTGCACGAGTTTTTTTGCATCGTTCGTCCTCGCGGCATGGGCTCGAACCGCCAAGACACCCTTGCTTGCGGCTCCGGCAGCCTGGACCGCCGCTTGAGCGGCCTTCACATTCTTCTGATAACTAAAAACAACTTTGGCCCCCGCCTGAGCGAGCAATTTAACCGTGGCGGCGCCAATCCCCCGTGAACCACCCGTTACAATGGCAACCTGCTGATCCAACCGGATTTGCATCGGCGTTACTCTTGTCTCCTCAACCTGGGCATTGCCGGAAATACGGAATTCATAGCCTCCCTCGTTTTCCAGTTAACAAATCTCTCTCGCGGTTTCGTTTACTCATCAGGTTTCTTATAACGGGAAAGAATTATTTTCCGTACCTCATCCGAAAACCGGTCGATATCGTGAAGCGTCAAGGCGGCGGTCGGAATCGGAGGATGGATTATCACTTCCACCTTGCCAGGCTTGATGTGGAGCGTGTCCGGCTTCAAAACCGCGCGGCTTCCATTCAGCGTGATGGGGGCCAGGGGCATCCCAGACTGAATTGCCAGATAGAAGCTGCCGGACTTGAATGCTCCCATGTTCCTATCGCGGCTGCGATGGCCCTCTGGAAAGAGGACTACCGGCGTTCCAGAGCGGATTTTTTCCGCAGCCCGGTCCAGGCTTTTGAGCGCCTTGCGCGGATGTCCCCGGTCGATTGGAATGTGTCCCGAACGACGCAGGTGCCAACCGAGGAACGGAACGTGAAACAGAGACCTTTTCGCGGCGAACCGGAATTGGACGGGAAGACTGACGAACAGAATCGGAATATCCATGGCGCTCGGATGGTTTGAACAAAAGATCACCGTTTGGTTGGGCTTGATGTTTTCGAGTCCCTGAATCTCCAGCCGAATGCGGCTGGTCTTCAAAATCAGCCAAGACCACACCCTGGCGCAGCCGTGTTGCCAGTGTCCGCCGGAATCAAATACTGAACCTGCCAGCGATGCTGCTCCGCACACGCCGGTGTACAGGTAAATCAGCATGTCTGTAAACAGCAGAGACCGCAACAAGCTTAAGGTTTCTTTGCCGCGCATGACGAATTTTACACGCCGCTGCCCAGACTTCAGACGTTTTACTATTCCGCCCGCTCCGGACTTAGTTTCGGGCCGGGAAGGGAGCAGCGCCTGCGATCTGACGGCCGTGAATCATACCTTGAATCCAGGCGGCGCGGACCGCTCCCACCAGAAACAGCGAGCCGGTAACCAGAATGACTTCATCCACCGTTGCGGCTTCTATCGCCTCATTCACGGCACGGGCTGGATCCGGCTCAGCATGGAAGCGCCCGGCGCCGCTCCCAGTGACGGCAAGGATCTCTTCGGGAGATGCAGACCGGGCCTGGTTCGTTTGGGTGATCCAAACTTCATCGGCAAGCGGGAAGAGCAATGCTCCGATCTCGCCAATGGCCTTATCGCGCATGGATGCGTAAACCAGCTTTACGGCGCGACCGCGCAATTCCTCCCGCACAAATTGTGCGATGAAACGCGCCGCGTCAGGATTGTGAGCGCCGTCGAGCAATACTAGAGGTCTTTGCAGAATGGGCTCAAGCCGGCCCGGCCAGCTTGTGTTGCGAATGCCATCGAACATGTTCTTGCCGGAAATTGCGAAGCCTTGGCGGTGGAGCTCGCTGGCTGCGAGAATGGCCGCTGAGGCATTCGGTATCTGAAACTTCCCGGCGAGTGGCAGGTCAATCGTAAGCAAACCCTCGCTCCCAGCCAGAATCTGAAAGGTGTAGTGGCCGTCGTGAGAGACCGGTTCCAGGGCTCGGGCACTTTCGAGGATTTCCACGAGGGGAGCGTGGAGTTCTGCCGCACGCCGCCGGATGACCGCCGCGGCCTCCGGCTCTTTCACACCGGAAACCACCGGGACTCCGGCCTTGATGATCCCGGCCTTTTCGCCGGCAATCGCCGCCAGCGTATGACCGAGGTAGTCCATATGATCGAAGCTGACGTTGGTGATGATGGAGACGCGCGCCTCTACAACATTCGTAGCGTCCAAGCGGCCGCCCATGCCTACCTCGAGAACTGCAAAGTCGACTTTTGAAATAGAAAAATAAAGGAAGGCCATGGCGGTGAGGGTTTCAAAAAAGCTCGGGGGATGGGACAATTCGCCCCGCGCGATCAGATTGTCCACTGACTTCCGAACTGCCGTATAGGATGCCGCGAAGTCATCGTCATCCATGTCCCGGCCCGAAACCCGGATTCTTTCGTTGGGGCGGACCAGGTGGGGGGAAGTGTAAAGGCCGGCGTGGTACCCTGCCTGTTCCAGAATATTGGCCAGAAAGCTCGCAGTCGATCCCTTGCCATTGGTTCCAGCAATCAGGGCGCTGGGATATTGGAGATGCGGATTGCCGAGCGCCTGAGCGATTTTGCCGATGGCTTCCAGGTCAAATTTCACGCCGCGCAGCTCGTGGCCGAGGGAGAGAAGCTCATTCAGGCTTTGGTTGTAATTCATGGGCTTGAGATGATGAAAGCGAGGCTCAGAGTGGCGTCCCGGCGTTAAGCCTTTAACATCCCGAAGACCCGCGCGAGATAACCCTTCAAGTCCTTTCGCGGAACGATGGCATCGAGCATTCCATGCTCCAGTAGGAACTCAGCGCGCTGAAACCCCTCGGGCAGTTTCTGCCGGATGGTCTGCTCGATGACGCGAGGGCCGGCAAAGCCGATCAAGGCCCGCGGCTCGGCGATGTTTAAATCTCCGAGCATGGCATAACTGGCCGTGACACCTCCCGTGGTCGGATCGGTCAAAATGGAGATATAGGGTTCGCGGGCCGCTTCCAGCCGGGACAGGCCGGCGCTGATTTTTGCCATCTGCACCAAGCTGATGGCTCCTTCCATCATGCGCGCGCCCCCGGAACAGGAAACTATCACCAGCGGCAGTTGATGTTCGATACAACGGTCAATCGCACGCGCAATCTTCTCTCCCACCACCGCGCCCATGCTTCCGCCGATAAACTGAAACTCCATGGCGCAAATGATCAGGCGAGAGCCTTCCAGGGTACCCTCGCCCGTAATCAGAGCGTCTTTCATTCCCACTTCCTTCTGGGCTTTGGCCAGGCGGTCGCGGTATGGCTTCGTATCCTTAAACCCAAGCGGATCGGAGGAGGTGAGGCCGGCATCATGTTCCGCATACCGGCCCTCGTCGAAGAGCATCTCCAACCGGGCGCGTGACCCCATCTTAAAATGGTGATTGCAATTCGGGCAGCAGAGGAGGTTGGCCTCCAGATCCTTTTTCCAGAGCGTCTGCTTGCAGTTTTCGCACTTCACCCACAACCCTTCGGTCTGCACGCGCTTCACCTTGGGTGCTTCGAGGGGAGTCTTTTCCTTACGAAACCAAGTCATGATAATTGGAAGTGTTATCGTGGCCGGAAGCGCGCCAGTTCCTTTGGGTCTCCGGCGTTACTCTCATGCATCGTATCGCCTCCGGAGTGGTAGTCCGGAGTCAACAGAAGCATAACACAGGTCGGGAACTTCGCCTGCTGTCTCATGCGTAGAAATGCCGCAACCAAACCATACCTCTTCGGTCCCACGTCTGGGATGAAGATTCGGGCTTAGTACTCTATCCCGCGCTGAGCCACGATACCCTTTTGGTATGGGTGCTTCACCTCGCGCATCTCCGTAACCAGATCCGCGGTCTCCACAATGCCGGGATGAGCATTCCGGCCGGTTAGGACGACGTGGACCATCTCCGGCTTGGCGCGGAGCGTCTCGACGACTTGCTCCGGGTCGAGCATTTTGTAACTGATCGCATAGTTGATCTCATCCAGGATTACCATGTCAAAAGCTCCGCCCAGGATTTTCTCCTTCGCAAAATTCCAGGCTCCCTCCACCATGCGGACATCCTCAGGATCCGGTTTTTCCACGCCCACCTTTACAAAGCCCCGGCCCATGGGAAGAATCTGGAACCGGTCATCGCCCAGCATCTTGGCAGCATCGAGCTCGCCATAATGCCAAGAGCCCTTAATAAACTGCACCATCATCACTTTCAAGCCTGATCCTACGGCACGAAAACCCAGGCCCAGAGCCGCGGTCGTCTTTCCTTTGCCCGGCCCGGTGTGAACGATAATCAGCCCTTTCTTTGCTTCCAGCACACGCCAAGCTCTCCCTTTTGAAAATCAGCGCGGATAAGGATGGCCGCGCAAAATTGTGAAGCCACGATAGATTTGCTCCAGCAACAATGTTCGCGCCCAGTCATGGGTGAGCGTCATCCTGGAGAGCGAGAGCAACAGATCCCCTTGTTGACGGAACGGGCCAGAAAACCCCTCAGCGCCGCCTACCACAAATGCGAGTTCTTTAGATCTCTGCAGGGCATGTTGTCCCAGCCATGTCGCAAACTTCTCTGAGGTCCATTCCTCGCCGCGAGGATCTAGCAGCACTTTGAAGCAATCGCGGGTTTTTTCGACAAGACGTTCTTCAAATGGAGTCATCCTGCCTTTCGCGATTCCCGCCAGGTGGGAGCTGCCCCGGCTCTCCTCCACTTTCACGGGGACAAAGTGGGAAATGCGCTCCGCATAATCAATCTGCAGCGCCCGGAAATGTTCGTCCCGCGTCCGTCCCTCCCAGATCACACGAATCTTCATGCCTTCAGACTATCAACCCGATGCCGCAAACACAAAGAAGGTCGCTAAGTTTTTCGAATGCCCTCTGCGTCCTCGCTCGGGACCGGAATTTTTTTGGCGTTCTTCCAAAGCCGCTCCAGGCCATAAAACTGCCTGGAACGCTCCAGGAAGATATGGATTACAAAATTCAGGTAATCTACCAAAATCCATTCCGCCTGCCGGTATCCTTCGACGTGCGCGGGTGATGTGCCGGACTTTTTCAATTTCTCAATCACCGCATCACAAATTGCCTGGGTGTGGCGTGTGGAAGTTCCGCTGCAAATCAGGAAAAAGTCCGTAAAGGCGGAAACGTCCCGAAGGTCGAAGACGTTCAGGTCCAAGGCTTTATAATCCTGGGCAGCATTCAGTGCTATGTGGAGTTCCGGATTCATCGCAGCGGCATTTTCCCCCGTTTGCGTGGATACACCTCTTGTTTGATAACGTATTCCTCGACCAGAGGCGGAAGAAGTCCCTTCACGGTTTGCCCGTTTTCAATGGCCTCGCGGATTTCCCTGGAGGCGGCGGGCACGTCAACACCCGCCAGAATGTGCAGCGTGGAATGTTTCAACCGGACCGTGCCTTTTCGCAATTTGCTATTTTGGCTTTTGCGAATTGCAGGCGGAATCACTTCCAGAATCTGGTCAATCCGGAAGCCCGGCCTGGAAACCACCACGAAATCCACAAGGTTGAGAAGTCCCCGGTGATTTTTCCAATGCGGAAGGTCCAAAAAGGCATCCAGACCGATCAGAAAATAAAGCTTGTCAGCCGTCCGAAGCTGACTCTTGGCCATTCGGACGGTGTCAATCGAGTAATAGAGATGCCCGTCGCGACGCGGCGGCTCCAGCAAGGACGGCACAAACCGGGGATTCCCGGCGCAAGCGAGCGAGACCATTGCAAACCGGTGCGGGAATGGTGTCAGGTGATCATCGACCTTATGCGGCGGGTGCCCACTCGGAATGAACAGGACCCGATCTAACCGGAAATGGCGCACTGCCGCCTCTGCCGCCCGCAAATGGCCGACGTGAATAGGATCAAATGTCCCTCCGTAAAGAGCGATTTTCACAGTCCTTTGTTTTCCAAGGCAGAGGGTCCCGCCAGCTCCTCTCCAAACTTTCCTTCCGTGTCGTTGTTATTGCGCGGTATCTGTTCCAGCCGTCTTCCGATCTCGCGCCGTAAACTCTCCAGGCCCTCGCCCGTTACCGCCGAAATTTCAATCAGCGGAAGCCCCTGTGCATCGCAGAACTTACGCAGCTTCTGGACTCGCGTTCCGTCTCCTGCGGCATCGATTCGTGAGGCCACAAGGATTACCGGCTTTTTTGCAACGTCCAGTCCAAAGCTTTCAAGCTCGCCCAGAATCACGCGGTAATCCTCCTCCGGATCACGTTCAATGGTTTCAGCCGCGTCGATCATGTGAAGCAGCAAGCGAGTGCGCTCGATATGCTTCAGAAATCTGATTCCCAACCCGCGGCCCTGACTTGCGCCGTCGATCAGCCCGGGGATATCCGCCATGACAAAGGATTGGTCACCGCCGAGTTCCACCACGCCCAGACACGGTTCCAGCGTGGTGAAGGGATAATCCGCTATTTTCGGATGCGCTGCGCTGAGCCGTGAAATCAAAGTGGATTTGCCCACATTCGGAAATCCCACCAGGCCAACATCTGCGAGCAGTTTGAGCTCAAGAAGCAATGTTCGCTCGTCGCCGGCCTCGCCGGGATCGGCGCGACGAGGAGCCTGGTTGGTGGACGTAGCAAAACGCGCGTTGCCACGACCTCCGCGCCCGCCGCGTGCCGCCACAAACCGTTGGCCGGCTTCGTTAAAGTCCCACAACTGCTCGCCGGTCAGAGCATTACGGACCAAGGTTCCGGCTGGGACAGGGATCACCCGGTCTTCCCCATTCCGCCCGTGGCGGTTCGAACCCTCTCCGTGCCCCCCGTTTTCCGCAGTGAATTCCCGATTGTAGCGGAATTTGAGGAGGGTATTCAGGTGGCCGTTCGATTCAAGGATGACGCTGCCCCCGCGTCCACCGTCCCCGCCACTGGGCCCACCGCGAGGAACGAATTTTTCGCGGCGGAACGCCATGCACCCATTTCCACCGGCGCCGCCTGCGACGTGAATTTTTGCTTCGTCAATAAACACAGGATTCTGAATGGTGGAATTTGCGAGATGCTATGCCGGAGGACACTCCAAACTCCTTAAACGTGGAGCAAAAAGAGGAATCAAAAGGGATGGTAGGAATTGTCCCACTTCCAGAGCTTGCACCCGAGCGGGCTAAGGCCTGAGAACTGGATTCAGGCAAAGTTACCTGGCGCTGCCTGGGCCTGGCTTCGAGCAAGCTAGACAAGCTGCTGGCCCGCCGAAGGAGTATACAACGTGCCATGCGGTCAAAACAGGACCGGGCGTCTTCAGTTTTGAGCTGGAACCAGAATATGGACATAACGGCCGCTACGGCCCTTGTCCTCAAATTGCACCACTCCGGCAACTTTGGCGTAAAGCGTGTCATCCTTGCCGATACCAACGTTTTCTCCTGGTTTCAACCTGGACCCGCGCTGCCGGACAATGATTGAGCCGCCGCTTACTAGTTGGCCCGCGAAACGCTTCACGCCAAGCCGCTGTGAGTTAGAATCCCGGCCATTCCTTGAGCTTCCTAATCCTTTTTTATGCGCCATGAAAAAACCTCATTACCCTGTACGCCACTCGATAGCTTCCCTGAATCAAGATTTTAGTAGCGAATTTTCGGCCGGAAAGCCCCTCGCCCGTTAGCTGCCCCCCCCCGGTGTCCAATGAAATCCGCTCCAGGACGGGATTCGAGCCTGCCGCACCCGCATCCAATCCTGCCTCTTCAGCCGCCTACAATTTCGTTAATCCGGATTTCGCTGAAGGATTGGCGGTGGCCAATCGTGCGGCGGTACTGCTTTTTCCGCTTGTACTTTAAGACCCTTACCTTGGGCGCGCGGTCGTTGCGAACAATAGTTCCAACGACCTTGGCGTTGTCCACCAAGGGCCCCCCCACTGTTACCTCTTGGCGGCGGACCACAAGTACGTGGTTGAACTCCACCGCAGAACCCGGCTCACCCTCAAGCTTTTCGACCCGGATCATGTCTCCAGGCGACGCTTTGAACTGCTTTCCACCCGTCCGAAAAATCGCATACATGTCAGTCTGATCCTCGCTGAGGCGTTCAAAACCTTAATTATAATGGCGATCTTCCTACTCGTCAATCACCCGTATCGCGCAAGCTAAAATGTTACCCGTGGGGTATCGTCGCGCAATCTTAAAATGTTACCCGCCATGGACACGGGTAACGTTATGAGTCGAGCCTCGAGACGAGATTATTGGAAGAGGATAT
>Ga0102924_1004714_pt1 | contig 13592 bp, 11 predicted proteins | sample PaiPotPPM11metaG_FD_80116 | JGI IMG/M metagenome (GOLD analysis project Ga0102924, IMG submission 80116) | Iron sulfur acid spring bacterial and archeal communities from Banff, Canada, to study Microbial Dark Matter (Phase II) - Paint Pots PPM... ... | reverse complement strand
GACCGCGGGGGAGGCCCACGGGCCTGCGCGAGTGGTCAGCGCCGACCGGGACCGGCAGGCCAGCGGGAAGGCCCCCGACGATGGCCACGAGGGCAGGCCCGTGGGGCTCCCCCGCGGTCAGGAAACGCAGCACGCGGGACTCCTTCGGACGAGCGCCGGGCTCGGCACTCGGCGAGCGATCACCAGAGGATACCGGCGCCCGGTTGGAACCGGCGGTTTACTTCGCGTCGTCGTCGACCGGCGGACAGCGGTGCGCTGGCGCGGCTGCGTTCCGCCGCGCCGAGTCGCCGGTGTCCCGGAACGCCCATCTGCAGGTCTCGCACCAGACGCTGCACTCGCGGACGCCGATCCCTTCCTCCGCCTACGCGTGCAGCCGCGGGACCCGTTCGCCCCCTCCCTCGCCGGGCGACCGGTCAGCCGCCAAGCCCACCCGGCCCGGCGAGGAGGATGACGACCGCGCCCAGGGCGAGGAACGGCCCGTACGAGAGCGCGGTGTCGGGGCGGGCGCGGCGGCTCGCCAGCGCGCCCAGTGCGAACACCGCGGCCAGGATCGCGCCGAGCGCGAGCCCGCTGAGCACCGCGATGACCGACCGGTACCCGAGCACGAGCGCGATCAGCGCCGCCAGCGTCACGTCGCCGCCGCCGAGCGCGGCCGGGTTCACGAGGCGGAGCACCAGGAACCCGACGTAGGCGCCGCCGGCGCACAGCAAGGCCCGGACCAAGGCGCCGCCGTCGCCGGTCTGCCCGGCGGCCAGGCCGAGGAGCGCCAGCGTGACGACGAAGGCCGGGTACACGATGCGGCGCGGCAGCAGCTGCAGCCGCAGGTCGACGACGGTCAGCGCGACGAGCGCGGCCGTCACGGCCAGGTCGGCCGGCAGCACCCACGACTCGCCGACTCGCGCCGCCAGCGCCGCCCACAGGCCGGCGGTGGCGAAGAGCATCGCCTGGCCCCATCGCGACCCGACCACCGTGGACGGCATCGGCGCCGGGCCGCCGGCGACGGTGCGACCGTCCTCGCTGGGGGTCACGTCAACGGGGAGCAGGACCCCGACCGCGCCGCCGGCGACGCCACAGCCGGCCACGAGCAGCGCGTTCACTCGTCGGCGCGCGCCGCGGCCCACATGGCCTCGAGCGGCGCCGGCTGCCTCGTGAACAGCGTGAACGAGCGGGCCGCCTGGTGCACGAGCATCCCGAGCCCGTTCAGCGGTCGGGCGCCTCGCTCCCGCGCGGCGGTGAGCAGCGGCGTCTCGGGCGGCGAGTAGACGGCGTCGACCACGACCTGGCCCGCGTGCAGCGCCGAGGGGTCGAACGGCGGCGGCTCGCCCCGCATGCCGAGCGGCGTCGCGTTGACCACCACGTCGCTCGTCGGGAGCTCGGTCGCCACCTGGTCGAGCGCCACCGCCCGCGCTCCGGGCGCCAACGCCGCGGCTTCGGCCGCGACGTCGGGGCGTCGCGCCGCGACCACCACGCGCGCGCCGGCCGTCCCGAGCGAATGCACCAGGGCCCGCGCCGCGCCACCCGCGCCGACGACGAGCACCGACCGACCCTCCAGCGGGACGTCCGCCTCCCGAGCCGCGTCGAGGAAGCCGTCCCCGTCGGTGGACGAGCCGACGAGGCAGCCCGGCCTGGTCACCACCGTGTTGACGACGCCGAGCGCGGCCGCGCTGGCCTCCAGCCGGCTGCACGCCCGTGCCGCCTCCGCCTTGTGCGGCATCGTCACGTTGCAACCCGCGGCGCCGAGCGCGGCCAGCCCGGCCAGCGCGTCTCGCACCGAGCCGACCGCGACCGGGAACGCGACGTACACCCAGTCGAGGCCCAGCGCCTGGTAGGCGGCGTTGTGGATGGCCGGCGACCGCGAGTGAGCGACCGGCTCGCCGATGATCCCGGTGACGGTGGTGTGCCCGCTGAGGGGCACCGTCACAAAAGGCCCTTCCGGTGGGCGAGGGCGATGTTGCGGTCCTGATCCCTGAGCGTCGTCGCGAAGGCGAGCTTCCCGGTCGAGTCCGAGATCACGTAGTAGAGGTACGGCACGTTCGCCGGCTGCAGGGCGGCCTGCAGCGCCGCCGCGGTGACGCTGGCGATCGGCGTCGGCGGCAGCCCCGCCACCTTGTAGGTGTTGTACGGCGAGTTCAGCCGCTTGTCGGCGTTGGTCGGCACCGGCGGGCAGCCGCCCTTCACGTAGCAGAGCGTGGCGTCGATCTGCAGCGGCATGTGGTCCTTGATCCGGTTGTAGATGACGGCCGCCACCAGCGGCGCGTCGCTGGGCAGCTTCGCCTCCTGCTGCACCATCGACGCGACGATCACCGTGTTGTACGGCGTGGTCGCGGAGGCGCCGCCGAGGCCGACCTGGTCGCCGATGGCGTCGAAGCGGTTCACGAGCCGACGCAGGATCGACTGGTCGCTCTCGGTGGGCAGCACGAAGTACGTGTCCGGGTAGAGCATGCCCTCGGGGCTGTTGACCCCGGTCGGCTGGTACTTCGAGCGGATGGTGCCCCCGTTGGCGAGCGCGACGAACGACGCCTTCGTGTGGCCGGGCAGCGTCGCGATGACGTCGCCGATCTGCGACACCGTGAGGCCGGGACGGAGGAGGAGCTGCAGCTGTCCGGACGGCGCGGTCTTCGGCGTCGGCTTCGACGGCCCGCTGCCGGAGAGGATGTCGGGCGCCAGCGTGACGAGCGCGACGAGCAGGATCGGGATGGTCAGCGCGCCGAGCACCAGCCCGACGAGGACGGTGCGACGCGCCGCCTGGTCGCCGCCGCCGTTGCCGCCGCGTCCGCCGCCGCCGCCGCGACCACCACCGCGACCGTTGCCACCGCCGCCGCCGCGGCCGACGTCGACGACCGGCGTCGGCTCGGTGGGCGCTTCGGCCCAGGCCGGCAGCGGCGGCGCGTCGGTCTTGGTGGCCGTCGGCGCAGCCGCCTTCGCGGCGCGCCCGGCCCGCCGGGCGCCGGTCTGGCGCGCGTTCTCGCGCGCCTCGCGCCGCTCCCGGCGGGTCCCGCCCCCGGCCCCGCCCCGGGTGGCCCCAGCCGCCATCGCCTGATTGCGGTAGGCGCTGGCCGGGAGCCAGTCGCCGCCGCCCGGTTGCTCGGTCACCGACGAGACTCTAGGTAGGACTGGAGGATGATCGCTGCCGCAGCGGCGTCCACGCCGGCGGCCCGGCGCCGGCGGCGCGGCCGGCCGGGCGAGCTTGCCGCGAGAGCCCGGGTGGCGGAGACGGTGGAGAACCGCTCGTCGTGGAGCTCGATGGGCAGGTCGGGCCCCGCGACGGCCTCGAGGGCGGCCACCTCGGCCCGGGCGGCCCGGGCCGCCGGGCCGTCCTTCCCGGACAGCGATCGGGGCAGGCCGACGACGATCCGCTCCGCCCCCACCTCGCGGGCCGCGGCCACGATCGCCCGTCGGTCGGCGTCCTCGTCGCCGCTGCGCTCGAGGACGCCGTGGGGGCCGGCCAGGGTCCCGGTCGGGTCGGAGACCGCGAGCCCGACCCGGCGGGTGCCGAGGTCGACGCCGAGGATCCGCCCCACGCGCTGGCTCAGGCCCCCGCCGTGCCCAGGGCCTCCTTGGCCCTTCGCACGAGCACGTTGCGCGCCTCGTCGAGCGCGCCGGTCTGCTTGCCACCACCCGTCGCGACGTCGGGGGCCTTCCCGGTGCCGCCGCCAAGGGCGCTCGCGGCTGGGCCCGCGATGTCGCCGGCCGCGACACCCTGCTCGACGAGGTCGCGGCTGACCGCGACCACCACCGCCGCGCTCGAGCCGTCGGGGCTCGCACCGAGCAGGCCGACGATCCCGCTCCCGAGCACGTCGCGGGTCGCGATCGCGAGCTGGCGGAGCTCGTCGGAGCTGCGGCCATCGAGCCGCTCGACGACGACGCGGTCGACCGCGCCCCCGGCGAGCTTCGCCGCCTCCCCGGCCGCGTCGCGGGACCGCTGGGCGGCCAGCTCGGCCTGGAGCGCCTTGATCTCGTCGCGTAGCCGCTCGACGCGGGCCGGGACCTCGTCGGGCTTCACGCGCAGCGCCTCGGCGGCCGCCCGCAGGGTGTGCTCCTCGTCCTGGATCCGGGCCAGCGCGTCCTGCCCGGTGACCGCCTCGATCCGACGGATGTTGGCGCCGATGGAGCTCTCGCTCGTGATCTTGATCGGGCCGATGAACCCGAGGGCGTGCACATGGGTGCCGCCGCACAGCTCCACCGAGTGCTCGCCCGCCTCGAGGACCCGCACCAGGTCGCCGTACTTCTCGCCGAAGAAGGCGATCGCGCCGAGCGCCTCGGCGTGCTCCTTGGTGGTCTCGTAGTGGCGCACCGGCGCGTCGGTGATGATCTCGGCGTTGGCCAGCGCCTCGACCCGCTCGAGCTCGTCGGGGGTCACGGCCCGGTCGTGGCTGAAGTCGAAGCGCAGCCGGTCGGGCGCCACGAGCGAGCCGGCCTGCTTCACGTGCCAGCCGAGCACCTCGCGCAGGGCCCAGTGCAGGACGTGGGTGGCGGTGTGGTTGCGGCGGATCCGGTCGCGACGCTCGACGTCGATGCGGGCGGTGAGCAGGTCGCCGGCCGCGATCTCCCCTTCCTCCACCTGCCCGTGGTGCACCACGAGGCCGGGCAGCCGGTACGTGGTGTCGAGCACGCGCACCCGCCCCCCGGGCGCGAGCAGCGTCCCGGTGTCGCCGACCTGGCCGCCTGCCTCGGCGTAGAAGGGCGTGCGGTCGAGCACCACGTCGACCGGGCCCTCGGTGACGCGGTCGGCCCGCTGCCCGTTGGTGACGAGCGCCTGCACGAGCGCGTCCTTGGTCTCGGTCTCGACCCGGCCCGTGAACTCGGTCGGGCCGGCCGCCTCGAGCACCTCGCGGTAGGTGGCGGCGTCGTCGGTCTCGCCGCCGCCGGCCCGCCGGGCCGCCGCCGCCCGCTCCCGCTGCTCCTGCATGCGGGCCTCGAACCCGGCGCCGTCGACCGACCGGCCCCGCTCGGCCGCGATCTCGCGCGTGAGGTCGATCGGGAAGCCCAGCGTGTCGTGGAGGAAGAACGCGTCGTCGCCGCCCAGGTCCCCCTTGCCGAGCAGGTCGTCGAGCACGTCGAGGCCTCGCTCGAGGGTCTGGCCGAACCGCTCCTCTTCGCGGCGCACCGTGCGCCGGACGAGCTCGTGCTGGCTCACGATCTCGGGGTAGGCGTCGCCCATGACGCCGACGGTGGCGTCGACGAGCGCAGGGGTCACGACGTCGCGGGCGCCCAGCCGGTAGGCGTGGCGGACGGCCCGCCGGATGATGCGTCGCAGCACGTAGCCCCGCTCCTCGTTCGACGGGACGACGCCGTCGGCGACGAGGAACGTCATGGTGCGGGCGTGCTCGGCGAGGATGCGCAGCGAGACGTCGAGCTCGGCGTCGGTCCGGTAGCGGACGCCGGTCTCCCGCTCCGCGGTCTGCACCAGCGGCGCGAAGACGTCGATGTCGAAGATCGAGTCGACGCCCTGCAGCGCCATGAGATTGCGCTCGAGGCCGGCGCCGGTGTCGATGCACGGGCGCGGCAGCGGGACCTGGCCGTCCACCCGCTGGTCGAACTGCATGAACACCAGGTTCCAGAGCTCGGTGTAGCGGTCCTGGTTGTTCTGCGGGCCGCCGTCGGGCCCGAACGCGTCGCCGAGGTCCCAGAACAGCTCGGACGAGGGGCCGCACGGGCCGGTGTCGCCCATTCGCCAGAAGTTGTCCTCGTCGAGCCGCTGGATGCGCGCCGCGGGGAGCCCGACCTCCTGGCGCCAGATCCGCTCGGCCTCGTCGTCGGAGACGTGCACCGTCACCCAGAGCCGCTCGGGGTCGAGGTCGAGCACCTCGGTGAGGAACTCCCAGGCCCAGGGGATCGCCTCGGCCTTGAAATAGTCACCGAAGCTGAAGTTCCCGAGCATCTCGAAGAAGCTGAAGTGCCGGTTCGTGCGGCCGATGTCGTCGAGGTCGTTGTGCTTGCCCCCGGCCCGGACGCACTTCTGGATCGACGCCGCCCGGGGCCACGGCGGCGGCTCGTCGCCGACGAAGTAGGGCTTGAACGGCACCATGCCCGCCACCGTGAAGAGCACGGTCGGGTCGTGCGGGATCAGGCGCGCCGACGGCACCACCGTGTGGTCGCGGGCCGCGAAGAAGTCGAGGAACGCGGTCCGCAACTCGCTCGCGGTTCGGGGTGGCACGCGCCCAGGTTACTGCCCGGGATCGTCCGTTCCTCGCTGCTCATGCGGGGCCGCGAGCACGCGACGCAGTCGCGCCTCGCGCGCCTGCATCTCGCGGCGCCCTTCGGTGACCGCGCCGGCGACGTCGCGCCGCACCCGGTCCGCGAGCCGCGCCGGCGGCGTCCCCGCGGCGCGCCGGACCTGCGACGCGGCCGCGACGCCGAGCCCGAAGCCGGCCGCGAGCCAGAACCCGCGCCGGATCACCGCCGACCTCCGGCCGGGCGGGCCAGCCGGGCCATCGCCCGGCGGGCCCCGACGCCGAACGCGACCGCCTTGACCAGCGGACCGGTCACCGGCTCCAGCACGACCCGGGGCGCGGGATCGTCCTCGCCGCTGGCGCGCCGCGCCAGCGCGGCGGCGTCGCGCGCGGTGTCGAGCGCCCGCGCGCTGGACGCCTCGACCGCGTCCAGCCGGCGCTCAAGGTCGTGCACCGTGGCGTCCGCGCCCGCGAGGCGACGGGTGGCTCGGAACCAGGCGCCGCCGACGAGCATCAGCCCGGCCGCGAGCAGCCCGACCACGACCCACGCCAGCGTCGTCATGACCCTTCCTCCTCGCGCGCCGGCGGCTCGTCGGGGCCGCGCCGCTGGTCGACGTCCTCGCCGTGGCCGCTGGGCGTGTAGTAGCGGTGCGCGGCGGCCTCCGGCGGTCGGTACTCCTGGTCGACCCACCCGCCCGGTTCGGCGTGCGGGTACTGGTAGCCGTCGCCGTGCCCGAGCCGGGCCGCGCCAGGGTACGACGCGTCCCGGAGGTGCATCGGGACCCGGGGCGGCGCGCCCTCCTGGATGTCGGCTCGGGCCGCCGACAGCGCGGTCAGCACCGAGTTCGACTTGGGCGCCCTGGCCAGGTACAGGACGGCCTGGGCGAGGTTCAGCTGCGCCTCGGGCAGCCCGACGAACTCGACCGCCCGGGCCGCGGCGTCGGCGAGCAGCAGCCCGCGCGGGTCGGCGAGCCCCACGTCCTCGGAGGCGAGGATCACGAGCCGCCGCGCGATCAGGCGCGCATCCTCCCCCGCCTCGAGCATGTGCGCGAGCCAGTAGAGGCCGGCGTCGGGGTCCGAGCCCCGGATGCTCTTGATGAACGCGGAGAGGACGTCGTAGTGCTCGTCGTCCCCGTACCGGAGCGCCCGCAGGGCCATGGCCGCCTCGGTGTCGGCGAGCGTCACCCGGTCCCGGCCGTCCTCGGCCGCGAGGGCGGCCGCGACGTCGAGGGACGTCAGCACGTGGCGGGCGTCGCCGTCGGCGTGGGTCACGAGGTGCTCGAGCGCGTCGTCGTCGATGGTGACGCTCGGCTCGCCCTCACCGCCGGCGAGGCCCCGCGGGTCGTGCAGGGCGCGGTCCACCAGCTGGCGGAGCGCGTCGGGCCCGAGGGGCTCGAGCCGGAACAGCGTGGACCGCGAGAGCAGCGGGCCGGTGAGCGAGAAGAAGGGGTTCTCGGTGGTTGCGCCGATGAGCACGACGAGCCCGTCCTCGACGTGGGGCAGCAGGGCGTCCTGCTGGGTCTTGCTGAAGCGGTGGACCTCGTCGAGGAAGAGGATCGTGCCCTGGCCTCGCTCGCCGAGTCGCTCCCGGGCCCGCGCCGCCACCTCCCGGACCTCCTTCACCCCCGCGTTCACCGCGGAGAGGGGCTCGAACGCGGCCTTCGTCGCGCCCGCAACGGTCCGGGCGATCGTCGTCTTCCCCGTGCCCGGCGGCCCCCACAGCACGACCGACGACAGCCGGTCGCTCTCGATGAGGGTCCGGAGCGGCTTGCCGGGACCGAGCAGCTGGTCCTGCCCCACCACCTCGTCGAGGGTGCGGGGTCGCAGCCGCGCCGCCAGCGGCGCGCGGCGGGCGAGTCGCTCACCTACCGCGGCGCTGAACAGGTCGGTCACGCGCCGATGGTACGGCTCGCCCGCGCGGCCGGGTCGTTACCGCCAGCTGACGAAGGCCGCTCGGGTGGGAGTCAGCGGGTCAGCGATGGCGTCGCGCTCCACGACCGAAGTTGTCCCGCTCGGCGGGGCAGGCTCAGCGGGCGGTCTTGACCGTGACGCCGAGCTCTCGCAGCTGCTCGGGCTCGATGGGGCTGGGGGCGCCCATCAGCGGGTCGGCGCCGGACTGGGTCTTCGGGAACGCGATCACCTCGCGGATGTTGTCCTCGCCGGCGAGGATGGCGACGAGGCGGTCGATCCCCACCGCGAAGCCGGCGTGGGGCGGCGCGCCGTACCGGAACGCGTCGAGGAGGAAGCCGAACCGGGCCTGCGCGCGGGCCTCGTCGATGCCGAGCACCGAGAAGACCAGCGACTGCAGCTCGGGCTCGTGGATACGGACGCTGCCCGAGCCGAGCTCCCAGCCGTTGAGGACCAGGTCGTAGGACAGCGACCGGGCCGCGAGCAGCTCTTCGCCCTTGCCGTGCGCGAGGAGCTCGCGGTCGTCGGGGTGGGGCATGACGAACGGGTGATGGGCGGGCAGCGGCCGGCCGTCGTCGCCGAGGCCCTCGAAGAGCGGGAACTCGACGACCCAGACCAGCGCCAGCTCCTGGGGTTCGACCGGGTGCGCGACCTCGGTGCGCAGCGCCCCGAGCACGTGGGCGACGGTCCGGTCGGGACCGGCGACGAGGAGCAGCAGGTCGCCGGCCCGGGCCCCGAAGGCGTCGACCAGCCCGAGCGCCTCGGCGTCGGAGAGGAACCGCCGCACCGGCGAGTCGAGGGCCCCGTGCTCACCGACCTTCATCCACACCAGCCCCGCCGCGCCGAGCGCCTTCGCCCGCTCGATGAGCGCGTCGAGGCGGCCCCGGCCGAGCTCGGCCGCGCCCGGGACGCACAGGCCGCGCACGGCGTCGGCTTGGAAGGCACGGAGCTCGGTGGCGGCGAGCACTTCGCCGAGGTCGACGATCGGGAGCTCGACCCGCACGTCGGGCTTGTCGGTCCCGAAGCGGGCCATCGCCTCGTGCCACGTCATGGTGGTCGAGGCCGGCGGAGGCTCGCCGGTCACCGCCTCGAGCGCGGCGCGCACCGCCTGCTCGCTGACGCGCATGACGTCGGCCTGGTCGACGAAGCTCATCTCGAGGTCGAGCTGCATGAACTCGAACTGCCGGTCGGCCCGGGGGTCCTCGTCGCGCAAGCAGTGCGCGATCTGGTAGTAGCGGTCGAGGCCGCCCACCATCAGCACCTGCTTGAGCAGCTGGGGGCTCTGCGGCAGCGCGTAGAACGAGCCCTTGGCCAGTCTCGACGGCACCACGAAGTCGCGGGAGCCCTCGGGGGTCGACGCGACCAGCATCGGCGTCTCGACCTCGGTGAACCCGTCCGCCTCGAGCGCGGCCCGCAGCGCCTGGTTCACCCTGGCTCGCAGGTGCAGGTTGCGCTGCATCCGCTCCGAGCGCAGGTCGAGGTACCGGTACTTGAGCCGCAGCGCCTCGTCGGCCTCGCTGCGCTCCCCGATCGGGAACACGGGCGGCTCGGCGTGGCTCAGCACCTCCACCGCGGTCGCCGCCACCTCCACCGCGCCGGTGGCGAGCTCGGGGTTGGCCGTGCCGTCGGGGCGGGCCCGCACGACGCCCTCGACGCGCAGCACGTACTCGGCGCGGATGGCGTGGGCGTCGATCCCGGCCACGTCCTCGGGGTCGAGGACGACCTGCACGATCCCGGCCACGTCGCGCAGGTCGAGGAACACGACACCGCCGTGGTCGCGGTGCGCCGCCACCCAGCCGCACAGCGCGACCGTCGAGCCCTCGTGCTCGGGCCGCAGGTCACCGGCCCGGTGGGTGCGCATCGCGGTCGCGCTCACGCCGCGCCCTCGGGCAACGGCGGCTCGGCGCGGGCCCGCAGCCACCCCGCCACCTGGTCCCGGGACACCTCGAGCTGCTGCCCGGAGACGAGGTCCTTCACGCCGACGGTGCCGCGGCTCGCCTCGGCCCGGCCGACCATGACGCCGAACCGGGCCCCCGACCGGTCGGCCAGCTTCCACTGCGCCTTCACCGAGCGCCCGCCGTAGCCGCGGTCGGCCCGCAGGCCCGCCTCGCGCAGCTCGGCGACGAGCGCGGTGGCGCTGGCGTCGCCGACCCCGTCCACGACGAAGGCGTCGAGGCTCGGCGGGACCGGCGGCAGCGCCTGCTCGGCGTCGGCGGCGATCAGCAGCCGCTCGACGCCGATCCCGAAGCCGATGCCGGGCGTGGGTGGGCCGCCCATCTCCTCGGCCAGCTGGTCGTAGCGGCCGCCGCCGCCGACCGCGTCCTGCGCCGCGTCGAGCGCGTCGCTCACGAACTCGAAGGTGGTGCTCGTGTAGTAGTCGAAGCCCCGCACGAGGCGCGGCGTGAGCTCGTAGGCGATCCCGAGCGCGGCGAGGCCCTCCTGGACCCGCTCGAAGTGCCGCTCGGCGTCGGCCCCGAGGTGCTCGGTGAGCTGGGGTGCCCGCTCGATCACGTCCTGCCAGTCCTCTTCCTTGGCGTCCAGCAGCCGCAGGGGGTGCGCCTCGGCCCGGGCCTGGAACTCCGGCCCGAGGCCCGCCGCGTGGTCGAGGAGGTAGCTGCGGAGCCGCTCGACGAACACGGCCCGGTCGGCCGGCGCGCCCATCGAGTTGAGCCGCAGCGACACCTTCCGGAGCCCCAGGTCGCGGTAGAAGCCGTGCGCGAGCGCGATGACCTCGACGTCCACGTCGGGGTCGTCGACGCCGAGCACCTCCGCGCCCAGCTGCCAGTGCTGGCGGTAACGGCCCCGCTGCGGGCGCTCGTACCTGAAGTGCGGCGCCAGGTACCAGACCTTCCACGGCGGCGTCGGCCGGTGCTGCACGTAGGCGCGCACCACCGGTGCCGTCCCCTCGGGACGGAGGGCGAGGTCCCGGCCGCCGCGGTCGGTGAGCTGGTACATCTCCTTGCGGACCACGTCGGTGCTGGCGCCGACGCGCTGGAACACCTCCTGGTGCTCCAGCACCGGCGTGATGACGAGGCCGTACCCGAAGCGCGCCGCCCGCTCGGCGAACGCCTCGACGAGCGCGATCCAGCGCGCCGACTCGGGGGGCAGCACGTCGTGTGTGCCGACCGGCGCGCGGTACTCGGGCTCCGCCACCGTTCGATCGTAGGCGCGGGCCTCGCGCGCGCCCGGCGTCAGTTCCGAGCGTGCCCGGGCAGCATCCGGTGCGCCTCGTACACCGAGTCGACCCGCTGCACCGCCCGCATGATCGAGTCGAGGTGGCTCGGGTCGGCGAGCTCGAAGTCGAAGCGCAGGTGCGCGACCCGGTCGCTCGAGGTCTGGGAGGTGCAGGTGAGGATGTTCACGTGCTGCTCGGCGAGCACCTGCGCCACGTCGCGCAGCAGCCGGGACCGGTCGAGCGCCTCCACCACGATCGACACCACGAAGGTGCCCGTGTCGTCGTGGTCCCACTCGACGTCGATCACCCGCTGGGTCTGGCTGGCCAGGGCGGTCGCGTTCGCGCAGTCGGCCCGGTGGACCGACACGCCCCGGCCCTTCGTCACGAAGCCCATGATCTCGTCGCCCGGCACCGGGGTGCAGCAGCGGGACAGCCGGACCATGACGTCGTCGAGCCCCTCCACGTGGACGCCCACGGCGCGGGTCCGCTGGGCGCGCGGCGCGTGCGGCGGGCGCGCCGTCGTGACCGGCAGCTGCTCCTCGCCGCCCCGCAGCTCGCGCTGCATCCGCTGGGCGACGGCACGGGCCGACACGTGGCCCTCCCCGACCGCGGCGTGCAGCGCGTCGAGGTCCTGGTAGTGCAGCGCCGCCGCGACCTGCTTCAAGGTGTCCGACTGGGTGAGCTTCTGGACCGGGAGGCCCTCCCGGCGCAGCGCCTTCGACAGCTCCTCCCGTCCCGCGTCCATGGCGTCGACCCGGCGCTCCCGGGAGAACCACTGCCGGATCTTGGAGCGGGCCCGCGGCGTGTGCGCGAACTGCAGCCAGTCGAGGCTCGGCCCCGCGCCCTCCACCTTGCTGGTGAAGATCTCGACTGCGTCGCCGGACGCCAGCGTGGAGTCGAGCGGCACCAGCCGGCCGTTGACCCGGGCGCCGACGCAGCGGTGGCCGACCTCGGTGTGGATCGCGTACGCGAAGTCGACCGGCGTGGCGCCGGTCGGCAGCGTCACGACCTTGCCCTTCGGCGTGAACACGAAGACCTCGTCCTGCTGGAGGTCGATCTTCAAGGTCTCCATGAACTCGGTCGGGTCCGACGTGTCCTGCTGCCAGTCGACCATCCGCTGCAGCCACGCCAGGTCCTCGGCCGGCGAGTGCTCCTTGTAGCCCCAGTGGGCCGCGATCCCGAACTCGGCCCGGCGGTGCATCTCCTTGGTGCGGATCTGCACCTCGACCGGCTTGCCGCCCGGACCGACCACCGTCGTGTGCAGCGACTGATAGAGGTTGAACTTGGGCATGGCGATGTAGTCCTTGAACCGGCCCTGCACTGGTGCCCAGAGGGCGTGGATCGACCCGAGGGCGCCGTAGCAGTCCTTCACCGAGTCGACGATGACGCGGACGCCGACCAGGTCCTGGACGTCGTCGAACTCCTTGCCCTTCACGACCATCTTCTCGTAGATCGACCAGTAGTGCTTGCGGCGGCCCTGCACGGCCCCCTCGATGCGCAACTGGGCGAGCCGCTCGCGGAGCAGGGACAGGACGCGCGCCAGCTCCTCCTCCTGGGCCGGGGCCCGGCTGGCGACCATCTGCTCGATCTCGGCGTACCGCTTCGGGTGCAGCACCTCGAAGGCGAGGTCCTCGAGCTGCCACTTCAGCTCCTGGATGCCGAGCCGGTGCGCGAGCGGGGCGTAGATGTCGAGCGTCTCCCGCGCGATGCGGTGCTGCTTGCTCTCCGGGAGCGACGCGATCGTCCGCATGTTGTGCAGGCGGTCGGCGAGCTTGATGAGCAGCACCCGGATGTCGCTCGCCATCGCGACGAGCATCTTGCGCATCGTCGCCGACTGCTGCGCCTCCCGCGAGTCGAACTGCAGCCGGTCCAGCTTCGTGACCCCGTCGACGATGGCCGCCAGCTCGGGGCCGAAGCGGGCCTTGATGTCGGCGACGGTGACCGTCGTGTCCTCGACCGCGTCGTGCAGGAGCGCCCCCGCGACGGTGACGTCGTCGAGCCCGAGCTGGGCGATGACCAGGGCGACGCCGAGCGGGTGCTCCAGGTACGGGCCGCCGGACCGGCGGACCTGGTCGGCGTGGGCGTCCCGGGCGACCTCGAAGGCGGCCTCGATGAGAGCGGTGTCGGCCCGGCGGTGGCGGGACTGGAACTCGGCGAGCAGCGGGCCGAGCTCGGCCTCGACCTGGTGGCGCCGCCAGGGGCGGGGCAGCACCGACCGCCGGTCGGGGCGATCGGGTCGGACCTCGAGCGAGCTCATGTCCCCCGTCATCGTAGGGCCCGCTGTGCGAGCCGGAGCGCGAGGGCGGCCGGCCGGTCGTTCAGCGCCGCTTGCGTCG
>Ga0102924_1004713_pt1 | contig 13595 bp, 6 predicted proteins | sample PaiPotPPM11metaG_FD_80116 | JGI IMG/M metagenome (GOLD analysis project Ga0102924, IMG submission 80116) | Iron sulfur acid spring bacterial and archeal communities from Banff, Canada, to study Microbial Dark Matter (Phase II) - Paint Pots PPM... ... | reverse complement strand
GAGCCTGGTGGCAGCGCAGATCGGTTTTGCGTTTGCGCTTCTGGTGGGAGCCGGGTTGCTGCTGACTAGTTTTCGCGAGCTGCTGCGAGTGGATCCCGGGTTCCGCACGGACGGCATTATTACAGCGTCGATCAGCGCGCCGGAGAGCAAATATCGAGATGCCCAGCAACTCAAGATGCTGATGAACCGATCGCTGGAAGCGATCCGGCAAACGCCGGGGGTGATCTCCGCCGGTGCTACGACCACAATTCCTCTGGGAGGCAATTACAACGATAGCGTCATTTTGGCCGAGACGTATGAGATGAAGCCGGGAGAATCGCTGATTTCGCCAAGAAAGATTTCCGTCACTCCTGGGTACATGGAGACGATGGGCATAGGACTGGTGAGCGGACGCTACTTTCAGGACAGCGATGACCGGAATTCGCCCCCCGTCATTATCGTGGATGAGGGGTTAGCGCGGCGATTTTGGCCAAATCGGGATCCGCTGGGCCAGCGGATGTACGAACCCGATCCCACGAATCCGAACCAAGCCCGAACTACCTGGTACAGGGTGGTCGGCGTCGTGCGCTCGGTGCGATTGGAAGACCCCTCCGGAAAAGGCAATCCGGAAGGCGCTTATTACTTTCCGTTTTCGCAGAACAGCTCGAACAATTTCACGATTGCGGCGCGGTCCGCGGGAGACGCGATGCAAATCGGCCACGCCATCCGCAATCAGATGGCCGGAGTGGACCCCGAACTGGCACTGTTCGACGTGCGAACCATGGAGCAGAGAGAGGAGCTTTCGCTGTCGTCGCGGCGTACATCGATGCTGCTGGGCTTGATGTTTGGCGTGCTCGCGCTTTTTCTGTCGGCGGTCGGCATTTACGGAGTTCTGGCATATCTTGTGGCGCAACGGCAGAGAGAGATTGGAATCCGCGTAGCGCTGGGCAGCACGCAATCGGGAATCGTGAAGCTGGTACTGCGCGAGGGATTCGTTCTCGTGGGAATTGGGCTGATGCTCGGAATCACCGCTTCCATGTCATTGCGGACGGTCGTTGCCAGCGAGATCTACGGAGTCGGACCGCTGGATCCGCTGGTGCTGGGAAGCGTCGCGTTGCTATTTGGGCTTGTGGCTCTGGGCGCGTGCATTCTGCCCGCGCGTCGCGCGATGAGAGTGGATCCGGCGATCGTGCTGAGCGAGCAGTAAGCTGCGGATCTGGCTCCCTGGAGCAATGAAAAAAAGCCTCTGCCGAAGCAGAGGCTTGGATTGAGACCCCTTAAAACTGCAATCAGAAGCGGAATACAGCCGCGAGTTGGATGCCGCGCGGTCCGCCGCCGCCAATAAAGGGATTGCCGATACCCACGTCGCCGGTGGCGCTGATGATCGGCGTGGATTGACCGGGCACTCCTAAGGCTCCAGTCTCGGCGCCGTTCGTCAGTTGGAACCCGTGGATCGCAGGATCAGCAAGGAAGGCGGGGAGGAAAGGATTGGCAAAGTTGGGATGGTTCAGAATGTTGAAGAAGTCAGCCCGGAGTTGCATGTTCAAACGTTCCGTAATGGCCGTGGTCTTGTAGATCGCGAAGTTCCGCTCCTTGAAAGAAGGCCCGTGGAGTGAGTTCCGGCCCATATTGCCGAAATGGCGAGTCCCCGGAACACAATCCTGAGCAGAATTGGACAGGCCGTTCGCCTGGGCGTAGGCCGTAATCGTACAGGGAATGGCGAACGCGGTCAGATCGACGAAGTTCTGCGGATCGCGAAGATGGTACTTAATGGGTCCAACCACGTCAGGTCGATCAAATCCTTCGCCGCTGCCGCTGAAGTCGTCTTCGAAGTTGTAGTTGAACTGGAACGGCTGGCCGCTCTGCATGGTCAGAATGCTGTTGACGCCCCATCCATTTTTGAGTTTCTGCAAATTTCCAGACATCTTCGGTAACTCATACGAAAAGTTCCAAGTAAAGCGATGTGGAAGATTGAAGTTGGAGGGCCCGTATTCGAGATTGGGCCGGGTGCTGTCGTTCGGCTGCGCCGCGTTGGGCTCGAAGTCTTCGCCGTCGCTCGAGTTGTCCAGCGACTTTGAATACACGTAGTTCATGATCGAGGTCACGCCGTGCCAGCCGGTGATGCGAAGGCTCGCTTGAAGAGCGTTGTAGTTCGATTTGCCGGTGGAATTCTCGTTCATGATGTAGTAGGTGGCACCCGTCGGACCGTTCCCATAAACGTCGGGAATTGCGTCGTAGCCTGGGATGCAGCCGGGGCCACCAGCCGGATAGCAGGGAGCGCCATTCGCGGTATTGACGTTTGCCTGTGCATACGCGATATCGGTAGCGGTAATCGTCGCCTGGCTGGGCTGGTTAATGTCGAAGAAGCGCCACAACCGATGTCCCTGCGATCCAACGTAGCTCAGTTGCAGGACAGCGTGGCTGCTGAGTTGTTGCTGGATGTTGAGGTTGTAATTCTCCATGTACGGCGTCTTAATGTTGCGGTCAAAGGCAAACAGGTCGCATTCGTACGAACAGGTAGACTGATCCCCAAATAGAGCTCCCCCGTTCGTAATGGTTCCACCGACTGCTCCCGCGGAGTTGATGGGAGCGGGACCCACGGGATTGTATGCCGGACCGGGATCGAAAAACGGCGGATAAGGAAGGTGGCCGAGAACCATGTCCTGGGAGAATGCGTCGAAGAACATTCCAAAACCAGCGCGGATTACAGTCTTGCCCTTTCCATTTACGTCCCAGGCAGCGCTCACCCGCGGGGCAAAGTCCTTTTTGTCGGGGTTGTACAAGCTAGGCAGACCAGGCTGTCCGACCTGCGTGAGGGTGAAGGTCCCGGCAACTGGATCGAGCGCGGTGATATTGCTGAGCAGGTTGTTCTTCTCTCGTACCACGCCGAAATAATCGTAACGAAGCCCATAATTCAACGTCAGGCGAGGCGTGATGCGAAAACTGTCCTGGGCATAGAACCCGAAATTGTTCTCATGGGTGTGGCGGATGGAATTACCCGAGTATTGAAATCCACCATCGACGTAGCCTGCCAGGAAGTCTTCCAATCCTGTCGAGTTCGGATTGATTCCGCCGCCGCCGAAGCTCAGCCTGCCGCGAAAATACTTATCGAAATACTGCTGCACTGAGGTGCGATGGAAGTCGACACCGACCTTCACATCGTGTTTGTTGATCTTCCAGGAGAAATTATCAAGCAGCTGATTGTTGCTGTCGAAGCGGTGCCGCGGGACGCTGCTGGTTGCGCCGAGCTGTGCCACTCCGTGCACGAGAATAATCGGGAGTCCGTTATCGGCCAAGGTTCCCGAACAACCTGGCGCGGTGACGCTGGCTGCACAGAGTCCAATGGAACTGGGATGGAAATTCTGATCCGCCGGGAAAAATCCTTCGGCAAAGCGGTTCCATCCATAACGCAGCTCGTTTACCTTATTTGCTCCGATCGTATGCGTGTAGGAGATAGAGACCAGCTGGACGCGGGTAGGAGTGTAGGTATTGAAGCCGGGGAGCTGCCCACCGCTAGCAGTAAGGGCCAAGGGGAACGACTGCACACTATCACCAAAAAAGTAGCGGCCAGTGAGGATGTTGCTGGCATTGAAGTTCTGGTCGATTTTTGCGATCAAACTGGTGAGCCGGTTAAAAGAGGGTGAAACAACCGAGGCAAGACCATTGGTGGAAACGACTCCGGGGTTCGGATTCGAAAGGTTGGGAGCAGGCCAGGGATGCCGGCCCAAAAGGCCTTGAATGACGGGATTGGTGGAATCGCTGGGCTGCAGCGATCCATCCGCCGCCGTACCCGTCGGAACCGAAGCCACGGTTACCACGCCCACCGGTTCCTGCTGTCCTTCATAGTCCAGGTAAAAGAAAGTTTTGTCTTTGACAATGGGGCCGCCGATCGAGCCTCCGTATTGATTGTTGTGAAAGGGAGCCTTCGGCTGGCTGGACGGATTGAAATAATTGCGGGCGTCCAAAGCATTATTTCGAAAGTAATCGGCGGCACTCCCGTGAATGGAGTTGGTCCCGCTCTTGGTCACAATGTTCACAATGGCGCCCGCGCTCCGGCCATATTCCGGCTCGAAGTTGGAGAGCACATTGACTTCGGCTACGGCGTCGATGGGCAATATCGTCGAAGGCGTTCCAAATACGCCCGCTTCGTTGATGGCAGGATCGTTGCGGTAGCCGTCGTTCATGTCGGTGCCGTCGAGCAGGTAGTTGTTGGAGCGGCCGCGAGCGCCATTCATGGAGAACTCGCCGAAGGATCCGGGGGAGTCAGAAATCTGGTCGGGTGAACCGGAGACGCCAGGATTCATGTAGATCAGCTTGGTATAGTCACGGCCATTGACTGGCATGTTCTCAACGGTTTCGGCGGTCAGCACCCCACCCAGGGTATTGGTGGTGGTTTCCACCAGAGGCAACTCGTCGGCGGAGACTTCGACCTTTGTTGTGATCTCGCCAGTCTTGAGAGAGGCGTCGACGCGGCGCTCAGTGGCTACGTCCACGGTCACGCCCTTGGCGACGAACGTCTGGAATCCGCTCTGGGTGACCGTCACGTTGTAGGTGCCAATGGGCAATTCCGGCAGCGAGTAACTACCATCACCGCTGGTCTGGGTGGAGCGCTCAAGGCCGGTGCCGGTGTTTTTGACCATGACTGTGGCGCCAGAAACAACGGCGCCGGAGGGATCGGTGACCGTCCCCAGGATGGTTCCGCGGAAGGTCTGTGCCGACAAGCTCACCGCAGCCAGAAGAACAAACACCAGGAAGATGCGCGCTCTCATAGGGTCTCCTTGCAAACTAATCAGGTTGTGGGGGGAATGGTTTCTTGCGGGAGGTTCGACTGCCGACATCTACCTCTGGGACCTTGCAATTCCTTGCATACTAAAGAGATGTCCGCCCCAACCGCAAAAGCATCTGTCAGAAACATTACTCAAAGTTGATCGCAACAGTCAACCAGAGAGTTATGGATGGAAGGGATAGATTTTACGAATAAGGCACCCTGAGGGGTCAGGAACACGGCAAACTTGACATTTGATCCCTGACATCTAGAACGTGAAGGCAACGCCGCCGCGAACGCTGCGGGCGGAGTCTACGAGGTACAGTGTGCGGCCGTCTTGGCCCAGCACGGGGACGTATCCCTGGGCAAGCAGGTTGCGCACGTCAATGAGCGCTTCCATGTGGCCGCCGAAGCTTGGGATGGGCTGGCGGATGAAGATGTTCAGGAAAGGCTCGCTTTGTCCGGCGGAGGCATTAAACATATCCACCGGCGTAAGTCCCGAGCCGTTGATCCAGCGGTAGGAAGCGATCCAACGGGTATGAGTGCGCGAGACGGTGCCAGAGAGCTTGGCGGCTATGGCCTGCCGGCGCTGGGTCGATATCCATTGCTGGGCTTGCTGCAACGAAGCATCAGGGCGGGAGAGATCGAGGACGCCACCGAACGCGTAGTCCAGGGTCGCGGTCAGGTCGGAAGCGAACTTGTGCTGCAGAACGACGCGCATCCCGCTGGTGTCGAGGTTCGGACCGGCGTAGCTGAATGTGCCGGATGAGACATCGGGCAACAGGAAGCCGCCGGCGGCGGTGACATCACCTGTGCCAGTCAGGACCGAGTTGTTAATGCGATCAGAATAGGCGGCGAACTGGACCTTGTTCTTGCCCATGCGATGCGAGACGCTGACTTCCTGATGATGGGCGCTCTCGATGCGAGAAGCGAAATTGACCAGGCTAACCCGGGGATCAGTCTCGCTCAAGTCGGCGGGAGCCGAGTCGAAGCCTTTCTCTGCGCGAGCATCGGGGCGCGAGGTCGTGTAGCTGTACTCAACGACGGTATCGGGCGACAAATGAAGATCAGCCGATCCGTACGGCCGAAATGCATTGATGTGACCCAGGAACTGGATGGTCTGAAGCTCGCTGCCGAATTTGAGTTCGAGCACATCACCCACGCTGAAGTCGTCTCCGGCCGATACTGCGATGGCCTGCAGAGCGGCACTGTGCAGGTTCGGATCAACGGGTGCGAATCGTCGGATGGTGAGTCCGATGGTCGGCGTGGAACCATCGAACATGCGATGCGAATAGCTGCTGCGGATCACGGCGGCAGGCACTGTCGATCCATAGGCCACATTGCCGCTGAGGGAGAGACGTCCATCGGAGAAGATGGAGCGTTCCAGGGTAAAGCCGGTGCTCATGTCAGAGCCAGTGCCGTAGCCGCCGGCTTCCGATCCGGCGAGAAACGAGAGACTGCCGCGCATTTCAGGTCCCTGCTTTTCTGCGGCGGCGGCGGGATCGTCAAAAACGCGCAGAATGGGGCGGTTGGCCACCGAACGCAGAGTCCATTTCCAGTCGTCTTCGTCGGGCAGGGGGCGGACGGGACCGAGTTGCATCATGCCCAGCAAGGTACTCAGCGTGACGTTGACGTTGAGGCTGCCTCCAGGGCGCAAGCCGAGTTTCTCGCGCATGGCCGGCAAGAAAGAGGGAGCCGTGACCTTGAGGGTGTAAGACCCAGGCAGCAGGCCGGTAGCAGTGTAGTAACCGGCGGCATCGGTGAAAACAGTGAGGGTATAGTGCGCAGCACCAAGGATCTGAACCACGGCGCCCATCTGGGGAGTGCCGGCGATATTGCGGACATATCCCGAGATCGCTCCCGGCCGGTCTGCAGCGCAGACAGGAATCGCGAGAACAACTACGACGACCCACGTTCCGAGCTTACGTAGTTTCAACTTCGCCCCACCCCCTGGGGGAATGCAGGGAGTTACTCTACGGCAAATACCGCTGACGGATCAATCGTCTGCTTGGAAATATTGTCGTTTATCTTGATGTTAATTTTGTAGACGCCAGGCTGCAGATTGGCAGAGGCAATCGATTTCTGCAGCGTGAGCTGGTCGCCTACATTGCCCATGGTGTCGGTGGTTTCGACTTTCTGGACTACTGATTTATTGGTTGCGATGTTGGTGATGTCGTATTCAAACGTGGCGGAAGGCTTGTGGGTCTTCTCATCCACTCCAAGATTATAGACCTGCATCCAGAAATTCAGCTTCTGATCTTTGTCCCGCTTGAATACCGCCGGCTTGCCGTCGGCTGGAGGCACCCGAGGACGAACCTTCATCGTGCCGATCACGAAGTTACCGGTACCGATGGCCTTGGTAGGAACCGGTTCCATCTGGTCGGCAACAATCAAAGTGGAAGTGGCCAGCTTGTCGTCGGAGTATTCCGGAACTACGATGCTGCGGCTCCAGACACCTTTACGGTCGCCATTTACGTCTTTCACCGCGACATTGAGTTTATAGCGGCCGGTGCGCAACGGAAGTGCCTTCCAGTAGACCGATGCATTCTCGGTGGTGCGAGGCAGAAGTTCGGCGGGAACGTCCACCTGAACGGTATCTTCGAAGGTCTGAACAATCTTGCCGGTCAAAGTCGAGAGCCGCGCGAAGATGTTGACGGTACCGCGCTGCACGCCGTCTTTATTGACGAAGGTAATGTCCCGGTTCCTCATCTGGATCGTAATGGGCACGAGTACGGTGTCGGAGGTTACTTTCACAAAATCGGCCCGGACATCGAAAGGCATCGGATTAAGGATGACTTTCGAGTTCACAGCCTCTTCTAGATCGGTAAACTTGACTTTGGGGGCCTGCTGCAGCTTCGCGAACTGCTCGAGACGATCGAACTCTTTCGTCTGCAGCGTACTTGACTGCGGACCTAAGCCCAGGCGCTCCATGCCACTGCCAGTGAAGCGCTGCGACTTGTTCGCCATGCCCATCTGCTCCCACATCGTGAGCCCGGCATTGGGCGTCATCAGGAGAGCATCTTTTTCCGAGCGGTCCATCGTCATGTGATACTCGCCGCACATGCAGGTGTCGACAAATTCGATGATGACTTCTTGTCCGATGCCTTCAATGTAGCGATAGCGCCACTGCTCAAAAGGAAAGGTGGAAGTTTCGCCGCCGCCTTCATCCATGGGGCGCTCATATGTGCCGCCGGAGGGGTGCGATTCGACTTCATCGGCCTTGCCGAACACGATGTAGATGCGGCCGCGATCGGTCTTCCAGCCGGGAACGCCCGCGGCGAAATGCTCGTTAGCGTAGGCGATGCGCTGGTAGTGCTCTTCCTTATATTCGTTCTCTTCGGTGTCAGGCGTCGGATCCCGGCGCTGCCAGAAGGCTTCAATGAAGTTGTCGCGCTCTTCATCGTTGGAGAGCTGTTTGAAGGCAGCCCGCTCTTCATCGGTGATGATGTAAACGACGTCTTCGTCCAGCCACTTCTTGTAAGGCTTGCTCAATTCCTGCTTCAAGGCGCGTTCGTTCTTCTTGCGCTGCTTTTCGGTGACCGGCTTTTTCAGCGGATCAACGGCATCAGCAGGCTGCTGCCCCGGTGCGTCTTTGCTGGTTTTATCGGCAGTATTGGGATCGATTTGAGACTGCGCCTGATCTTTCGGTTGGTCTTTCGAAGAGGTTGAATCCTGGGCGACGGCGGCGGATGCCAGCAAGCCCACAGAAGAAACGAGCAAAACTCGAAGAATAGAGCGATACGCTACCCGGAACATGAGGGGACTCCTGCCAGACAACCGTCGTCTTCCTATTTTAAGGCCGTGAGTTGTATGAAAGCAAGGCTAAGTCGTGCCCGGTGAACCAATTGAAACTGCACCGCCATACGTCTCTGTAAGAAGCCGGGTACGGATTCCGGAGTTGCCTGACGGGAATCGATTTCGGTGGCAGCCAGGCCGGGTGGCAGAGCTATAATAAAGGGTTCCGGGGGCAATGCTCTCATTCCCCAGCGTAACGGGTCTCGGCCACTCTTCTTATTTCTGATCGGGAACTTTCTCGGCTGCAGGATCGTAACAGAAGGTGTGTGTCCGTCAACCCGGCCGATGCAGAGGACGTTTTCGCCGCAAGATAAACGATTTGGCGGGACCTCGCGCTGCGGGAGAAACCCACCCCGGATGTGACGGAAATTATGAAAGCTTGGAAAAAAATTGCAATTGGCGCCGGCACCGTAGTTCTACTGGCAGCCATTGTCGCTTTTACCGTTCATCAGAGCGGCAAGAACGTTGTAACCGTGCAAACTGGTAGGGCGCAGCGTCAGGATCTGGCCACGGTCGTAAGCGCTTCGGGAGAGATCAAACCGAAGAATTACGTCAATGTGGGCGCCAACGCTTTTGGAAAGATCACCCACCTGTATGTGAAGGAGGGGGATCACGTAAAGAGGGGTCAACTCGTGGCGCAGTTGGAGAACGTGCAATCGTCGGCGGACGTCAATGCTAACGAAGCCTCGGTGCAGGCAGCGCAAACGGATGCGGTGGCCGCCGACGCAGGACTCAAGACGGCGCAGGCCGACTTGCTGCGAGCCCAAGCGGATTACGATCGCAACAAGCTGGATTGGGAGCGCGCTCAGAGCCTGTTCAAAGACGGGCTGATTTCGAAGTCGGATTTCGACAGCCGCAAGAATGCCTGGGCGACGGCCGATGCCGGATTGACTCAAGCACAGGCGAAGGTGGCACAAGCCAGGGCACAGATGGATTCGGCCGACAAGCACGTGACGCAGGCGCATGCGAATCTAACGCGGGTGACGGATGTACTGCATAAGACCAGCTACAACGCGCCGTATGACGGGGTAGTGACGAATCTTCCCGTACGCGAAGGCGAGACAGTAGTGATGGGCATCCAGAATGCGCCCGGCAGCACGCTGATGACAATCGCCGATATGTCCATCATCACGGCTGAAGTGAAGGTGGACGAGACCGATATTGTGAACGTGCGGCTGGGTCAACCGGCCGAGGTCACAATCGACGCCATTCCAAAAAAAGTTTTTCACGGCACGGTGGCCGAGATTGGCGATAACGCAATCGTGCGATCCAGTGGCGTTTCGACCTCGCAGCAGAGTACGGCCAGCGAAGAGGCTAAGGATTTCAAGGTCGTAGTGAATCTGTCGGATGCTCCCGCGGATTTGCGTCCGGGACTCTCCACTACGGCGAAGATTACGACGGCAACCCGCAGCAATGCATTGGCGATTCCGATTCAGGCATTGACCTTGCGGACGAAGGAACAGGCGGAGCAACAAAATAATTCGCCGGGATCGGTCCATGCAGCGCCACCCGCGGTGAAGGAGGTTGCATCCAAATCGAAAAAGGATGACGAGCTCCAGGGCGTATTCGTGATCCGTAACAAGAAAGCACTCTTCGTGCCGGTAACGACCGGCATCACGGGCACGACCGACATTGAAGTGTTGGACGGATTGAAAGAGGGGGACGAGGTCATTACGGGAAGCTACAAGGTATTGCGCACGCTGCGTCCGGGAAGCAGCGTCAAGGTTGATAACACGGCCCCAAAGAAGGAAGAGGAATCGTCATAACCTTAGCCGGCTTGGCGCGTCCAACCGGAAGCCGGAAGAGGTCTCAGGAATCGGAGCCCGAAATCGAGTACTGAACCCAGAGATCGGAGAGGTCAGTGGCATCGGACCAGGAGAAAAATATGGCAACCGCAGAAGTAATCAGTATGCCGAATACGACGAGTCTAGCCCCACCGGAATCGTGCATGATCGCGGCCGAAGATCTTTGGAAGACCTATGACATGGGCTCCGAGCAGCAGGTGCATGCGCTGCGCGGGGTGAATCTGCGCATTCAGCGCAACGAGTACGTCGCGATCATGGGACCTTCGGGTTCGGGCAAGTCCACGCTGATGAACCTGATCGGCTGCCTGGATACGCCATCGCAAGGCAAGTATTGGCTGAATAGCCAACTGGTCAGCGAACTCGACGATGACGAACTGGCGCGGATTCGGAACAAGGAAATTGGATTCGTCTTTCAGACGTTCAATCTACTGGCGCGGGCCACGGCGCTGCACAACGTGGAATTGCCGCTGATCTATGCCGGTGTGCCCACGGAAGAACGCTTGGAACGTGCCCGAGGCGCATTATCGGCAGTGGGCATGGAATCGCGCATGATGCACCGGCCCAATGAACTTTCCGGCGGCCAGAGACAACGCGTCGCCATTGCTCGAGCGCTGGTCAATAAGCCTTCGATCATCCTGGCGGACGAACCGACCGGGAACCTGGATTCGCAGACCGGCATTGAAATCATGGCGCTGTTTGACCGCCTGCAGGCGGAGGGTAACACCATTATTCTGGTGACGCACGAAGGCGACATCGCGGAATATGCGCATCGCGTCATTCATATCAAAGACGGAGTGATTGCCAGCGACGAGAGCAAGGGGCCGGGACAGCGCAGCTGAGTTTTGTGGGTTATTTCTAACGCCCGGCTTCGGCCGGGCGTTTTGCTTTGCCTAGCATCTGGCTTACCGGGGGAGTCAGGACTTCCCGACCTCGAGGGCTGCTGCTTCTGTATCGGGTAGCGTCGGAACCTCGGCAACCGCCACCCGATCTCTACCCTCGCGCTTGGCGCGGTAGAGCGCGGCGTCGGCGGCCTCGATCAACGCCTTGGGGGAGGTGCCATGCTGGGGAAGCGCGGCCACCCCGATCGAGACAGTGACCATCCCCAGCGATTGCCCTTGATGCAGCACGGCCAGTTCCCGCATCTTGGAACGAATCCGCTCCGCGCGGGTATGGGCCGCGTTCAAGTCGGCGGTGGGGAGGATCACGACGAATTCCTCGCCTCCGTAGCGGCAGACAATATCTTCGACACGAATGCTGCGGGTGAGAAAAGATGCGGCCTCGCGCAGCACGGTGTCGCCGGCGTCGTGACCGTAAGTGTCGTTGAATTTCTTGAAGTGATCGAGATCGAGCATCAGGACGCCTAAAGACTGCTCGGCGCGGACAGCGCGACGGATTTCGCGCTCCATCATTTCGGCCAGATAGCGGCGATTGTACAACCCGGTCAGTGGATCTTTGATGGATTGAGCGCGGAGCGCTTCGCGTAATCTGATATTTGCCACCGACAATCCGACTTGTCCCGCGAAAGTTGTTTTGAACGAGAGTTCGGAGTCGCCCAAGGTCGGAAGCTCGTCGGTGGCCTGAAAGTGCATGATGCCCAGCGCCTCGCCTTGCGCCAGGATGGGAATGCAGAGATAAGTGTTTTTCAGGCCAATGGCGTGAGCGCAGCGCGCGGTCGTGTCTCCTGCAACTACAAGGTGTGGATGGCCGGTGCGCAGTGCCCAGCAGGAACTCGGCTCGAAAACCGGCGCTGGAATCTGGCAGTCGTGCCATGATCCTGCAATCTCGAGCAGATTGCCATCGGCATTCAGCAAGGCCACGGCTCCGCGGCTGGGGAAAATCCGGGGGGCGAAACCCAGGGCCGCGGCGAATACCTCGTCTTTGCTGATGCAGCTCTGCAAGGTTTCGCCCATCTTAGTCAGGAGCGTGGCGCGCTGTGAGCGAGCCGTCAGATCCTGCATCATTTTCTCGTTCTGGCGATCGAGTTCCTGGCGAGCGCTGTCGCGTTGCTGCATCTCTTGCTGCAAGCGGACATTCGCATCGGCCAGTTCCTCCGTGCGCTCTTTGATTTGCTCCTCGAGTAATTGCTGATTGTGCTTTTGCTCATCGATGTCGGTACAAGTGCCAACCCATTGGATGATGCGCCCCTGTTCATCCCGCAGGGGATTCGCTCGCGCGATAAACCAGCGGTAGACGCCATCATAGCGGCGGATGCGATACTCCATCTCGTAGACGTCTCCTGTGCGGACACAATGTTCCCAGCGCTTTAAGCAGGCCGGCAAATCATCGGGGTGGAGTGCTTTCTCCCAGCCCCAGCCGAGGCCCTGGTCCATGGTGAAACCGCTATATCTGTAGAGTTGTTCGCCCATAAAGTCGACCGAACCGTCGGGACGGGCTGTCCAGATGATCGCAGGAACCGCCTGGGCAACAGTTCGGAAAGAAAGATCGAGTTCTTCGGCTTTCGCAGGCGTGGCCCTGACCGTACGGCGCAAGAAGCTCAGCAAAGAAGAGCGCTTCCTTCCTACCAGAACGACAATGGAGATGCTGACAGCGAGGGCGGCAATCTCGATCAAGAGCATTGTCAACCTGTAGTCATAAATTCCGTAAAGCAGATTGGGTGCTGACGTAGCGGCCCTCCCAAGAACAATAGCTCGCAGACTACCGGAGGTCGTGCCGACGCGGTCGTCTACTGTGACTAAATATCGGCAGAGGAGTGCTTTTTCGTATTAGAAGTCGCTAAGAGTGGGTCTGCCTGGATAAGCGGGATAAAAAAAGAAGAGACGTAGCAGGGCTACGTCTCTTAGACGAAAGTTGGAAATCGATGTTTATTCCGGAGTGGAGGTAACGGTCTTGACGGCAGCCGTGTCGGACGGCGTCCCATGTCCGGCAACGAAGAAATTATGATCGTACATATTGCGGTACATGCGGCCCGCGATCTCGGCGGCCTTCGGACCGAACGTCGGGCGGCCTCCCTGCAAGAAGATCACGACGACCACGCGCCCTACGCTGGTATTGGCATAGGAGGCGAACCAGCCATAGCGGGTTCCGTCGTGCGAGCAGGTTCCGGTCTTTCCCAGAATGTCCTCTTCGTTGAAGTTGAGCCGTAGTTTGCGGGCCGTCCCGTATTGCACCGCGCCCTCCATGCCGTCGGAAAGTTCTGGAATGATGGGAGCGATGTCGAGTTGCCGCTTCACTCGCGGCTGGAAGCTGGCGACCTCTTCGGGAGTCGTAGGATGCTGCAGGTAATAGAGCGT
>Ga0102924_1004710_pt1 | contig 13599 bp, 15 predicted proteins | sample PaiPotPPM11metaG_FD_80116 | JGI IMG/M metagenome (GOLD analysis project Ga0102924, IMG submission 80116) | Iron sulfur acid spring bacterial and archeal communities from Banff, Canada, to study Microbial Dark Matter (Phase II) - Paint Pots PPM... ... | reverse complement strand
CCAGATTGCTGCCGCGCCACATCGTCTGAATGAAGAGATCGTGAATCAGTTCGTCCGGTGAATCGTCGTACATCTTGATCTCTTCGAGGACGACCTTCTGCTCTTTGGCGAGTTCGGACGGATCAAAGCGGGAGTTTAGAAACATATCGGAGAGCACGTCGACCGCGAGCGGCAAGTGCACGTCCATGACCTTAGCGTAGTAGCACGTCGCCTCTTTATCGGTAAAGGCATTGAGATTGCCGCCCACGCCGTCCATCTCTTCGGCGATCTCGCGCGCGGTGCGCCGCTGCGTTCCTTTGAAGAGCATGTGCTCGACCATATGCGAAACGCCGCGCAGCTGCGGCTGCTCCACGGCGGATCCGACGTCGGCCCAAATGCCGATCGAGGCCGAGCGAAAACCGGCCATCGATTCAGTGATGACGCGGACGCCGTTCGAAAGAACGCTCTTACGATACACTAGAGGCCTTCACTTTAAAGCTGCACGGGCCCACTCCTGGTCCCAAAAGACGCCGGCGCCCCCGCGCAACCGCCGAATGAACGAAACGCCGCTCTCACCGCGGCGCACGCTGACCGTGAAGACCGCGCGGGAACTGGGCACTGCAAGGTCGCCTGTCACGACAACGTCTTTACCCACGCGCAGAGGGACGCTAGCCCAAATGTCCACCTCGTCGACCGGCGAAACCGCAAAGGTCTCTCGCACGAGCGAAGCCACCTCTTCGACGAATTCGCCGCGCGTGATAGCGCGATGAAAGTGCACGCCGGAGATGCGCAACCCCGCTACGTCGTGTCCCCCGAAACCATCCGCATATACGTTGAGCACCTGGGCCGGCCAGCGCGTTCTGAACAGCGCGCGTCCAATCGACACCGCCATGGCTCTGCGATTCCCGCCTGCGCGCGCGCTCGCATCGAACTCGTTCACCATGGGCGGCGCCGTCGGAAAGAGCTGCGCGATCAGGATCGCGGCGCTAATAGCTTTGAGCAAAATAAGCGTTGACTTTGGCGGGCTCTCCGCATGCCACGCACCGCGCACCGGGTATTTGCAGCTTGCGCATGTTGCGGGTGGTTGCAGATGTTTTATTCTTGATTTCCGCTTCGCACTGGGGCCGGTTGCACCACGGGATATCGACCATGCCGGCGCGATCCTTACATTTTTCAAAAAACTCGTCGCGCTGCGTGACCGCGAAGGTATGCGTTTTTAGAAAATCTTTGGCTTGCGCATAGAGCGATGCTTGGATGGCGTCGAGCTGCCCGCGCAAGGCCGAAGCGAGCGCATCGAAGGCCACGGAGATTTTTGAGCCTTCTTCACCTTTCTGTTTGTCCCGGCGAACGACCGTCACCGTACCGCTCTGCAGATCGCGGGGCCCGATCTCGATTCGTAACGGCACGCCGCGCATCTCCCAGTCGCTGTACTTCCAGCCCGGAGAACGATCGCGATCGTCCACGCGCACGCGCAGGCCTTCGCCCCGCAGCGCTTTGCCGAGCTCGTGAGCCTTGTCGAGCGCTGCGCGCTCCTCGCCCTTGACGATCGGGATTATGACAGCTTCGATCGGCGCGAGCTTGGGCGGAATCCGCAGCCCGCGATCGTCACCGTGCACCATGATCACGCCGCCGAGCATTCGCCACGACATGCCCCATGAAGTGGTGTACGCGTGCTTGAGCTGCTGGTCGGCATCGGAAAACGTAATGTCGTAGGCGCGGCTGAAGTTTTGGCCGAGATCGTGCGAGGTTGCAGACTGCAAGGCCTTGCAATCCGGCATTAGCGCTTCGATCGAGTACGTTTCGACGGCACCGGGAAAACGTTCGCTCGCGCTCTTGCGCCCGGCGTAAACCGGGACGGCGGCGACATTTTCGGCGAACTCGCGATAGACTTCCAGCATCCGCTCCGTCTCGTCCCGGCCTTCTTCGGCGGTCGCGTGCGCGGTGTGCCCCTCTTGCCAGAGAAACTCCATCGTGCGCAGAAACGGCCGCGTCGCTTTCTCCCAGCGTACGACGTTGGCCCATTGATTGATGAGCACCGGAAGGTCGCGATGCGATTGTATCCATTTGGCGTACATCACACCGACCATCGCTTCGGACGTCGGCCGGATCGCCAGCCGCTCCTCGAGTTTCTCTTGGCCGCCTTCGGTTACCCAAGCGACTTCGGGCGCGAATCCCTCGACGTGCTCCGCTTCGCGCGTTAGCAGACTCTCCGGAATCAGCAACGGAAAATACGCGTTTTCATGCCCCGTCGCTTTGAAGCGCACATCGAGTTCGCGCTGCAGGTTTTCCCACAGACCAAAACCGTAGGGGCGCAAAACGACGCAGCCGCGCACCGGAGCGTATGAAACGAGCTCGGCCTTCAGGCAGACTGCGGTATACCAAGCAGAGAGATCCGCGCTCTTGGGCGGGATCTCTTTGACCAGCGGTTCCTGCGCCGGGAGCTCGGCCATCAGAGCGAGATCAACGCAGCCGAAGCGGGTGGAACTTCGAGATCCGCCAGGTCGGCCGGCTGCCACCCGACGGCGTTGATCTGCGTCGTGTCCATGCTCAAGCCGGTGAGCCGGCGCACGCGAGGATTGCGCGGCGGGCGTCCCGCGTTCAGGTTAACCGTGGCGCCGACGATCGAATCGCGATTGATCAGCGTGACCAAGCGCGTCCCGTCGTCGCGTTCCACCGCCCAGGCTGTAAAGTTGTTGGGCGCGCCTTGAAGCTTCACGCTCACAAAGCGCGTATTGACCGACTCCTTGAAGAGCTGAAGCGCTTGATAGAGCGCACCTTGTTGCGCGTCCGCATCATCGTGAAAGTTTGCTCCGTCGGCGCCGCTGCCCGCCAGTTCAAAAGCAAAGTCGAGCGCCCACAGCGCGTTGGCTACATTATTGCGGTCGGAGACGATCTGTTCGATGCGGTAAGGTAAATCAACAGCCGTCGCGCTCTTGGGAATAGCGCGCACGCCTTGCCTCAAGCTCGCCTCTTCGCCGGTGTGCTTGTACTGTTGCGTGAGCAACACGATCTGCGGACGCTCGTCCTGCGCGAAACGCGCGATCCATTCGGGATGCGCAGCCGTCCCCGGTCCGGCGTAGGTCGCCGCGGGATCGTTCGCGCTAATGGAGGTCACGCGTGCGCGAAAGGCCGAGAGATAGGAACCGTAATCTTTGAAGCTTTGGTCGGGCGCATTTCCAAACTCGAATGCCAACAGCTGCTCGCCCAACGCTTGACTCGCTTTTGAGGCCTGGTCGGCGACGCTAAACACGGGCGCGCTCATGCTCAAGCCGAGCACGACGCGCCAACCGGTTGCCGACGCGAACTGCGCCAACTTCCCCAGATCATCGGCGGCGTACGTGGTCGAGTCGAGATTGACGCCGCTGAACTGAAGCACGCCGCGGCTGCCGAGTCCGCGAACATAGTCGATCAGGGCGCGGTTACCGCCGTTAAAAAACGCTCCGCCGGGTATCAGCGAAGCTTCGAAGCTCAGGCCCGCGAACTCCGCCAAGACTCGGGCGCCCGAAGGCTCCTGTTCGAGTTGCACGTTGACGGATGCGAATCCGGTCTGTTGTCCGTACGCAACGCCATTGCCAAGGGCGGCACCCGCGGATACAGCCGCGCAGGCCGCGAGAAACGCGCGACGTTCGATTCTCTTCGTCATACCCTGGGATACGTTCGCCATCGGGCGTCCGTTCCGTTTCAAAAGGCCCCAGGTCCGCGAACGTTGCAAGGAGCAGCATGGCGAAGCGAACGCGCATCTACACGCGAGCCGGCGATACGGGAAACACCGGACTCGTGGGCGGCGAGCGTGTCTCCAAGAACAGCCCGCGAATCGAAACCTATGGGACGGTTGACGAGCTTTCCAGCGCCATCGGCGTGGCGCGCGCGCAGCTGCGCGATGCGGCACGAAAGGACGCAGCCGCGCGCCGGATCGATGCATGGCTGGCATGGACGCAGGATATGCTCTTCAATCTGGGCGCCGAACTCGCGACTCCGCCGCAGCATCGCTGGGCCGGCATGCCGCTGATTGGCGCGCCCGAGATCGCAGCGCTGGAGCGCGGGATCGACGAAACCGAGGCTCAGCTCGAGCCGCTGCATGCGTTTATTCTGCCCGGCGGGGACCTGGCCGGCGCGCAGCTGCATTTTGCGCGCACCATCTGCCGCCGCGCGGAACGCCTGTTGATCTCCCTGCGCGAGCAGGAGCCGGAGATTTCCGGCGAGACCCTCCGCTATTTAAACCGCCTTTCCGATGCGCTCTTCGTGTGGGCGCGCGGGATCAATCTGCGCGCCGGCGCGACCGAAGCGCAGTGGGACGCTACATCACAGCCTCCGGAGGATCGCGGATGAATTCGTTCGTCGCACGGTTGTTCCAGACCACGAACGCGGAGAAACTGAGAGAGCTCGGCCAGCGCAAGATATTGCGGCGCGCCTTGACGGCCAAAGATCTCGTCGCGATCGGTCTGGGGACGATGATTGGCGGCGGTATTTTTACCACGATCGGAACGGGCGTGAAGGGCGCCGGGCCGGCTGTCATCATCTCCTACCTGCTGGCCGGCGCCACCTCATTTTTTGCGGCGCTCTGCTACGCCGAGCTCGGCGCCATGGTGCCCGTTGCGGGCAGCGCGTACACGTATGCGTATGCGACCATGGGCAAGTTGTTCGCCTGGATCATCGGCTTCGCGCTGATCTTCGAATACGGCATCAGCGCAGCTCCGGTCGCGCAGCAGTTTTCAGCCGCGATTCAAGACGTCTTAAAGACCTTCGGCCTTCCGCTTCCATACTGGGCTCAGCAATCGGCTCTGATCGTTCACGGATCCTGGTGGTTGCCGCAAAATTGGGATCTGCTGCATTCGCAGTTCGACATCGTCAGCGCGCTCTTCGTCATCCTGTTAAGCGTCTTGCTCTCGATCGGCATTCGCGAAACTGCGACGACCAATAACATTTTCGTGGTGCTGAAGATTTCCGCGCTCATCGTTTTCGTCATCGCCGGCCTTTCACTCGTCCACGTTGCGAATTTTCAGCATTTCAATCCGCATGGATGGGGCAAACTCTCGCCCTTTGGCGGAATGATGGATTACTCGTCGTCGGCGCAGCCCTACGGCATCATCGCGATATCGGCCTACGTCTTCTTCAGTTACATCGGTTTCGACACCGCGACCACCACCGCCGAAGAGTGCAAGAATCCGCAGCGGGACGTGCCGATGGGCGTAATCGGCGCCCTGGCCATCGGCACGGTTATCTACTGCGCGACGGCGCTCGTGCTCGTCGGCGCGGTGCAGTGGAACAAGGTGCCGATCAAAAACCCGTTAGTGTATGCGCTGGCGCCGCTGCACATGCCGGTGCTGAACTGGGTCATTACTATGGGCGTACTGGCTGGCACGACGAGCGTCGCGTTGAGTTCGCTGCTCGGTCAGTCGCGGATCTTCTACGTTATGGCGCGCGATAAAATGCTGCCGCCCTTGGTGGCGAAAGTGCACCCGCGGTTCAAAACGCCGGCCGTCACGACGATGCTGACGGGCTGTGCGGTTGCGCTGCTGGCGCTGATCGTCCCGCTCAACCAGCTGTTGAACCTGGTGAACATCGGAACACTCATCGCATTCTCGGTTGTCTGCGCAGGCGTGCTGTACTTAAGGAAACGCAAGCCCGATATGCCGCGCAGTTTCCGAGTGCCGTTCGTGCCGCTCTTCCCGATCCTCGGCATCGTCTGCTCGCTATTCCTAGCGGTATTCGGATTGTCGCGCACGACCTGGCTATGGTTTGCGAGCGCGCTCGTCGTCGGTTTAATCTTCTTCTTTTCCTACGGTTTCCGTAAATCCGATCCGGATGACGTCGTCCCGGTTATCGAACCCGAGGGTCTGCAGGAGCGGGCTTAATAGCTCCCTTCGTTACCTCAGGGTGGTTCGATACCTCACCATGACAACGAGTTAGGGGGAGGCGGAAACGTCCGTTCCAAGCGTATACACGTCGACGCGCGAAGCCGTCTTGTCGAACTTGACGCGAACGCCGAAAGCTCGCTGCACGGCGTGCAAACTGATCATCGCGCGGCCGCGCACCCGGAAGGGCGCGTCCTTGAGCGTCATCGGCATCGCATTGAGCGTCGCGTGCAGATCGCCGATCTTTAAATGCAAGAGCTGGTCGCCGCGCGTCAGAAAGATTTCGCCGGATTTTTCGTCGTAGCGCGTTTCGGCACCAAGCGCATCGCTGAGCGCGCGCAGCGGCACGTACACCGTTTCGGAGCCCGTCCGTACGGGCGGCACATCGGTCACCATGGGCTGGCCGTCGATGCGCACTTCCACGGGTTTGGCAAGCGAATATGAAAGCGACGCGGCGATCGCCAGCGCGGCCGTTACGGCCAGCGCCGTCCAGCCCGGCGGCTTATACCGCATGCTCGGGATACTTTTCACGGATCACTTTTTCAATCTCGACGCGTAGCGCTGCGAGCAGTTGGTCTTCCGGGTACGTCCCGACCAGCTCGCCTGCGCGGTAGATTGCCCCTTTGCCTTTTCCGCCGGCGACGCCTACGTCGGCCATTTTCGATTCGCCCGGCCCGTTCACGACGCAGCCCATGACCGCGACTTTGACCGGCGCGGTGTATTCTTTCGCGATCGCTTCGACGCTTTCGCCCAACTCGAGCACGCTGATCTCGGCGCGGCCGCATGACGGACATGCCGTGATCTCAAAACCTTTTTCGCGCAACCCCAGCGATTTGAGCAAACTCCAGCAGGCCGGAACTTCTTCGATCGGATCCGCGGCCAGCGAAATGCGAATCGTGTCCCCGATGCCTTCGAACAGCAGAATGCCCAGGCCGACGGCCGATTTGATCGTCCCGTCGCGCAGCAATCCGGCTTCGGTAATCCCCAAATGCAGCGCGTACGGCGTGTCGCGTTCGCGCAGACGGCGATCCATCAAGCGGTACGATGCGACCGTGGTCGCGACGTCGTGCGCTTTGAGGGAAATCACGATGTCGGTATGGGCGAGACCCTCGAGAATCTCGACGTGACGCATCGCAGACTCCACCATCGCTTCAGGCGTGTGGCCGAGCGTTTTCTCCAGATCGGGCGCAAGCGATCCCATGTTGACGCCGATGCGAATCGGAATGCCGCGCGCTTTGGCCGCTTCGACGACTTCCTTGGTCTTGTTGTAATCGCGAATGTTGCCGGGATTGAGCCGCAGCTTGGCAACGCCGGCTTCGATCGCAGCGAGCGCCATGCGATGATCGAAATGGATGTCAGCCACGATCGGCACGGGCGAGCGCGAAACGATCGCGGGCATGGCGGCTGCATCGGGCGCGTCCTTGACAGTAACGCGAACGACTTCCGCGCCTTCCATCGCAAGGCCGTAGATTTGGGCGAGCGTGGCGTCGGCGTCGCCGGTATCCGTCGTCGTCATGGTCTGCACGACAATAGGATGGTCGCCGCCGATCCAGACGGACTTGGCATCGTCCCTACCGGTCTTGTTTTGCAAGAATATGGGTTTGCTCTTGCGACGTAAGCGGATCAGAACGGGCCCTTTCCTTGATAGATCTGCACGACGTTGTAGAAGTTGATGACTAGCATCAGCGCAATCAGCACGGCGAAGCCCGTGATGTGCACTAGGGCTTCTTTCTCCGGATCGACGGGTTTTCCGCGCACCAGCTCGGCGATGATGAATGCAGCCCGGCCGCCGTCGAGCGCGGGCAGGGGCAAGAAGTTGAAAAGTCCCAGCGCAAACGAGATGAGCGCGGCAAAAAACAGGTAGGGCCCCCACCCGAAGTCCTGGATCGACATGGCCGCCTGTCCCATCCCCACGACGCCCGAAACCTGGCCGCCGTACTGCACCGGGTGGCTGACCAGGAGCGCGAGGCTTCCGAAAACTTGCCGGCCGATAAACACAAAATTCACGAGGGCCGCTTGCGCTGCTTCGCCCAAACGCACGCGCTCGAAGACTGCGACGGGTTGAAAGCCGAGGCAGCCGTCGGTGCTCTTGGGCGCCGGGCAATGCGTGGGCGTCGCGGTAACGGTGCGTATCTCGCCGTTATGCTCGAATGTAATGCGCAGCGGTTTGTTCAGCGAGCCGTGGATGATCGTGACGAGCTGGTTTCCGCTGGCGATCGTTTGGCCGTTGATCCGCACGATTCGATCGCCCGCGTGCAGACCCGCGCGCTGCGCGGGCATGTTCGAGCTCAAGGGCCCAATGCGCGGCTGCATCTGATCGCTTTGGACGCCGAACGCGACGGCGCTGACAAACAGAATCGCCAGGCACAGGATGAAATTCATGATGGGGCCCGCGACGATGATCGCTAAGCGCGTCCATGGATTCTTGGCCTGGAAGTTGTCGTTTTCATAGACTGGAGCTTCTTCTCGGAATTCGCGCTGCTGCTCGGCTTCGGAGGTTTTATTGTCCTCGCCATACATCGCGCAGTAGCCGCCCAGCGGCAGCGCGCGCAACGAGTAAGCGGTGCCGCTGCGCGAACTGGTCCACCCCGCGAGTTTGGGGCCGAAGCCGACAGAGAATTCGATCACGCGTACCTTGCTGAGGCGAGCCAGAATGAAATGCCCGTATTCGTGCAGCACGACGAGCACCGAGAGCACGAGCAAAAAGAGGGCAATCTTCCCGATGCTGGTGAGCGTGATGGCGGCTAGGATCATCATTATATATATCGTCAAACTTTCACGCGGAGCAGCGCGTCCACCGCTGCGCGCGCACTTTCGCGAGCGAGCCGATCAGCCTCGTGCACCGCTTCCAAGCTCAAGGCGCCTGGCGTCGCCGAGGAGAGCGCCTCCTCGATGACCGCGGGAATCTGCCCGAAACGAATCTCTCCTTCTACAAACGCCCCAACGGCGATTTCGTTTGCCGCCGAGAGCACCGCGGGCATGGTGCCGCCGGCCGCGAGCGCTCGATAGGCCAGGCCCACGCACGGAAAGCGCTCGGGGTCGGGCCGCTCGAAATCGTAACGCAGGGCCGCGGCTTCGGGATGCGCGCCGACTGCTTGCAACGGATCAAACGCCCCTCGTCCGTCGACTTGCTGTCGACTATGCTCGGGGTCCTTCGATACCTCAGGATGACAATCTAAGCGGTCAGGATACGCCAAAGCGTATCCGATCGGCAGCTTCATATCCGGGGCGGCGGCTTGAATCTTTACGTTGCCGTCGGTGAAGATCACCATGCCGTGGGCGATCGATTGCGGATGAACCAGAATGCCGATGCGATCGCCTGAGAATCCGAAGAGCCGGCTAGCCTCGATCACTTCGAGACCCTTGTTCATCATGCTGGCGGAGTCGACGGTGTTTTTGACGCCCATGCGCCAGGTCGGATGCGCGAGCGCGGCTTCGAGCGTGGCGTTCTCGATCTCGCTTTTCGTCTTGCGCCAAAACGGACCGCCCGACGCCGTCAACACGATCGCCTGGACGCGGTCGCGCGACTCGCCGGCCAAACACTGAAAGATCGCCGAATGCTCGGAGTCGACCGGAACGATCGCCGATCCGCTGCGCGCTGCCGAAGCCGCGAGCAGTTCGCCCGCCGCCACGATCAGCTCTTTGTTTGCAACCGCCAGATCGATACCGCGTTCCACGGCAGCGAAGACTGCGTCGAACGACACGAATCCATCGGTCGCGGCCAGCACGATGTCCGGCTCCGAATCGATCGCGACGCGCAGTAAGCCATCCGGGCCGTCCGCAGACGACGCGGTGATCCGAACGTCAAAGCGGTCGGCCTGCTCGCGCAGTTTATCCACTTTCTTGCCCGCGGCTAATGCCACAACGTTAAAACGATCGGGGTGACGCGCGATCACATCGAGCGCTTGCGTCCCAATCGAGCCCGTGCTTCCCAGAATCGCAACGCGCCTACGCAAAGGGAAGCAATCCTATGAGGTGCAGCATCCCGTAGAATGCCATCCCGCCGAAAAGATAGGAATCGAACCGATCGAGAAAGCCGCCATGGCCTTGTATGACGGTTCCGCTATCTTTGACACCGGCATCGCGTTTGAGCGCGGATTCGACCAAGTCGCCGGCCTGCGCGGCCAGACAGGTCACCGCCGCGAGCGCAGCGCCCTGCCACCATTGCATGCCGAGATACGGACTCGTCCCAAGCAGCGCTCCGACAGCCGTCACCAGCACGAGCGCTCCGCTCGAGCCTTCGACGGTTTTCTTCGGCGAGATCTTCGTAAGGTGCGTTCGTCCGATGAACGAACCCACGGCCATTGCCAGGATGTCGGTGAGCGCGATCAACACTATGACGAAGAGCGTCCAGTCAAGCCCAATGCCCGGTACTTGCCGGATGAAAATGAAATACGTGAGCAATTTACCGATGTACAGTACGGCAAGCAGCGTGTAGGCGGTGCGCGCGAAGTAGCCTTTTTGTTCACCGTACATGCCCAGCCAAAACGCGACCAGCACGATCGATGCGAGCAGCACGCCTTCCCACTTCGAAAGCAGCCCGAAAATGCTGAGCAAGATGTAACCCGCCACGCCGACGATCGCGACCTGATACTCCAGCGGCTGACCCTTGATATCGCAAAGCCGCGACAATTCGTACAGGCTGGCAAGCCCGACGCCCAGGATGACGATATAAAAAGCGACCGGCTCGAAAACCGATCCCAATCCTATGAGAGCGATCACTATCCCGGCCAGGACGCGCCGAATCGTCAACGGTTGCGCCGCCATTGCCGACAACAGCGCGGACGCGTTCATGTTCCCCCGAAGCGCCGCTGCCGCTTCTGAAACTCGAGCAGCGCGCGCACGAACTCGTCCCTCCCGAAATCGGGCCAATACACGTCGCTCATGACGAGCTCCGTATAGGCAACTTGATAGAGTAGAAAATTTGAAAGCCGGTGCTCGCCTCCCGGACGAATCAGCATGTCCGGATCGGGCTGGTCGGCGGTGTAAAGATACGATGCGAGGGTGGCGTCATCGATCGCGTCGGCCTGCAGGTTGCCGGCAGCCACGTCGGCGGCGATCGCTTTGACGGCGCGCTGCAACTCCGCGCGCGCGCTATAATTTACGGCCAGATTCAGCAGCAGCCCGGTGTTGCCGGCAGTTCGCTCCATCAACCGGTCGAGCGCTTCGCGCGAACTTTCCGGCAGGGCGCGATACGCGCCGATAACGTTGACCCGGACGTTGTTGCGGCTCAGTTCCGAGAGTTCGTTCTGCGCGAAATAGACGCACAGATCGAGCAGCAGTGAGATCTCCGTCGAATCGCGCCGCCAATTCTCAGTCGAAAAGCCGTAGACCGTGAGCATCTCAATGCCGAGGTCGCTGCACGCGCGCGTCACTTCTCGCAGCGCCAGCATGCCGCGGCGGTGACCCTCGATCGCGGGGACGCCGCGACTCTTTGCCCAGCGCCGGTTGCCGTCCATGATGATCGCGACGTGCCGCGGCAGCTTGGCGAGATCCAGCTGCCCCTGAGCACCGTCGAAGGGCCGAAAGACGCGCGCCATCAGAGCTCGTCCTGAGCCGCTCGCACGGGCTCGTAGGATTCGTAGCCGCAGGTCAGTTCGATCCGCTCATCCTTCGATTCCTCAGGATGACAACGCATTCCACGAACGCGGAGCACGCGCAGCGCGCCTTTTCCGGCATACGAACCCAGCGGCGCTAAAACGGAAAACGCGCCAACGCGTCCGGAGAGCGCGCGGCGCGCTTCGACCTCGGGCATGAGGACCAGCTCTTCAAGCAGTTCCTATACCTCCATGATCTCTTTTTCTTTGGCAGCGACCAGCTGATCGATCTCTTTGATAAAGCGATCGGTCATTTTTTGGAGCTGGTCCTGCATGCGTTTGTTGTCGTCCTCGGTGATGTCGTGATCTTTGAGCTGCGCGCGCAGATCGTCGTGCACCTTGTGACGCACGTTGCGAACGGCGATCTTGCCGTCTTCGCCCTTCTTTTTGACGATTTTGACGAGATCTTTGCGCCGTTCTTCGTTGAGCGCCGGGATCGAGAGACGGATCGAATTGCCGTCCACGTTGGGCGTCAGTCCCAAATCACTCTTTTCGATAGCTTTACGAATATCGCCGACCGTGTTGCGGTCGAACGCCGCGATCATGAGAGAACGCGGATCGGGTACGCTCACCGTGGCAACCTGTTTGAGCGGAACGGACGTGCCGTAGGCCTCAACGTGCAGCCGGTCCAGCAGGGCGGGGGTGGCGCGGCCCGTGCGAATCGCCGCGAATTCACCGCGCGTCGCCTCGACACACTTGTGCATCTTGCCTTCGGCTTCCTTAAAGCTGTCGGCCATTACGCGCCAACCGTTCCCGCGAACGTAGCGCTTGGCTTGCCGACGATCGTACCGATCGATTCGCCCCAGATGACGCGGCGAATGTTGCCGGGCACGGCCATGTCAAAGACGATGATCGGCAGATTGTTATCCATGCATAGCGTCAATGCCGTGTTATCCATCACTTCCAACCCGCGCTGCAGCACCTCGAGATAGGGCAGCTGATCGAAACGAGTTGCGGTCGGATCCTTCTTCGGATCGGCCGTGTAGATGCCGTCGACGCGCGTGGCCTTCAGCAGCGCTTGGGCATTGACTTCAACCGCGCGCAGCGCCGCGGTCGTGTCGGTCGTGAAATACGGGTTGCCGGTGCCGCCGGCGAAAATCACGACGCGTCCTTTTTCAAGATGACGGATGGCGCGCCGCCGGATGTACGGCTCGGCGATCTGATGCATGGCGATTGCGGTTTGCACTCGCGAGGGAATGCCCATTCGCTCGAGCGAGTCTTGCAGCGCCAGCGCGTTGATCACGGTGGCGAGCATGCCCATGTAGTCGGCAGTCGCCCGGTCCATCCCGGCCTCTTCGTGTATCTTCCCGCGCCAGATGTTGCCGCCACCGACGACGATCGCAACGGAGATGCCGTCGCGGCTGACGTCGGCGACCTGTTTTGCCATAGCGTCGGTCGTGGTAACGTCGATGCCCGTCTCGGTTCCGGCAAACGCTTCGCCTGAAATCTTCAGCAGAACGCGGCGGAATCTCGGTTGTGCGGCGCTCACGGCTTCAGCGATCTCCAAGCGCGTACTTCGTGAAGCGGCGCACTTTGATGTTTTCGCCCAGCACGCCCACGAGACGGTTGATCAAGTCGCCCACGCTTATCGAGTCGTCCCTGACGAACGGCTGATCGAGCAGGCAGTGCTCCTCGAACCATTTGTTCATTTTGCCCTCGACAATTTTCTGAGCGATATCGGCCGGTTTGCCCGCAGGAACCGTGCCGGCCAGCTCCTGGCGCACGCTTTCGACGACCTCCGGCGGGACGCTTTCGCGGTCCACGTACAGCGGGGACATGGCGGCGACGTGCATCGCGATGTCGCGCGTCAGTTCGTTGAATTTCGGGTTGCGCGCCACAAAGTCGGTTTCGGTATTCACCTCGACCAGGACGCCGATCTTTCCGCCCGCATGGATATAGGTGGCGATCAGGCCTTCGTTGGCCGCGCGTTCGGCTTTTTTCTGCGCCTGCGCTGCGCCGCGCGCCAGCAGAAACTCGCGCGCCTTTTCAAAATCGCCGGCGGCTTCTGCGAGCGCCCTCTTACAATCCATCATCGGCGCGTCGGTGGATTCGCGCAGCTTTTTGATCTCTTCGGCTTTTGGTTGGTAAGCCAAGCTCAAGCGGTCGCCTCCGTTTCCGCTTCGGCCAGGGTCGCAACCGGCTCTTCATATCCGGTGTAATCGACGCTG
>Ga0102924_1004709_pt1 | contig 13599 bp, 10 predicted proteins | sample PaiPotPPM11metaG_FD_80116 | JGI IMG/M metagenome (GOLD analysis project Ga0102924, IMG submission 80116) | Iron sulfur acid spring bacterial and archeal communities from Banff, Canada, to study Microbial Dark Matter (Phase II) - Paint Pots PPM... ... | reverse complement strand
GACATCGACGAGCTTTGGCCCAGACTGCGAGACAGGCTGGTTCCCGACACGGTCATCCTGCTCAAGGCTTCGCGCGGCGTTCGACTCGAGCGCATCGTTCCGCTTCTCACGGAGTGGGCTCAGTCCAACGGATCGACCTGACCGCACATAATGCTCTATCAGCTGCTCGTACCGCTTACCCGGTCCGTCAAGCTCTTCAATCTGTTCAGCTACATCACGTTCCGGGCGGCGGGGGCGTTCGTCACGTCGGTGCTGGTGGCTTTTCTCGTCGGCCCCGCCATCCTGCGAAGGCTTCGCGAGCTGTCCGTCAACCAGGTCGTGCGCGACGGCACGCCCGACAGTCACGCGTCCAAACACAACACGCCCACGATGGGCGGCCTGATCATTCTTGCGGCGACTATCGTGCCGACGCTCCTGTGGGCAAGACTGAACAACCGCTACGTGCTCTTGGCGCTCGCCGTCATGGCGTGGATGGGCGGGATCGGATTTCTGGACGACTACCTCAAGCTCGAACAGAAGCGTAAGGGGGAGAAAAATCGGGGGTTGGTCGAGCGCTACAAGCTCGCGGGCCAGGTCACCATTGGAGTCGCCCTTGGGCTGTATCTTTGGCGATTTCCGATCTCCACGCTTCCGGGCGCGTCCACAACTCTTCCGTTCTTCAAGTATGTGCTCGTGGTGCCGGCGGTCAGCTGGCTCGCGTGGCTATACGTACCGTTCGTGACCTTCGTGCTGACCGGAGTAAGCAACGCCGTCAACCTGACCGACGGGCTTGATGGGCTGGCGGCTGGCCTTACCGCGGTCGCAGCGCTGACCTTCGCGCTGTTCGCCTACGTGATCGGCCGCGTCGATACGAGCGGCTATCTCCAGATCTATTACTTGCGCGGGGCGGGCGAGCTCACGGTGTTCTGTGCGGCCGTCTTTGGCGCGTCGCTCGGGTTTCTCTGGTTCAACGCGCATCCCGCCGAAGTTTTCATGGGCGACACGGGATCGCTTGCCCTGGGAGGCGCGTTGGGTGCGACCGCGATTCTCCTCAAGTCCGAGTTCCTTCTTCTGCTGATAGGGGGCGTATTCGTCGCGGAAACCGCGTCGGTGATAATCCAGCGAACCGTCTTTCGCTACCGGCGGCGGCGCTACGGCCTGGAGCACGCACGAGCTCACCGAGTATTTCTTCGGGCGCCTCTGCACCATCACTTCGAGCTGCTAGGGTGGCCAGAGACCAGAGTCGTGATTCGCTTCTGGGTCCTCGGTATCCTCTTCGCCACGCTGGCACTGAGCACGCTCAAGCTTCGATGACTGCGTGAACACCGCGGTCTTTCGTGGTCGCCCGGCGGGCGAGATTGCCGTGATCGGGCTCGGGAAAAGCGGCCGCGCGGCATCCGAGCTGCTCGCTAGCGACGGCCATGCCGTGTACGCGTCCGACACCGGCGAGGACGAGGCAACGGTTAGCGCGGCGGCTGACCTCGCGGCGCGAGGCGTAGCGACGGATGTTGGCCGCCACGACCTGGCGCGCATAGCGCGCGCGAGTGTAGCCGTCGTCAGTCCGGGGGTCCCGCCCGACGCCGAGCCGGTGCGCGCGGCACAAGTCGCAGGCATTCCAGTGAGCTCGGAGATCGAGCTCGCGCTCGCGTTCCTGCCCGGCCTCTCGTACGTCGCGGTAACGGGAACGAACGGCAAATCCACGACCACAGCTCTCGTCGCCCACCTGCTGCGCCATTTAGGTCACGACGCGATCGCGGCCGGCAACATTGGCCTGCCCTTGTCCGAGGTGGCGCTCGGCGCGCAGCGTCCCGAATGGGTCGCACTCGAACTCTCGTCTTTCCAGTTGCACGACACGCCTAGCCTCGATCCAGCCGTCGGCGTGCTGACGAACCTGAGCCCCGACCATCTCGACCGATATGCATCCGTAACGGCGTACTACGCAGACAAGGCAAGGATGTACGCCAACGCCCGCGCGACGTCGTGGTGGGTGACCAACTCCGATGACGCGATTGCCACCGGGCTGGCTGCGCAGGCTGCTGGGCACCGCGTACGCTTCTCGCTCCGCGACCTTGATGCCGAGGCTGCCTACGACAGAGCGAATGATCAGCTAACCTTGCTCGGCAAGCAGCTTCTGCCACGCAGAGAACTGGCGCTCATTGGCGATCATAACATTGCCGACGCTCTCGCAGGATCACTGGCGGCCGCCATTGCCCACAACCCCGGTAATCTGGAGGATGCTCGGCAGTCGATCGCGGAGGGTCTTCAGTCTTTTCGGGCGCTTCCGCACCGCTTACAAGTCGTCGGCGAGTTCGGCAACGTATTGTGGATCGATGACTCCAAGGCGACCAACGTCAGCTCAGCTCTGGTGGCAATTCGTGGGATGACACGACCGACCGTTATGCTGCTCGGGGGCCGGCACAAGGGCGAGCCCTACGCTGCGCTGGCGGAGCCTTTGAAGAAGGTCGCGCGAGCCGTGATCGCTTACGGGGAGGCCGCGCCGCTCGTGCTCCGCGACTTACGCCGCGCGCTGCCCGTCGAGCAGCTCGGGATGAATTTCGCCGAGGTTGTCAATCGGGCTCGTGAGCTGGCCCAACCTGGAGATGTCGTGCTCCTTTCCCCGGCATGTTCAAGCTTCGACATGTTCAAAAACTACGAGGAGCGAGGCAGGGCATTCGCGCGGTTGGCGGCATTGTCGTGAGTGGCCGGGCGGAGGCGGCGCAGCGGCGAACGCCGCCCGCCAGCGACGGGTCGACGCGAGAGCGTTGGCGCATTGGCGCAGAGGGGCGCGCGCTCGTACTCGTTACGGCAGCGCTAGTGGCTTTCGGCCTCGCCGTGCTGTACAGCGCCAGTGAATACGCGGCGGTTCAGGCGGGCCGGAGCGGATCATACTACTTGCTTCGGCAGGTTGCCGGGATCGGACTCGGCATCGTCTGCTTCGCCGCGGCCGCAAAGATCGACGCTGAACGGTGGAGCCAGTGGGCTTGGCCACTCATGTGGCTCACACTTGGCCTCATGTTGCTCACCGTGCTTCCATTCACGCAGTCCATTGCGCCACGCATTCACGGATCGCGCCGGTTCCTTTTCGGCGCTTCCGTGCAGCCCTCCGAGTTGGGCAAGATCGTGGTAGTCGTGTGGTCCGCGATGCTCGTAGTTCGCAAGGGTTCGGCTTTGCGGCGCCTGACGAAGGGCGTGCTGCCATTCGTCGTAGTCGTCGGCACGATGGACTTGCTGGTGACTCTCGAGCCAGACCTGTCCACCGCCATGCTCTACACTTTGCTTGCCGCGGTCGTGCTGTTCGCGGGGGGAGTGCGAATCGGGCATTTCATCGTCATCGGCGCGCTGGCGGTGCCGCTGCTTTGGCACAAGGCCGAAAGACTTCAGTACGTGATGCTGCGTGCGCACTCGTACTGGGATCCCGGCAAAGCGCCGGAGCGGATCGCGTATCAGCTCAAGCAGTCGCTCGTCGCGGTCGGCTCCGGCGGACTGCTGGGCGTCGGCTTCGGGCGTGGATGGCAACAGTTTGGATTTCTGCCGTTCCCATTCAACGACTTTATTGCCAGCAACATTGGGGAGGAGTGGGGCTTTCTCGGGCTGGCGGCGTTGACGGGCGCGTTCGCCCTGTACGGATGGCTCGGGCTCCGCATCGCCCGCGCTGCCCGCACGCCGTTTCAGCAGCTGCTGGCCGTGGGACTTACGACCGCGACGGCCATGAACGCGTATTTGCATATCGGTGTGGTGATCGGGCTATTGCCGACTACCGGGCTCACGCTCCCTTTTATCTCGTACGGGCGTTCGAGCTTGATCCTGTCGCTGCTCTCCACTGGCATCCTCGTCAACATCGGCAGCGCTCGCGAGCGCGTGCGTGCCGGTCGCTGATTCCGCGCCAACCGTAGTCTTCGCGGGCGGCGGGACTGGCGGACACCTTTATCCGGCCCTCGCGATCGCACGCACGCTGGTTCGTTTGCAGCCCGCGGTACGCCCCTACTTTGTGGGCGCCCTGCGAGGGGTCGAGCGCGATGTGCTGCCGCAGTACGGGTTCCCATACGAGCTGCTGGACCTGCACCCGCTATACCGACCGCGCCTCTGGAAAAATTGGCGCACGCTGCGGGGCGCCGTAGGCGCGTGGCGAGCGCTAGGTGAGACCATGCGGCGAGAGCACCCGAGGCTTGTTGTAGGCACTGGGGGCTATGCGTCGGGGCTAACGCTAGCCCACGCGATGCTGCACGGCGTCCCGATTGTGGAGCAGGTGGCAGACAGCGCCCCGGGGCTCACGGCTCGATTTTTCGCGCGTCACGCACGGGAGTGTTATCTGGGCTACCCGGAAGCCGCCACGCGCCTCGGCCACGGGTCCGGGACCGCTGTCATCGACACGGGCAATCCGATCGAACCGCCTCCGACGCCCAAGCCAGATCGCTCGGCCGCTCGCGCAAAGTGGGGATTCGAGCCGCATGACGGCTGCGTGTTGCTGGCGGTGGGCGGCAGCCAAGGAGCGCGGGGCATCAACGCGGCCCTCGATGCCTGGGTGGCCAGGGGGCTGCCCGAAGGAGTATCGCTCATCTGGGCAACTGGGCGCGCGCACTATGACGCGTACTCGCGGCGGGAGCAGGGCAGGGTGCGAGTGCGGCCGTATCTTAGCCCGATCGCGGACGCGTACGCGGCCACCGATGTCGCCCTGGCGCGAGCGGGCGCAATGACCACGGCGGAGCTTTGCGCGTGGGGGCTCCCGATGATCCTGGTCCCATTGCCGACCGCCGCCGCCGACCACCAGACGGCCAACGCCCGAGCGCTCCAGGCGGCTGGCGCTGCCGTGCACGTACCACAGCGAGAACTCACGCCCGATGCGCTCGATCGCCTCGCCGCAACCGTGCTGAAAGATCAATCGGCACGTTCTCGACTGGCATCAATGGCGCTCGCCCGCGCCCGCCCGCAAGCGGCGGAGGATATTGCGGGGCGCATACTTAGCCTACTGTCGCTCACGCGGTTTCACTCTTGAGGGGCCCTCGGGGGTGGCCTATATTCCCGCGCCGTCATGCCTCTCCTCGATGCCGCTGACCACCGGCCTCTGCATTTCGTTGGAATCGCCGGCGCCGGCATGAGCGCGCTGGCCGAGCTGTGTGTTCGACGCGGAGCAATCGTGACCGGCTGTGACGCCAATCCTGAAAATGTTGCCGACCTCGAGCGGCTAGGCATTCCGGTGGCGCGCGGCCACGACCCCGATCACGTGATCGGGGTGCGCGAGCTCGTCGTGACATCCGCCGTCCCGCATGACCATCCCGAGCTCCAGCGTGCGCGGAGTACCGGTGTTCGCGTGGTTCGCCGCGCTGAAGCCCTCGGAGAGGCCGTGAGGGGTGGCGTGGTGGTAGCGGTCGCTGGCACCCATGGGAAGACCACCACTACGGTCATGACCACCGATGCGCTTACCGCCGCTGGCATGTCGCCTACCGGCGTGGCAGGGGGCCGGGTGGCACAGTGGGAGGGCAATATGCGTTTTGGTGGCACGGCGCATTTCGTCGTAGAGGCCGACGAGTATGATCGCTCGTTTCTGGCGTTGACGCCGAGCATAGCTGTCGTGACCAACATTGAGGCCGACCACCTGGACATTTACCGCGATCTCGAGGACATCCGAGACGCGTTCGCGCAATTCGTGCGACCTGCTCGCGTGATCGCCGTCTGCGCTGATGACCCTGGCGCCAACACGCTGCCGCTGCCGCCCAGCGCAGAGGTCTTCCGGTATGGCGTGACGTCGCCCGACGCGCGACTCGTTGGCGCGGGTCTGCGCACCAATGCATCGGGTGCATCGACATTTGACGTCGTGTACGATGGCGAAGAGTTAGGAACGCTACGGCTTCGCGTTCCGGGCGCGCACAACGTCCGCAACGCGCTCGCCGCCACTGCCGCCAGCTTGGCACTTGGCGCCACGCTGGAGGCAATCGCGCCGGGCCTAGAGGCATTCGGGGGCGTGGAACGTCGGTTCCAACGCATGGGCGACGCGCAAGGCGTTACGGTTATCGACGACTATGCGCATCATCCAACGGAGATTCGTGCTACACTCGAGGCAGCCCGGGCCGCATTCCCAAAGCGGCGTGTCGTGGCCGCCTTTCAACCGCATCTGTACACTCGCACACGCGACTTCGCGACCGGCTTTGGCGACGCGCTGGCGGGTGCGGACACCCTGTTTCTCGCAGATATCTACGCGGCGCGCGAGCGGCCAATCCCTGGCGTGACCTCGGACCTCATAGCTAGAGCGGCAGCGGCCGCCGGCCGGCCGACGGCGTGGCGAGGCCCGCGCGCAGAATTAGCGGCTGCACTGGCGCGCGACGTGAGGGATGGAGACATCGTGCTTACACTCGGCGCTGGCGACATCACCAAGACCGGCCCTGAGCTGCTAGAATTGTTGCGCGCGCCAGGCAACTCCGGACGGGCCAACGGCGCACGGCGGGAGCGGGTTTGATCGACATACCGGCGACCGTGCGCGGGAGCCGGTTCAGGCGAGTCGGAGCGATCGCGCTCGCTTCAATCATTGCCGTGTCGAGTCCGTGGTGGGCGGGGCGTGCTGCGCGCGCTATGTCATTCTTCAGAGTGCGGTCTGTGGAGGTGGACGGTGCCCGCTACACGGATCCGGGAGAGATCGTCACGCGACTAGGGGTCGATTCGACAGCTTCGGTGTGGGACAACCTCGGGCCGCTTACGGCACGCATGCACGGTCTCGCGCAGCTTCGCTCAGTCGAGATCGGCCGAAAGCTCCCGGGCACGCTGGTCGTGGCCCTCTCGGAACGGACGCCTGTCGCGCTGGTTCCAGATCCGACCGGCGGTCCGTTGCGCGCGTATGATGAAGCCGGTATGCCACTTCCTATCGACCTTGCGCGGGCGGACGTAGATGCTCCAGTTCTGGAAAGAGCGGATCTGGCCGCACTCCGAGTGCTCGGTGCGCTTCGCGCCGGCCAGCCCGCGGTCTACGCAAAGGTCAGTGACGTGCGTCGCGCGCCAACGGGAGAGTTTGTGTTTACAATGTCCGGAATGACGGTACGGGCCAACCCGGATGTTGACCTGGAACGCTTCAACGAGGCGATGCTGGTCGGAGCCGACCTGGTGCGCCGGCACGTGACTGCTACAGAGCTCGATTTGCGCTTCCGCGATCAAGTGGTCGTCCGCCATTGACGGCCCGCGCACCACAACCCGAACGGCTCGTCGCCGGCCTCGACGTTGGGTCGGCCAAGACGACCGGGGTTATCGCCGAAATCGTGGGCGAGCTGCCGCGCAGCCCCCGAATCAAGATCTTGGGCGTTGGTCAAGCGCGCACGACGGGTCTTCGCCGCGGGGTGGTCGCCGACATCGAGGAAACTACCCGTTCGATCCGCAAGGCAATGGAAGACGCGGAGCGGATGGCGGGCGCCCACGTACAGGAAGTGTTTGCCGGTATCGCGGGCTCGCATGTCGAGGCAATGACGAGCACTGGCGTCGTAGCCGTGAATGGCGACGAGATCACGCGAGCCGATGTAGAGCGAGCGAACGACGTGGCGCGCGCGCAGGCAATTCCGGGCGACCGCGAATTGTTGCACGCGATCCCGCAGGAATACGCCGTCGACCGGAACCGCGGCATACGCGATCCCGTAGGAATGATCGGCACTCGTCTGGAAACGGAGATGTACCTAGTCACGATAGGCGGCTCGCCGGCCATGAACCTCCGCAAGGCGGTCGAGCGCGCGGGCTATAAAGTGCGAGAACTGGTTCTCGAGCCTCTCGCGAGTTCACTGAGCGTGTTGACCGATGACGAAAAAGAGCTGGGCGTCGCCCTGGTCGAGATGGGTGCCGGCACAACCGATCTGGCCATCTTCCACGAGGGCAAGATTCGCCACCTCGGTACCGTGGCCTTCGGCGGAAACAGCGTGACCAACGACATCGTGCTCGGCCTCAAGGTCACACCGGACGATGCGGAGCGCCTAAAGGAGCGATACGGTTGCGCGTACGAGCCGATGGCCGACCCCAATTCCACGATCGCGCTTCCGAGCACGGGCGCCCAGGGCGCCCGGTCGATCGATCACGGGTCACTGTCGCATATTATTCACCAGCGGATGGACGAGGTGTTCGAGCTCGTGCACCAAGAAGTCTCGCAAGCAGGCTACGAGAAGCGCCTTAGCGCGGGCGTCGTTCTCACGGGCGGAGCGGCCGGGATGCCCGGCATGCGCGACTTGGCCACGGACGTGTTCGGAATCGGCGTGCGCGTAGGGTCTCCCGCGGACAACATCGGAGGGCTGAGCGATTCGGTCGAGGCACCACGATTCGCGACCGTGGTGGGGCTGACGCACTACGGGGCGCACCGCATGGCGATCACCGACTTGGCTGGGTCGGGCGCCAGACGCGCGCACCTGTCGCCTGGTAGCGTTGACAAATTCATAGAGCGCGTGCGCGTGTGGCTCCAAGACTTCTTCTGACCGCGCGAGCTGACTCGATCACGCGACGCATTCGGTACCTCCCGGCGGTTTTTGGGTGATCACGCGTCGCCACGCGACGCCCTCCGTCGGAGATATCAAAAATCTGATTTGATCAGCGCGCAGTGTGGACAACTGCGAGTCGCGCGCGGCTCGTTCTTGCGCGTTGCGCCAAACCTAGTGTGGTCGTGTGACGGAAAAACGTTATATTGCCGCGGCCAATTTCGGCCGAGGGCATTAGCCGTCTCACACGATGGTCGGAGCACCACTCGCCATGATTTTCGAGTTGGAGGAGAACGCGTCCCAAAACGCCCGCATGAAAGTGGTGGGCGTCGGCGGTGGTGGGGGAAATGCGGTCAACCGCATGATAGAGGAGCAGCTGGAAGGCGTCGAATTCATTTCGGTCAACACCGACGCACAGGCGCTGCTCAACTCCAAGTCTGACGTAAAGATCCAGATTGGGAAGAAGCTCACCCGTGGGCTGGGCGCGGGCGCTCGACCCGAGATTGGGCGGCAAGCGATCGAGGAGAATCGGGAAGAGGTATCCCGTTCACTCACGAGTGCCGACCTGGTGTTCATCACCTGTGGCATGGGAGGCGGCACGGGAACGGGCGCCGCGCCAGTTGTTTGCGAGCTCGCGCGTGAGGCCGGTGCTCTGACGGTTGGCATTGTGACCAAACCGTTCCTTTTCGAAGGCCGTAAGCGCATGCGGCAGGCTGAAATCGGCATTGCCGAGATGCGGAAGAACGTGGACACGATGATCGTCGTGCCGAACGAGCGCCTGCTAGCGGTCGTCGGCAAAGGGATTCCCTTCCAGGACGCACTCAAGAAGGCTGATGAGGTCCTCCTGCACGCCACTCAGGGAATTTCCGGGCTCATTAGCGTGACGGGATTGGTAAACGTTGACTTCGCCGACGTGCGAACGGTGATGCAGGCGGGTGGAAGCGCGCTGATGGGTACGGGCATCGGCCGAGGCGAGACTCGGGCAATGGACGCCGCTCAGCAGGCCATCTCGTCACCGCTTCTGGACAACGTGTCGATCTCAGGTGCGACCGGCGTGCTGGTCAACATCACCGGCGGCGCTGATCTCACACTCGGCGAAGTGCATCAGATCAACGAGATCATCCACGACGCCGTCGGCGACGATGCGGAGATCATTTTTGGTGCTGTACATGAGCCCGCGATGCAGGGCGAAATTCGCGTAACTGTCATCGCCACTGGCTTTGATCGCGCCCCCGCAGTGACACCAAGCGCCGCGGCGAGCGAACTATCCAAGGGCGGGGCGCCCGTGATTCCCTTTCCGTCGCAGCGGCATCAACGGGGAAACAGTGGGACAGGTGTCCGCGGTGGCACGGGCGGTGCAACAGGTGGCGGGGGAACCGATGTCCGGCGTATTCCTAACGTCCACGCACCGACCGAGAAGCTGACGACGCAGGACCTGAGCGACATGGAAATTCCGACGTTTATTAGGAGACAGATGGATTGACCGTCCTCGCCGCGCGCGCCATCACATGGTCGGTTATCGCGCTGCTGGCGACGTTTGTGCTGGGCATTCGGCCAGCGGCGACACGGATCGTGATGCAACCTCGCCCAGGCGAGGTTCTGACGGTGCAGCGGGCGCCACGCCTGGTGCCAGCCAGCGTGAGAGCCGAGTGGAGCACAGACACATCTGTGATAGCCGGCTCGATTTCCTCAAACTTGTCTGCGGCCGTGGATTCTTGCGCCAGCGCGCTACCCGAGGCCATGCGAGCGAAGCTCGCATGGACGATGGCCGACGCATTCGAGCACCGGCTAGACATGACTCGCGACGTGCAGCCCGGAGATTCTTTTCGGGTGCTGTTCGAGCGGGTGCACGGCCCCGGCGGAAGCATGATGCTTGGTCGAGTGCTTGCCGCCGCGCTTCAGGCTTCTCGCGACACGGTGGAGGCCATCCGATACGATCGGGCCGGTGGCTCTTCCACAGGTGATCTTTATGACCCGGCGGGCAAATCGCTCGGGTCTACGGTGCTTCGGGCTCCGCTGGAGTTTCGCCGGATTTCAAGCGGCTTCGGCATGAGGTTACACCCAATCCTCGGAATCTGGAAAAGACACAACGGCACCGATTACGCCGCCCCACGCGGTACTCCTGTCCGCGCCGTGGCTGACGGTGTGATTGCCTTTGCCGGCCGCCGCAGCGGATACGGAAACTTCATCGAGATGCGTCACGCGAACGGGCTCGTGACTCGATACGGTCACTTGCTGCGCTTCGCCTCCGACACGCGCACCGGCACCCAAGTCACCATGGGAAGAACCATTGGCTACGTGGGAATGACGGGATTGGCAACGGCGCCGCACCTGCATTTCGAGGTGCTGGTCAACGGCGTTCAGCGCGACCCACGTGTCGCGCTCAGGCGCCTCGGCGGCGGAGAACCGATCCGTCCACAGGAGCTCGCGGCTTTCCAGCGCCAGCGCGCGGCGCTTCTCGCCGCGCTGGACGATTCGCACGAGGTTCACGGACCCGCCAAAGGCGAATAGGCGCCGTCTGCCAGCGCCCTAGATTCCCCACATGGTCTGGGTCCTTGCGGCCGCGGCCGGGGTGGCAATCGCGCTTTTGCAGTACGGAGTTGCCGGCGGGTGGCGGTGGGTGCCGGCTGCGCTGCGCGCAGGCGCCGCTATGTGTCTTGTGGCATTATTGCTCGACGCGCCCGCCCGGCGTTCCGAGTCGGTGCGACCGTTCGCGGCTCTGGACGTCTCGAAAAGCTGGAATCGAGGCGGAGACTCCGGCCCCTATAGCGATGCGGTGGCGCGCCTCCGGCGTGCTAACGCCGATTCGGTCTTTCTCATCGGCGATTCGCTCCGTGCCGGAAGAGCTCCAACGGTCCCCGGAGACACTCGCTCCCTTGTGCGGCCTATTGTCGACCGGGTACTGGCGGCGGGACGCCCGCTTTTGCTCGTGACCGACGGCGAGATCGATGACCCTGAAGCACTTTCGGCGCTGCCGGCGCGATCTGAAATCGAGGTTGTCAGCCGTCCCCCACGTCGGGACGCCGCGCTCGCCACGCTCGACGCACCACGTACGGCAGTCACGGGAGATACCGTTCCGGTCCGCGCAACCGTTGTAGCTGGCGGAGCCGGCGCGGGTGCGGGGACGGTCAGGTTCTCGATCAGCGGCTCCGAGGTAGGCGCGACGGCCACCGTCCCCGAGTTAGCGCCGTTTGGCGAGGCGACGGCAGCCGTGCGGTTGCGTGTGGCCGGCACCGACGGACCCCACGTGCTAAGCGCCGTAGTTGCGAGCGCAGGCGATGCCGAGCCGCGCAACGATACGCTCGCCATCGCGATCGACGTGTCGCCAGCAGCGGGCGCCGTGTTCGTGTCCACCTCGCCCGATGAGGATGCCCGCTACGCATTGAGCATTCTGCGGGGAGCGGTCGCGCTGCCGACGCGCGCGTTTTTCCGCGTGGCGCGAGATGTCTGGCGCTCCGAGGAAACGTTTGCGACAGTCTCTGAAGCGGATGTCAGGCGCGCGGTTGCCACGGCGCCTCTGGTAGTGCTGCACGGGGACACCTCTGTATTTGGTGCGCCGCGAGCGGCGACGCACGGGGCACTGGCCTTGGTCGTCCCTCCTGCCATGACACAGCCATCAGTGGACGAATGGTATGCGGCAAGTGCTCCCCCGTCGCCGCTCTCGAGCGCTCTGGTGGACCTCCAATGGGACAGTTTGCCGCCGATCGACGTGGGCGACGCGCGCACAGCCGGCGGATGGGTGGGATTGGAAACGAAACGGGCTCGCCGCTTCGATCGGCGCGTGGCGGTTGCTGGCGGCGAATTTTCGAGCGGCGGAGCCACGCGGCGCGCTGTCGTCATAGCTGCGGGCGGGCTTTGGCGCTGGCGCTTCCGCGGCGGCGTCGCCGGCGATGCCTACGCCGCTCTGTGGGGCTCGGTGTTTGACTGGTTGGTGGGAGGGCACAACGATTCCCGCGCGGCGGTGCTCGCGGAGCCCGCGGTGCGCGAAGGAGAGCCGATCCGCTGGCAACGCGGCGCAACTGGCGATTCGGTCGTGACGGTTGCGTTCACGCGTGTAGGGGCCGGTCAGGCAAGCTCCATTACGCTGCGCTTCCCCGCACATGCCGCGGTCGCCGAGTCAGCGCCTCTGGCGGCTGGCATATACGAGGTTACGGCCCGTGGAGGGCGCTCGATACTTATCGTGAATCCTTCGCGGGAATGGATACCGCGGCGGCCGACGGTGACGGGAGGGCAGACCGGCGGGGCGATTCTCGCCGACACGGCTCCTCGGCTCCGATCGATCGGCCCGATTTACATCCTCCTGGTCGCTGTCTTGTGCGCCGAGTGGCTGGCGCGGCGGCGACTTGGCCTGCGCTGATCGCGTTGCGACGTCCCGATAAACGATGGCTAGAGTAGTCCAGCGCGCCGGCGACGTCCCTCGGCGCTCTCTCTGGCAGCGACTCAAGGACCTGGCGATGGCCGACGTGGGCGTCGTCGTCCGTGGCGGCGTCAGCCCTGGCTCACTCGAGCGTCTCGAAGAAGTGTTGCTGGACGCCGATTTTGGCGTGCCGACTACGATGCGGCTGGTGACCGAGGTTGAGCGGCAGGCCCAGCGTGGCGAATTAAGCACACAGGACCAGTTCATCGAGGCCCTTCGGAGCGGCGTCGAAACCGCGCTACGTTCGGGCCGGAGTGATCCGGCGCTTCGCCTAGGTGACGTGCGCCCAGCTGTAATCCTGGTGGTTGGGGTCAACGGTGCGGGTAAAACGACGTTTATCGGAAAACTGGCCGCGCGGCTGGGACGTGACGGGCATCGGGTACTGCTGGGCGCAGCTGACACCTTTCGCGCCGGCGCAATCGACCAGCTCAGTCAGTGGGCCAGCCGCGCTGGAGCGGAGTTCGTCGGCGCAGCTCCCGGTCGCGATCCCGCGGCGGTCGCGGTAGACGCAATTGAGACAGCCAAAGCCCGAGGAATCGACGCGGTCATAATCGACACCGCCGGACGCTTGCACACGAGCGCATCGCTCATGGAAGAGCTCAAGAAAGTTGCGCGCGTCGTGAGCAAGCGCGTACCCGGAGCCCCGCACGAGACGCTGCTGGTGCTCGACGGCACGGTTGGCCAAAACGCCATCGCTCAGGCCAAGACGTTCACGGCTGCCGTTCCCGTGACCGGGCTCGTGGTGACCAAAGTGGACGGGACGGCAAAGGG
>Ga0102924_1004706_pt1 | contig 13604 bp, 14 predicted proteins | sample PaiPotPPM11metaG_FD_80116 | JGI IMG/M metagenome (GOLD analysis project Ga0102924, IMG submission 80116) | Iron sulfur acid spring bacterial and archeal communities from Banff, Canada, to study Microbial Dark Matter (Phase II) - Paint Pots PPM... ... | reverse complement strand
GCAATCAAGAATATGCTCGGCTCGAATATCGCTGACTGCGCAATCGAAGACCTCAAGTGGGCAGCCAAACAGTTCGGGGAGCAACTTGGAGCGCTTCCAGGCGAAGACCGAATTAGGCAAAAGACTCAAGAGCTAGAGCAAGTACAGGGGAAATTGGACAGATTCATTGAAATCAAGGCAGAACAGGAGGAAAGCCTCATCGTTATTCGAGAGCAAATTGCTCAGATTGACGAACAGTTGGCTGATTCCAGAATTGCCAAAGATCTAAACCGACAGAGGCGGGAGCTAGAAGCCGCAAAAACCGCCGCAGCCCAAATTCTCACCGAGGTTAGCAAAGACACCCTGCGCTGGATCGGCCGCAAAAGTCTCCCCATGGTCGCCAACCGCCTATCGGAACAAACACTCCACTTCATCGACGAGGAAAAGCTTCGAGGCAAGATTCCAAGCCCCTATAACGAAGATTTGGTCCATCACCTTCTTGCTGAGGAACAGTGCATATGCGGGCGCCCATTAGAGCCAGGTAGTGAACACTTCGGAATGGTTCAAAATTTGCTGCGGCGGGCTGGAAATGCTGTCGTTCAAAACCGAGTGATGAGAGCCCGCGGCAGAATCACTCAACTTCGAGAAGCCCGACTTGATGCGCCAAAAGACCTACAACGCATGCAACGCGAGAAGGCCGCTGCGTTCGAACAGCAACGCATCGCGGAACAGAAACTCCATTCTGTAAGCGAGAGACTACTCAAGATCGATGAGCAACATATCGCTGCGAACGAAAAAGCCAGGCTTGAACTTCTCGCAAAGCAAAGCCGAGCCAGCGAGGATATCGGTCGCGCCAAAGTAGGCATCACGTCCTTCGGTCGAGATGTGGAACAGCTCAAAGTTGAACAACAGCGGCTCAGTACCAGCAACGCAAAGGCCATGCGTTTGCTCAACAGGCGGACACTAGCGGAGCGGGCATCAGGTGCGCTAAGGGCAATCCTCGATAGTCACGAGGCGGACGCAAAGGCCTTCATCAGTCGAGAAGTCAACGCGATCTTGAAGACCACCGCGCGTCGCGACTACCGATTTTCCTTTGGCGAAGGCTTTAGCTTCGACCTCACCTACGAGAATGGGCGCACTGTGCCCAGAAGCAGCGGTGAGAATCAGCTTCTTAGTCTTGCTTTCATAGCGGCTCTTATCAAGTTTTGCAAAGATCGCTCTGTAGCTGACGGCAGTTCTTTCTTGATACCCGGGGTCGTGGCCCCTCTCGTGTTGGACTCGCCATTTGGGCAGCTTGACAACACATACCGTACCGACACCGCCCGATTTATCCCCGACATGGCACAGCAGGTCGCGCTTTTCGTATCTAGCTCTCAGGGAAGCGCCGATGTTCTGACGGTCTTGAAGGACCGGGTCGGCAAGCAGTATGTCCTCATATCCGAGAATTCTGGACCGAGGGATGGCCGGCACGAAGAGCGCATTGTGCTCGGAGGAAAGGTCTATGAGACTTCCCTATTCGATTGTCCCAAAAACATGACTCGCATAGAGGCGGTGGGAAACCATGCGTAATATACGAAGGAGTTCACGACACAACACGACAGTGGACACTCTTGCTGAGTCAAAGCAAAGAGATGCCGGGCAGACGATCTTTCCCACCCTTCGCGACCTGCTGTGCTTCTCTGCGGTACTTGGATACCAAGTTGAGCGCAAATCGGACCTCACTGATCCCGTACCCTTTGTTGACAGCCGGATCTTCGAGAACGAGCCCCAGGCTCCAGAGCTGATGTACCTAATTGGCTTGGCTGAAACCAAGGACGTAGATTGCCTTCGTGAGGAGAATGAAGAGGATCTTGTCTCTCTTTTTGAAAAGTACGCAGACGGCGGCCTCGACGTCTTAGCTGAGTGGCTGAAGGAGACGTCCTCAGACCCGTTCGGCGACCGAGCCATTTTGGAAGCGTTGAAGCGTCACGGTTATCTCGAACTTCAAGACAAGCCGCCGGAGGCCGTTGCTGCCGAGATCGAGTTCTAAGTGCTACGTGACCTTCAGTACAAAGCGGTCTATCGCTCCGAAGATGACAATCTTCTGGCAGACTTCTACCTGCCTGCATTACAGCAATCCGTCTCATACGACCGCGCAGTGGGATACTTTAGCTCCGCTATGCTCTCCTACGCCGCCCAGGGCATTGCGGCTCTGATCGAAAAACAAGGCACGATGCGCCTTATCGTTGGAAGCGAACTGACCGCAGAGGAGAATGACGCGATCCTGAATGGTTACGACCTCCGTCACATACAGGAGAGGGTAGGTCGGGATATCTCGAAGACCATTGAGCAAGTAATCGAAGAACTCTCATTCTCCCGTTTACAAGCTCTTTCCTGGATGATTGCAAATGGAACGCTATCCATGAAGGTCGCACTGAAACGTCGAGGGATGTACCACGAGAAGATCGGAATCTTCCGAGATGGAAATGGCGACCAGGTTGTCTTCCAGGGATCAGCGAATGAAACAGTGAACGCGCTAATACCTGATTTCAATTTCGAGTCCATAAACGTCTTTCCCATGTGGCGGGACGAGCTGGTTCCGCACGGTGAACCTTACGTGAAAGGCTTCACGCGACTCTGGGACAACCAAGCCAAAGACACGGTGGTCCTAGACTTTCCTGAAGCTGCGAAAAACAAGCTCCTTCAAATAGCGAAGAAGATAGCGATAGCCCCTTCGTCGAAAATCGAACTGGCGATCTGGGACAGCTTAAACGCCGGCAGGCTCCCCGTGGCGCCGGAAGCAGTTCCCAAGTTTCCTTTGGTCATGAACGGCCAAAAGTTTGAGATCAAAGAGCACCAAAGAAGGGCGCTGCGTTCATGGCTCAGCCAAACTTTTCGGGGCGTGTTGGCTCTCGCGACTGGAGCTGGCAAGACGATCACAGCCCTCTACGCTGCCACTAAGGTATTCGAGAATCGTAGGCGTCTCTATCTAGTCATCGCGGTCCCGTATAGGGATCTTGCCGATCAGTGGGTGGACGAAGCGGCCATATTCAACATGCACGCCATCCCGTGCTACGACAAACTCGACAACTGGAAAGAAACATTGGCTGAAGCAACACACCTGTTTAACGTCGGATCATTGCCATTCGTCTGTGTGGTAGTCGTAAACCGGACTCTGTTGAGTGACGAATTTCAAGCCGTCATTCGCACCGTAGACGGCGTTCACATGATGTTTGTAGGCGATGAATGCCATCGCCATCGATCGGCGCGTATTGTCGAAAACCTTCCTGCGACGGCAGCATATCGACTCGGGCTTTCCGCCACCCCAGAGCGTCAGTTCGGAGGAGATGATGGTTCGACTGATCCGTTATTCGAGTATTACGGAGAGGTGTGCGCGACGTACACCCTTCGTCAGGCGCTGGACGATGAGATTCTGACTCCCTACGATTACCACCCGATCATTGTCGAACTAAACAGCGCTGAGGCGGAAGAGTATATCGAATTGAGTGCTGAAATCTCCAGACGATCTGCAATCGCGGGCATTTCTGACGATGGCTCATCAGATGATTCGGGTCTCGAAATGCTTTTGTTCAAGAGAAGCCGAATCATTGGCGCTGCTTCCAACAAACTTCCAGCTTTGCAGTTGTTGCTTACAGGTGCCGAACCGTCCCCGCTTACCCTTGTCTATTGTGGGGACGGAAATGTTGAGTATCCGGATGACGGCGAAACGTTGAGACAGATCGAGGCAACCTCGATTCTCCTCGGGAACTTGGGTTGGAAGTCCAGCAGGTTCACATCCCGCGAGAACAAGCGCACTCGGAAAGACTTGCTTGAGGATTTCAAAATTGGGAACATCGATGCTCTTGTAGCAATCCGCTGCCTTGACGAGGGGATTAATATCCCTGGCTGCCATACCGCTTATTTACTCGCAAGTTCCCGCAGCCCGAGACAATTCATACAACGAAGGGGTCGAATCCTCCGTCGGGCTCCCGGAAAAGAGCGGGCCACCATTTATGATTTCATCGTCACGCTTCCGGAATCGGTTGCGACGTTAGACCATGAACGCAAGCTGTTTGGGGCCGAGCTCTTACGAGTGGCAGAGTTCGCCGGACTCGCAAAGAACTATGCGAGTACCTATCGCAAACTGGAGCCACTCCTGCAGAAGTACAACCTGGTTCACGCGTATCACTAGAGGCGCGTTGTTTTACCCGCTGAGGACCCAGAGATTAATGCTGATAGATTTCGACAAAAACGTAGCCGGTCTAAAGCAGTACCAGCAGAAGGTCATCCTCGATCCACGGCAATGGCGTGCCTTTCAAAATCAGGCGGCTCTTCAGTGGCAATCAATCAAATTTGAACAAGCATCTCTCGCGAGCATTCCCGATGTCCGCGGAATCTATATGTTTGTAGTTCAATTTCAGGATCATTCAATCCTGCCGATTTGTTTTCCCCAGCACGGCTACATCATGTACGGCGGCATCACGGGCCACCCCCCGAAAATGGGTACCCTCCGTTCACGATTCCAAATCTATTTGCGCGATCAAAAGAGGTCGAAAAGGGTTCAGATCTGGTCGATGTTGAACAAATGGAAGGACGACATGTACTTCCATTATTCGCCCGTTGCTCAGCACGTCAATCTAGGCGTGCTCGAAACAGATATGAATGATGCCGTAATTCCACCATATGTAACGAACGATTTTTCTGCCGAGGTCCGCGAGATGGTTCGCGTACTCCGAGCGAATTAGGTGCAAACATGAAGAGAAGATACTTACCAGCACTACGCGGACTATTTGGGGATTGGGCATACTACAGCTGCCTTATGTCTCTCGCCGAGCTTTCCTCCCGTGTCACTTTCGCTGGGGAGATCCACAAGAGTAAGCAGCTTTCAGCGCTTATCCAGCGAGAACTTAAGCGCACTCGTGCGAAGGAAATCTCCGAGTATCTTCAGACGAATCCTGAGCGCTTCTTCAACTCGCTAGTCATTGCCGTGTACGACGGTGATCCGGCTTGGCATCAGTTGGACCACTTCACTCCTCAAGGCCATGACATTTCCGTAGAAGATGTTCCGGAAGACGCCGTTGCGACGCTCGGCTTTCTGAGCTTCACGGGCGAAGAGAAACTCTTTGCCCTGGACGGGCAGCATCGCTTGGCGGGCATACAAGATGCTCTAGGCAAGGACAAAGCTCTCGGAGATGATGAGGTTTCAGTCATTATCGTGGCCCACAAGAACACCGCACCAGGAATGATTCGTACAAGGCGCTTGTTCACAACTCTCAATAAGACAGCTAAGCCAGTCAGCAAGGGTGAGATCATTGCCCTCGATGAAGCGGATGTCATGGCAATCACGGTTCGCGATCTGGTCGAGAATCATCCGCACTTCTCAGAACAGCGCATCTTGATCGTTGCAAAATCAAATCTCCCTGTCACCGATCTCTCGCACTTGACTACCATCGCTAATCTTTACGACGTTTTGTTGGTCTTGTTTTCCAAGGTCAAAGAAAAGACAGCTGTGAAGGAGCTTCAATACAACCGGCCGACGGATGAAAGGTTGATTGAGTACAAAGACTTCGCCTTGCACTATTTCAAGTTGCTATCGAAGGTTTCTCCGAAGTTAGCGGAGTATTTCGCTTCAGACGAGCCCGAAAAGATAGTCAAATCACAGAGGACTGCAAAGGGTGGCAACATTCTCTTTCGACCAGTTGGTCAGACACTCTTCGCCCATTTGGCAGAAGAGTTGATCAAAGGCCGCACCCTCGAAGACGCGATGGCCCTGCTGAAACTGCTTCCAATGGAACTCTCAAAATCTCCGTACGTTGGTTTTCTTTGGAATCCATCGACAGCCACACTTGACCTCCGGAGGCAAGTGCTAGTCCGTCGTGTTCTACTTTACATGCTCGGTTTGGTCAAGACTCCGACGCAGGTTAAGAAGCTCCGGGATGATCTCGCGCGTGTGTCAGGTATCGAGCCGGAAGAGGTGGTTCTGCCTGCACTCGTCGTGAAATAGCGTCGATCAAATTCACAACTTGAATTGCTAGGGAGGAGACTCCTCCCTGGCTCCGGCCCCCGTGGTCCTTCGCCACCCTCCTCAGCGGTCCTGTTCGAGGTCGTTACGAAACTCAGGTTCAGGGAATGGTGGGAATGACGCGATTGCTCTCGCTAACGATCTTCGAGCTTGGAAGTGCGCGTACTGTCGCCGCGCTTTGTCAGGCTTGATGCAGCGCTTCCGTCAGTTTGGTTGCGCCCAACACGTTTGTGATGCGCTTCAGGTTATATGCCATCGTCGCGATGCCTATTTCGACCTTTGCACCGGACAACCCGCGCATCAGCAGACGAGGATGTCCGAAGATCCGGTACTTCATCGTAGCGAAGGGATGCTCGACGGTGGATCGGCGGAGCCTCATCGCGTCTGGGGTCGCTCTCTTTTGCATCCGATTCAACGCCTCTTCATACAGGTGCCGGGCCAAGCCACGTCTCGGAGCCTGCGTACAGCGTGACTTCAGCGAACAGGTGCCCGCAGTCGCCAGTCGAAGCCTTATACATGGTGTAACGATCTTTGTGATTGGTGCTCTTGCGCAGCAGCCTCTTGTTGCCAGGGCAGACATACGTATCGCTATCAGGCTCATAGCGGAAGTCCTCGCGCCCGAACAGTTTGCCGTCGCCCTGATTGTTAACTGTTCGCATGACGGGTACATGCGGGATCATGCCTGCCGCTTCGCAGTGAGCGACCTGTTCTCCATTGGAGTAACCGGCGTCCGCCACTATTTGAAAACTATCTACCCCAAGTGCTCTCTTTGCAGCCTCAGCCATGGGGCGGAGGCATCGAATATCAGATGCATCAAGTACGACAGCGTATGTCACGATCAACGCATGTTCCGTGTCAACGGCAGTTTGAATGTTGTACGCCGGGAGAGCTTGCTGACGTACCAGCATGAAGCCTGCTTCCGGCTCTGGATTTTGCTTGAGCTTCTCAAGTGCAGCTTGTACAGCAGATTGATCGATGTTCGTTTGCGGCTCTTCGTCGGCCTTCTCTAATCTGTCGAGATATCGTTGTAAGGCGAGTCTTTCGCGAACGCTGTCAATGCTTGCCACAGCACGAAACTTTGAGCCATCGATGGCGATCCACTCGCCACGAATGAGTCCACAGCCGCGGGCAAAGCGAACAAGCTCTGCGCCTGCCGCCGTAACAGCATCGCGGTGCATCCGGCGGAACTCAGCGATGCTCTTATGGTCTGGATACAAGCGTCCTATAAGCCACATCAATTCGACGTTGCGACGACATTCAGCTTCATGAGACGTCAGTGATCGGATGGATTCAAGAGATTACGGTTGGCTCCCGAACCTTCCAACCCCTGATCCAGAGCCAAAGGATGAAGAGTACTTCGCCTAAGGCCGTGATGAAAATGAAGTCAAGGTTGGCATTCGGAAGAACGCATGGCCCCAAGCCGGCAATCATCAAGCCCAAACCAGCGATGAACAACGCAATCCCGAATACCCATGGGATGTAGCCGAACCGATAGACCAAGTAGCCCAAGAGAACTAGATGGATTCCAAAGATGATCAGGGAGTTGGACCACTCGTAGTGAAACGAATGGAGCAGGAGCCAAACCTGCGCATGCAGCTGACCGGATCCAAAGACGGTCAGGTAATACGGTGTGGCGAGGAGATGATAAACGTCCAGCAAGCCAAACACTGCGCAGAGGGCGACGGCAGCGTACACCAACTGGAACCACGCGGTAAGTAAGGACAGCGCTCTGTTGACTGGTGCGAGTAGGACATACAGCGCCCAGGCAATGATGACGTCACCGATGAAGCTGATGATCTAACAGAGTATCGCGGCAGCTAAAATTTCCTGGCAGGATGGTCGGCGATGCTGAAGTAATGTCAGGGCGGAATCAGACCAACTTCCGCGTAGCCCGTTATTCGTCCACAATCGAAGACGCGGGCCAGCAGCATTTGTACGACTGCCGATCATTCCAGTTTGTCTCCCCACCCTCTTACTGCGTTATCCGATGCGCGAGCTGGATCCACCAGGCCGTCGTGGAGACATAGCTGCTCAGCAGACCGGAGGCAATAAAAAGAGCGACAGCAATGTCAAAAGAACGATCCACGCGGCGCGTCATGGCCAGCTTGACCAGCCACAGGACAAGAACGACCGTGACCGTCGCTCCCCAGAAGGTAGGAAAAAAGGCGGCGTGACTGGCTCGAAAAAATAGGTTCCGCATAGGGCCGATGCGTCCTATACCGGCCTGGGCAGCCGACAACGTACCCATCACCATCAAGGCCCGATGCCGCTGGGGGCTGCGCCGAAACAAAAAGCCGGCCCGTATGAAGAACGTAAAGTTGGCAACCTCAGCCAGCGGAAGGGTAAGAAAACGATACGGCCCAAAGGGTGGGAACGAGCGCGGATCCGCGTAACGGATCTGCAGCCGAGCCGTGATGACCCCGATGGGAACGATGACCGCGTAAAGCACGACGGCAGCCATTCCCAGCTTCATGTGCAAACGGCGATTGCCCGTCGTCACAAGGCCGCACTGCAACGCGAAAAGCACCATCCAGCAGGTCATCAGTCCCCATGGACGTAAACCAGGGAAGCACTCTGCCGCGTAACGGGTTGTCCCGCATCGTTGAGGCCGTGCAGGTAGAACATGTGGAAACCGGCGGCCACGCCGACGAGCATCACGACTCAGGCAATCACGTAGAAAATGCGCTCACTTCGCTCCCTTTGAAGCGTCCGAGCGTGTGCCGTGGCCGCTGCAACAATGGAACTCATAGACTCTCTCCGCGGCATTCGGAAGTCACATCGCTAAGGCCCACGTTGGAATATGCGCTGGGCAACCATGGTACGACGTGCGCTCAATTCCGAGCGGATGGTCGGCAAACAGGAAGCAATCCGGCCACTTCGGGTTAGCCTGTCGGTCGGCACAAACTGCCGTCATCTCTCAACCCAAAGAACTTGTCATCTTCGAGGTGGCAGTGATCTTGCTCACGGTACAAGCTCTCGCAATCGACTCGCTGAGCTACCTTATCCGCTTCGGAGAAATCAGAAGCACACAGGCCCAACAAAACCGCTATAGACCGGAGGCCGACTCCTCTTTGCTTTCCGCTGGCAATACAGCGTCTGTCTGGAGCACAACGGAAAACGTCGTTCCCCTGCGAGCTCCTTCACTATTCGACCGAACCCGGATAGAACCGCCATTCTTGTCTACTAGCTGCTTGCACACCCACAGACCAAGGCCCGTCCCGACCATTCCCTTCGTCGTGAAGAAAGGATCGAAGATCTCCTTCATCGTGGCGGCTCCCATGCCGTGTCCAGAGTCGGCCACCGTTATCCGGACGCGACGTCTCCCATCGTTGGGGCCAACCGAGGTAGAAGCACGCAGGACAACCATACCGTCCCCGTCAACCGCATGCAGGCTATTTAGGAGCAGATTGGCCAAGACCTGCCGCAGTTCCCCAAAGACCCCAATAGCCTGCAGCTCTTCATCGCACCGCTGTTCAACCGTGGCTCCGCTGGACCTGATCTTCGCCTGCAGCAAAGCGACGACCGAGGCCATCAAGGCAGAGACGGAGTTGCTCGTAGCCGCAGAAGACTCCTGGTAAAACCCCAGGGTCTGCCGAGTGATATAGCCGATACGCATCAGCTCTGCATCTGCGACCTCCAGAAACTCGCGGGCCGACTCGGGAAGGTCGGCGGAAGTTCGGACGAGGTACAGAGTATTGATCACAGCGTCGAGTGGATTATTGATCTCGTGCGCGATGCTGGCCGCCATCCGCCCTGCATTTGCCAGCATCTCGCTGCGTAGCAGCGCCTCCTGAACCTGCTTGCGCTCTTTGATCTCTACTTGCAGTTTGATGTTAAGAGCCTCCGCTGCCTCCATAAGCTCATGCTGGCGCACTGCGGAAACCAGCAACGCCTCGTTCATCGCTGTTATCCGGCTATCAAAAGGCGTCCTCTCTGAGACCTGGATCATTACCCGCTTGGGATGGTCACCTTCAGTCGGTTTGGCAAGTACGGGCCAGACCTCATACGACCAGTAGAGAGGCTGGGGATTGCCTTCTTCCTGCTCCGGGCTAGGTTCGATCCTCCCGGTGCGATAGACCCGGTCGAGCAGCAGGATACCTTCGTCTCCCTCCGGCAAGATGTCGACTAAAGGCTTGCCAATCAACTCTCCTTTGTTTCTCCCGGCTAGGGAGCAAAAGGCAGGGTTGACGTAGCACACCATGTGCCTGGCCCCCTCCGTAATGGCCATGGGCCGGCGTACAAAATCGAGAATGTCGTACATGCCCGGCTGGCCGCTGGCCTCCGCCGTCGCAGGGTTCTCGTCGAGAAATTCGCCGGTAGGACGCTGTATCGGCTTCATTCCAATATCGATACCCTCACTTTCCGGTTTTTGGCTTACTTAGGGGAGTTTTCTTCTGGCGGGAAATGGACACCTGCGACGGAACCCCAGTAATCAGGCCCTGATAACCACGGAGCCGCGGGCCTATCAGAACTATTCCCTCGGAGGTAATCTCATATTCTCGGATATCCTTGCTGTGATTGCCGCCACGCATCTTAATGACGACCATCACCTTCCGCAACTGGCCGTCGATTTCGATGTACCGAAACCGGATGATGTCATCGGTAAGGAATGAGATGGAGTAGGTGCTGAAGGTCAGTTCTGTAAAGGACTCTTCCAGTTCAACCGTGCTGAGGATTGTGACGCCGATTCCTGTCAACGCGCTGATCATGCGATAGAGCGATTCGCGAAAGTCAGTGCGGAAGCCCGGCGCGAGCGCCATCTCAAAGCCTGCCAGCGAATCGATCACCAACCGCTTCGCGTTTATCTTCTCCACCGCATCGAGTATCTCCCGCATGGTCTCGTCCACGGAAAGATCCAGCGGACGAAGGTACAGAATATTGAGTTTCCCCTCGGCCTGGGGCGTCACGAGGTCCAGACCGAAGGCGCCCGCGCGCGCAGCGTACTCAATCGGACGTTCTTCAAAGACCGCCGCGATTCCTGCCTCCCCTTGCCGTATGCCTTCAGCCAGGAACTGCGTCGCAAGCGCCGATTTTCCAGTCCCTGACGCGCCAGCCACCAGAACGCTGTCCCCCTCGGGTATGCCTCCTCCGAGCATCTTGTCCAGCTCGGGAATACCCATGGAGAGTCGCCGTGAGGTCGCCTCTTTGCTTCTTCGCTTCGTTAGGCCCAGCGTTCGCGAGAAGGCCTGCAGTCCGGTATCAGTAATGCGGAAGGTATGCAATCCCGGCACCGATGCCTGCCCCCGCAGTTTCATAATCTGGAACTTTCGCACAATGGAATTTCGCTCTACAGACTGATATAGCCAGAAAAGACCATCCGCCACCGTGAATACCGGGTTGTCGCGCATCTCCGCCTCGGCATACTCTCCGATCAGGAATGTCGTCGCCTGCCAACTCGTCAGGTGAAGCGCCAGTCGTTGCACGAACCCTTGCAGTTCCATCTCGCTGGTTGCGCCTGCCGCTTTGCGCACGACCGTGCGAAACGAGTCCACCACTACGAATCCAGGGCTTACCTCTTCGACTTGTTTAATGATCTCTTTCAGGACTGCATCGAAATCCTGTTCCAGAATCACCTGGCTGAGATTGACAAAGCGAATAGAGCCGGGCAGCTTGTCTTGGTCGAAGAATGAGTACTGCTGCTGATATCGCAGCATCTTCAGAGCAGGTTCGCCCAGAACGGTGAAATAGAGCGCCGGATTCTCAGGGGTTGCATTGGCGAAGACAAATTGATGCGCCAAGGTCGTCTTCCCGCATCCCGGAGAGCCCGCGATGATGTTGAAAGAGTACTCCGGCAGACCGCCACCCATGATCTCATCCAGACCCGGCACTCCTGTCGGCAGCTTGTTGATGGTTACTCTATTCTTCAGGCTCATGCTTTTCTGTCCCTTCCGCAGTCAGCGTGCTAAAGGATGCATCCGGCCAGACATCGTGCACCAGGCGCAACGTTAAAGTCTCCCCAATGAAGGTAAAAAGCAGCGCGAGCAAATGAGCAACAAGGAGCACTCCCCCGTCACCATGGTTGTCAAGGTTCGGCGCAGCATCTCCATCCTGTAGCGATCCATCCGCAGTTACCTCTACCGCGCTTAGACTTGGAGCCTCCCGCTTGGCCAGCGTCAAGGCGCGCAACATGAGTGACTGAAAGCCAGTCGCTCCGGCAAGTGTGGTCAGAGGCCGCCGCAGCTTCTCACATACGCGAAACGCCACAGGCAGATTTGCCTCCGACTGAGTGGCCGCAGCCGCTTCATGGGCAAAAAGCCGTTGAGCGAATTCTTGCATCTGAGGGTTGATCAGATTTGGCATTCTATATAGGTGTAGAATACACTCCCTAAACGCCACGCCGCTTGCACTTGCCGATGTTTCAGTTCTGCTGTGAGTTTTGCGGGAAGTAGAGCGCTATTGTGTCCTTCTTCATGGGAGCTCGGGAGAGATTTCTTAATCATTGCCCATAGAGTGGCGGCAAGTAACTGGAAACCGGGAAACGCCATCGGAAACATGATTTGACCAGCACCCAGTTGCCATTGTTCCGCAGCAAACACACTTGCGGGGTGAGCATTCATCAAAGAAAGCATGAGAGGCTGACCGGCGCAGCGTCTCGGTTACTGGTCTTCCATCGCGATGCTGATCTGTGCCCTGCGACCCGGCATACCCGTGGAGCCCATACCCGACACATGGAGGGAGCCGTCCACGGCTTTCCCGCGCTGTGTTCGAATAAGGCCGCGTGCTTGCGGTGGGTGACATCTTCCAGGTCGTTCGTGGCGATAAGGTTGTGTTTTGACTGACTACCGAGTCGTCGGCAATCCGGAAGTTGACCGGCGATGAACTGGGTCCCAGCATAGAGTTTCGTAACAGTCTCGTTCCTGCCCGCAACGCCGGCCCTGATCCCCTGAAAGGCAAGGACAACAGCAAAAGCCACTAAGGGGAGTGAGTGTACCGGAACATCCGTTACACTTTGGACCGGGGACATCCGTTACAACTCCCTTGCAGGCGGTTGAGGTCTAAGTTGCGGCTTAAGGTTGTGCGTTTGCCGCTGCTTCTAAATACCTAATCTCGTCGTCGAGGCCGTGGGAATGTGGTAATCCCGAAGGGATTTCCAAAGACTGTGGGAAGGGTGGGAGGCCGGCTTCAATGGCTTTCCATGCTTTCCACACTCTGTCATTTCCATGGCCTGCTTTAGAGGTGCCGATCAATCAAAATTGCTGAAATCCCAAGTATCATGGGAGGTTTACATCGACGGCAGCCGGCCTCTCGCGAGGCGTGCGCCGCATGTTGAAGTTTCGCGGAGTGGACTTTCTGGTGGCAAAGCGGAAATATGAGGTGCAATAGACAACTGCGGGAAGAGAATGCAGCCCTAGCGAAGTCGAGCTTCCGCTGGCCGCTTCTTCCTCTCTGCGGACGTAGTTTCATGGTCAAGGACAACGGGCCTCTTCGCTGTCTGCTCCGGGAGCCGATCATGCAGAACTACGTTGAGCAGTGACTTATGGACATGAATGCGGCCGTTATAGGCAATGTAGCCAAGCCTCCGAAAGCGATTCATAAAGTAGCTGACACGAGATCGAGTGGTTCCGATCATGTCGGCGAGTACCCCTTGAGTTATCGGTGGAATCTCGGTTGCCGGTTCACCGGG
>Ga0102924_1004703_pt1 | contig 13610 bp, 11 predicted proteins | sample PaiPotPPM11metaG_FD_80116 | JGI IMG/M metagenome (GOLD analysis project Ga0102924, IMG submission 80116) | Iron sulfur acid spring bacterial and archeal communities from Banff, Canada, to study Microbial Dark Matter (Phase II) - Paint Pots PPM... ... | reverse complement strand
GGCGATGAGCCGCAGCCGGGTCTCGCCGTCGCCGGTGTTGTCGGCGAGGAAGAACGCGCCCTGCTGGCCGCCGACCAGCGGGATGAGCTCGTTCATGATCAGCTCGGCGACCACGGCCAGGTCACGCTGGCCCTGCATGAGGCCGGCGATCCGCGCCAGGCTGGTCTGCAGCCAGCCCTGCTGCTGGTTGGCCTCGGTGGTCTCGCGGAGCGACCCGACCATCGTGTTGATGTTGTCCTTGAGCTCCGCCACCTCGCCCGCGGCCTCGACGGAGATCGTCCTGGTGAGGTCGCCGGTGGCGACCGCGCTGGTCACCTCGGAGATCGCGCGGATCTGCCTGGTCAGAGCGCCGGCCAGCTCGTTGACGTTTTCGGTCAGCCGCTTCCACGTGCCCGACACGCCCTCGACCTCGGCCTGACCGCCCAGGCGGCCCTCGCGGCCCACCTCGCGGGCCACGCGGGTGAGCTCGGCGGTGAACGAGGAGAGCTGGTCGACCATCGTGTTGATCGTCGTCTTCAGCTCGAGGATCTCGCCGCGGGCGTCGACGTCGATCTTCTTCGTCAGGTCGCCCTTGGCGACCGCGGTGGTCACCAGGGCGATGTTCCGCACCTGGTTGGTCAGGTTGTTCGCCATCGAGTTGACGTTGTCGGTCAGGTCCTTCCAGGTGCCCGCCACGTTCGGGACCGTCGCCTGGCCGCCGAGCATGCCCTCGGTGCCCACCTCGCGGGCCACCCGGGTCACCTCGCCGGCGAACGCCGACAGCTGGTCGACCATCGTGTTGACGGTCTCCTTCAGCTCCAGGATCTCACCGCGGGCGTCGACCCGGATCTTCTGGCTCAGGTCACCCTTCGCCACCGCGGTCGTCACCTGGGCGATCGACCGGACCTGGGCCGTCAGGTTGGAGGCCATCACGTTGACGTTGTCGGTCAGGTCCTTCCACGTGCCCGACACGCCCTGGACGATCGCCTGTCCGCCGAGGCGGCCGTCCGTGCCCACCTCGCGGGCCACCCGGGTCACCTCGCCGGCGAACGCCGACAGCTGGTCGACCATCGTGTTGATGGTCTCCTTCAGCTCCAGGATCTCACCGCGGGCGTCGACCCGGATCTTCTGGCTCAGGTCACCCTTCGCCACCGCGGTGGTGACCTCGGCGATCGACCGGACCTGCACGGTCAGGTTGGCGGCCATCACGTTGACCGACTCGGTGAGGTCCTTCCACGTGCCGGAGACGCCCTGCACGTCGGCCTGGCCGCCGAGGCGGCCCTCCGTGCCGACCTCGCGGGCCATGCGGGTCACCTCGCCGGCGAAGTCGGACAGCGTGTCGACCATCGTGTTGATGGTGTTCTTCAGCTCGAGGATCTCACCCCGGGCGTCGACCGTGATCTTCTGGCTCAGGTCGCCCTTCGCGACCGCGGTGGCGACCTGGGCGATCGAGCGGACCTGGCTGGTCAGGTTGCCCGCCATGAAGTTCACGGAGTCGGTCAGGTCGCGCCAGGTGCCGCCGACGCCGGGAACCTGCGCCTGGCCGCCGAGGCGGCCCTCCGTGCCGACCTCGCGGGCCATGCGGGTGACCTCGCCCGCGAACGCCGACAGCTGGTCCACCATCGTGTTGACGGTGTTCTTCAGCTCGAGGATCTCACCCCGGGCGTCGACCGTGATCTTCTGGCTCAGGTCGCCCTTCGCGACCGCGGTGGTCACCTGGGCGATGTTGCGGACCTGGCTGGTCAGGTTGCCCGCCATGAAGTTCACCGATTCGGTGAGGTCGCGCCAGGTGCCGCCCACCCCGGGCACTTCCGCCTGGCCGCCGAGGCGACCCTCCGTGCCGACCTCGCGGGCCACCCTGGTCACCTCGCCGGCGAACGCGGACAGCGTGTCGACCATGCCGTTGATCGTCTCGGCGAGGGTGGCGACCTCGCCTTTGGCCTCGACGGAGATCTTCTGGCTCAGGTCGCCCCGAGCCACCGCGGTGGTCACCTGGGCGATGGCCCGGACCTGCCCGGTGAGGTTGCCCGCCATCGCGTTCACCGAGTCGGTCAGGTCCTTCCAGGTCCCCGCGACCGCGGGAACTTCCGCCTGGCCGCCGAGCTGGCCCTCGGTACCCACCTCGCGCGCCACCCGGGTGACCTCCGAGGTGAACACGCCGAGCTGCTCGTTCATCGCGTTGAACACGGCCGCGATGTCGTTCATCAGCGTGTCCTGGCCCTCGGGGAGCCTGATGCTGAAGTCACCGCCGCGGACCGCGGTCAGTCCGGCCAGCAGTTGCTGCATCTGCTCCTGCTGCCCGGTTTCCGTCGCCACCGGCATCCCGATCACCCACCCCACTATCGAATTCCGCCCAACTCGCGGCCCGGATGACCGCCATCGACGGGCATTCGCGCTCAGGCGCACATTCTGCCCTCCAATCATCGCATTACGCCATGCCTCCAACCACGCGTCCGCCCGGCCCGGCTCGCGCTAATTCCTTCTACCTCCCGGTGGGCGCGAGCGCGGCCCACGGGAGGGTGACCTCGCCAAGACGCCACCGGCCGCGGCCGCCGTACGGGGCGCGGCGGAGCACCGGCCAGCTGCCGGACAGCGCGGCGACCGCGGCGAGCCAGCGCTGCCTCGAGCCGAACCCGGAGTAGGGCACCGCGCGGTCCCACGCCCGGTCGAAGTCGCGCAGGAACGCGTGGACGGGCTCGCCGGGCACGTTCCGGTGTATGAGCGTCTTGGGCAGCCGTTCCGCCAGGTCGGACGGGCGTTCGAGCGACGCGAGCCGCGCCGAGAAGGTAATCAGCTCCGCGTTCTCAGCCCGTGCTTGCCTGGCCGGGGCGGGCAGGGTGACCCAGACCGCACGGCGGCCGATCTCGTCGCAGGTGCCCTCGACCAGGACGCCGCCGTCGGCCAAACCGGACCGCAGCCGGGACCAGGCCGCCCAGGCCCGCTCCTCCGGGTACTGGCGCAGCACGTTGAACGCGCGGACGAGCGCGGGCCGGCGCGGCACCGGCAGCTCGAACCCGCCGACTCCGAACGAAAGGCCAGGCAGCTCGTCACCGCCCGCGCGCAGAGACGCTAGCCGGCGGCAGGCAAGAGACACCCGTTCCTGATCGATCTCCAGGCCCACCACCTCGGCGCGTGGTGCCACCGCGCGGATGCGGCGGTAAAGCTCCACCGTGGTGACGGGCGAGGCACCGAAACCCAGGTCGACGACCAGCGGGCGCTCGTCGGCCCGCAGGACGGCCCGCTGCGCCTGGGTGATCCAGCGGTCAACCCGCCGCAGCCGGCCGGGGTTGGTGGTGCCCCTGGTGATGTCCCCGTCCGGCCGCACACCGTAACCCTATGCGTGGGTGACCCAGTGGTTCCCCGGGCACCGGCGGGGCCGGTGCCGGGTCACGGTAAAGCGCGAGCAGCGCGATGTCGTCTCGGGCAGGCGCGTTTCCCACCAGGTTCCGCATCACTGCCGCGCACGCGTCTTCCGCCAGGGACACGGGGCCGCCGTACCCGGGGCCGGCGGCGATCAGCTTGTCCAGGGTCGCGCCGACGCGGCCGATTCCGAGGTCGATCGCCTCGTCGCGGCGCTCGACCAGGCCGTCGGTGAAACAGCACATGAGCCCGCCGGGCGGGACGACGACGGTGGCGGACCGGCGGCCGGGATCATCGGCGGTGCCGATCGGCGGATCGGGCTCGATGGGCAGCGTCGCCGCGGTGCGGCCGTCCGGGGTCGCGAGCACGGGAGGGAGGTGGCCTGCCGAGGAGAACGTGAACTCGCCGGTTCCTGGGGTGTACAGCCCGTACAGGACGGTGGCCATCGCTTTGGGGTCGAAGTACTGAATGTTGCGGTCCAGGAGGCGCAGCACGGCCCCCGGATCCGGGGTCTCCAGGACGTAGGCGCGCAGCGCAGCGCGCATCCGGCCCATGATGACCGCGGCGGCCAGGCCCGATCCGGCCACGTCACCGACGACGACCCCGAGCCTCCCTTCGGGGAGGGCGAACACGTCGTACCAGTCCCCGCCCACGGTGCCGGAGCCGGCGACGTAGCGCGCCGCCAGGCCGGTGCCGGGCACGGCGGGCAGCGACGCGGGAAGCAGGCTGCGGTGCAGCGCGGCCGCGGCCAGGGCGTCGTCCTGCGCCATCAGGGAGTGCAGGGCGAACGCGGCCCGTTCGGCGGCCAGTTGCAGCAACTCCGTGTCCTGCGGGCCGAACGTGCGGCCGGTCAGCGAGCCGACGTGCAGCACGCCGATGACCTGGCCCCCGGCGAGCAGGGGGACGCCGAGCATGGTCTTGATGCCGCGCTCCACTAGCAGCGGGTTACGCACCGTGGCGTGGCTCACCTCGGTCAGGATGACGGGCTCCTGGCTGGCCGCGACCCGGCCGGCGAAGCCGGCGCCCAAAGGGATGCGCACGCCCTGCCGTACCTCGTCCTCGATGCCGCTGGCGGCGGTCGCGACCAACTGGCTGGCGGACTGGTCAAGCAGCAGGACCGCGGCGGTGTCGGCCTGGAGCACGTTCTTCACGCGCTCAACCAGGGTTTCGAGCAGAGCCTGCTCATCCAGCCGGGACAGCGCGGCGTCGGCCAGCGCCTCGATGTCGCGCAGCCGGGCCGCCGGTTCCCCCTGGGCATCCGGCCGGGGTCCGGGTTGAGACGGCACGCCGGCAGATTACCTCAGAAACCGGACGGTATCCCAGGCTAGCTGGGAGCGCCGGCCGCTATTCGTCGCCCGGCGGCTGACCGTCGGCCGGCCGTTCGCCGGCCGTCTGGTTGCCGTCTTGCTGTTGTTCGGCGGGCGCGCGGGCTGACGGTATGTCCGCGTCGAGCAGGGTGGTGGCGCCCGCCGCGCGCGCCTGCGGGTCTTCCGTCCGCTCCCGCAGACGGTTGAGTGACTCGCCGTCGCCGTACGGGACGTCGGCTTCCAGACGGTCGCTCGCCTGCACCTCGGGCAGGTCCATGACCGTGTCGACCAGCCGGGCCCGGTCGCCGGGCCGCACGTGGTCACCCTTGGCGTGCATCGACGCCCGGACGGTGCCCTCGGGGCCGCGGGCGGTCGTTACCTTCGCCTCGGCGACCGTATGGTCGCCCTCATCCTTGATCTCCACGTGACGTGGCGTCTCTGGGTTAGTCACGTTCTTCTCCTAGGTCGCTCGTGCTGGCAAAACCGCAGGCACGTTAACCGGCCTGCCCGTCCGCACTGCCCGGCCCCGACCGGATGAAACAGGCGCGAACCCGCTCTCGGTGAGCGGCGGCCCGCAGGGGTGCCGGTTTGGGCCGGCCCGCGACGGGCAGTGGGGAGGACTTACCGGCTCACCGAAAGGAGAAATCCCGTGTATATCGGCATCGGAACGGTCGTAGTCATCCTGATCATCGTGGTTCTAATCCTCGCGCTGCGCAGGAGGTGATACCCCCGGCACGTCAACCGGAAGGAGAACACATGACATTTCGGCGTGCGAATCGAGGCAAGGCCGCCCAGAGCATGCACGGCATCGATCGCATGCTGCGCAACGTGGAAACCGGGCGTTTCGAGCGGAGCCTCTCGGCCCTCACCGCGGCGGGAGCGCTGGTGACGGCCGCGGAGATCTACTTCGAGCACGACAGCGCCAGCTTCGGCAACAAGATGATGTGGGTGCCGGTGGCCCTCGGCCCGGTCGGCGCCGTGGCAGGCGTCGCGGGGTTCTGCAGTCACCGGATGGCGAAGACCGCGCTGCCGATCGCCTCGGCCGCCATCGTCGCCAACGGCCTGCAGGGCCTGTACCTGCACGGTCGCGGCATCGCCCAGAAGCCAGGCGGCTGGTCGAACGCCCGCTACAACATGGAGATGGGACCGCCGCTGCTGGCGCCCTTGCTGGTCACCATGGTCGGCGGAATGGGCCTGCTCGCGGCGATCCTGCGCAGGGAGAAATGAACGGTCAGCGGGGGCGGTTCCCCGGCTTCGACGTGCTCGGCCAGTCCCGGCACTGGGATCCGGTCACGGCCGGCGTGGTCACGGCCAGGGTCGCGCCGCCCGCGCCGCTCAAATTCTTCGCCGGCGCGGAGCAGTTCTGCGCGGCAGCCCTGCTCAACCTGCTGACCGGCCAGAGCGACGACCCGCGGATACCCGTGCTGGAAATGGTCGACGCCAGGCTGGCGGCGGGCGAGACGGACGGCTGGCGTTACGCGGACATGCCCGAGGACGGCCAGGCGTGGCGGGACACGCTCGCTTATCTCGACGACGACGCGGGCGCCCGCTGCGGCACCACGTTCGCCGCGGCGCCGGAGAAGGACCAGGCCGCGCTGATCCAGTCCGTGCTCGACGGCGACGACTGGCACGGGCTGCCCGGGGCTCAGGTGTGGAGCCTGTGGACCAGGTACGCCTGCACGGCCCTGTACTCGCACCCCTACGCCTGGGACGAGATGGGCTTCCCCGGCCCGGCCTACCCGCGCGGCTACAAGAACACCGGGGTCGGCGGGCTTGAGCCCTTCGAGGTTGCTGACGCACGGCCGGCCGAGGACCCGGTCGAGGAAGGGGCCTGATGCCCGGCGTACGCGCACGGAACGAATCCGCCTGGCTGCTGCCCAACGACGGCAGCCGGACGAATCACCGGCTGCGGCGGGACATGCGGCGGTTCGCGGACTCCGACGAGATCGACCTGGTGATCGTGGGCTGCGGTGCGGGCGGCGCGGTCCTGGCGCAGCGGCTGGCCCGGGCGGGCTGGCGGGTGGCGGCACTCGACGCCGGCCCGTTCTGGGATCCCGACGCCGACTGGGTAAGCGACGAGGCGGGCTCGCGTCACCTGTACTGGACCGATCCGCGGGTGATCGCGGGCGCCGACCCGGTGCCGCTTGGCTCGAACAACTCCGGGCGGGGAGTCGGCGGCTCGATGGTCCACTACGCGGGCTACACGCCGCGGTTTCACCCGAGCGATTTCACCACTCACCGCTGCGATGGCGTGGGCGCCGACTGGCCGCTGCGCTATGCGGACCTGCGGCCCTATTACGCCGCGATCGAGCAGGAACTGCCGGTCGCGGGAGAGCGCTGGCCGTGGGGGGACCCGCACGGCTACCCGCACCGGCCGCATCCGGTCGGCGGGAACGGCGAGATCTTCCTGCGCGGCGCCCGCAAGCTCGGCATCACCGCGAAGGTGGGGCCGGTCGCGATCGCCAACGGCCGCTTCGGTAACCGGCCGCACTGCATCTACCGCGGCTTCTGCCTGCAGGGCTGCAAGGTGAACGCGAAGGCGTCGCCGCTGATCACCCACATCCCCGACGCGCTCGCGCACGGCGCCGAGGTGCGCGCCGACGCCATGGTGACCCGGGTGGCAATCGACTCCCGCACCGGCCGCGCGCTCGGCGTGCACTACGTCCGCGGCGGCAAGGAGCGATTCCAGCGGGCGGCGATGGTGGCGGTGGCCGGGTACTCCATCGAGACGCCGCGGCTGCTGCTGAATTCGGCGTGCGACCGGTTCCCTGACGGCCTGGGCAACGATTTCGACCAGGTCGGCCGCTACCTCATGGTGCAGGGCGCCCCGCAGACCGCGGGCCGGTTCGACGGTGAGGTGCGGATGTACAAGGCGCCGCCGCCCGAAGTCAGCACCGAAGAGTTCTACGAGACCGATCCCGATAAGGACTACAAGCGCGGGTTCGCCATCCAGACCGTGTCGCCGCTGCCGATCACATGGGCCGAGCACGTCGTCGCGCAGGGACACTGGGGTCGCGCGCTGCGCGAGTACATGAGCGACTACGTGCACTGGTCTTGCCTCGGCGCGCTGTGCGAGTTCCTTCCCCAACCGGAGAACCGGGTGACCCTGGCGGATGAGAAGGACGGCTACGGCCTGCCGGTGGCCCGGGTGGACTACTCGCAGTGTGACAACGACCGCGCGCTCATGCGGGCGGCGCAAGGGGTCATGGAGGACATCCTGCGGGCCGCGGGCGCGGACGACGTCATCACCATCCAGCGCTATGCCCACCTTGTCGGCGGAGCCCGAATGGCAGAGAAGGAAGAGCACGGCGTCGTCGACGCCAACTGCCGCAGCTTCGCCGTCCCCAACTTGTACATCACCGACGGCAGCGTGCTCCCGACCCAGGGCAGCGCCAACCCGGCCCTGACCATCATGGCCGTCGCCGCGCGGGCGGCGGATCAGCTGGCCGCGGGGGCGCTGGGCGCCGGGTGACACCCACGACCATCGAAAGGACAGACATGAAAGCGACAGTTGGCGACTACCTACTCGAGCGCCTGCGCGACTGGGACGTGGAGCACGTCTTCGCGTACGCCGGCGACGGGATCAACGGCATCCTCGCGGCGTGGGGACGGGCGGAGAACAAGCCTCAGTTCATCCAGGCGCGGCACGAGGAGATGGCCGCCTTCGAGGCCGTCGGGTACGCGAAGTTCACCGGGCGCGTCGGCGTGTGCATGGCGACATCCGGCCCGGGAGCCATCCACCTGCTCAACGGCCTTTACGACGCCAAGCTCGATCACGTGCCGGTCGTCGCGATCGTCGGCCAGACCAGCCGCAGCGCGATGGGCGGTTCCTACCAGCAGGAAGTCGACCTGCTGGCCTTGTACAAGGACGTCGCCAGCGAGTACGTGCAGATGGTCACGGTGCCCGAGCAGCTGCCCAACGTGCTCGACCGGGCGATCCGCACCGCGCTCGCCGAGCGGGCGCCCACCGCGATCATCATCCCGTCCGACGTTCAGGAGCTGGACTACTCCCCGCCCAGTCATGCCTTCAAGATGGTGCCGTCCTCCATGGGGGTGGACTGGCCGACCGCCGTGCCGGACGACGAGGCGATCGGCCGGGCGGCCGACATCCTGAACGCAGGCGGCAAGGTGGCGATCCTCGCCGGGCAGGGCGCCCGCGGCGCCCGGCGTGAGATCGAGGAGGTCGCCGAGCTGCTCGGCGCCGGAGTCGCCAAGCCGCTGCTCGGCAAGGACGTCCTGTCCGACGAGCTGCCCTACGTGACCGGGTCGATCGGGCTGCTCGGCACCCGCCCGAGCTACGAGATGATGAAGCACTGCGACACGCTGCTGACCGTCGGCTCGAGCTTCCCGTACACGCAGTTCCTGCCGGAGTTCGGCCAGGCCCGCGGCGTTCAGATCGACATCGACGGCAAGTTCATCGGCATGCGGTACCCCAACGAGGTCAACCTCGTCGGGGACTCCGCCGCCACCCTGCGCGCCCTGATCCCGCACCTGAAGCGCAAGGAGGACCGGGACTGGCGCCAGGCCATCGAGGCCGGGGTGGCCGGATGGTGGCAGACGATGGATCAGGAGGCCGAGGTCGGGGCCGACCCGATCAACCCCATGCTGGTCTTCCGTGAGCTGTCCCTCCGGCTCCCGTCGGACGCCATCGTCACGGCGGATTCTGGCTCGTCGGCCAACTGGTATGCCCGGCAGCTGAGGTTCCGCGGTGAGATGCGCGGGTCGCTGTCGGGCAACCTGGCCACGATGGGCCCCGGCGTCCCGTACGGCATCGGGGCGAAGTTCGGCCACCCGGACCGGCCGGTGATCGTCTTCGCCGGAGACGGCGCGATGCAGATGAACGGCCTGGCCGAGCTCATCACGGTCAAGCACTACTGGCGGGAGTGGTCGGATCCCCGGCTGATCATCGCGGTCCTGCACAACAACGACCTCAACCAGGTGACCTGGGAGATGCGGGCGATGGAGGGCGCGCCGAAGTTCACGGAGTCACAGCGGCTGCCCGACGTCTCCTATGAGGGCTTCGCCCGCAGCCTCGGGCTGCACGGGATCGCGGTCGACAAGCCCGGCGACGTCGGACTCGCCTGGGACCAGGCGCTGGCCGCCAACCGTCCGACCGTGCTCGACCTGCGGACCGATCCGGACGTCCCCCCCATCCCGCCGCACGCCACCTTTGAGCAGATGAAGGACGCCGCCGCGGCGATGCTGAAGGGCGACCCTGACCGGTGGGGCGTGCTCAAGGAGGGCTTCAAGACCAAAGTCCAGGAGTTCTTGCCCGGCAAGGGCGACTAAGGGGCTACCCGCACCGAGACTCTAGAAGATGTCTTTGATGATGTCGTCGCCGATGCCGAAGCCCGCGCCGGTCATGATCGCGCGGCCGAATCCGCCGCCGAGGAACTGCTGCAGCATGCCGCCGCCGCGTCCCTGCTGGTACTGGCCCTGGTACTGGGGCTGCTGCTGGTAGCCCTGCTGATACTGGGGCTGCTGATACTGGGGCTGCTGGTAGCCCTGCTGCTGCTGGTAGCCGGGCTGCTGGTAGCCGCCCTGCTGCTGGTAGCCGGGCTGGTCCTGGACGTGGTTGTTCACCATCGAGTGGATGGACTGCAGCAGCAGCGACACCTGTCCCTGTTCCTGCTGCACGCCCAGCGTGATCTCCTTCAGGTCGAGCAGCCACTCGCGCGCGTTGGGGTCGCCAGCGGCCGCCGCGGACTGCAGCTTGCCCGCGAGGGTCTTGATCTGCGCTGCGGTCTGCTGCGCCTGCTGCTGTAGCTGGGCGTAGTTCTGGTCTACGGTCTCGGGATCCACTGGGGCCTCCAGGTGACGCGGCCTGACTGCGGTAGCGACACCGATAGTAGCCGCACCGTCCCCAGTGCCCTGTCCCGCCGCCCGGACGCGGATAACCTAGCGGAATGACCGAAGCACGCGACCTCGCCGACCGCTTCCACGCGCGCTGGCTGCACGCCAACCCGTTCGCCGCGACCATGTACGGGATCCCCGGCTACGATGACCTGCTTCCCGACGACAGCGCGGAGGGGCAGCAGGCGTGGCGCGCCGAGGCCGAGCGCGTACTCGACGAAGCGTCCAAGATCGGGAAGGGCAAGCTCGGCCCGGCCGACGCGATCACGCTCGACTGCACGACGCAGGCGGCCGCCCAGGAGGTGGCGGGCGTCGACCTGGCGGCGGACGAGCACACGGTCACCGCCATGCAGTACTCGGGGCCCGCCATGTTCCTCGCCGTGGCGGCCAGGACGGTGCTGGTGGACGAGGCGGCCGCGGAGAACTACCTCACCAGGGTCAGGGGCAGCGGCGCCTGGCTCGACCAGATCGGCGGCCGGCTCCGCGACGGCGCCCGCTCGGGGCGGCTGCCGGTCGGCCCGCTCGCCGAGCAGGCGCTCGGCTGGGTCGAGACGGTCCTCGCGGCGCCGGACGAGAGCCCCGTGCTCTCGCCGAAGCCGCCGGAGGGCTGGGACCGGGCCGCCGCGTGGGAGCAAGAGCGCCGCGCGGCCGTGGCCGACGTGGTGCAGCCGGCGCTGGCCCGGTGGGCGGACACGGTGCGGGAACTGCTGCCGCAGGCGCGGACGGCCGAGCACGCGGGACTCAAGTGGCTGCCGGACGGCGAGGCCGACTACGCGCGGGCCATCCGGCTGTATACGACCCTGCCGCTTTCCGCGCGGGAACTGCACCAGACCGGGCTCGATCACGTGGCAGCGCTTGAGGCGCGGGCGGTGGAGCTCGGCAAGGGTCTCGGGCTTTCCGGCCGGGACGAGGTGCTGGCCGCGATCAGGGACTCGGCGGGCAAGATCCCGGCGGAGGAGGCGGTCGGCCGGGCCCTGGCCGCCGTGCGGCGGGCCGAGGAGCGGGCGCCGGAGTTCTTCCCCGCCCCGCTTCCGCCCCCCTGCGAGGTGACGCCCATGCCCGACGTGGTCGCCCTGGCCGGCGCGGCCCCGCACTACACGCCGCCACGGCTAGACGGCGGGCGGCCGGGCACGTTCTGGTTCAACACGCGGCGGCCCACGGCGGGCACCGGCTGGGACATCGACGTGGTGGCCTTCCACGAGGCCGTGCCCGGCCACCACCTTCAGCTGTCCCGGCTGCAGCTGCTCACCGACCTGCCGGCGCTGCAGCGGCAGCGGAGCCTGCCGGTGTTCTCCGAGGGCTGGGGCCTGTACGCCGAGCAGCTGGCCGAGGAGACCGGCCTCTACGCCGACGACCGCGGCCTGCTCGGCGCGGTCAGCACGGCCCTGATGCGGGCCGTGCGGCTCGTCGTCGACACCGGGCTGCACGCGTTCGGCTGGAGCCGCGAGCGAGCCGTCGAGTATGCCGTCGAGCACGTGCCGCTGCCGCCGGAATTCATGGCCAACGAGATCGACCGGTACATCGTCATGCCGGGCCAGGCGCTGTGCTACCTCACTGGCAAGCTCGAGATCGAGCGGCTGCGCGACGAGGCCAGGCGGCGGCTCGGGCCCGCGTTCTCGCTGCCCGACTTCCACGCCGCCGTGCTTGACCACGGGTCGCTCCCGATGCCGACGCTTGCCCGCAGCATCGAGACCTGGCTCGACGGGCAGGCCGCCCGGTGACCAAAGCCTCGGGGCAGGGGCTGCCGGTCGAGCCCTCGACAGCGGGCTACGCGGCGAGCAGCCGCTCGAAGAACGAGCGGTAGCGGCGCAGGCCCTGCCTGAGGTCTTCGGTGGTGACCCCGTCGCCGCCACCCAAGCGCGTTTCGAGTTCAACCCGCTCGGCGGCGAACATCGAGGCTAGCCGCTGCATGAGTTCGGCGACGAGCGCGTCGGCTTCGTGAATCGCTTCTGTCGGCTCGTCGACGAACTCGGCCTGGATGTCCTTCCAGCGCCTGGTCATGCTCTGCAGTTCGCCGTCCTCCAGCAGGCTGGCCCGCCGTTCGGAATCAGCCGCGACGTCGCCGTTGGCGTTCGGGGCGCCGGCGTTCGGGGCGCCGGCGTTCGGGGCGCCGGCGTTCGGGGCGTCGGCGGCGTTCGGGGCGTCCGCGTTCGGGGCACCGCGGCCCGCGAACCCGGATGCCGCGCGATCGGAGACGAGCGGGTCGGCGTTGTGGCTGTCGTCGTAGGTGTCGTCGTAGCTGTCATCGCCGTAGCCGGAGCCGCGGGCGTCCGCTGCCGGGAAGTCTTCCTGGACCGGCGCGGAGCCGGCCGCGGCGATCTGCTCTGTAGTCAGCCCGCGGTCCTGGGTGTTGTCAGCGTCGTCGTTCATCGTTCGCCTCATCGTCCTATCTGTTCATCGTGGTAATCCGGGTCTGAAGCGGGGTCGGCCAGACCGTCGTTTCCGACGACCCCCGAGTTATCCGGCTGCGCGGCGTCGCCGTCCGGGAGCAGCAGTTCGTCGAACAGGGACCGGTACCGCAGCAGCGCCTCGCGCAGGTCTTCTGTGCTGGCCTGCTGGGTCTGGGAGCGCAGCTGCACCGCATGCGCGAACCGGTAATTCTCGACGGTGCCCGGATGGTCGACCGAGACCAGCTCGGCCTGCGCATCGAAGTCCTCCATCGGATAACCCTGCGCCGCCATGACGCGGGTGATGAGGGCATCGGCGCCGGCGGCGGCTTGCTCTGGCTGGTCGAGGAAGCGCTCCTGCACCTCACGCCATTCGCCTGCGAAGCGCAGGCGGGTGGCTTCTGGAAGCGGCTTGACGTCGAACTGAGCCCGCTTCCGCTCGCGCTCGCGCAGGCTGGCCTCGGCTGCCCGCCGGTCCTCGCTGTTCTCTACCGCCCGGTCGTATTCCGGGCCGAAGCGGTTGCGGAGGTCAGCGGTTCTGCGTTCTCTCGCCCACATCGCGACCAGCGCGATCACGAGCACCACGGCGATGGCGATCACAACATATATCCAGGTAGCCATCCGATTCTCCTGTCATTGGATTGGCTTCCACTACCCGGCCGCAACTGTCTAAACGACGGGCCGCTAAACACGGGGCCGCTGAACACGGGCCGCTGAACACGGG
>Ga0102924_1004702_pt1 | contig 13610 bp, 11 predicted proteins | sample PaiPotPPM11metaG_FD_80116 | JGI IMG/M metagenome (GOLD analysis project Ga0102924, IMG submission 80116) | Iron sulfur acid spring bacterial and archeal communities from Banff, Canada, to study Microbial Dark Matter (Phase II) - Paint Pots PPM... ... | reverse complement strand
TCTCGAAACCGAAGTACATCGAAGTAATGGCAGGAGTCCCTGAAGATTATTCTCAAATCAAAACCTTAGGTGACCTTTTAGAAATTAATTACAAGCATGTTACAGTAGAGAGACAGCTGCGTGGCAACCTCATTGCAAAACTGAAAAACCGCGACTATCCTTACCCTGGTATTATTGGATATAATGAAGATGTTATTCCGGCGGTAAACAGGGCAATTCTGGCAGGGCATGATATTCTTTTTGTAGGGCAGATTGGACAAGCAAAAACTAAAATTGCAGAATGCATTGCAGAGAGCTTGCTATCACTTGTCCCAGTAGTCCAGGGAAGCATTACAAACGATATTCCCACCTCAATTCCTGAGGAACAAATGATTAATATCCTGAACGAAGCTGAAGTTGTTCGCACTTCTCCGGAATTTACAGTCTCGAAGGAATGTGAGGAAATAATCAGGAACAACAAGCTCGAGACAAAAATCAATTGGATTGATGGTTCACAAAGATACAGATACATCTTGGCTACTCCTGACATTTCGGTAAAGGATTTAGTCGGGCAAATTGATGCTATTAAAATTGCTAAGAAAGGCGTTGAACTGTATGATATCGAATCATACTCCTCTGGTCAATTGCTGCAAGCCCGACACGGAATTCTGTGTATTGACGAACTCCCTGTCCTCGATCCTCGAAAACAAGTCGCATTACTAAGCGTTCTACAGGAAGGTAAATTCACGACTGGGTCATATCCAGTGGTCTTTAAACCGGATGTAAAGATTATGGCTACAGCAAATCCAGTAGACTACACTCACTCAGGCAAAATAATCGAGCCATTGTTTGATAGATTACGTAGTCACGTAAACACACACTATCCAAGAAATACTCTTGACGAGATGCTCATCATTGTTCAAGAGGCAAGAATCGCAGACGCAGGGAATGTATTTCTACCTGTTTTCATGCTTCGGACAGTTGCAAAGATAATGGAGTTAGCCAGAACCCATCATGATATTAATCATGATAAGGGCGTCAGCGTTAGGGTTGCGATTCATTCTACAGAATTGTTGGTTGGTGAGGCTGAACGAACAAGATCTATATCTCAATTTGTGAAGGCGATACCGCGATTTTGTGACATTCATAGTATTCACCAATCGGTTAAATTTGAGCTAACAGAGATAGAAGATACCCTCGAAACTAGGATCAATGTATTGAACTCAATAATTGACAATGCCATAAGGGAAATTTCACATGAATATATTCAAAAATTATCCGTCGAACAATTAGCAAAACTGAAAAATGAATTCACAAAGAATAAGACATTCTCGGTATCACAAGTTACCCTAGGTAGTAACAAATCCAACACTTTGGATTATGAATCGCAGTTAGAATTGTTTCCTGAGTTAAAACAACTTGTAAAGGAGACAATTTTTGTTATAGAGAATGAGCAGAAAAAATTTGTTGAAATCGCAGAAAATCTTGGAATAAGGAGGGAGATTGTCTGCATTAAAGAAGACATGAACGGAGAATTTACTGCATCGGTTACTGAAGTTATCTTAGAAGGTCTTAGGTGGGTGCAACCACCATTGTTAGATAGAAAGGACGACTGCTATGGCGCCATTCATTAACCCCAGTAATATTAATCCTAACACAAAAAAATTTGTTTATTTTGTTGCCGAGAACCTCGGCAACAAACATCAAACATTCCATGAAGAGAAGAATGCAGCAGACGATCTGCTTGACAAGATGTTGAAGGTGATTGGCAGAGAGGTCCTAAGGGAAAAAACTCCGACTATTCAAGACCTTGAACGATCATTGCAAGATATATCAGCGCAGCAACAACATGAACAAAGAGACAGTATAGGAAATAAGGAGACTAGAGGACAGGAAACAGATATCAAGGGAAACGGAATACCGGTTTCCGGGACTACTATTGTTGCGCAGTTAATGCAAAAAGGATATCTCAAAGATTCCAATAAATGGCTTACTAGCAAGGGATTCCTAAACATCGGCGGGAAAATCTTAAGCGACGTCATGAGAGCCCTAAAAACTGGTGATTTAGGGGTGCACGAAACGACTAGTCTAGGTAGAGGAGGAATAGTTTTGGATTCAACTAGAAGGTATGAGCGAGGCGATGATATTAGACTTGTAAACGTTCCAAAATCACTAATAAATTCTGTGCTTAGACTTTCGAAGAACAGTTCTTCGCTTAAAATCCCATTGGATGTCGAAGAGGATGATCTAGAAGAGTATGAGACGCTGCAAGACGTTCGAGCGGCTGTTGTTTATTGTATCGATTTAAGTTCAACCATGCGTTATTCTTCGATGTTTGGTGACATGAGTCGGATAGAAGCAGCAAAAAGAGCTTTATGGAGTCTTTTTTTACTAAACCAAAAGTTTTTCCCGTCCGATTCCATCTCCATCGTTGGTTTTGGCGCTCTTGCATCGAAGGTCGCCCCTAATGACATACCCTATCTCAAGACATTTGAACCTGGCTCTGACTTTTTACATTACACAAATTATCAGTCAGCATTTAGATTAGCAAGCAAAATACTTCAGAAAGATGGCGCTTTAAACAAACGGATTGTGCTCATAACCGACGGCCATCCGAGCGCATGTTTCATAGATGATAAAAAAGAACAGAATAAAATTTTATCGCAAAGACCATATTCTCATTTCTATATACCAGGTAAGGAGGCACTTGATTTCAATCTTGATTTTGCATCAGGACAGCTTGTTTACCTGTGTTATCGGTACAGACAAGTTGATCAATATATCGGAGAGAAAACGATCCTCGAAGCAAAAAAGTGTCACATGATGGGAATTGAAATAGATACGGTCATGATCAGTGATGAAGATTCGTTGTTGAGATATGTTAACGAAATGGAAAGATATGTTAAAGGCAGATCGTATTACATAAATCCAACAACAATCGATAAAGTTCTTCTTACTGACTACCTTAACAATAAGAAATTCACCATTCGATCTCGATGTTAATCGGATGAGACCAGGTCTACTTGCAACTATTGGTTTTTATGTAAAGAGATTGTCAAGATTGTACAGATGACGAGTAAGATGATGGAAATCAATTATCTCGATTGGAATAACTCTATCGATATATTGACTAAGGCTTACCAAGCAGGACTCTTTGCACTGATCATAGGCCCAAAGGGAACTGGCAAAACAACCCTTGTAAGGAGGTTTGCCTCAGAGTTAAAAAAGGAGTTGTACTCCGTAAATTTTAGCCTCCGTACGAGAGAATCTCATCTTATTGGTTCAAAGACTCTGGAAAAAGGGCAAATTAGTTTTGTGGAAGGGATACTCGTGAAATCTATGCGACACGGTGGTCTCTTGTACCTTGACGAATTAAATGCAGCTGAGGCTGACGTATTATTGCGATTAGATGAAGCACTTGATGACAGAAGACAGATAATATTAAAAGAAGCAGATGGGCAAATTATCAATGCTCATCATGATTGGTCCGTAATTGCAACGATTAATCCTCTTTCCCATGTTGGAACTAAAGAACTACCTCCTCAGATTCTCAGCAGATTTCCAATTAGGTTGCGATTAGAATATCCTCCCGAAGAAATAGAACTCGAGATCGTACAACGCCATACGACAGTCGATATATCTAAGATTAATGAGATAAAACGTGCGATCAAACTTGCAAAGAATTTGCGCGAAGCAGCGGCTGTTGAAGAGTTATACTATAGTCCTAGTTTGAGGGAGTCAATCGCTTTTGCGAAACTTCTTAACGCAGGAAGTAACGCAAAGCAGGCCGCAGAGATTGTTTATGCCAATGCTTATGATCAGTGGGGCGAAGTTGAATATCAAAAGGTAATGGATATGATAACATCAATTTTTGTCGACTAGGGTATGCCAACACCATCGGTGCCATTAGGGCTTAATTACACACATCTGCGGAACGATGTCTTGCTTGATATTGCAACCTTCTTGAGTCGAAGATGGTCTAACAATAACAAGACCGTTATAATTTTAACTCAAGATAAAATGCCTTTAGCAAAAATTGATAAAAATCAGATTACATTACCCTTTCTCAATTATTATCTCGGCACTAGTTTCCAGCAATACAGGCAATGGCGAGTCGGATTGTGGCACGAATCTATGCGTATGCACCATTCAACCAAAGTCTTGAGTTATGAACACGCTTTCGGATTTCTCCTGAATACTATCGAAACCAAACGAGTTGAAATCCTAGGACTACAGGATTGGGAAGGAATGATTAAAGAGATCGTATTTAACGAAGGCATGTCTTGGTTGTCACGACCGCTCCTTAATTCTATTTATGGAAAGTCAAAGATTATTGAGGCTTTTTCCCAGTACTTCCTTACAGGTTATCTTAAAGGCGAGTTGTACGGAAACGATTTTGAGAAAGTAAAGAAGGCATCGTCTTTTGCGAACGAAATAGTCCATGATGCGATCAAGAATGACTATCATACTGATTGGATTGAAAGACATATCCCACTGCTAATTAAAATGCTTGAATTAGATGCATTAACGTCCGTAGCTATCCTTGCGCCTCGGACAAGAATAATAGGTTTGGGGATGAACCAGAGCGATCTTGTGAAGCAAATAGAAAAAATTGTTAGAAGGAATATTAAGGCTACTGATTTAGACAGAACCTCCAGAGAAATTATTGAAGGAACTGACGTGCTGGGTGAATTTCAAACCCTGCTCAAAGAGAGTAAGAAAACTGAAAACAAGGGTTATGAGAGTCTGGAAAACCTCGGTTTAAGCGTTCCTGAAATGATGGATGTTGACCCATCCCCAATATATGATGCTGATTTAATCCGAAAAGTGAAGGCTAAATTCAGGGACTGGAGAACAGGTTGGATAGAACGACACGAAGTGGCAGGGGAAGAATTTGATCCTGAGAGCTATGTGGAAATGTTACCTAAGAATTTTTTGACTGACCTTAAAATCTCCATCAAAACAAAAGTTGCAATCCTGCTTGACCATTCTAGCAGTATAGAGCACGTGGAATTGGAGTATAAACGAGCAACAGTTGCTTTATGCGAAGCACTGAGTTATTTGGGAATAAAATTTGCTGTTTACGCCTTTAGTACTGAATCAGGACAGGTGAAGTGTTGGATAATAAAACCTCCAAACCTCAAGTGGTCTGCAACAGGGCCGCGTAGACTGACCCAGATACGGGCAAGCGGCGGCACACCTCTTGCAGAGATATATGGATTATTGCAGCCTATTGCAAAATCATTTAAGCCAGATATCATGGTGACTTTGACTGATGGAGAGCCATCCGACTTTGATGCAGTCCGTGAAATGGTCCTTTCATACCGGAAAATGGGTATACATATGGTAGCACTTGGATTAGGCAAGAACTTCAACGATGCAATAAGTATAGGCCATAATCTAAAATATTTGACCTATGAGAGAAGCTTAGCGGTCAGCAGATTGGAAGACATACCAAAAAAAGTGATATATTTGCTTCGCGATTAAATTAAATTCCGACGTTGGGGTTCTCCTTTTTCAATTTTTCCCAATCCTCAAGAAAAGCAGCCAAGCCCTTATCTGTTAGCGGATGGATTATCATTCTTGCCAAGATGTCTGGCGGGAGCGTTACGATGTCCGCTCCAATCTTCCCTGCTTCGATAATATGGAGTGGATGCCTTACGCTAGCTACGAGGACTTCTGTGTTAAAGTGATAATTTCTAAAGATCTGAACAATTTCCCTTATAAGGTCTATGCCGTCCTGCCCACCGTCGTCCAACCTTCCGATAAAAGGGCTAACGTAAGCTGCACCCGCCTTTGCAGCCAAAATTGCTTGATTGGCAGAAAAAACAAGTGTCACGTTAGTAGGGATACCCTCCTGAGTCAACTGTCTAATGGCTCTTAAGCCATCAGGCATTATTGGAATTTTAACAACAACGTTTTGGCCGTACTTCATTAGCCGATGAGCTTCTTCTACCATTTCTTCTGTTTTAGTACCAACAACCTCCAGACTTACAGGACCCTTCACTATTCTAACAATTTCCCGCATCAGGACAGCCGGATCCTCTTTCTCTTTCGATAGTAGAGTTGGGTTAGTAGTGATCCCATCAATGAGCCCCATTTCATTGTATTTTTTTATGGAATGAAGATTAGCAGAATCAAGAAATATTTTCATCTCCTGCTCTTACCTCTGCATTCGATAACACCGCGTGCAATTTCGTTTGTGCCTAATCCATATTTTTCTAATAGTGCATCGATCTCTTCATCCCTGGCAGATTCTCCGAATGTATCGCGTACGCCCAACCGTCTAATCGGCACTGGGTAAGTTTCCGAAGACGACTCAGCCACAGCTGATCCGAGACCTCCAATCATATTATGTTCTTCGGCAGTTACAATAGCTCCGGTGTCCCTAGCACATTTTGCTACCAGTTGGATGTCAATGGGTTTAATTGAAAACATATCAACAACGCGACAAGCTATCCCGTTATTTGATTTCAAAACCTTGGCTGCATCTAATGCTCTTGTAACCATTAGACCACATGCCATAATTGTCGCATCGGAGCCGTCCCGCAAGATGTTTCCTTTGCCTATCGTGAAAATCGCGTTGTCTTCATATAGAACTTCGCTCGATGGCCTCGCAAGTCTAACATAAAATGGCCCAGGTATCATGGCTATTGATCGGATCAAATACTTTGCTGCCACGGCGTCAGCAGGGACGATTACTCGCATATTGGGTATCGCCCTCATTGTCGAAAAATCTTCGAGCTGTTGATGCGACGCGCCGTCAGGTCCCACAGTCAGACCAGCATGAGAAACAACAAGCTTGACATTCAGGTCCGGATAACAGATGGAGTTCCGGATTTGATCAAGGCATCGTCCTGGGAGAAATGCGGCATACGTACTTGCGAACGCAATTTTGCCTGCAATTGCAAGGCCAGCTGCCACGGAAACGAGGTTCGCTTCTGCTATGCCTACATTGAAGAACCTGTCAGGATAATAGTCTCCAAATTTCTTTATCTTGAGTGAATCCGTGGTGTCAGCCCCCACGCAGACTATATTTTGATTAGATGCTCCTAGTTCTACAAGTGTATCGCCGTATGCTCCTCGCATATCGGCATTTTTTTGTTCATTACTTAAGAGCATGTAGTTCTTCCTCTATCCCTAGCTCATTTGCTAGAGGAATCAATATATGTTTGCGTGTCTTCAACCAGTCGTGTCTTATACCTATAGTGTTCGCCTGCTCTAGGAGCTTTCTCTCCAACGCCACATTTACCTTGTACCTTAGCTGGATAATTGCGCCATGGATATCCCCACTGCCATATACTGCGTTTCCGGCTACGAATATTCTGGCTCCAGCCTCATAGACTGCTTGCAACATAGTAGCATCAATGCCACCATCGGCTTCAATATATCCTAAGAATCCGTGTTCTCTTAGCTTTTGATTTATTAGCCGGATTTTTGATAAGACTTCTGGGATGAATTTTTGGCCCGCAAAGCCTGGATTTACCGACATTATTAGCACGACATCGACATCCTGCAAGTGGGGAAAAAGCCAATTTGGAACATCTGTAGATGGATTTAGTGCAATACCAGGGCTAATACCGTTCGAAAGTAATCTATGAGTAATCTGCGCAAATTCACTTTCACTACAAGTCTCTGCATGAACACTAACTATATCACATCTAGCATCGATGTAATCTTGTATATGAGCCAACGGATTTTCAATCATAAGATGAGCATCAAATGGTAATGTGGTGATATGTCTTAGTTGTTTTATTGTATCTGAATAGAATGTAGTATTAGGCACAAATCTACCATCCATGATATCCAGATGTATGATGTCGGCTCCTCCCCGTTCTGCGCTTCTTATCTTCTCTTCGTAATTTTCTTGCTGCCCAGCTATAATAGATGGCGCAATTAGGCATTCGCTTCTAAGTTCTTCTAATAATAAAGGGGTGTGTTCTCTTGGCGGAGCCTTTCCGTGCCACTGCGGATTGTTCGTCATATGTTTGATGCCGTTCCCCTTAACAGTGTTTGCTATAATTATAGTCGGACTATCTTTTGCCTCACTTGCTTTGTTTAGAGCGTCAATTATCTGTTCAACATTATGACCACCTATCTCGATTACATTCCAATTGAAGGCGGACCATTTATCACGAGTCGGATCGAGAGGCATGATATCTTCCGTGAAACCGTCCTGTTGGATGCGGTTGCGATCCAGTATGGCAACTAGGTTATGCAGTTTGAACTTGGCAGCAGCCATTGCTGCTTCCCAGATCTGACCTTCGTTTGATTCTCCATCACCTATTAGAGTATAAACACGATTTTTTTTACCATCCAGCCTATTTGCCAGCGCTATCCCTATCGACACTGAAAGACCAATTCCCTCCGAACCTCCTGAAAACTCAGTTCCTGGTACACTTTGGCGGTTCTCCTTCTGAGTGTATCTAACCGGATGACCCTGCAGTCTGCTACCGAGCTTACGCAAAGTCTTCATTTCAGTGGGTGGAAAGTAACCGGCGATCGCCAGTGTAGCAAAGAACCCCGGAGCCGAATGTCCTTTTGAGTTTATAAAATAGTCCCTCTCGCTCCAATCTGGCTTTGTTGGTGAATGATTCATCTTTCGAAAATAAAGAACACCCATGAGCTCCGCAGCTGAAAATGACGCGCCAGGATGACCTGAGCCCGCTTCAGCAATTCCTTGAATAGCCAGCATACGGACGCTGCATATCTTCCTCTTCAGATCAAGGTAACGCATTCTAAAACCCATTATGAGGATCGCAACCATTCAAATTTTTTCAGATCATATGAAGTGCGGCACAGGGAAAATAAAAAGATATATGTAAAGGCACCCAACCATCCATATTGCTTCTGCTATTTAGGAGCAGTTACAGCATATGGTCTTTGAGATAATTTAAAATAATTAAATGAATACAAGTTAGCATGGTTGGTGTTATAGTACAAGAGGCTAAGATTGACCAGATGCAAACTGCACTCCTAGTAATTGGTATTTTCGAAAACGAACGTGATTTTTCCAAGTCAAAAGGATTGAATTCTACAATAACCGCTGCGATCATAGAACTCATCGTAAATAAAGAATTCAAAAGAAGTTTTGGATCAAATATAATTTTCCATATGATGGGCAAAGGATTGATAAAAAAAATTATGCTGATAGGTCTTGGAACGAGAGAAAAATTTACGGATGAAGAGGCAAGAATTATTGCCGGTAAAGCAGCTCTGAAGGCTAAGGAACTAGGCGTTGAAGAATTCTGCATTTTACCCTTTATGGATGTGGATGAAGCTTTAATAGAAGCGATTTCTGAAGGTGTTCTTCTTTCGCTATATTCCTTCAACCGTTACAAGACAAGGGGAAAGGAGGCTACTACTACCCCTGCGCAGGCTACAATCGTGGTCAATTCAGATTCTGCGAAATTCCAGGCAGTGGTAGACAAAGTAAATTTGATAACGCAGGCGGTCAATTATGCGCGTGATTTAAGTAACCTACCGCCTAATGAGTGCCCCCCTTCACAACTAGCCAGTCTTGCGTTGGCACTTGATGGTGAGTACGGGATAAAAACTAGGATTTTAGAACGGTATGAGATGGAATCTATCGGACTTAACGGGATAGTCTCAGTGGGAAAAGGAAGCAATAATCCGCCTAAATTGATAATTTTGGAATATTATGGAAATGCGGATCACCAAAAACCATATCTTTTGGTTGGAAAGGCTGTTACGTTCGACACCGGAGGTATATCCTTGAAACCTGGTGATAAAATGGATGAAATGAAATTTGATAAATGTGGAGGATGCAGCGTTCTCGGAATACTAAAAGCAATAGCATCGTTGGGTCTTCCAGTAAATGTTATAGGGATAATTCCTTCGGTTGAAAATATGCCTTCCAGCACTTCGTTCAGGCCTGGGGACATAATTAGGATGTACAATGGCAAGACCGTGGAGATCTTGAATACCGATGCAGAGGGCAGAATTATTCTCGCGGATGCAATGGCATACGGCGTTGCAATGTACAATCCTCAGGCAATTATCGATTTAGCCACTCTTACTGGTGCGTGCGTTATTGCTCTTGGTGCTAACGTTGCGGCTGTAATAGGGACGAGCAAGTACCTTGCGGAGAGATTGAGCAAAATATCTGAAAAGACAGGAGAAAGAATATGGGATCTCCCATTACATGACGAATACCATGAACAGATAAAGAGTACTGTAGCTGATCTTAAGAATATCGGCGGTAGACCAGGCGGTGCGATTACAGCAGCAGCATTTTTGTCCAATTTCACGAATGATATTCCTTGGGTACACTTAGATATTGCAGGAACCGCATGGACTCAAGATGGAACGTTTGAGCGAAGCTACAATCCTAAAGGCGCCACAGGGTTTGGTGTTCGCACTATGGTAAAATTTCTGATGGAGGTTCCTAATAAGTAACGTTAAATGGCTCATGTCCACATTGTTGTTCGAAATAATTGTTTCACGCCACGAAAGCAAAGTATTACTAACTGCTAGTCAAGTTGGGAATTGTATATATTTCGATGTCCATCCAGGTATTAATGCCTAACTTTTTTCCGACAAAAATTGGAAAATAAGATGTGTTAGCTGTAAAACCCACTTTGACGAACTTAACTCGCTTCGTCGCTGCGTCTTCTTTAAAAATATGGATCAAATCAAGCGCCAGCACTGCTGCTTCCCAACCGCTCACGCAGGTAAGTAACACAGCAGCGAAGACAGGTTTGACTTCCGGGTTCGGAATGGGACCGGGTCGCACCCTGCCTCTATGACCGGCTTACTAATATTAGTGTCAGAGGGTCAAATTAACCTTGCTCTAGATATGGCTGTTATATCAGAGACTACTTTATTCAGCGCCTATTAAACCTAATAGATCAAACCCTTCAGCAGATTTTGCCTCAAATTGCACAATTGAGATCAAGTGCTCGTCAGGATCTACAAATATGGCATGTTTGCCAAATGGTTCTTCTCTAGGTTCTTTGAAAAATCTTACCTTCTTTTCTTTTAATCGTTTAACAGTAGTGTCAAGATCGTTTACCATAAAACCTACCAGTATAGTTAGGGCAGCTTTTGTTTTTTCTTTCTTTTTTGCTGGGTGTAAAGCCAAAATGGTACCATTGCTGAAAAATTCAGTCCAATCTTCCGATTGATGCTTCAAAGGAAGTTCGAGAATACCTTTATAGAATTCTATAGATTTTTTCATATCTGCCACTAAGAGAATTATCGCTCCCAGCTTGGTGAGCACCACTAAGTTACACCGTTTTGAGTTTACGTAGGCCGCATTAAGAACTTATCGCTAAGGGAACAAAAATGACTTGGAAAACACCTCATAATCATAATCATAATCATAATCATAATCATAAACATCATCATGACTGAAATACTCGAGTGTAATATTGTAATATTGCATTATATACATCCACATTAAAAATACATGCGTGCACCCTGAAAAACTGTTCTTCATCTACGTTGCAAAAAACGAAGAATGGGAAAAAAGGCAGAGAGAGGATTGGGATTACGTTTCATCGATGTCTAGATTTTACCGCTGGTGGATTAAACGCAATTTTGAGCTAGATGTCAACGTGGAAGCTGAAATCTTACCTGTAGTTCCGGGTAAGCTGTTTGATAGAATGTCCATAAGTTATCTTAGTAGGGATCACATTGAACGTGGTAAATCAGTTTACCATTTTTACCTGACATACTTCAAGCCTTTCTGGACAGACTGTCAGACCGAAGGATATGCCGGGGAAAATTTTGGAATGATTTATTGGAAGAGACTGCAAGCGCCTGTTTCAGACTCTAAGCGAGTTAAGTTCTTTGCTGATATGAACTGCGCAAAGCTCTCTCATGTGTTATGTCACGAAGTGTTACGAATGCTAGGGAGAAAGAGAAAGGAATATTTTGATTCAATCCATGATCTGTGGGAACGTCATGTTTACAAGGATCTACCGTACATTTACTACAATGAACGATTTAGAATAGTCCTCAAGGAAAGTTCCTATCGATATGTAACGATTGATGTAAAGCATATTCATTGACGGTATAGAGAACAATTATTTATCTCTGCACAGATAGGTCTCTAGCTGAGTTTAACATTGTTCATAAAATTCGGGGCTATTCTCTCTTCCGTCGGAGCCCTATTACTAGTTACCCTAGCGGCCATTTTACTTGTCTATCCTATTGTCAAGAACTGTCATGAGCAGAAATGCACGTTTGCTTCTTATGCGCCCAGTCCCCTTAACTCTTTCGTTAAACCGGCTTTCCTAGCAACCTCTCTCGTCATAATTGCAGGAGGAGTAGCATTAATTAGATTTGGATCATGGTATCAGTACAAGTCTAGAAAGGCAGAAAATGGTGTGCCATAGTATCTGGACCCTGAGCAAATCCATACCGTTCAAACATCGTCATGTGGAAAGTTAAAAAGCCAGTTACAGCCTAGTTAATAACTCGGGTGAAGTTGGAGTGACTGAATGTGATAGTGGTGCATACTCTGTGCATTTTGCTCATTTTGCAGCCAAGCTAGAAGCTCATCTCATCAGATTCGGTGTAACGTGCGCAGATGCGGATTCAATCATCGAGGAAAGTTCTATCATTTATTTTGAAAAGCTAGGTTCTGCAAAGAAAAAGCTTTTGAAGTTTGTCAGAAAGGAGGATCCCGCAAAAGTTTTTGTTGATTCAGCTTACCGAGCAATCGAAAGACACATACCAGAAGCAAATAATAGTTTTGGTTCCCATATCGAACTGTCAAAGTGCATCCATCAAACTCATTAGTGTGCGTATACTGACGCTATACCCCTAAAGTAGATGCTGCTATGATGAAGTGGGGCCGAAGGGATTTATCCTGACCAAGCGCAGACTATAGTCAATTGAACCCTTGACCCACGGGTTTCTTCTAATCCTAGCCTTTCATTCGTTAGATCTGGAGCCCGTTGCGATGCCTGGCTTCGCTACGACCCCACAATGGCATCCGGTAAATATCATGATGATGTATCTCTATAAGTCTTCCGAGCTTGTTCTAGGATAGGGCGTATTACGTCGAGTTGTTTCAGAAAGAGATAAATAATTTTGGGATATATCAACGACATTGACTGGAGAGACTCAGCTTCGGGCTAGACGGACAAGAATCAAAATCTTGCGGGCGATCGCGGATAAGAACGGATCGGCATGTTTCTCAGAAATTAGAAATGCGACCGGCCTTTCTACTGGTTCCATCTATTACCATCTGGAGAGGATGGGAAATTATGTTAATAAGGACTCAAAACATTATACTATAACTGAGGAGGGCTTACAAATGCTTCGCGAACTTGATAGCAAATCTTCCTCTTCTCCGACCTATAAGACCAATGAGGTTCCATTTGGTGCCTCTGAGGCTGAGATTGGACGGAATGTCAAGCAGATTGGTCCCGTCGGAGCATTCATTGGTGAATATTCATCGATATTCGTTCTTGGACTGGTTATTATCCTTGTCCCCGTCGGCTTATTTGAGAATTTCCATATAATTTTTCCCAATTTATCCACAGCCGCGAAAATGATCGCAAATGCCACCATGATCTCTTCGCTTTCCATCGCTGCGCTCCTTTCTATTTCTTTTGTGGTGATGTTAAAAAGACAAATTCTTCCCAGCGGGTACAGAG
>Ga0102924_1004701_pt1 | contig 13613 bp, 13 predicted proteins | sample PaiPotPPM11metaG_FD_80116 | JGI IMG/M metagenome (GOLD analysis project Ga0102924, IMG submission 80116) | Iron sulfur acid spring bacterial and archeal communities from Banff, Canada, to study Microbial Dark Matter (Phase II) - Paint Pots PPM... ... | reverse complement strand
CAGCAACGCGAAGGTTTGTCCGTTCGAGAACGCGGACCGGGCTGCCTCCACCGGATTCGAACCAGTGCTCGACATTGGCGAACGATATGGCACTCCCTGCCATCAATGCCTCACTTCACAATCGGTGCGCCGGACCAGACGACGTCTTCGAACTTGAGCGGCTGCTTTATGTTGCCGGACTCGATTTCGAAATTGTTCCAAGCGGCGACATTCGCACGGCTGACCGTGGTTGAGGCGTAGCCGATGTAATCCTTCACCAGTTTGGCAAACAACGCGTCGGCGTCGGGCACGACCTGGCCGAGTGGCACGCGTTTTTTCATCATATCGAGCACTTGAGGAAAATTCGCAGGATCGTGGACCCAGCGCTCGGTGTCTTGATTGGCTTCGACGAAGCGCCGCGCGATGTCAGCGTGCTCCCGAAGAAAGTCGTCGGAGGCGACCTTAACGAGATACATCCCGCTGAGATCTGCAAGGTCCTTGGGACCTACGCCCGACTTGCGCAGGTCGACGACGATGTGACCGTAGTCAAGCTTGACCGCGATATCCTGGCCCGGGTCGAGCAGTACGACGGCATCGACCGCGCCGTTGTCGAGCGCAGCGAGTCCCGTCGGCGTCGGCCCGACCCCGATGTAGGTGACCGCGTTCGGGTCGAGATCGGCACCACGCATAAGTGCGCGGACGATATATTCCGACCCCGACCCAATGCCATAGACACCAATTTTCTTGCCGACCAGGCCCTTCATCACGCTGCGGTAACCGGCGTTTTCATCCGGCAATTGCAGTCCTTTGCGTGCCACCAGCGAAATTGCGAGGATTGTCGATTCGCCGACCACGATCTTGACTGGCAGATCCTTGGCGCGTGCAACCAGCACGTTATCGGGCGAGGTATCGCTGAACTGCAGACTGCCCGATTGCAGCTGGGCCAGCCCGGCCGGTCCAGCATTGATCGGCACCAGCGTCGCGTTAAGGCAGTGCTTGCTGAAAATGCCGGCATCGTGCGCGATGAAGGTCAACATGTCGCCAAACAGCGCGTTGAAGATCGAGACGCGGATGTCGTCGGGCTTCGCACAATCGGCGGCCTGCACCCCCGTGGAGTGCACCAGGCTCCAGCCGAGCGCCGCGGCTATGAAGAGCGCGCGTCTCATTCTGGTCGGCATGTCTTCCCCCAAATTTGTTGTTGTCGAATTAGCCAGCGGACCGTGCCGGTGCCTTGACCTCCTAGAAGTAATGCCACTGCTGTCCAGGCTTTTCATGCAAAAGCCCGCACAATATGCCCAATCCCCGTTCCAGTACCTTACGATCCCGGGGTTGTCCGATGCACAGCCGGACGTGATCGGTCGCGGCGTCCGGGCGCAACGCGAATGCCTCCGAGGTGAGAACCGAGACGCCCCGCAAGCGGGCCTCGTTGCTGAAGTTGCGGCCCGACCAGGCATCGGGTAAGCGCAGCCACAGGTGTGGGGCATATCGATGTGAGCGGTATTCGAAACCCTCCAATACGCTGGCGGCGAGCCGCTGCCGCGCTTCCGCTTCGGCATGCCGTGTTGCGACCAGGCGGGCGGCATCGCCACTGTCGACAAGATGACGGAACGTTTCGACCATTGGCGGTGCCGGCATCCACATCGTAGCTCGCACCATCGCGGTGATCCGTGCCGTCAGCCGCGGCGGCGAGACGGCAAAACCGACCCGCAGCCCCGGTGCCAGATTCTTCGACGTACCCGTGATGTAGATCGTGTTTTCCGGCGCGCTATAAAGGATCGGCTGAGGCAGATCGGGGAGCATGAACCCGTAAATGTCATCCTCGATGACCAAGACATCGTGCCGTCGGGCAATTGCAGCGATCTCGCGCCGACGCTCCTCCGGCATCGTGATGCAGGTCGGGTTGTGCAGGCTCGGGATCGTATACAAGGCGCGCACGCGCCGGGCCCGGCATGCCGCCTCGAAGGCGTCGGGCAATACGCCGGAATCGTCCATTGCCAGGCCGCGCAATTGCAGATGCTGCATGATCGCCAACCCTTGGATGCCGGGGTAGCTCAGCGCGTCGGCGAGAACCGTATCGTGCGGCTCGCAAATTGCCGCCAAAGTGGCGGCCAGCGCGTGCTGGACGCCCGCGGTCAGGACGATGCACTCGCCCCGCGCATCGATTCCGCCGCGCGCCAACCAGATGCGGGCAGCTTCAAGATGGGTCGCGTGGCCCTCTTCGGGGGGGTAGCCGATGAACTCGGCAAGGTCCGGGTCGCGTGCGAGCGCGGCAAAGGCATTCGCGACCGGCGCCACCTCGAGTGGACTGCTCGGCGGGTAGTTCAGGCTTAAATCGACAATCCCGCGGCGCTGCGCATCCGCATCGGCAAGATGCCCGCCGGGGCTGCGGTTGCTCCGCACGAACGAGCCGCGGCCAATCTGCCCATCGAGGAGTCCGAGCCGCTGCAACTCGGCATAGGCGCGGCTGACCGTGCCGGCCGTGACCCCGAGGCGATCGGCCAATTCGCGATGCGCCGGCACCCGGGCGCCTGGCGCCAACTGCCCGCTCGCAACGTCCTCAGCGAACGCCTCGGCGATAGCGCGATAACGCGGGCCGCTGCGGCCATTAAGGTCGGGGGTCCATATTGCCATGGTGTCAATGTTCTAATTGACCGCATACATTTAGGCCAGCATTATCTTCAGGCATTGCGCTATTGCGCGCCAATGCTGGAGGACGGTAATGCGGTTTGGCACCTTCCACCTGATGGAGCGTCCGTTCGAGCGCTCGGAAGCTGAGATCTATCGGGATCAGCTCGAGCAGATGGTTTGGGCCGACAAACTGGGTTTCGACTCGGTGTGGCTGACCGAACACCACTTCTCGTCCGCGCCCTACGTGCCCGAAGTGTCCGGCGAGTATTGCATCTGCAACTCGCCCTTCGCGCTGGCCTGTGCTGTGGCGCAAATCACGCACAAGGTTCGCATCGGCTCTGCGGTCAAGGTGTTGCCCCTGGAGCACCCGCTACGCACCGCCGAGGACGCGGCATTGGCCGACATCCTCAGCGGCGGCCGGATCGATTTCGGTGCTGGGCTCGGCTACAGGAAATACGAATTTGAGGGGCTGCGCGTGCCGCTCGAGGAAAAGGCCGAGCGGTTCCGAGAGGCGCTGAAGATTATTACCGGCGTTTGGACGACCGAGGAATTCTCGTATGAGGGCCGATTCTGGTCGATCCCGCGGCTAACCCTTGTACCGCGGCCGGTGCAGCAGCCGCATCCGCCCGTTTGGATCGCCACTCGGCTCGGCAACCCGGAAACCATCAACTACGCGATCGACAACAATTACCGATTGCTGATCGCCTGGGCCTCGCACGCCGACCTGCGCGCCACCTACGAGCTGATGAAGCAGACTCGAATCCGGCGTGGTCTCGGCGCAGCGCCGTTTGACTTCACCTGCCTGCGCCACGTTTTCGTCGCCGAGAACGACCGCGAGGCGCGCGAGCGCGGAACCAGGTACGTCGAGTATTATATGAAGTCGACCGCCCAGTTTCGCCCGATCGGAGCGCACGAGCGCGACGAGATGATATTCGGCGGCCCGGAGACTGTGATTGCCGCGTTGCGCACATTGGAGCAGAGTGCCGGCATCACCAACCTGATCTGCTGGATGAATTTCGGCGGCATGCCGCAGGATGCGGTACATCGCTCGATGGCCCTGTTCGCCGAGGAGGTCATGCCGGCGATGCGCCAGAAAGAGAGCATGGATGCCCCGGCGCTCGCCTTAACCACTTAGTCAGACGAGCCGCCCCGGCGCAGTCGGATGAGCTGCTTTGGCGGACTGCCGATGTGCCGGGCGGGGCGACAATGGCGACCGCTGAACGCGGCGTTGAACAGGAGGAAAGGTCTATGCTGCCGCTGCTTATGCCGCGCCGACGAAGCTTTCTTGCCGGCGTCACGGCGTCGTTGCTTCCCTTGCCGGCGATCGCAGCCGGAAAGCAAGCGACGGCGACGATCGCGATGGTCACGACCTCGCAGGGCAACGGTTCCGAATTCCTCTACATGAAACGAGAGCGGTTGTTCGAGAAATACGCCGCGCAATTCGGCTACGAACTGCAAACCCGATACCTCAATTTCCAGACCGGGCCGCAGATCACCGAGGGCATGGTCAAAGGGGACATCGATTTCGGCATCGCGGGATATCTGCCGATGGCCACCATCATGGCTTCTGGGCTTCCCATCCTGCCGGTATCGAACATCGAGGGCTCAGCGCACTGGATCATGGTGCGTCCTGGCTCACCGATCCGCAGCATCGAGGATCTTGTCAAGAACAAGGCAAAAATCGCTACAGCAGTCGGCTCGACGAGCCAATATGTTCTACTGGAATTCTTTCGTGTATATTTCGACAAGAGCCCGGAGGAGCTAGGTGTAACGGTAATTCACATGCCGCCGTCCGATGGGATTACCTTCCCGCAGGGAATTGATGCAATCCTCTATTGGGAGGCATTGCCATCGCTCGCCGAGGAGAGGGTCGGCGCGGTCCGCCTCGTCAACGAATACGGTCAGACCGGCCCGGGGTATGAAGGCGGCGCGGGCCAGGACCTCTTTCAAAAGCAACCGGAAATATGGGGTAAGAGCCTCTACGCGCCGGAAAGCTTGGTGGCGTACCGGGTGTTCGCCACGGCGCGAAAGGATCTCGCCGAGAAAAACCCGGAACTTGTGACTGCCTTCCTGCTCGCGCAACAGGAGGCCGTTACGGTGTTGCACAAGGATTTCAAGCTAGCTTACGAACTGAACAAGGAAGCTTGGCCGTTGCCGTTCGACAAGGTTGCAGCGTTTTTGCGTCTCAACGTTGTGTTCGGTCGCCGGGACTGGATTTGGATCACCGAAGGCGACCTTAAATCCACCGTGTGGGGTTCATATTGGGGCTACGATAAGAAGCTGCTGCGCCGGCCGGTGACCTGGGACATCGCGGAATCTTATCTGAAGCCAACCATCAGTCCGGTCACGGAGGCCTACAAGCATGCCAATAGTTATCCCGTTATTTCAGAAATGATGCGGCCGGCCGCGGCGGGCGACAAACCGGCGCCGGATCTGCGCGGTTATCCGGTCTGGATGTTGGAAAAATGGACAAAACCGCTCCCTGCCACCCTGAGCAGTTATGTCACGAAGTGAAGGCACGTTGATTGCCGGCGTGACACCGCTCCCCGAGCGGGTCCGGCGGGTACCATCGAATCGGTCGTTGGCGGCGCGCGCTTTACGGTTCTGGGCGCTGCCGATGTTGTGCATCGCGGTGTGGTGGATTGCGGCGCGATTTGCTGGCGTCAACCCGGTGCTGTTGCCCGATCCGGCGGCGGTTGCGGGTGCGTTCTATCAGCTGAGCCTCTCGGGAGCGCTCGAACAGCACATCCTGATCAGCCTGGAACGCGTGTTGGTGGGCTTCGGATTGGCGGCGGTGCTTGCGGTGCCGCTCGGCCTCGTTCTCGGTCTTTACCGGCCGATCGAGGCCTATGCCGACGGGTTGCTTAGCCTGTTGCGACCGATCCCGCCCTTTGCCTGGATCCCGCTGGCGATCCTTTGGTTCGGCATCGGCGACGGCTCGACGGAGTTCATCGTCGTTTACGCCGCGTTCTTTCCGATCCTGCTTAACACGATCGCCGGGGTGCGCGGCATTGATCGGATGCTGCTGCGGGTTGCTCATTCGATCGGCGCGCGCGGCCCATCGCTGTTCTGGCATGTGATCATCCCGGGAGCCTTGCCGACGACGTTCACCGGACTGCGCGTCGGCCTCGGCATCGCATGGATGTCGATCGTCGCCGCCGAATTGGTCGCCGCCCAGAGCGGGCTCGGCTATATGATCATGTTCTACCGTTCTCTGTTCATCACCGAGAACGTCCTCGTTGGCATGCTCAGCATCGGTGTGCTCGGCTTTGTGATGGACTGTGTGATGCGGTTCCTGGAAGCCCGGCTGATGCCGTGGCGCACGCACTGAGGCCGCATGCTGGTCGGTACAAAGGTTCAGGCGGTCGGGATCCGGAAGGAGTATCCGGCCGTGCGCCAGAACCAGGGTGCGGTGGTGGCGCTCGACGGCGTCGACATCGCGATCGACACCGGGGAGTTCTTCGCCATTCTCGGCCCGAGCGGCTGCGGCAAATCCACCCTCCTGAGCATCGCCGCTGGCCTGGAGCCGCAATCCGACGGCCAAGTCCTGATCGACGGCAAGCCGGTGCTGGGGCCAGGGGCCGACCACGCGATGTGCTTCCAGGAGCATGCGTTGTTTCCGTGGAAGACGGTCTGGGACAACGTCGAGTTCGGGCTGCGCATCCGGCGCAAGGCGCGCCAGGAGCGGCATGAGATCGTCAGCCGCTATCTCGAAATGGTCGGGCTGCAAGGGTTCGCGAACCGCTACCCGCATGAGCTCTCGGGCGGTATGCGGCAGCGTTGCGCGCTGGCACGGACATTTGCCCTGGATACCAGCCTGCTCTTCATGGACGAGCCGTTTGCCGCGGCTGATGCGCAGACCCGCAACATTCTGCAGGAAGAACTGCTCCGCATCTGGGACCGCCCCAGCGGCGATCGCAAGACGGTCGCCTTCGTCACGCACAGCATTGATGAGGCGGTTTTCCTGGCCGATCGCGTTGCCGTCATGACAGCGCGGCCGGGCCGCATTTTCGAAGTTCTGGAAATCCCGCTCCCGCGGCCGCGCAATGATAACAGCCGCGAGCGCCCCCTCTTTCACCAGTTGGTTCAACATCTGTGGCACCAGCTGCGCGCACAGGCGGAACGCAGCTCCTGGTAGGGAGAAACGAAATGGACGGCATTCGCGGGCGCGTCACTCTGATAACTGGAGCCGGTTCCGGAATTGGGCGCGCCGCCGCCATGCTGTTCGCTGCCGCCGGCGCTCATGTAGTCGTGGCCGAAATGGACGCGGAGCGCGGCGAAGCAACCGCCGCCGAAATCCGGGATGCGGGTGGACAAGCGGTCTTTATTGCCGTGGATGTACGAAGCGGCAGCAGCGTCGATGCGGCCGTGCGCCGCAGCGTCGAAGCGTTCGGGCGGATCGACGTCCTCTATAACAATGCGGGCGGATCACGCGCGGAGGATGGTCCCGTTACCGACATCTCCGAGGAGACGTGGCATGCCACCCACAGCCTCGACCTTCTGGGCACCTTTCTTATCTGCAAATACGGCATCCCCGAATTGATCCGGGCAGGCGGTGGGGCAATCGTCAACACCGCCTCATATATGGCGCTGGTCGGCAATCCGCTGATGGCCTACAGCGCCGCGAAGGGCGGTGTCATCGCGCTGACGCGCTGCATAGCGGCCGAGTACGGGCGTTTCGGGATCCGCGCCAACGTCATCTGCCCTTGCGCGGTGCATACCGAACGGCTCGACAAGCGGCTGGCGACCGATCCGCGCATCCAGGCATTGCCCGAACAGCATCTGCTCGGTCTCGCCGAGCCGTCCGATATCGCCGAGATGGCGTTATTTCTCGCATCCGACAGGGCGCGTCGCGTGACCGGCGCGGTGGTGACGGTCGACAGCGGCATCACCGTACGCTGAGGGAGGCGGGGAATGGCGGAACGGATCGGCTTTATCGGCCTCGGTAAAATGGGCGAGGGCATGGCACGCAACCTGCTTAAAGGCGGGTACGCGCTCACCGTATATGACCTGGATGTAAGACCGGTCTCGTCGCTTGAGGCCATAGGCGCAGCGCGCGGTGCCTCGCCACGCCAGGTCGCGGGCTGCAGCGACGTCGTAATCACGATGCTGCCGTCGCCGGCCGAAGTCGAGGCGGTCGCATTGGGCGCAGCCGGGATCAGGGAAGGGCTGGCGCGCGGTGGTATTTTTATCGACATGAGCACGACCGGTCCGGCAACGACTGGCCGCGTGGCACAGGCTATGGCCGAAGCTGGCATTGCAATGCTCGATGCGCCGGTCAGCCGCGGACAGGAAGGTGCGAGAGCGGGGACGCTCAGCATAATGGTGGGTGGGGACCAGACAGCGTTCGCGCGGGTCGAGCCGATTTTGCGCTGTATGGGAACCGATATTTTCTATTGTGGCGTGAATGGAATGGGCGCTGCCACCAAGCTGGTGAACAACCTGATCCAGGGAACCATCACCGGCATTGTGGCAGAAGGCCTCGTCCTCGGCGTGAAGGCTGGGATCGCATTGCCGACCTTGCTCCAGGTACTTAGTGCTTCTTCCGCTGACAATTTCGTACTACGGCATTTCTTCCCCGACAAAGCCTTGCGCGGCGATTTCGAACCGGGTGGAACGGTATATACCGTCCACAAAGACCTCGGGCTTGCCCTCGAACTCGGCGACGCGCTCCAGGTCCCATTGATGCTGGGTGCGCTGGCTCATCAGCTTTATGGCACTCTCCGAGGCAAGGGTCATGGTGATCGGGATTTCACGACCCTGATCACATTAATCGAAGAAGCAGCGGGCGTAACGGCTCGTTTGCCTGGGTAGACGTGCCCAACGCTGCTGTTCTCTTTCAGATCAAACCGGACCGCTTCCCGGCTTGAAACCGGCGCTGGCCCGATCCGAATCTCAGCGTGGCAGCGCCTTAAGAGTTTGAATTGTGCCACGGGTGTGAACCAGCATCGGCACGTGACCCACCCGTGATCCCGCCCAACCCTTTGAGTCTCCTAGCAGATTTGGTTCGATGGTGGCCCGATCAACGCCGATCGAGACCTGACCTATTCGCCACTTTCGCACTCTAAATCAATGACTTAATGCGGTGGTCAGGAGGGGTCGCATGCCGATGTTGATTCACAACGATATGCGCGATGGCTTCCCCCTGGCCGAGCGACGCGGCCTGCTCGGTGATCTGCCGGTCTGTTGCCGTCTTCGTGTCTTCCGAGAAGCTTGGATCACGCGCCGATTGACTTGACCGGCGTTGGCGCGGGAAGCTGCGTTTTTTTCTGCAACAGCGGAGTAGACGGGTGCGCAAAGATCGGGATTCGCGTCGGCCGCAGCGGCGAGGGTTTGACGACGACAACTATTCGCCTTTTCCCGAGACGCGATCAGCGCCCCGTGAACAACGGTTCGAGCCAGTGTCGGGGCCGGCCAGGACGGGCGTCGTCAGTTGGTACAACGCTGAAAAGGGCTTCGGCTTTGTCCAAATGACGGATGGCTCCGGTGATGCCTTCCTGCACGTCAGCGTCCTGGAGCGCAGCGGCAACGGGGCGCTCCTGCCGGGCACGACCCTGGAAGTTCGTGTAGGGCCAGGGCAGAAGGGGCCGCAGGTGACCGAGGTCATCGGCGTCGACAGTAGCACGGCTGTGCAGCAGCCGGCCGCGAGACCGCGACCGGAGCCTCCGGTGTATGCGCAACCCGACCAGCCCGGCACCGAAGAATTCGGGACAGTGAAGTTCTACGCTGCCGATAAAGGTTTCGGTTTTGTTGTTCGAGATATCGGCGGCAAAGATGCCTTCGTTCATGCTACGGCATTGAACCGCGCCGGCATTTCCGAGGTTGCGGAAGGTCAGCGTGTGGCGATGAATGTGGCCGAGGGGCGGAAGGGGCCGGAAGTAACCAATCTACGGCTCATTTGAGCGCAGGGCCGCCCTTTTCGAGCCTTGGCCTTGCCGACACGAGCGGCAGGTGGGCGACCAACCGAACTCGAGCCGCCGACGAGGTGCCGAGCGCAAAGAGTTCAGTTCGGTGCGCCGCGAGAACAAGACGTGCCATAATCAACCAATTACTGCTTGAGTGGAGGAAGCTCGAATGGACGTGATTCTGATCATCCTGATCATCCTGCTGTTGTTTGGCGGCGGGTTTGGGTATCGGCGCTATGGCGCCGGCGGCGGAATCGGGATCGGCGGTATCCTTCTGATTGTGTTAATCATCTATCTGTTGTTCGGGCGCGGCGGGATATGAGGCTACCTGCGTCGCGTTCCTGCCCGATAAACGGGATGAGACGGAAAACGAGCGCCCCAAAGACGAAGCGCGCGGAGGGATCGCAATGGCAATATCCAAGGAAACGGCGCGGGAGATAGTTTCGATCGTCCGCAAGCACGTCGATCAGCCGACGCTCGACAAAATCATCGAGGATCTGCAAGAGGTCCGGGGCGACAAGGGCTTCCGTGATTCCGTCGAGTTATTTGCCAGTCTGGCGGGAGCCAATCGGCCTTAGTGCTGACGGAGGCGGACACAATTTCACCACGCCGTGGGGGCAGCGTGATGGACATTCTGCGAGAAACGTCCCTTGCCTGCCAAAGCCAAGTACGAAGCCATGGCCGCCGCTGTTCTCCCCCACGTTCTTGGGAGCGTGTCGGCCATCGATCCGGTAAGAGTGCGCGGCACGGCGAATGTTTCTGGCCGAGGTCAAAGAACTCGCGCGGCGGGATCTCGCCTCGGCACAGAAACGCAGCCGGCCGTTGCCCCTCGGTGACAGCTCATTTATCGAGCCACCAATCTTCCATGCGCCAGCCATTGTACTGGCTGTTGACCATCAAGGTTATGCCTTTCACATATGGCTGCCAGCACGTGGCGGCGCGCAGGTGATAGATGATCGGCCGGCCGAGCCCCTTTTGCAGAAGATAGTCGGCGTCCTGCACCAGCTGCTTGCGCTTGGCGGGATCCAGCTCCCGCGACTGCGCATCGACCAACTTGTCGAACTCCGGGTCGTTGTAGCCGCCATAGTTGCGCTTCGACGTACTGACATAGTTCTGGTAGAAATACACATCGGGTTCGTCGACCGCGGTGCCGAGCACATTGAGACCGAGGACAAAATCCTTCCGGATCAGCTTCGGCACCCAATTCGCGGTTTCAACCAGTTCAAGCTCGCCGTCGATCCAGATCTCCTTCAGTTGGTCGAGCAGGATCGCGCTCGGGTCCCGGTAGACCGGAATGTTGCGGGTTGAGAGCTTGACGTTCAGATGTTTGTCAGGACCATATCCCGCCTTCCTCATCAACGCGCGCGCTGTCTCCCGGTTTTGCTTTACGTCACTGCTGTAGCCGGGCAGCGTCAGCAGCCTTTCGGTCGGCATCCCCCACACTCCTTCCGGCGGCGGCAGCAACGCGCCGCCGATATCGCCCTCGCCCTGGCCCAGAATGTCGATGAACGATTTGCGGTCGAGCGTCAGCGCGATGGCCTGACGGATGTCGGCGTTGTCGAAAGGCGGCTTGGTCCGGTTGATCAATACGCCGACGGATTCGTTCGCCGCGCCGTCCTTGCAGACCGCCTGCGGCGCCTGCTTCTTGATGTCGCCCAGAAGTGCGAACGTCACCTCATACGGGAACGTCATGTCGAAATTGCCGGCAATGAAGGCGAGGATCGCGGTCGAGCGGTTCGGGATGATTGTATACTCGATGCCATCGAGATAAGGCCGCCCCGCCTTCCAATAGTCGGTGTTCTTTTCCAGCTTGATGTCCTGATTGGGCTTGTATTCGACGAATTTGAAGGGTCCGGTGCCGATCGGGTGCTGTCGCATCTGGGCCGGCGTGACATGGCACGGGTAGATCGGCGTATCGCCTGAAGCGAGCAGCGCCAACAGCGCCGGCTGCGGCTTCTTCAAATGCAAAGTTGCTTCGGAAGGACCGTTGACGGTCGCGTCCTGCAGATTGACCCACCAGCTTTCGCGATAATTGAGCCGCAGCTTGTCCTTGGCCTGGTTCGTCAAAAGATCGAACGTGCATTTGACGTCGGCCGAGGTGAACGGCTTGCCGTCATGCCATTTGACGCCGTCGCGCAGCCTGAAGGTCAGCGCGGTGTGGTCCTGGTTCCAGGCCCAGCTTGTCGCCAATTCGGGGACGATCGAAGCGTCGCTGTTCTGGGCAACCTTTTGGTCGAACACGACGAGATTATTGAAAACCCCCATCATCGGCAGGATCACGCCGATCGTGCCTTCTTCGTGGATCGACATGCTGGCCGGGCTGTCCCGGTGGTAGATGCGCAGGATCCCGCCCGCCTTTTGCGCCATCGCCGGAGCGGCGATCGTTGCCAGCGCGATCGCGCCGATCACCGTCGCAGTCAGCCGTCTTTGCATCATCGCGCCTCCTCCCCACGCTATCGGACCGCTTGCCGTGCGGGCAGCAATAGCACGCCCGGTATGGGGGCGCCTCTAAGCCGTTCGGTCAGGGCGAGATCAACCAGCGGAGAGGTGGCGGCAGCAAGCGGCTTGTGGGAGAAAGCCGTTCGCTTAGCGCGTATGAGACTGGCGAAATCGCCGCGGGCGGCCACGCAGCACCAGGGGTTGTGCACCAAGCTAATTCATGGTCCCGTAAACCACTAGGGAGCGAGCGCGACCGGAGGCAAGCAACGTGACAGGAACCGCGGCAAATGCGATGGCGCCGAGTCGCGGCTCGCTGATATCCAGGGTACCCTCGAGCGAGGCTTTGGTTACCACTCTGATCGTGGTGTTCTGCGGTGCTTTGGTCCTCTACCCAATGGTCTATCTGGTGGTTTTGTCCGTCAATGTCGGCGACCCGCAAATCTTTCCGCCGGAGGCGTACGGCACCGAGCACTACGCGGATTTATTTGAGAGTTGGCGCGTCGTTGCCAATACCGCGTTCGTTGCCTGCATTGCCACCCTTATGGCGATCGTCATCGGCTTTCTTGCCGCCTGGACCTTGACTCGCACCAGGCTGCCGGGCGTCGCCTGGCTTGAGCGCTTGATGCAGTTGCCGTACTACATGACGCCGCTGGTCGGTGCGCTCGCCTGGTCGATCCTTGCCGCACCGCGCACCGGGTTTCTGAACCAGCTTTGGCATGCGGTGGGCGGAACGGGCGATCTGTTCAACGCATATTCCGCCTGGGGCATAGCCTGGGTGATGGCGCTGTTCGAGGGCACCGTCGCGTTCGTGATGATCTCGGCGGCGATGAAATCGATGGACCCGGCGCTTGAGGAGGCCGCTCGCGTGCTCGGCGCCGGCAAATGGCGCGTCATGCTGACGGTGACATTGCCGCTGGTGCTGCCCGGCGTAGCCGGTGCGGCGGTGTTCGTGTTTGCCGAGATGCTCGGCTCGTTCGCCGCCGCTTTCGTGCTCGGGATTCCGGCCCGTTTCGTCGTCATCACCACCGCGATCTGGCAGGCGGTGACGATGTATCCGGCGGATTACGGTCGCGCGGCTGCCTTCGGCATCGCGCTGTTCGCCGTGATGTTTCTGACCCTCGGCCTCTATCGCCTGATCATACGGCGTGGCAATTTCGCGACGATCACGGGCAAGGCGTATCGTCCGCGAACAATGGACATGGGCCGCATGGCCTGGGTCTTGTTCGGCTTGTGCATCGCCTACGTCATCGCTGCCGTGGTTCTCCCGCTCGGGGTTCTGCTGCTAACCTCGTTCGAGAGGTTTGCGACCGTCATCCTGTCGCAGGCGCAATTCACGCTGGCCAATTACGCGACGGCGATCGAATTTGACGCGATCCGCCTCGCCTTGACGAATAGCCTGGTGCTCGGAGTTGGCGTGGCCACCGTCGGCGTGGCGATCATGACCGTGCTGGTATGGATCATCTACCGGTCCCGATCGCCTGGACGCGTCGCCATCGAGTACCTCGTAATGTTTCCGCAGGCGGTGCCGCGGTTGGTATTCGGCCTGGCGCTGATGCAGGCTTGGCTGATCATCCCGATCCCGATATACGGCACGCTCTGGCTGATGGCGTTGGCGTATTTCACTGTATTGATGCCCTTGGGGGTGCGCACTCTCGCCGGCGT
>Ga0102924_1004700_pt1 | contig 13615 bp, 13 predicted proteins | sample PaiPotPPM11metaG_FD_80116 | JGI IMG/M metagenome (GOLD analysis project Ga0102924, IMG submission 80116) | Iron sulfur acid spring bacterial and archeal communities from Banff, Canada, to study Microbial Dark Matter (Phase II) - Paint Pots PPM... ... | reverse complement strand
CGGGGTTCGCGTCCCGCCGGCGTGCCGCGGGCCGCCGGCGCGCTGCGGGGAGTGCTGGTCTGCCCCTCGCCGCCGTTCGGTTCGGGCTTTGTCTTGTCGCCGATGTTGCGTTGCTGGCCGCGATCGGGCGATCACCGGTACGTTCACGTGAGGAGAAAGCCGGAACCGAACGCCTGCCGGGGAGCGACCATGACTGACCAGAGCGCGGCCGTGGCCCGCGCCTACTTCCAGGCCTGGGCGGCGCGGGACTTCGACGCGCTGCGCGGGCTGCTGGCCGACGACGCTACCTTCCGCGGGCCGCTGGGCACCGCGGACAACGCGGACGAGTGCGTCGCCGGGCTGCGCGGGCTGGCCGAGATCATCACCGACATCGCCATCCAGCACATCTTCGCCGATGGCCCCGACGTCCTGACCTGGTACGAGATGCACACCAGCGTGGCACCGCCGGTCACGACCGCGAACTGGAGCCACCTCAACGAGCAGGGCAAGATCGTCGCCATCCGCGCCACCTTCGACCCGCGCCCCCTGCTCAGCGGCTCGTGAGCGCCGCGGGCGCCGCGCCGGTCACGGTCACGTTCGCCGGCTCCGGGGACGCGTTCGGCAGCGGCGGCCGGTACCAGGCCTGCATCCACCTGCGGCCCCCGGGCGGCGCGCCGGTGCTGCTGGACTGCGGCGCGACCTCGCTCAGCGCGCTGCGCCAGGGCGGGTTGGACCCCGGGGAGATCGCCGCGGTGTTCGTGTCGCACCTGCACGGAGACCACTTCGGCGGGGTCCCGTTCCTCGTTCTGAATGAGCAGTTCGCCCGGCGGACAGATCCCTTGACGGTGGTCGGGCCGCCCGGCACCGCGCGCCGGCTGGCCCAGGCCATGGAGTGCGCGTTCCCGGGGTCGACCGGGGTGCGGCGCCGGTTCGCGGTCGACCCGGTCGAGGTGCCGCCCGGAGCGGCGGTGACCGTCGCCGGGGTGCGGGCTGAGGCGTTCGCGGCCGACCATCCCAGCGGCGCGCCCGCCCTGGCCCTGCGGCTCGGCCTCGGCGGCACGGTGATCGGCTACACCGGCGACACGGCCTGGACCGGCGCCCTCGTCGAGGTCGCGGCCGGGGCGGACCTGCTGATCGCGGAGGCCTATTACTGGGACAAGACCGTGCCGTTCCACCTCAGGCACGCCGACCTGGTCGCCCACCGCGACGAGCTGGCCAGCGCGCGCACCGTACTCACCCATATGTCAGCGGACATGCTGGATCATCGGGACGAGGCCTGCTTCGAGACCGCCGAGGACGGGCTGGTCCTGCACATCTGACGGGAGGGCCGTGCCTGCCACCGAGCACGCCAGCCGCGGCGACGGGCCGCGCGTGGCCGCCGCGGTCACGGTGCTCGCGGTGCTGCTGACCGTGGGGACCGGGGCCACCGACGTGGCCAGCTTCACCCGGCTCGGCAACATCTTCGCCAGCGTCATGACCGGCAACCTGGTGGTGCTCGGGCTGGCCATCGGGCGGCGTTCCGGCATCCTGGCCGCGCACACGCTGATCGCCTTCGCCGGGTACATGACCGGCGTGGCGGCCGGGGCCCGGGTGGTCCCGGAAGGCCGCGCCCCGGGCGCCGGCTGGCACCGCCGCCTGCCCGCGGCGCTGCTGGTCGAGCTGGTGCTGCTGGCCGGGTTCACCGCCGGGTGGGAGGTGACCGGCGCCACGCCCCGCGGCGGGACCCAGCTCGGCCTGCTCGCGGTGGCCGCGGCCGCGATGGGCACGCAGAGCGCGGCGGTGCGGAGCTTCGCCGGGGGAGTGTCCACGACCTACCTGACCGGCACGCTGACCGGGGTGGTGGCGGCGCTGGTCACCCCGGGCCGCCCGGCGCGCGTGGAGTGGCGTCAGGCGGCCCTGCTCGCCGCGGTGGCGGTCGGCGCGACCGCGGGTGCGCTGGTGATCAGGTACGCGCCCGCCGCGCTGCCCGCGATCCCGCTGGCCGCGGTCACGGCCGTGATCTTGGTCGCCCGGGCCGTTCAGGAGGACGCGATCGCGTAACGCCTGGGCCGGCGCAGCAGCCACTGCCAGAGCGACCGCCGCGGCGGCCGGGCCGTGATGCTGCCGCTGCCCACCTTCCCCGACACCTCGACCTGCAGCGTGACCGGCACGTCGGGCCCCCAGGGCGCCCTTATCTTCACGCCGCCGCTGCGCACCGCGACGTCGTCGGCGTCGATCATGATGCCGGGTTTGGTCACCAGCACCAGGCTCCCGCTGCGCACCTCGGCGTCGATGGCCAGCGCGGGCTGCGTGATGACCGCCTCGGTGAAGTCGAGCTTGATGCTGCCGCTGGTGACCCGCACCTCGAGCCGGCGGGGCACCACCCAGCGGCCATCGCGCTTGGCGCTGCCGCTGGTGCAGTCGATGCGGACCACGTCCTTGGGCTGGGGGACGGCGGCGCCGGCCGCGTGCCCCGCGGCGGGCAGGTCCCGGGTCAGCGCGGCCAGCTCGTTGAACGTGCGCGCGGTCAGCGCGACCTCGAGCCGTTCGTCGAGTTCCTCCGCGGTCAGCCGGCCGTCGCCCGCGGCCACCCGCAGAATCTCGACCACTCGGTCCCGGTCCTGATGCGAGGCCCTGAGCTGACCGGGCGCCGGCGCCTCCTGCCGCGCGGCCACCTCGCCCGGCCGCGCCTCGTCTCCGGTCCCGCCCGGTGAAATCGCGCCCATCATGCCCCATACTGTACGGCCGGAGCGACCCGGCTAACAGCCGCCTGCCCACACGCCCCAAGCTTGACCGGTCAACCCCCCGAGCTGAATTGAGGCCGCCCCCGGTCGCCGCGCCCGGCCGGCTGGCCGAAGCCCCCGCCTTTCACGGCGGGCATCCCGGGGCGGGGAAGTTCGCTTATGGGCCAACCGGTGGCAGCCGACTCATAAGCCTGATATGCACGGCGTATGGGGGCAACTTCCGGCATCGGCGGTGGCGCAGCGGGTCCGTGGTACCGGGTTCAGGCGATGACGGCCGACGGCCGTCGCGGCACGACGGCGGAGCGGGACTACGCCTCGGTGCTGCCGGCCGTGCTGAACGCCGCGCTGCACCGCTGGCCGTTCGTCGCGGGGTGGCTGTCGCGCGGCGGCGGCGCGCCGCTTGAGCTGATCACCAACGCGGGCCCGCTTCCCGAGCCGGGCTCTGGGGGCGTGGCCCCCGGGGACGCCCGGTTTCAGGAACGGCCGCACACGCAGCACGAGCTGATCGATTCGCGGCGGGTCATCGAGCCGGGCCGGGTCATCGAGCCGGGCCGGGCCATCCCGATGGAGCCGGGCGACCCGATCGGCCCGGGCCGGGCCGGAGCGGCCGGGGGCGCCGAGCCGGGCCGGGTCATCGAACCGGGGCGGGCCATTGTCCTGGAGCCCGGCGGGCGCGGCCAGCCGGGCGCGGCGGCCGGTCCGAACGGGGTCATCGAGATCAGCGGCGGGGCGATCGAGCCCAGCCGGCCGAACGAGCCGGCCGACGCGTTCGAGCCCAAAGAACTCCTGTTCCCCTGGGGCGCCCGCGGCGTGCCGATGCCCGGCGGGCTGCTCGCCGACCTGGACCGCCTGGTCTGGGCTCCGTGCCCGGGCCGCCAGGCCCCGCCGCTGGGCTGGGACCCGGTGCAGCCGTTCGGGGACGCGTCTGGCCGCGGCGCGCTGGCGGGGCGGCGCGGCGGCGACGAGCCGGACGCCAGGTACCCGACGCTGTTCGAGTCGGCGCTGGTGTCGCTGATGGCCCGGCCGTTCGGCTGGCTGGTGGTCGCCGAGCCGTCCGACCTCATCGACGCGGAGATCACCGACCTGCGCACTCAGATCAACGTGCTGCGCCGGTACGACGAGGAACACTCCCGGTTCGACGCCGCGCGCGCCGAGCGCCGCCTGGCCGAGCTGGACGCGTTCCGCGAGGCGGGCCTGTGGAACGTGCGGGTCCTGGCCGGCGCGGCCACTGAGGAGGAACTCCGGCTGATCGCCCCGGTGCTCGTCGGCTCGGTCGACCTGTCCGCCCACCCCTACCGGCTGCGCAGCGCCGAGGTGCCGCGCGACCTGGCCGACGCGCTCGCGGCCAAGCTCGCCGACCCGGTCGACGGTGCGCAGGTCCCGTTCGCCACCACCGCGGGCGCGCTGGCCGCGCTGACCGGGCTGCCGCGGGGCGAGGTTCCGGGCGTGCGGGTGCTTGACCCCGGCTGCTTCGACGTGACCAGCGAGACCACCGCCGAGCAGGGGACCGACGGCCGCGGCGAGCCCGCCGCTCCCGGGGACGAGCAGGCCGTCGAGTTGGGCGCGATCCTGGACGGCCAGGACCGCAAGGTCGGAACGTTCCGGGTCCCGCTGGCCACCTTGAACCGGCACGCGTTCGTCACCGGCGCGACCGGGGCGGGCAAGTCACAGACCGTCCGGCACCTGCTGGAGCAGCTCTCCGCAGCCGGGATACCGTGGCTGGCCATCGAGCCGGTCAAGTCCGAGTACGTGGCGATGGCGGGCCGGATCGCGGGCACCGGGCGGGTGACCGTGATCAACCCGTCCGACCCGGAGGCCGTGCCGCTGTCGGTGAACCCGCTGGAGCCCGAGCCCGGTTTCCCGGTGCAGGCGCACATCGACATGGTCCGGGCGCTGTTCCTGGCCGCGTTCGAGGCCAAGGAGCCGTTCCCGCAGATCATCTCCCAGGCGCTGCAGCGCGCCTACGAGGGCTGCGGCTGGGACCCGGTCACCGGCGCGGGCCGCCCGGGCGCGGCCGCCCCGCCGGCCGTCCCCACGCTGGCCCAGCTCCAGCTCGCGGCGCTCGAGGTGATCGAAGACGTCGGCTACGGCCGGGAGCTACAGGCCGACGTGCGCGGGTTCGTGGACGTGCGGCTGCGCTCGCTGCGGACCGGGTCGGCGGGCCGGTTCTTCGAGGGCGGCCATCCGGCCGACATCCCCGAGCTCATGCGGCGCAACGTGGTGCTGGCCATCGAGGACGTGGCCAACGACGAGGACAAGGCGTTCCTGATCGGCACGCTGATCATCCGGCTGGTCGAGTACCTGCGGATGCGGGCCCGGACCGAGCAGGCCTACGGCCTCGAACACGTGATCGTTATCGAGGAGGCGCACCGGCTGCTGCGCGCCAGCCGGGAGGGCGCGAGCGCGCACGCGGTCGAGCTGTTCGCCAGCCTGCTCGCGGAGATCCGCGCCTACGGCGAGGGGATCATGATCGTCGAGCAGATCCCGTCCAAGCTGCTCCCGGACGTGGTCAAGAACACCGCGCTCAAGGTGCTGCACCGGCTGCCCGCGCAAGACGACCGCGAGGTGGTCGGCGCGGCCATGAACCTGGACGCGGACCAGTCGCGGCAGGTGGTCTCGCTGCGGCCCGGGGTGGCCGCGGTGTTCGCCGACGGGATGGACCGGCCGCTGCGGATCAACGTTCCGTTCGGCGGCCTCCGGGAGCGGGGGCCCCGCACCCCCGACCGCTCGGTTCCGGTCCGCGGCCGCCGCTCGCCCGCCTGCGGCCCGGTGTGCGCGACCGGCCGGGCCTGTAACCTGCTCGAGCTGCGCTCGGCCGACCTGCTGGCGGGCTCGCCGGAGGACGCCTGGCTGCGGATCTGGGCCGAGGCCATGGTGCTCGCGTTCCTGACCAACCGGCCGCTGCCCGTGGTGCCCGCGCCGCTGCGCGCTCGCTGGGGCGGGCTGGACGGGCGGCTGCGGGAGTGCCTGCTGGCCACCGCCGTGGACCGGTCGCTTCGGGGCCGGGCCCTGGCCGTACGCGGTTTTTATGATCCAGAACGTCTCGCCGCCGCCGTGGCCGCCACCGCGCTGCGGCTGCTCGACGGGGGGAAGGGCGCGGGCGCGCCGCCCGGACCCGAATGGGTGATCCCGCAGCTGCAGTGGCTGCACGAGGCCGAAAGGGTCTGCCCGCAGAGCGGCGGGCCGCCCGACCCGTTCGCCCCGGCGCCGCGGCTCGACTACCCGCTGGACGGCCTGCCCGACCGGCCCGACGTGCGGATCGGGCAGCGGGTCAGCGCGCTGCGCCGGCACCCGCTCTCGATGGAGCTGGCCCGCAACCGGCAGCCCGCCTGGACGGTCCTGCTCGGCGAGGACGAGCAGCGCAGCTTCGCCGGCGACCTGGCCGAGGTGGCGATCGGCGCCAGCCATCGCGGGCAGCTGCGCCAGGCGGCCGGCGAGATGGGCATCGTCGGCTGGCTGGAGGCCGTGCTGTCCTGGCCGCTGCGATTCATCGTGGGCTTTGACGACCAGGTGGCCGCGTCGGCCCCGGTGTCGACGCCCGCCGCTCTCTAACCTCGGCCGCGAGCGCCGGGTCCCTGTTCAGATAGCATCGGCGGCCATGGGGAAGCTTCCGCTCCGTGCGCGCCTGGCTACCACGGTGGCCGGTGCGGCGGGCCGAGTATCACGGCTGTCCGGCCGCGGCGACGGGTCCGTGATCGGTGGCGTGGTCGGCCTGCGGATGGAGCCGGACCTGCTCCGGCTGCTGGCCGCCGACCGGCAGATCGTGCTGGTCACGGCCACGAACGGGAAGACCACCACCACGCGGCTCACCGCGGCGGCGCTCGGGGCGCTCGGCCAGGAGGTCGCGTCCAACGCGTTCGGCGCCAACATGGAGGCCGGGCTGGCGTCCGCGCTCGGCCGGGCCCCGAACGCCCCGTTCGCCGTGCTGGAGGTCGACGAGCGGTACCTGCCCGCCATGATCGAGACAACCCGGCCGAAAGTGGTCGCGCTGCTGAACCTGAGCCGGGACCAGATGGACCGGGCGGCCGAGATCTGGCTGGTGGCCCGGCGCTGGCGGGAGGTGCTCGGCCGCCACCCCGAGGTCCACGTGGTGGCCAACGCCGACGACCCGCTGATCGCCTGGGCGGCGGGCGGGGCCGAGCGGGTGACCTGGGTCGCCGCGGGCCAGCGCTGGCACGAGGACTCCTGGTGCTGCCCGGAATGCGGCTCGCACCTGCAACGGGACGACCTCGGCTGGCGGTGCGGCGAGTGCAACTTCGCCCGCCCCGCGACCCGGTGGGTGCTCGACGGCGAATCGGTGGTCGACGCCGGCGGCCGGGTCCGCGAGCTGTCGCTCGCGCTGCCCGGCCGGGCCAACCGGTCCAACGCGGTGGTCGCGCTGGCCGTGGCCGACTTCTTCGGCGTGGACATGGACCAGGCGCTGCCCCGGCTGCGCGAGGTGACCTCGGTGGCCGGCCGGTACACCCGGCTGGAACGGCGCGGGCGGATGCTGCGGCTGCTGCTGGCCAAGAACCCGGCGGGCTGGCTGGAGGCGTTCGACGTGCTGGAACCGGCCCCGGCCCCGGTGCTGCTCGCGGTGAACGCGCAGGGCCCGGACGGCAAGGACACCTCCTGGCTGTGGGACGTGGACTACCGGGTGCTGCGCGGCCGGCCGGTGCTGGTCACCGGCGAGCGCCGGCTGGACCTCGCGGTCCGGCTGGAGGCCGACCAGATCGATTTCACGCTGGCCGAGGACATCGACGACGCGGTGGACCGGGTGCCGCCCGGCGGCCTCGACGTGGTCGCCAACTACACCGCGTTCCAGCAGATCAGGACGACGCTCGGGAGGGCCCAGTGACGAATCCCCGGCACCGTGCGCCCGGGCCGGCCGACCCCGGGCCGGCCGGTGAGCCGGCCGCGCCGTCGCGTCCGGGCCGGCGCCGCCGCGGGTCGAGCCACCTGCGGCTGGTCTGGGTCTACCCCGACCTGCTCAGCACCTACGGCGACCGCGGCAACCTGCTCGTGCTCGAGCGGCGGGCCCGGCTGCGCGGCATCGACGCCGAGGCCGTCAGCGTGAACGCGGACGAGCCGGTGCCCCGCACGGGGGACATCTACCTGATGGGCGGGGGCGAGGACCTGCCGCAGATCCTCGCCGCGCGGCGGCTGCGCGCCGACGGCGGGCTGGCCGCCGCGGCCCGCGGTGGCGCCGTGGTCTTCGCCGTGTGCGCGGGCTACCAGGTGCTCGGGTCCGAGTTCGGCGGCACCGAGGGCGAGCCGGTGGCCGGGCTGGAGATCCTCGACGTGCGCAGCGGGCGCGGGGAGCGGCGCGGGGTCGGCGAAATCGTGGCCGACGTGGATCCCGAGCTGGGCGTGCCCCGGCTCACCGGGTTCGAGAACCACCAGGGCGTGACCATGCTCGGCCCCGCCGTCCGGCCCCTGGCCCGGGTCACCACCGGGGTGGGCAACGGCGACGGCACCGAGGGCGCCTACGCGGGCAAGGTGCTCGGGACCTACCTGCACGGTCCCGCGCTGGTGCGCAACCCCGGGCTGGCCGACCTGCTGCTGACCTGGGCCGCCGGCCCGCTGCCCCCGCTGGACCCGGGCGAGGAGGAGTGGGCGCGCCGGCTGCGCGAGGAACGCCTGGCGGCCGTGCCGGGCTAGCGGCGCATCAGGGCGGGCGGGCGCGGCTCAGTAGACCAGCGCCTGGGCGCCGTCGGCCATGATCTCGGCCAGGAAGGTCGACGCCCCGGCGATGCGCACGCCGTCGATCGTGTCGCGGGCGGTGATGTTCCGGCGCGAGGCGCACTGGGAGCAGACGGTCACGGTGCCCTCGGCCAGCACCTTGCCCAGGAGTTGCGCGAGCGGCGCGGCGTGCGGCAGCGCCACGTCCTCGGCCCGGTCGGGCAGGGCGAACCAGGCGGCCTCGCCGGTCAGCCACAAGGAGACCTGCAGCCCGCTCGCGACCCCGGTGGCGGCGACGGTGAACGCCTGATTGCAGCGTTCCTGGTCGTCCTTACCCGCGGTGACCTTGACGACGAGCGAGCGCGATGCCATGGACCGCAGCTTACGCGGAACCCCGGGCCGGCACACCGGCCCCGCGCCAGGCCGGCGGGCCCGGGCTGGGGCCGGCGGCGCAGGTCAGCGGGCTCTTGTCTGGCCTTTCGGGGGGACTGGCCCTCATACTCAGGTTAAGTACCTTTCTGAATCCGGTAGAGGAGGGCGATCTAAGCTGTTCGGCGAGGGCATCTGCCGGGTGGGCGGTCACCTGTGGCAGCTCACCTGGCGCGAGCGCGTCGCGCTGCGCTGCGCTGCGGCGGGGGAGTTCCTGCTCACCGGGAAGCGCTGGCGGATCGTCTATCACGTCCGGCTGGTCGCCGCGCGCAGCCGGAAACGCCCGCAGGACATGCTGCTGGGCTGAGCTTCCCCGCGCGACACGCCGGCCGATGGGCGGCGGCCGGCGGGGCCGGGAAATTACACTCCGGGGGTATGGGCGGCGTGGTCAGCGGGATGGTGCTGGTGGTGGTGTTCGCCGCGCTGACCGCGTTCTGCGCCCGGGTCGCGATCCGGCTCTACCGGGCCGCCGGACGGTCCTAGTCTGGCGGGATGCAGACATCACAGGGTGAGCCCGAGCCGCATCCCAGCCTGGCCCCGCTGAGCTTCCTGCTCGGCCGGTGGGAGGGTGCCGGGGTGGTCGGCTACCCCACGATCGAGAGCGCCCGGTTCGGCCAGGAGATCACGTTCAGCCACAACGGCAAGCCGTACCTGATCTACGTCAGCCACACCTGGCTGCTGGACGAGGACGGGAACATCGGCCGGCCGAGCGCGATGGAGACCGGCTTCTGGCGGCCGCAGGACGACGGGCAGCTCGAGGTGCTGCTCGTGCATCCCACCGGGATCAGCGAGATCTACCTGGGCGAGATCAGCGGCACGAAGATCGAGATGGCGACCGACGCGGTGGTGCGCACGGCCACGGCCAAGGAGGTCACCGCCGGCCGGCGGCTCTACGGCCTGGTCGGAGCGGACCTGGCCTACGCCTACGACATGGCCGCCGTGGGCCAGCCGCTGCAAGCACACGCCTCCGCGCAGCTCAAGCGGGCCGGTTAGCGAGCCGGGAAGGCCCGGAAAAGAGAAGCCCCCGGGCGCCTCCCGTCACGGGTCACCAGGGTCCGATCCCGGAGGTGCGCAGGCTACGCATGCGGTTAAGCGCGCGCGGGCAGCCGAGGACGCGCTCCGCGAGACTGGAGGTGAACCCGTCACGGGGACCGGTTGGACAAGGCCGGTCAACCCGGGGGTCCGGTGTCTGCCGTGTATTCGCCGACCGCCGCCTTACGGCGACCCAGGTTCTGGCACCTCCCGGCGACAGCCTGTGGCCGGTGATCACGCCCCAGCTGGACGCCGAGGACGCTACACGGGACGGCGGCTAGCTGACAGCCACCTCGCGAGTCCGACATCTATGCATACTGTTGGACCACCTCCTTTCCCGCGTTAAGCAGAACGCTATGTCAGAGCGCGCCGTCGAGGCAAGCACGTTAAATCCCGGGCCCTCGCGGCCGGCCCGCCGGGCCCGCGGTCTTACTAGACTCAGGGCTATGTCGCAGACGTGGGACGCCACGCTGCGGGCCAGCGGCTACCGCGTCACCCCACAGCGCCAGCTTGTCCTCGAGGCCGTGACCAAGCTGAACCACGCCTCGCCCGAGGAGATCTTCGCCGAGGTGCACCAGACGGCGCGGGGCGTGAACGTCTCGACGATCTACCGGACCCTGGAACTGCTGGAGCAGCTCGGGCTGGTCACGCACACCCACCTGGGGCACGGCGCGCCCAGCTACCACATCGCGGCCGAGGCCCAGCACGTGCACCTGGTCTGCCGCGGCTGCGGCCAGGTGACCGAGCTGGCGCCCGAGGCCGCGGCGCCGCTGGTCCGGGCGCTGGACGAGCAGATCGGGTTCGAGACCGACGTGGGGCACCTGACGGTGTTCGGCAACTGCCGGGACTGCCGCGGCGCTCGCGGCGCGTCCGCCGCGAAACCGGACGCCGCGAGCACGTAGCCTGGCGGTTATGCAGAGTTCGCCGGTCCAGAACTCACCCGCCGGAAGCCCGGCCGCACCGGTGCCGCCGAGCCCGCTGCTGGCGGCGCCCGGGGCCGTCTCGGCCGACGGGCCCGACACCGGAGTCGCCGCGCACTACGGGGACCCCTACGCCGAGCAGCGGGCTCTGTCAGGCGCGCTCGGGGTGGTGGACCGGTCGCACCGGGGGGTGCTGAGGATCGCCGGACCGGACCGGCTGTCCTGGCTGCACAGCCTGACCACGCAGGACCTCGAGCACCTGGCCCCGGGGACCGCCGCCGAGGCGCTGGTCCTCAGCCCGAGCGGGCACATCGAGCACCACCTCACGCTGACCGACGACGGAACGCAGGTGTGGGCGCACGTCGAGCCCGCCGCGGCGCCCGCGCTGCTGGAGTTCCTCGAGTCGATGCGGTTCATGCTGCGCGTCGAGCCGGCCGACGTGACCGCCGACTACGCGGTGCTCACGCTCATGGGCGGGGTGCGGGCGGAGCCGATCACCGAATGGACGGGCCGGGTGGCCACGGCGGCCACGGATACGTTCGGAGTGGACATTATCGTGCCGAGGCCGGGACTGGCCGAGGCGGCCGCGCAGGTGCAGGAGCTGGGGGCGGTGCTCGCGGGCACCTGGGCCTATGAGGCGCTGCGGATCGCCGCCTGGCGGCCGCGGTTCGGGCTGGACACCGACCACCGCACGATCCCGCACGAGGTCGGCTGGATCGACTCGGCCGTGCACCTGACCAAGGGCTGCTACCGGGGTCAGGAGACCGTGGCGCGGGTGCACAACCTCGGTCATCCGCCCCGCCGGCTGGTGTTCCTGCACCTGGACGGGAGCGAGGACCGGCTGCCCGGACACGGCGATGCGGTCACGCTGGACGGGGCCGACGTGGGTTTCGTCGGGTCGGCCGCGCGGCACTACGAGCTGGGGCCGATCGCGCTGGCCCTGGTCAAGCGGACCACGCCGGTCGAGGCCACGCTCCTGGCCGCGGGCCTGCCCGCCGCGCAGGAGGTCATCGTGCCGCCGGACGCGGGGGCGAAGGCCATGGCCACCGTGCGCGGGTTCCGCGGGGCCGCCTCGCCACGTCCGCCGGGCGGCGGCGAAAGGCCGATCTGACCCTGGCACCCGAGTAGCCTGTGGCTGGCTGGAACAACGCCGTTCCGTCGCGCTCAGGAGGTCATCGGCAGTGCTGCGCCGCGCGCTGCTGGCCGCGTCGGCCAGCGACCGGGTTCGCCAGATCGTCACCACCGCCCCGCTGACCCGCGACGTCGTCGCCCGGTTCGTGGCCGGGGACACCGCCGATGACGCGCTCGCCGTCACCCGCCGGCTGCTCGACGACGGGCTGCTAGTCAGCCTGGACTACCTCGGCGAGGACACCGTCGACCCGGAGCAGGCCGCGGCCGTGGCCGACGAGTACATCCGGCTGCTGGGACGGCTGGCCGCGGCGGGGATGACCGGCGGCGGGCGGGCCGAGGTCTCGGTCAAGCCGACGGCGGTCGGCCTGGACCTGGCCGAGCACGGCGAGAAGACCGCGCGCGAGAACGTCTCCCGGATCTGCGCCGCGGCCCGCGAGGCCGGGACCACGGTCACGCTCGACATGGAGGAGCACACCCGGGTCGAGGCGACCCTGCGGATCCTGGGTCAGCTCCGGCCGGAGTTCCCCGAGCTGGGCTGCGTGATCCAGTCCTACCTGCGGCGCAGCCCGGAGGACAGCCGCGAGCTGGCCACCGCCGGGTCGCGGGTCCGGCTGTGCAAGGGCGCGTACCGGGCGGCCGCCGGCGTCGCGTTCTCGGCCCGGCCCGAGGTGGACCGGAGCTACGCCCGGTGCCTGCGGGCGCTGCTCGACGGGCCCGGTTACCCCATGATCGCCACGCACGACCCGCGGCTGATCCGGATCGCCGGCGTCCTGGCCCGCGCGGTGCGGCGGGACTCTGACAGCTTCGAGTACCAGATGCTGTACGGCATCCGGCCCGCCGAGCAGCTCCGGCTGGCCCGCGAGGGGGCCCGGGTGCGGGTCTACGTCCCCTACGGCAGCGACTGGTACGGCTACCTGGTCCGGCGGCTGGCCGAGCGCCCGGCCAACCTGGCCTTCTTCCTCCGCTCGCTGGCGTCGCGCCGCTGATTTAAGCTCGCGGGGCTTGCTCCCGCCCGGGGGTGAAGGCGGGTCGTCCCCGCCCAGGGCTTGCCCTGTAGGCTCCTCGGGTGATCGCTGTCCTGGGGGCCGGGCAGATGGGCGAGGCGCTCATGTCCGGGCTGCTGCGGGCCGGGGTGGTGTCCCCGGCCGGGGTCATCGCGGCCGTGCGCCGCACCGACCGCGCCGAGCAGCTGCGCACGGCTTACGGCGTCGAGGTGTGCACCGCCGCCGAGGCCGCCGAACGCGCGGACACGCTGGTCATCGCCGTCAAGCCGCAGGACATGGCGGCGCTGCTGGGCGAGATCACCGCGGGCGTGACGCCCGCCAAGCTGGTCATCTCGGTGGCCGCCGGCATCACCACCGCGTTCATCGAGCGCATTCTCGCCCCGGACGTGCCCGTGGTGCGGGTCATGTCGAACACGCCGGTCCTGGTGGACGAGGCGATGAGCGTGATCTCGCCCGGCTCGCACGCGGGCGAGCCGCACCTGCGGCGCGCCGAGGAACTGCTGCGCCCGGTGGGCAAGGTGCTGCGGATCCCGGAATCCCAGCAGGACGCCGCGACGGCGCTGTCCGGCAGCGGGCCCGCGTACGTGTATTTCCTCGTCGAGGCCATGGTCGACGCCGGGATCCTGCTCGGCATGCCGCGCAGCACCGCGCTGGAGATGGTGAAGCAGGCGGTGTTCGGCGCGGCGACCATGCTGCGCGATTCGGGCGAGCACCCGGTCATCCTGCGCGAGGCGGT
>Ga0102924_1004699_pt1 | contig 13616 bp, 13 predicted proteins | sample PaiPotPPM11metaG_FD_80116 | JGI IMG/M metagenome (GOLD analysis project Ga0102924, IMG submission 80116) | Iron sulfur acid spring bacterial and archeal communities from Banff, Canada, to study Microbial Dark Matter (Phase II) - Paint Pots PPM... ... | reverse complement strand
GCGGCGACAGCGCGCGCGGTGGTTCCCAGACCGGCGGCTGCATGGTGGACCTCCTCCCCGCGTGGGGCTTCAGCCCACCATGCCACCACCGGTTCGTCAACTACTTGACCGGTGCTCTAGGCGCTCTCAGCAGAGAGCCTCCGCGGAGCCGGTGCGAGCGCCGCCAGTCGCACGGCCATCGCCAGCGCCTCGTCGAGTGACAGCGTTCCACCCTGGGCGAAAGCGGCCGCGAACGCCTCCTCCACCAGCGCTGCCCGCAGCGCCATCTCTGCCTCCGCGCGCAGCCCCCGCAGGCCGGCCAGCAGACCGAACGCTTCGACCTGCGGCCAGGCGGCAGCCGCCGCACCCAGCAGGCGTGCCGCCGTCTCCGCCCGCGCGTCCGCAGCGAAGAGGACCGCCATCCCGGCGAGACACACCGCCATGTTGGCTTCGTTCCCGATCTCCATCGCCTGCCGTGCCCCTGCCACCCAGCTCGCGAGGCGTTGCTCGACACGGACACCCGGCGCCTCGATATGGCCGAGCAACATCCGGCACTGACTGCCGCTCAGCCGGTCGCCCACGGTATCGGCGAGCGGCGCTGCCTGGTCCAACCGGTCGCGCGCCTGCTGCGTCTCCCCACCAGCCAGGGCGATCTGTCCCAGGTACATGAGGGCCACCATGGGGAGCCAATCGGCCCCCAGGGCGCGGACGGCGCCGAGGCTCTCCTCAAAGTGCCGCCGCGCCGCCGTCGCATTGCCGCCGTGAACGACCAGGCTCGCGCCCGCGGCGAGCTGTGTGTAGGCCAGCAGGTACGGTTCGCCTGCGACCCGGGCCAGCACCAGCGCCTCGGGTCGCACGGCCTCTGCCTCTGCTGCGGTCGGTACATACATGGACAGAACGGCCAGCGCTACGGCGAGCAAGCTGACCTCCTCGATGGCACGAAACGCCGCGATCGCCTGCTCGAGCAAGCCAACCAGCGTCGTGGTCTGGCCCAGTGCGGCGGCACAAGCAGATGCAGTGAACAGCGCGCGGCCGCGATCGCGGGTCAACTTGTCGGCGTCGGGGAGCTGCAGGATGGCGGTGACCCAGCGCAGCCCTTCCCCCGGGGCACGCGTGTAGAACCAACCGAGCATCCCTGCGCAGAGTTGCAGACCGACGGCGGCATCGCCCTGCTCGAGCGCCCACTGAAAGACTGCCTGCAGGTTCTCGATCTCCGGCTCAAAAGCGCGCAGCTGTAGTACCAGCCGGCCATCTCGCCAGTACTGCTCGTCCAGCCGCTCAGCGAGCGCGGCGTAATACACGGCGTGCCGGCGGCGGAGGTGTTCCTCTTCCCCCTGGACCGCGAGCTGCTCCAGCCCAAACTCCCGCAGCGTCACCAGCATGCGGAAGCGCGGTTCGCCGTCGACCTCACCCTGGCGGATCAGGCTCTGGTCCACGAGCGCGGCCAGCCCCTCCAGCACGTCCAGCTCGCCGTCGGTGTTGCACACGGCTTCGGCTGCCTCAAGCGTCCATCCCCCAGCGAACACCCCCAGCCTGCGAAACAGCGTCTGCTCTGGCGCGCTCAACAGGTCCCACGACCAGTGGATGGTGTTGCGGAGCGTCTGCTGGCGCGTGGGCCGGTTCCGCTCGCCACCCGTCAAGAACCCCAGCCGTTGCTCCAGCCGCGCCAGCACTTGGACCGCCGAGAGCAGCTTCACCCGTGCGGCTGCCAGCTCGATCGCCAGCGGCAGCCCGTCCAGCCGCCGACAAATCGCCGCCACCGCTGCGGCATTCTCGGCCGTCAGCGTGAAGCCAGGACGCACCGCCTGGGCCCGTTCGACGAACAACTGCACGGCCGGGTTCAAGCCGAGGTGCTCTGGCACGGCAGCGCCGGCCTCGGGCAGCGGCAAGGGTGGGACGGCATACTCCCGCTCGCCTTCGACGTGGAGCCGCACCCGGCTGGTCATCAGCAGCGACAGCCCCGGCGCTTCGGCTAGCAGGTCGTACAGCGAGAGCGCGGCGTCAACGACCTGCTCGAAGTTATCCAAGACAAGCAACAGCCGCTTGCGCCGCAGGTAGGCGGCGAGCGAAACGGCCAGCGAGCGCCCCTCGCTCTCCCGCACCGCCAGCACCTGGGCGATCGCCGGGACGACGCCCGCCGGGTCCAGCACGCCGGAGAGGTCCACGAAACAGACGCCGTCGGGAAAGCCATCGAGCACCTGCGCCGCGGCCGCGAGCGCCAGTCTGGTCTTGCCTGTGCCGCCGGGGCCGGTGAGGGTCAGCAGGCGGGTCGTGCCCAGCAGCGCGACGATCTCCGCAACCTCGTGTTCACGCCCGATGAAGCTGGTGAGCTGCAGCGGCAGGTTGTTCGGGCGAGCGTCGAGTGTCTTCAGCGGCGGAAACGTTTCCGGCAGACCGGCCGCGACCAGTTGAAAGAGCTGCTCGGCTTCCGCGAGATCCTTCAGCCGGTGGCGGCCGAGGTCGAGCAGGCCCGCGCCAGCGGGGAGCGCACCGCGCACGAGTTTCGCCGTGGCTTCGGAGAGCAGGATCTGGCCGCCGTGGCCGGCAGCGCGAATGCGGGCGCAGCGGTTGACGGCGCTGCCGTAGTAGTCGCCCTCACGCAGGTCGGCCTCGCCGGTATGCAGGCCCATCCGCACCTGCAGCGGCTCAATCTCGCCCCAGTCTTCCGCCGTAAGCGCCCGTTGCCCGGCGAGGGCAGCGGCCACGGCATCACTGGCCCGGACGAAGACCACGAAGAGGGAGTCGCCTTCCCCCCGTGGCCGCACGACCACGCCCTCGTGCTCCTCAAAGACCTGAGTCAGCAGGGCGTCGTGGCGGGCCATCACCGCCCGCATCGCCTGGGGGTGCGCTTCCCACAGGCGGGTTGAGCCTTCCACATCGGTAAAGAGGAAGGTCAGCGTGCCCGTCGGCAACTCTGAACCCGACCACGTGCTCATCGCCCCCAGCATACGCCGCGGCGTCCCCGCCTGTTGGCCGTGCGGCCGACCGCCCTGTCGGCAAGCGGACAGCCAGGCTGTTCGCCGCCGCACAGCTAAGGCGAGCGCCGCCCGCTACCGTTCAGGGTGAGGTCGCCAGCGCGAGATGCCGGGCGGACCGGCCGCTGGATACGACGGAGGGACCCGCCATGTACGCCTTGCTGGACGCCACATCTGCTCGCTATCTGCATGCCGCACCCGTCGTCCCGGACGATCAGGTGAACCATGCGGCTATCCATCGGGCAGCGTACGCGCGGCTGCGCCGACGTGACCGGGCTGCCGCGCAGCCCGTCCGTCGCGCCCGCGGCTCCGTCCTGTTCGCCGGGCTCCGCCGGCTGCGGCTCGCCTAGGGCGACACGCCACCATCCCACCCTGTGCCCAGCCGCGCCGTGCACTTGCGATGCACGGCGTTGTGCTGTCTCGCACACGAGCCGCGGCTCGGCATCCGTCTCACAAACGACCGTTTCTGAACTCCGGGTGCGGAGCAATCACCGTCGACGCACCGCGCTCGCACAGGCGTTTCATAACTCGTCTCACAATCACCGTCTCGAAACGCGGCCTCTGCGACGGGTTGCGAGAAGCCCGGCGTCAAGGCACCGTGCAGTTATCCTGCCTGCAGAGCGTATGGATCAGCCGCCCGCCGCGGGCGGGGCTTCGCGCACGCGCAGCGGCGGCGAGACGAAGGCGCCGCCGTCGACGTAGATGACCTGATGCGTGATGTAGCGCGCCTGCTCGGAGCAGAGCCAGGCGACCGTGTTGGCGATGTCTTCCGGCTGGCAGACGAAGCCGAAGGGCGAGGTCGCGTCGATCTCGCGCAGGCTTTGCACGCCGCGCGTGGCTTTCGCCAGCCGCCGGCCCATCTCCGTCTCCACTAGCCCCGGCGCGACGACGTTGACGCGAATGCCGTATGGTCGCTCTTCTTTTGCCAGCGTCTTCGCCAGCGCCTCGATCGCCGCCTTGCCCATGTTGTAGGGCGAGCCGTTGGCGTTGAGCGTGTTCGACGCGGTGGAAGAGATGAAGATGATGTCGCCGCGCGGCCGCTCGCGCATCGAGGGCAGCACCGCTTGCTCATGTAGAAGGCGCCGAAGGCGTGGCTGCGCACCACGCGCTCCATCTCCGCCGGGTCCGTGTCGATCACCGCGTTGCCGCGCGAGGCGATGCCGGCGTTGTTGACGAGGATGTCGATCTGGCCGAAGTCGCGCAGAATTCCCGCGGTCATGCGCTGGCACTCTTCGAAGCCGGAGATGTCTGCCTGATAGATCTCCGCGCGGCGGCCGAGCTCGCGCACCGCCGCCTGCGTCTGCTTCGCTTCGTCCTCGCTGCGGCGGTAGTTGATCGCCACGTCGGCGCCGTCCCGCGCCAGGCACTCGACGATCGCCTGCCCGATGCCGCGTCCGCCGCCCGTAACCACGGCCACGCGCCCTTCCAGTCCCATCTGCCGCTCACTCCCCGCTGTTGCTCGCCCCATTGGAGCACGGCGCACGGCATGGAACCAGCACGGCCGGCGTCGATCGCTGACGTCTCTCGCTATAGTTGGGGCGGCCGGCGTGGAGCGGAGCGGCAGGCAACGCCTGAGCGGAGCGTAGGAGAGATGAACGTAGCTGCAAGCAAGCCGCTGCAAGCCGGGATCGTTGGACTCGGGATGGCGGGCGCCGGCATCGTCAACACGCTGGCCGCCATACCGGCGGTCAAGCTCGTCGCCGCGGCAGACCCGCGCGAGCACGCGCTGGCCGCGTTCCGCGACCAGTTCCACGGGCGCAGCTACCAGAGCGTCGAGGGTCTGTGCGCCGATCCGGCCGTCGAGGCCGTCTGGGTGGCGACGCCGACGCACCTGCACTGCGAACAGGTGATCGCGCTGACCGAGCACGGCAAGCACATCGTCGTCGAGAAGCCGATGGCCGTCACGTTGCAGGAATGCGAGCGGATGATCGCGGCCGCGGCACGCAACCACGTCGTGCTGATCGCCGGCGGGGCGCGCAGCTTCGACCCGGCCTTCGCCCAGATGCGCCGTATCATCGCGTCTGGCCGGCTCGGACGGCTGGGCGGCTTGACGGCCTGGGCCTTCCTCGGCTGGATGCTGCGCCCGCGCGAGCCACACGAGGTCGATGTCAGCCGCGGCGGCGGCGCGGTCTACAATCAGGCGCCACATCCGGTCGACGTACTGCGGCTGCTCGGCGGCGGCGTGGTGCGCAGCGTGCGCGCGATGACCGGGCAGTGGCTGGCCGAACGCCCGTGTCCTGGCTACTTCAGCGCCTATCTCGAGTTTGAAGACGGCGTTCCGGCCACGCTGGTCTACGACGGGTACGGCTACCTGCACGCCTGGGAGCTGTTGCCGTGGGGCGAAACGCCCCGGCGGCAGGCGGCGGCAGTGGCGGCCAACGGCTACCGCCGGCAACTGCGCGCGCACCGCGCGGACGAGTACACGGCGCGGGAAATGCTGCGCTTCGGCGGCGCGCCAGACCGTGCCGTGTCGGACCGAGCCGACGACGACTGGGCGCCGGGCGACGCGGGCCTGGTGATCGCGAGCTGCGAACGCGGCGAACTTCGCCAGTCGGCGACGGGCCTGTACGTCTATGACGACGACGGCCGCCACGACGAGCCGCTTGCACCCGGCCAGAGCCTGCGCTTGAACGAGGTGTCGGAGCTGCAGGACGCGATCAGCGGCCGCCGGCCGGCGCTGCACGACGGCCGCTGGGGGATGGCGACGCTGGAAGTCGTGCTTGCGATCATGCAGTCGGCTGCTGAGCGAAAGGAGATCTTCCTGCACCACCAGGTTCCCGTCCCCGTCAATTGACGGCGCCACGCCAGGCGAGGCAGTCGAGCGCGTGGCTCTGGTATGATCGCGCTGGTGGCACGATGAACCTGATGCGCTGCACCATCGTTGATCCCCACGGCACGGTCAGCTTCGTCGCTCCAGGCGAGGCGTTGCCCGCGCTGGCGGCAGCCTGTGCCCGCAACCCGAATTCGCTCGCCGAGTTGCTGGACCTAGCCGATCCGCTCTACGGCGACCTGCGCGAGCGCATCCTCAACGGCCTCGCCTTCTTCGACGAGCGCAATATGCCCGGCAACTGCGCGGCGATCCATCAGGCGCTTGACGTCTGCGCCCCGCACCAGCAGCCCGTCTTCCGTGTGCTCGACGACCGCACGCGCGAGGCGAGCCTGCAGCCGGTCAAGGCCGGCGCCGTGATCTTCAACCTGCTGGGCAAGCGCATCGTGCAGTTGCAGAACAGCTACCGGCATGTGCAGCGCAGCGGCCGCTTCCGCGTCTTCGACGGCCGCCGGCTCACCAACCGCATCTTCAGCTATCAACTTCCCGGCGAATGGGCGATCGTGCCGTAACAGTCCGGCCAATGCTGATCGCGGCAAGGCGACAGGATTTCATACGTTTGCGCGGCCACAGCGCGGCCGATTGAGAGTACGGTGTTATAACACCATAGTGTAAATGCATCACGCTCTCACTCCTTCACAGCCGCGTCCAAAAACGTCAGCACCCGCTCCAGCATCAGCTCCGGGTGGCACCAGAGCTGCAGATGGCCCAGCTTCGGCACGGTGATGAGCACTGCTCCCGGCAGCGCCGCGGCCAGTTCGCGCACGGCGGGAGTAAAGCTGTCCGACTCGCCGCCGTAGAGCAAGAGCGGTCGCGGATGGCGTGCAACCCTGCCGGCGGCTCCCACAGCGACTGGGCACGGTAGCGCGCCGCGTGTGCCGCCGGGTCGGCGCCGAGTATCACCGGCCGCAGCGGCAACACTGCCGGGTCGCCGTCCAGCGGCGGCGCCAGCGCGGCCAACCCCCGCTGCTCGATGCGCGCCGCCGATTCCGTGCCGACTTCGCGCCGCGGCAGCCAGCCCACCGCGCCGCCCGCTGCCAGCGCCCGCAGCCGGCCCGGATAGGCCGCGGCGAAGCGCAGCGCCAGCAGCGCCCCCAGCGAAAAGCCCCAGCACAGCGCCCGTTCCAGCCCCTCCGCCGCCATCACCGCGCCGAGATCGTCGCGCATCGCGTCGGCGGCGTAGTCCGCGTCAGCGTGCGGGCAGTCGCTGCGGCCGTGTCCGCGCAGGTCGGGTACGATCAGCCGGCAGCGAGCCCGCAACGGCTCCGTATAGCCGAGCGTCTCCCACAGCCCGCCGTCGCAAAGGCCTGGATGCAGCAGCAACAGCGGCGGGCCTGCGCCCGAAACCTGGTACCGAATGGTGATGCCGCCGTTGCGTGCCGTCCGCATCTGCACAACTCTCGCAGGTTCGTTGGCGCTACAGTAGCCGATTCACCGACCGCCGTGAGTGCGGCCGTTTGCTCCACCCACCCGACTCTGCCGGCCCGCTCGGCATGGTGCGGCAGGCAGCAAGGATCAACTGCACAGTACTCCGCAGGGTGCTGTCCGGCGGCGCCTGGCCGCTGCTAGCATCCGCTCGACGCAGAGCGGGCGACGGGCGGCGACGATGGACTGGCAGCCGATCGAACTCACGCAGGAACGCATCGACGCCTTCACGACGGCAGCGGTTGCCTTTGCCGGCTCGCTTGACGGTAAGGAACGGCAGATCTGGCGTGAGCTGATCCGCGCGGCCGGCGGCAACGACGGCGCCGCGGACGGTGGCAGCGGGGCGCTCGCTACGGCGCAGCTACGGGAGATGCTGCACGGCATCTGGCAGGCGGGCACCACGATCGCGCCGCTCTATTCGGGGGCGATGCCCGAGGGCGGCGGCACGATCGATTAATCGTACGACCGCCTCAGCGCGCTGGAGAGAAACGATGACGAGCCCGCGCACGGCGGTGCCGCGCGAGCGGCTGGACGGCTTCGCCGCGAAGCTGCGCGACTGGGGTAACGCGCTCGATCCCGTGGGGCAGGCAATGCTGATCGATCTGCTGGCGAAGGCCGGGGGCGATGTCTACGGCGTCGACCAGGCCAACCGCATCGCCACGCCCGAAGGCAGCAGCGTTGACAGCAGCGCCCTCTCGCCGCTCGAATCGCTCGACTTCCGCGACGCGATCGCCGGCATCTTCGAGCCGCGCGAGGACGGCGCACCTCGCTGAACAATTCCGCTCGCCGCCGCGCGCGGCCGAGAGCCAGCCCAGCCGCGTGATAGCATGGGCGCGTCGATGCGTCAGCGCACGGCGCGGTCTCGATCCAATCTGCCGCCGCCCCTGCTCCCACGTCGCGCCGCTAACCATGCCGGCAGGACGGAAACGGCAGCGGCCCTGTCTCGCCGGCGCCCATGCACCAAAAGCAGCAACGGGAGGGAGATCGGTGTCTGAGCCGGGCACAGGCGAGCCGATCTACGTCGTCGCGGGTGAGCGCGTGGCTCTTGGGCCGCAGCGGCGCGATCAGACCGAGCTGTGGACCCGCTGGATGAATAATTTGGAGATGACCCGTACGCTGGGCAATCCCGGCCTGTACACGCGCGAGGCCGAGGAGCGCTTTTTCGAGCAGAACGCCGCGGGCAGCGATTCCACGGTCTCATTCGCGATCTACGAGCGGGCGAGCGGCCGGCCGATCGGCAACAGCGGCCTGCGCGAGATCAACCGTCACCACGGCACGGCGACCTTCGGCATCATGATCGGCGAGCCGTCCTGCTGGAACCGCGGCTTCGGTACCGAAGCGACGCGGCTGGTGCTGGACTACGCTTTCCATGTGCTCGGCCTGCACAACGTGCTGCTCACCGTCTATGCGACCAACCCGCGCGGCGTGCGGGCCTACGAGAAGGCGGGCTTCCGCGAGATCGGCCGCCGTCGTGAGGCGTACCGTCTGGGCCAGCGGCGCTACGACGTGATCTACATGGAAGCGCTCGCCGCGGGCTTCGAGAGCCTGGTGCTGGAGCGTCTGCTGCATGCCCCGCAGGAACGGGGGAGCGGGCAGTAGGCAGTGGGCGGCAGGGTCTGTGGCTGCTCTCAGGGTGCGTGCTTGCCGCGTGCCGCTGACTAACGGCGGCGAATCGATCGGCAGACTGCAACCTCTGGACACGGCGGCGCGTCTTGCTCTTCAGGGACATGAGCACGTCTCCTGCCAAATCCTCTCGCTATGAGGACGCGATGAAGCTCGGTCGACTTGTTGCACTCGGGATCGCATCGCTGCTCGCCGTGGCCGTTGGCAGCGGCGCTCGCCTGTCGGCTGAAGCCGGCACGCCGGCAGTGTCGATCACGCTCGAGCCGGCCTTCGGCCCGCCCGGCACGGTCGTGCAGATCAGCGGCTTCTATCCCGGCGTCGCAGCCGGCGCCGTCCCCGAGGCAGCCGCCGATCACGTCGATCTCTGCTGGGACGGCTGCCCCGGCGGACTGTCGGTGTCAGCTGTGCCGGTGCAATGGTCGGACACGATGCCCGGCCAGTTTTCCGGCCTGAGCTTTACCGTGCCGCAGGCGCCCTGGCTCACGGCGAGCGGCCCGCACGATCTCGTGTCGGGCGACTACGCCGTCGGCCTGCAGTGCCTGACGCCGCCGGGCGGCAGCCTCGTCGGCGGCTGCGCCACGCGGGCGCCGGACGCCTCGGCTACCTTTACTCTGACGGATGCAGCGCCGACCGGCCCCCTCCCCTGCCCCTCGCCGTTGCAAATCGCGCAGAGCGCGATGTCAAAGCCGATGGGGGAGGGATGGAGACTGATCGATCTCCCATCGCTCGATCTCCCTCCCCCAACGCATTGGGGGAGGGTCGGGGAGGGGGTCTGCGGCTCGCTGAGTCTCGCGCCAAACCCGGCGACGCCCGGCCAGCTGGTGAGCGTGGGCGGCACGGTGCCGCTGGCGATGCTCGGCGGCGGCAACGCTTTCGCCTACACACTGACGATCGACGGCGCCAGCGTCTTCTCGCTGGCGCGGCCGCTCATGCAGGCGGCCGACGGCTCGCTCAGCGGCGCCTTCCGCCTGCCGCTCTCCCTGTCCGGCCTTGGGACCGTGACGGCCGGAGCGCACACGCTGGCGCTGCACGCGGGGCCAGCGGGGGGCAACGTTGACGTCGCATCTGCCGAGCTGGATGTGCAGGCGCCGGCAGCCTGGGCAGACCTCGCTGCGACGCAGCCGCTGCGCATCGACCGCAGCGAGAACCTGCTGGACCCGGCGTTCGCCACCGACCCAGGCAACGCCAGTCGCCTGGCCTACTGCGAGCCGGGCGACGTGCAGATCTCACGCGACGGCGGCGTTTCGTGGAGCAGTGTCTCGATCGCCAGCGCGGGGGACGCCGCGGCCACCATTGGCTTCCAGCTCTTTGGCCAGGGCGGCGGGACCGCCTGCACGCAGCTTGTGCTGCCCGCCGGCCGGTCGAGCCTCGTCTATGCCACGTTCCCGGCCGCCTCGGCGCAGTTCGGCGCGCCGCCGATCTTCTTCCTGCCGTTCGAGAGCACCGACGGCGGCCAGAGCTGGCAGCTCGTGCCCGCGCCGGAGGGCTACACGGCGCAGCAGTTCGGCGGCTTTCAGGTCGCCGACGGCGCCGTGCAGGCGCTGTTCGCTGCCCCGAACGGCCCCGACGCAGCCCTAGCGCTCGCCGTCGAGCAGGCCGCAGGCGATGGCACGTGGCAGGCGGCGGCGCTGGCTTGCGCCAGCGAGAGGCCGTGCCTGCGCTTCGGCGCGGGGCCGAACCAGATCGGTTCGTGCAGCATGAACGAACGGGTGCAAACGCTGCTCTACTCGGCGGACGGCGGCGCGACCTTCCAGCCGCCCGCTTCTCCCTCCGCGGTGAACGCGTGCGATCTGAACGAGCTGGCGCCGCTCTCGCAGACCGATGCCTTGCTGCTCGCCGGCCGCGACGACTTCCCACTGCAGATCACGCACGATGGCGGCCAAACGTGGAGCCCCGTGACGCTGCCACCGCTGCCCGACGCCGATCCGAGCCTGCCGGCGCAGTACCGCGGCCTGCAGATCCTGCCCGACGGCTCGCTGCTGACGCAGGACGGCGACGCCTGGCTCGGCCTCTGCCCTGGCGGCATGAACTGGCAGAACACGGGCATTCCCGGCACGGCGATCGCCTCGTCGCTGCGCGTGCTGAACGGCCGGCTCTGGTGGCTGCAGCAGAACGCCGACGGCTCGCTGCACCCGTTCAGCCTGCCGCCCGGCGCCGCCGGCTGCAGCGGCGAGGCGGGCTGAGACCGGCGCTGTGCCGCTGCAGCCAGGCGTATACTGGCGACAGCAACGTTGTTCATGTCTGCAAGTGAGGGAGCGCACGAAAGATGCCGTACTACGTTGCCCGCGGGCTGCTGCCCCACAAGCGCCACACCCAGTTCCGCAAGGCCGACGGCTCGCTCTATCACGAGGAACTGCTGGGCTCCGAAGGCTTCTCCGGCGTCAGCACGCTCGTCTACCGCCTGCACCCGCCGACGGCCGTACGCTCAATGCAGGCGCGGCCGCCGCTGGCGCGCGAGGTTTGGGAAGACGATCTGCACCGCCATCACCTCTTCCGCACGCTGCCAGCCGAGCCGGAAGGCGACGCGATCTCCGGCCGCAGGACATTGTTCTTCAACCAGGACGTGGCCTTCAGCGTCCTGCGGCCCGCCGGGCCAATGGGCTATTTCTTCCGCAATGCCTACGCCAACGAGCTGTACTTCGTGCACGAGGGCAGCGGCACGCTGGCCACCCCCTTCGGCCGCATCGACTACCGCCCCGGCGACTACCTCGTCGTGCCGCACAACACGACGTATCAGTTGCAGCCGAATCCAGGCGAAGAGCAGCGGCTGATCCTGATCGAGGCCGCCGGCTACATCGAGCCGCCGAAGCGCTATCTGAACGAGAACGGCCAGTTCCTCGAATGGGCGCCGTACTGCGAGCGCGACCTGCGTCCGCCGGCGGAGATCGAGACCTACGACGAACGCGGCGAGTACGAGGTGCGCGTCAAGACGGGCACGAAAGTCACGAGCTACGTCTACGCCGAGCATCCGTTCGACGTGGTCGGCTGGGACGGCTGCCTCTATCCCTACGCGCTCAACATCGCGGACTTCGAGCCGATCACCGGCCGCATTCACCAGCCGCCGCCGGTACACCAGGTCTTCCAGATTCCCGGCGCCGTCGTCTGCAACTTCTTGCCGCGCAAGCTCGACTACCATCCGCAGTCGATCCCGTCGCCCTACAACCACAGCAACATCGACAGCGACGAAGTGCTGTACTTCGTCAACGGGCAGATGCTGGGCCGCAAGTCGGTCGAGGTCGCCTCGATCTCGCTGCATCCGAGCGGCATTCCGCACGGCCCCAAGCCCGGCGGCTACGAGGGCTCGATCGGCCGCACCGAAACCGACGAGATCGCGGTGATGCTCGACACCTTCCGTCCGCTGACCTTGACCACCGCCGCCCGCGCCTTCGACGACCCTGCCTATCCGATGGCCTGGCTGCCGCTGGAGGAGGCGGTCGGGAGGGCGTAGGGCGCAGGGTGTAGGGCGAGAGGCGCAGCGGCCCGGCCGGGCGCGTTGCCCGGCGTTTTGGCCGCGCCCTCCGGCGCGATCGTCGGCGAGATCGCCGACGAAACCGGCCATACCGCTCGCTTCACGATTACAGCGAACGATCACGGCTATTTGGCGCCCGTGGCGCCCGCGGTGCTGGTGATCCAGCGACTGCTGGCCGGAGAGGTCTCCGAAACCGGCGTGGTGCCGCACGATCGCCACATGCGCCCGGCGGTGCTGCTGCGTTATCTGGGCGAGCTCGGGATGACGGTCGAATGCAGCCCGCGCGAGCCGGCAAACGGCGCCAGGCAGCGCCCCGTCACAGCCGCACGCCGAAGAAGAATGACAGCGCGGCGAGCACGACGATCAGCGTGACGTACACATAGCCGAACTGCCGCACGCGCCGCCAGAAGCGCAGGGCAAACCGGAAGCGCAGCAGCCCGAGTACGCCCATAACTGCCAGCGCCAGCAGCACCGTCTCGACAATCGACTCGCGCACGCCCCGCACCCGCGCCCTCTTGATGAGCGGCGCGCGATCAGGATAGCAGGCAGTCCGGTGAGCAGCCCGCATGCTCCTCTGTCTCCGCGTTTCCATACACGGGGCAAGTGACCGAGGTGGGCGCGAAGGGCAGGGGAAGCGAGGGCTGCCATCAGCGCACGAAGATCGCGCCGGCCACGCCGCCGGCGAGCACGATCAGCGCCGGGCTGATGCGGCGGCTGAGCAGCGCCGCGGTCGCCACGACCACGATCGCCGCGGTTGGCACATCGACCACCGAGGCGCGAATCAGCGTCCAACTGCCTGCCAGCAGCAACCCGACCGTCACCGGCGCAATGCCGCGCTCCAAGGCCGTGCGCCAGGGCGAGTGGCTGAGCTTATCCCAGCGCCAGCCGGCAATATACGCCACGCTGCCCACGGGCAGAAACATCGCTACCATCGCCGCCAGTGCGCCGGGCACGCCGGCGACCTTGTAGCCGATGCCCATCACCATCAGCATGCCGGGACCCGGCGTCAGCGCCCCCAGCGCGTAGCAGTCGGCGAACTCCTGCGCCGTGAGCCAATGGTGCTGGCCGACGGCGACGCGCTCGATCTCCGGCAGCACCGAGATGCCGCCGCCGAAGGCGGCGAAGCTGGTACGCACCAGCAGCAGCACGAGATCGAGCAGATCGTGCGCGTGGCTCATGCGCCGCCCCCCGACCGGCCGTCGTGAGTAGAGTCTTCTGGCTCTGTCACGGGTTCCCTCCCCGGCCCTCCCCCAACGCGTTGGGGGAGAGAGATACGCCGGTCGATTTCCCTCCCCCATGCTGTTGAACGAGATGGGGG
>Ga0102924_1004698_pt1 | contig 13620 bp, 9 predicted proteins | sample PaiPotPPM11metaG_FD_80116 | JGI IMG/M metagenome (GOLD analysis project Ga0102924, IMG submission 80116) | Iron sulfur acid spring bacterial and archeal communities from Banff, Canada, to study Microbial Dark Matter (Phase II) - Paint Pots PPM... ... | reverse complement strand
CCTCCGGCCCTATCAGCAGCGCGGGCTCGCCTGGCTGGCGTTCCTCGGCCGGCTCGGCATCGGTGCCATCCTGGCCGACGACATGGGCCTGGGAAAGACCGTCCAGCTCCTTTCGATGCTGTGGGCGGACCGCATGAAGCCGGAAGTCGTTCGGGATAATGGTGTTCGGCAAACGCTGCTGATCTGTCCGATGTCCCTGGTGGGGAACTGGCAGCGGGAGGCGGAACGGTTCACGCCCGAGCTGGCCGTGCACGTGCACCACGGGGCCGACCGGCTCGCGGGCGCGGAGTTCGCCGCGGCCGTGGCCGGCGCGGACCTGGTGATCACCACCTACCAGACGGCGGTCAGAGACCTGGCGGCGCTGTCCGGGGTGAGCTGGGCGCGGGTGGTCTGCGACGAGGCGCAGGCGATCAAGAACCACTTGAGCAGGCAGGCGAAGGCGGTCAGGTCGCTCGGTGGTGCCTCGCGGATCGCGCTGACCGGCACGCCGGTGGAGAACCAGCTGTCCGAGCTGTGGTCGATCATGGAGTTCGCCAATCCCGGCCTGCTCGGCCGGGAGAAGGCGTTCCGCGAGAGGTACACGGTGCCGATCGAGCGGCACGGGTCGCCGGAGGCGGCGGCGGAGCTGCGCCGGATCACCCAGCCGTTCGTGCTGCGCCGGCTCAAGACGGACAAGTCGATCATCTCCGACCTGCCGGAGAAGCAGGAGATGAAGGTCTGGTGCAACCTGACGCAGGAGCAGGCCAGCCTGTACGCCGCCACGGTCACGGACATGCTGTCGCGGATCGAGGACGCATCCGACGAGATCAGCAGGCGCGGCCTCGTGCTCGCCACCATGGCCAAGCTCAAGCAGGTCTGCAATCACCCGGCGCACCTGCTGGGCGACGGCTCCCGGCTGCCCGGGCGCTCGGGCAAGCTGGCCCGGCTCGAGGAGCTGTGCGAGGAGATCGCCGCCGAAGGCGACAAGGCGCTGTGCTTCACGCAGTACGCGGAGTTCGGCCGCATGCTGCAGCCTTACCTAGCCGCGCGGATCGGGTGCCAGGTGCTCTTCCTGCACGGCGGCACGACCAAGAAGCAGCGGGACGCGATGGTCGCCAGCTTCCAGTCGGCGGATGAGCCGGTGCTGTTCCTGCTGTCGCTGAAGGCGGGCGGCACCGGGCTCAACCTGACCGCCGCGAACCACGTCATCCACGTCGACCGCTGGTGGAATCCGGCGGTGGAGGACCAGGCGACCGACCGCGCGTTCCGCATCGGCCAGCGCCGCGACGTCCAGGTGCGCAAGTTCGTCTGCGTCGGCACCCTGGAAGAGCGGATCGACGCCATGATCGAGCAGAAGAAGGCATTGGCCGAGCAGATCGTCGGCACCGGCGAGTCGTGGCTCACCGACCTGTCGACGGCGGCGCTGCGCGAGGTCCTTGCCCTGTCGCCGGAGGCGGTGTCCTCGTGAGCCCCTGGTACGAGTGGGAGTCGGCGGGGCCGATCGCCGTCGAGGGCGGCATCAAGGCCAAGAGCAAGCGCGGCGCGATCGGCGAGCAGTGGTGGTCGCGGCGGTTCATCGCCGTGCTCGACTCCTACGGGCTGAGCAGCAGGCTGCAGCGGGGCCGCTCCTACGCCCGCCGGGGCCAGGTGCTGGAGTTTTCGCTGGCCGCGGGCAAGGTCACCGCCAGGGTGCAGGGGTCGCGCCCTGACCCGTACCGAGTGTCGATCACGGTACGGCCGCTGACGGCCGCGCAGTGGCGCGCGGTCGAATCGCGGCTGGCCGGCCAGGCGCTGTTCCGCGCCCGGCTGCTCGCGGGCGAGATGCCCGCGGAGATCGAGGAGGTCTTCGCCTCCTGCGGGACGCCGCTGTTCCCCGCGTCCGCGGACGACCTGACGATGAGCTGCAACTGCCCGGACTGGGGCGTGCCGTGCAAGCACCTGGCCGCCGTCTGCTACGTGCTGGCCGAGGCGTTCGACGCGGACCCGTTCGCCATGCTCGCCTGGCGGGGGCGGGGACGCGACGAACTGCTGGCCGCGCTGCGCGGCGGCCGGGCCGCCCCGGCGAGCGGGGTCGGCGCGGCGGCGGGCGGCGAGCGCCGCGAGGCCATGGGGACCAGCCACGCCGCGGCCGTTTTGGCCGACGTGACCGGAGCGCCGCTCGCCGAGACGGTGGCCGACTTCTGGTCGCCGGGCCTGAGCCAGGCCCGCCTCCGTGCGCTGCCCGCAAGCCCCGCGACCCCGTCCGACCTGCTGCTCAGGATCGCGGACCCGCCGGAGCGGCGCGTCCGCGGCACCGACCTGCGCGACCTGCTCGCGTCGGCCTACGCCCGGCTCGCCGAGTCCTCTGAGTCTTCTGAGTCTTTTGAGTCCTCGGTCTCCGGTGCGTCCGAGGAGACCGAGCAGGAAAAGGACTGATCCGATGTCCGTCCAGCCACCGCGCACCTCGCCGCTCGCCGGCCTCGGCGTCACGGCGCCCGTCCTTGCCGCGCCCATGGCGGGCGGCCCCACGACCCCGGCGCTCGTGACCGCGGCGGCGCGAGCCGGCGGCCTGGGCTTCCTCGCCGCCGGCTACAAGACCGCCGAGCAGCTCGACGCGCAGCTCGCCGAGGTCCGCGCGGCGGGCCGGGTCTTCGGAGTGAACCTGTTCGCGCCCAACCCGATCACCATCGAGCCCGCGGAGTACCGCCGCTACGCCGAGGCGCTGCGTCCGCTCGCCGAGCGCTACGGCGTCGAGGTGCCGGCCGAACCCGTCGCGGACGACGACCACTGGGAGGAGAAACTCGAGGTACTGCGCCGGGCTCCGGCGCCGGTCGTGAGCTTTACCTTCGCGATACCGCCGACCCCGGTCATCGCGTCGCTGCGGGCGCAGGGCAGCGTCGTCGTGCAGACCGTCACGAACGCGGCCGAGGCCCGCGCCGCGACCGACGCCGGGGTCGACATGCTCGCGGTCCAGGGTTTCGCGGCGGGCGCCCACTGCGGCACCCTCACGCCGAGCAGGCTCCCCGAGCCGATCCCGACCGCCGCGCTCGTCGCGGCGGTCGGAAACGTCACCAGGCTTCCGCTCATCGCCGCGGGCGGGCTCGCCACCCCGGCTCAGGTCGCGGACGTCATCCGCGCGGGCGCCGAGGCGGTCATGGCGGGCACCGCGCTGCTGCGCACGACGGAGAGCGGCGCCTCGGCGGTCCACCAGGCTGCCATCGCCGACCCCGCGGGCCGCGAGACGGTCCTGACCCGGTCATTCACCGGTCGGCCAGCGCGCGGAATCCGCAACGAGTTCATCGACTCCTACGACGCGATCGCACCGCTCGGCTACCCGGCCCTACACCACCTGACCAGCCCGATAAGGAGGGCGGCGGCCGCCGCGGGCGATCCTGGGTCCGTGCACCTGTGGGCGGGAACCGGCTACCGGCAGGCGGCCGCGGGCCCGGCCGCCGACGTCCTGCGAGCGCTCGCGAGCCAGTGCTGAGCGGCGGCTTGACGTAGGGATTACCCCACCTAGTTTCCGGCTGCTGGTCGGAGTGCTTGGCGGCCGGCCGGCTGGTTGGCTCGACTGCATGAGCGTTGTTACGCAGATGATCCAGGTCCCGGTGATCCTCGACGGGGTCTCCAAGCGATTCGGCCGCGGGCGCGGCGCGGTGGCGGCACTCGACCGCGTGTCGCTTGCCTTCCCCTCCGGCTCCTTCACCGCCGTTCTCGGCGTCTCCGGTTCCGGCAAGTCGACGCTGCTGCAGTGTGCCGCCGGCCTCGAGCAGCCGACCGCGGGCTCCGTCCGGCTGTGCGGCGCCGAGTTGAAGCGCCTGTCGGACCGGCAGCGCACGCTGCTGCGGCGCAGGCACGTCGGGTTCGTCTTCCAGGAGCTGAACCTGGTACCCGAGCTGACGACGGAAGAGAACATCGCGCTGCCGCTGCGGCTCGGCCGCCAGCGCGTGCAGCGGGCCGCGATCGAGAACGCGGCGGCCCGGGTCGGCCTGCGCCCCGGCCAGCTTCGCCGTCTGCCTTCCGAGTTGTCCGGCGGGCAGCAGCAGCGCGCCGCGATCGCCCGCGCGCTGGTGACCGGCCCGGAGGTCATCTTCGCCGATGAGCCGACGGGCGCCCTCGACCCGCACACCGCCGACGGCGTGATGCGGCTGCTGCGGGAGGCGGCGGCGGGCACGACCGTCGTGATCGTGACGCACCAGCCCGAGGTCACCCGGTTCTGCGACCGGGCGGTCTTCCTGTACGCGGGGCGGGTCGAGGGGATCGTGGACCGCCCGGACCCGGTTGACGTCGCCGCGCGGCTGCATGCCCTCGGCGCGCGGGCCGCGCAGGGCGACTTCGCGACGATCGGGGCGGCGTGATGCGCGGCTGGATGTTCGCCGGGCTGCGGCGCAACCCTGGCCCCGCGGTCGGCACGCTCGTCGCCGCCGCGACCGCCGCCGCCATCGCCGTCGCGGGAATCGGCGTGGCCGCGTCGAGCACGCCATCGTCGCTTGGCCGGCTCGCGGGGGCGGACGTCGTAGTGGCGGCCAGCACGCAGCTGCGGGTGACGGTCGGCCGCGGAGACGACGCGCAGCAGGAGAGCGTGCCGCTGCCCGCCTACGCCGGGGTGCCCGCGGTGCTGGCGGGCCAGCTGGCCCGGGTGCCCGGCGTGGCCTCGGCGACCGGCGAGAGCGGATTCCCCGGCGGCATCGTTAGGCCGGGGATGGTCGACCTGATCGCGGTGGTCGCCGACCGGGGGACAAGCACCGCTACGCTCGCCGCGCGCATCAAGGCCGAGCTGCCAAGTGATCCCAAGCAGGGGGGTACCGGCTACACGGTCGCGACCGGCGCGGCCCGCGGCGGCGTGGCCGACCTGAACAACGCCGTGGAGAGCGCTAACGGGCACGCGTTCGGCATCGCGGTCATACCGGTGCTGATCACCACCGCGCTGTTCGCGCTCGCCGCCACCACGGCGCTCTCCGTCAGCCTCCGGCGGCGGCGGTTCGCGCTGCTGCGCGCCGTCGGCGCGACGAGGGGACAGATCCGCCGGGCGGTACTCGCCGAGCAGGCGCTGATCGCCGTGGCGGGCGGGCTGATCGGATCCCTGCCCGGCATCGCGCTCGGCGCGATGGCGGTCCGCGCGTTCGTGGCGCACGGGCTGTTCCCGGCGGGCACGACCGCGTTGTCCGGCCCGTGGGACGCGGGGGTCGCCTGCGGGGTCACCCTTCCCATCTGCCTGCTGAGCGGGCTGGTCGCCGCCCACCGGGCGGCGCGGACCAGCCCGGCCCGCGCGGTCAAGGGCACCCACACGGAGCGCACCTGGCCGAGCCCGGTGCGGGTCCTGCTCGGCCTGGCGGCGGCTGCAGGCATGGTCACGCTGGACGTGCTCGCGCTGCATCAGAACGGCCCCGGCGCCCTGGTGGCCCTGGCGCTGCCGTCGCTGCTGTGCGGCATGGCGGCGGTCGCCCTGCTCGGCCCCGTCCTGGTAGCCGTCGTGGCGATGGCCGCGAGGCCGCTCGCCGCCGCCGGGCCGTCGGCCCGGCTGGCACTCGCCGGGATCCGCCGGATGCCCGCGCGCACCGGGTCCGCGGTCGTCGCCGTCGCGCTCGCGGTCGGCCTGATCGGCGCGGTGGCGTTCTCCAACACGAGCGTCGCCCACGCCACGGTCGTGCAGTCCACCCAGACCGTCACCGCGGACCACGTGCTCTCCGGCGGCGGGCTCACCCCCGCGACGCTCCCTCCCTCGATGCTCACTGGCGTCGAGCGGCTGCCCGGGGTGCGCGCCGCGGTCGGCGTCGCGCCGCTCAGCATCGGCGTCACCGACTCGGACCTGGAATTCATCAACGGCGAGGCGGTCTCGGCCGGGCCGGTGAGCGACGTGCTCAACCTGAACGTCACCGCGGGCCAGCTATCCGAACTCGGGCCCGGCCAGATAGCGGTCAGCACCATGGAGGCGTCGAACGGCCTCGGTGCTCACCTCGGCCAGCAGGTCACCGTCTACCTGCCGGACGGCACGCCGTACCGGGCAACGGTCAGCGCGCTCTACCAGCGCTCCCTCGCGGTCGGCGACCTGCTCATCCCCGCCGCGGTGGCGGCCGGGCACACTGGCACGCCCGACGAATACAGCCAGATCCTGGTCCGCGGGGGCACGCAGCGGGAACTGGCCGCCCTGGCCGCCGCTCACCCGGGCACGCAGGTGGCGGACCGCGCGGTCTACAACTCCGAAGTAGCGAGCAACGCGCAGCAGAACAGCTTCGCCAACCTGGTGATCCTCGGCATCATCACCGTCCTGACCGCGGTGACGATGATCAACACGCTCGTGGTCTCCACCGTGGAACGGCGTCGCCAGGTCCGGTTGCTCGGCCGCGTCGGCGCGACCAGGGGGCAGCTGGCGGCGGGTTTCTGCTGGCAGGCGCTCTTCGTGAGCGTGGTCGGCGTCGCCGCGGGCGCGACCGTCTGCGTCGGCACCCTGATCGGCCTGACCAGGGCGGTGACCGGCAGCTCGGTGCCCTTCATCCCGGCCGGTCCCGCGCTCCTGGTCGTGGGGGCCGTGGCGGCCCTCGCCTTCGCCGCGACCCTGACGCCATTCGCCGTGATCTCCCGCGAAAAATTCCGGCAACCGGTGTCGGCTTAGTGCCGTCGTATAGGTTGTGCCTCGGAGCTGAGATTCTGGGGTCGGTTAACGGGAGGGATTGGGCAAATGGCGGTCAACGTGCGTATCATCCGGAATTCGGTGACTGGTGGAGTCGCGGTCGCCGCGGCAATTCTTGCCGCCGGCTGCAGCTCATCGAGCTCGACCTCCTCCGCGGCGCCGACGGCCACTGCGTCGGCCCCGAGCTCAAGCGCTTCCGCTGCTAGCACGCCCACGGGCGGCGCCTCAAGCGCGGCTTCGGGCGGTGCGACGGGCACGGCTTCGAGCCCGACGGGAGGCGGCACCGCAACCGCGGGCGCGGCGGCTTGCTCAAGCGCAAATCTGCGTATTTCGCTTTCCTCAGGCGGAGCTGGCGCCGGTACCGATTTCACCATCGTTGATTTCACTAATGGTGGCGTCGCGCCTTGTACCGTCTACGGATATCCCGGCGTATCGCTGGCTAATTCGTCCGGTGCGCAAATTGGTGCCGCGGCGACGCGTAACCCGTCGAAGCCTTCGGCCCTGGTGACGCTCGCACCTGGCGCGAAGGCGAACGCGACGCTCGGCGTGGCCAACGCGGAGAACTACCCGGCGGCGGACTGCAAGCCCACTTCGTCGTCCCAGCTCAGGGTCTTCCCGCCGAACCAGACCAAGGCGATCGAGGTGCCGTTCTCCACCACCGGCTGCGCGGTCTCCTCCGCGCACCAGCTGAGCGTCACCGCCGTCGCCGCCGGGGCTGGGGTCCAGCAGTAGGGGCATGTCCGTTTTCCGTAAGAATCACTAAAATAAACAGAAGGGCCCGGAAGGTACTCGTCAGTTTGCCCGCTTCCGTGTGATAATCACCGTGCTCGTACCACATTGATGGACTTAGAGACCACAAAGTCGGCTAAGTCACAGCACGTTCATACTGAAGCCGCAGGCGACTGTAGCACAGCGGTCGCCACCAAACGTGAGGAGTGTGCCCCGAGCATGGCTCTCTCTGTTCGCTCGCGCCTTGGGGCGGGACTGGCCGCGGGGGCGCTGACCGCCGCGGCGGCAGTCGCCGCGACCGGCGGCGCCGCCCAGGCGTCAACCACCCCAGGGCCCAACACGCCTGAGAAGGTAGCGACCGGCGTCCTCGCCTCGTCGCTGCCCGGCGCCTCGGTGTTCGGCAACACCGCGCCGAGCACGCCTGAGCAGGTCTCCTTCATCCTGAAGGAACGCAATAAGTCTCAGCTGGAGTCGTCGGTCACCAGCGGCCTGAGCAGGTTCGACTCCGTGAGCCAGTTCGCGAGCAAGTACGGCCAAAGCCAGGCCGTGGTCGCCGCGCTGACCGCCTACCTCGCCAAGTTTGGCATCACGACGTCGGTTTACCCGGGCAACGTGGACGTGTCGGCCTCGGGCACGGCCGGCGAGTTCGACCAGGCGCTCACCGTCACCCAGCGGGACTACCACGTTCCCGCCCGGCAGGGCGCCGACGGTAACTCGGTCCCCGCTCAGACGGTCTACAGCGCCACCGGAGCGCCTGAGCTTCCTTACCGGCTCTCGCAGTACGTGCTCGCCGTCCTCGGTCTGACCAACTACGCGCCGTTCAGCAGCCACGCGGTGCACCTGAACTCCGTGACCACCACCCACGCGGCGTCCACTTCTGGCGACACGCCCGGCAGCTACCTGCCGTCGGACTTCGCCGCTAACTACGGGCTCAACCCGCTGTACAAGAAGGCCAACGGGTCCGGTGAGACGCTCGCCATCGTCACCCTGGCCGCGCTCGACCAGGGCGCGCCCGAGTACTTCTGGCAGAACATCGCCCACGTGCCGGCCACCGGCCGCACCGTGACCGTGGACAACGTGGACGGTGGCCCGGGCGCGCCGAGCGACGCCTCGGGCACCGGCGAGACCGACCTCGACGTCGAGCAGTCCGGCGGCCTGGCTCCCGGCGCCAACATAATCGTTTACCAGGCGCCGAACACCGACCCGGGCTTCGCCGACGCGTTCTTCAGTGCGGCCAGCCAGAACGTCGCCGACACGGTCTCATCGAGCTGGGGCGAGTCGGAGACCTACCTCTCGGCGGCGGTCGCGGGCGGCACGGAGACGGCCGCCTACGTGGCCGCCTTCGACGAGGCGTTCCTCCAGCTGGCCGACCAGGGGCAGTCGGCGTTCGTCTCGTCCGGCGACGCGGGCGCTTACCAGGCCTCGCCGTCGAATGACCTCGGCACCACCAACCTCGCCGTCGACACCCCCGGTGACAGCCCGTACATCACCTCGTCCGGCGGCACCACCACGCCGTGGAGCGGCACGCTGACCGGGTCCGCCGGGTCGGCCTCGGTCAGCGTCACGAGCCAGCGCGCCTGGGGCTGGGACTACCTGTGGTCGGCGATCGCGACCTCCGCGGGCGTGTCGTACGCGACCGCCGCGACCGCGGACGTGGTCGGCGGCGGCGGCGGGTTCAGCACGGCCGAGCCCGAGCCCTCCTACCAGCGGCTCGTCTCGGGAACGGCGAACTACCACGGCGAGCAGTACCTGACGCCGACCGACTACAAGACGATCGTGACCGGCACGAACTTCGTCGAGCCGACGTCATGGAACGTCACCTCCACGCCGCCCCTGGTCAGCGGCCGGGGCTCGGGCCGGGCGGAGCCCGACCTGTCGGCGGACGCGGACCCGCAGTCCGGTTACCTGCTGTACGAGCCGTCGTTCGCCGGAGTCGGCCAGCCGACGCTGCAGAGCGGCTGGGGCGGCACCAGCTTCGTCGCGCCCCAGTTCAACGGCTCGACCGCGGTCATCGACTCCTACCTGGGGCACCGCATCGGGCTGTGGAACCCGAGCATTTACTCCCTCGCCGCGGGTCCCTCCAGCCCCGTCACCCCGCTCAACCAGGCAAGCAGCAACAACGACAACATCTTCTACACCGGCAACCCGGGCGAGCAGTACAACGAGGCCACCGGCCTCGGCGTCCCGAACCTCGCCAAGTTCGCCAGCGACCTCGCTCGGTAAGGCCGCTTAGCGGAACCGGGCTGCCCCACGCAACACGAGACAGCCCGGTTCTAATTTTCGCCAAGAGCACTATGGGACTACACGAGCCCTATGGGGCTACACAAGTACTGTAGGTCTATACGAGCCCCATAGGGCTATACGAATCCTATGGGGCTAAACGAGTACTATGGGGCTAACGGGAAAGCACGGGACGCGACCGCCCGCCGTCGGTCCCGGCCGCCCGCCTCAGCCAGGGCAATAGCGCGGAAACTTTGCACTAAGCGGAAATAAAGTCTGCAATATGCATGCGGAATTTCCATTTAGTGCAAAGTTTCCGCCTAAGGCCGCGGGTGCCAACCGGCATCCCCGGCAAACCACTCATAAAGGACTGTCTGGGCCTCCCTTCGGTGCTGTCCAGGTGTAGGCCAGTTGGCCCATTTGTCCCTTTGGGTCAACTCCGTTTTGGGCCAAGGGGCCAACGAGCCAATAGATCTGCGCCAAGGGGCCATTGCGCCAATACCGTTTTGGCCCTGCCCATTCGCCCGCCCGGCCAGCCGTCGGCTTGCCGTCCGCCCGGCTAGCCGTCCTCCGTACGGCTGGCTGGCCGCCTGATCGACCGCCGGTAGGCGAGGCAATTGCCCGCGGTCGTGTGGCCTGCCGCTCGCTATCCCACGTCCCAAGAACGCGCAGTTCAGCGATTGTTTTGTTCGCGGGGGTACTCCTGCCTGACGTGTCGGGCATTTCGCTAGATCTACCTGGAGAATTAACGGGTAAATTCCGCAACGTCGGGTAAATAATGTTCAGCAGGTAAGAAAATTGCTCGCTAGGCGTGATTTATCTACCCGTTGGAAAAAGTTTACCCGTTGGACGGAATTTACCGGGTTAAAAGCCGGTGCCCAAAATGGGCGGAGCGCGGCAACCGTCATGCGCGCCTCACCCGCCTCGTCGTCCGCGCCGCCGGGATGCGGCACAATACGGCAAGCGCCCGGGTACGGCAAGCGGGCAGTGCCCGGCTCAGCGCCGACCACCGGAAGCTCCCGTCCGCGGTTAGCTCGCGGGGGGCCACCGGGGTTAGCTTCGCGGGCCCACCGGGGTTAGCTTCGCGGGGCCACCGGGGCGGTCTGGCCGGAGCGGCGGAGTGACTCCGCGACGAAGCCGCTGGCCTTAAGCTCCTCCACCACGTCGTGCAGGAACTTGATGGTCTCCGGTCGCTTGGTCTTCACCGTGCCGAGCGCCTGCGGTATCTCCATGAAGCGGCCCTCGATCAGCCGGTACTCCGGGTGCGCGGCGACGAACTCGGTCATCGGCTCCCTGACGCCCGCGGCCACTTGCAGGTTCCCGGAGACGAACGCCTCGGTGCCCTCCGCGCCCCGCACGATCGTCGCCTGCCTGAGCGTGCGGGTCAGGAAGAGGTCGTAGGCGGAGCCGTGCTTCACGCCGATGCGAATCCCCTCATGGTCGACGTCTGCCACCGTGACCAGCGGAGACTCGCGCCGCACCGCGTACACGCCCTCGATCAGGACATACGGAGCGGTGAACGCGATCTTCTCCGCGCGGGCGGGCTCGATCGCGAGAAAACAGATGTCAGCCTCACCCGCGGCCGTCGACTCGAACGACTCGCGCGCCCCGGCGAAGCACCGGAACTCCGGCTCGACGCCCAGCCTGGCGGCGATCTCGTTCGCGATGTCGACCGTAACCCCCGTGGGCGCCGCCGCGGTGCCCTGCACCAGGACGGGGTTGCCCAGGTTCAGCGCGGTTCTCAGGGCGCCCGCGGGGGTGAGGTCCGTGACGATGTCGGGCGTGGCATTCAGCATGGCGCCCACGATAGCGGCCATGTCTGAGTACCTCGGGGCCTGAATACACGGGCGTCGCTACGTCCCGAAGCCGCTGTCCCGAAGCCGCTGTCCCGAAGCCGCTACGCCCCCGTGGCCGGCTTCCAGCCGGGATCCCGCCCCGACAACGCGAGCACCCGGTCGAGCACCGAGGCGGACCCAGGCACCGGGACCGGCTCGGCGAACCCCTGGTACTGGCGGAAGAGTTCCGCGTTCGCCTCGACGGCCCGCAGCGCGGCGGCCGCGGCGGGCTCGTCGACCGCGTAGGCCTGCCCGGTAGCGGCGGCGAGGTCCCAGCCGTGCAGCACCATCTCGGCGATGTTGAGCGCGGCGACCTCGGCCGCGGGCGTGGGCGAGCCCATAACGTTAAGCGAGCCCTCCCAGGTGACCGGGTCGGACCAGGCGGTCAGCGCGCGGTCGAGCTGCGCGCGGTAGTCGGCGGCGAAGCCGGGGTCAGCGGCGAAGTCGCGGTCGATCACGTCCTGGCCGACCGACTCGCCCTTCGCCCTGGCCTCAAGCGAGTAGGAAGTCCACACGATCAGGTGGTTGAGCAGGGTGCGCACGTCCCAGTCGGTGCACGGCGTCGGCTGCGCTAGCTGGCTGGCGTCCACGTGCGCCACGGTGCGGGCGGCGGCGTCCGCCGCTTCGGTCATTTCGGCATGCTGGTTCATGGTCGGTGAGGCTAGTCGCGTGACGCCGCGGCCGTCTTGAAAAAACGCGACCGGTACGCTGGTCAACGTGACCGGAACGGGCGCGAAGGCCGCCGGGGCGATGGGTGCGGGCGTGCTGCACGCGGAGACCGCCGCCACCAGGTTCACCCTGGCCAGGCACCTGACGCCGGACGACCTCGCGCCGTTCATCGACTACTTCTGGGTGATCCGCTGGGACCTGCGCGGCCAGCCGGCCCACGAGCAGGCCATCCTGCCGCACCCGAACGTGACACTGGCCTTCGAGGCGAGCAGAGCGGGAATCTTCGGCGTCGACCGGTCCATCTTCACCAAGCGGCTGACCGGGGACGGCAAGGCGCTCGGCGTACGCTTCCGCCCCGGCGGGTTCCACCCGTTCTACGGGCAGTCGGTAGCGACGCTGAACGACCGCGTCATCCCCGCCGCCGACATATTCGGCCGCGCGGCCGACGAGGCGTGCGCGGCGGTCATGTCGCCCGCCGCGGACGACGCCGCCATGGTCGCGGCGGGTGCGGGCCTGCTGCGCGGGTTCCACCCCGTGCCCGACCCGGTGGTCGCGCAGGTCGCGGGCCTGGTCGACCGGATCAGGACCGATCAGGACCTGCGCAGGGTAGCGGCGCTCGCCGAGGTCTTCCACATACCGGAGCGGCGGCTGCAGCGGCTGTTCGCCGAGTACGTCGGGGTGTCGCCCAAGTGGGTGATGCGCCGCGCCCGGCTGCTTGAGGCGGCCCACCGCGCGGACGCGGGAGACGTCGTCGACTGGGCGGCGCTCGCGCACGACCTCGGCTACGCCGACCAGGCGCACCTGACCCGCGACTTCACCGCCACCCTCGGCGTTCCCCCCACCAAGTACGCCACGAGTTAGCGTCGGCGCCTGGCCGCGGCGCCGGTGCGGGCCTAGCGCCGGTGCCGGCCTAGCGCCGGTGCCGGCCTAGCGCCGGAACCCGTCTAGCCGCCGGTCAGGCGGGCGGCAGCGCCGCGCGGATCTTCGCGGCGTACTCTTCCGCCGGGTGCTCGGCGTCGTACCGCTGCCGCGGGCCGAGCCAGAACCGCAGGCCGTCCTTCTGGTTGCGCGGGATCACGTGCAGGTGCAGGTGCGGCACCGACTGGCTGACCACGTTGTTGACGAGGATCATGCTCCCCGCCGCGCCGAGTCCGTCCTCCACCGCCCGCTCGAGCCGCTGCGCCGTCGTGAGGAACTCGGCGGCGAGACCGGCGGGCAGGTCGGAAAGCAGCCGCATGTGCTCCTTGGGCACCAGCAGCGTATGACCGCGGAAGAGCGGACGATGGTCGAGAAACGCCAGCAGGTTCTCGGTTTCCAAGATGCGCGTCGCGGCCAGCTCTCCCCGGATGATCGCGCAGAACACACAATTCGCGGCCGGGTCTTGGCCGTCCGTGGAGCCGGGCATTCCCGCAGTGTACGGCCGGGGAGCGGGCGGTGCTGAGGAAGCCGATTCCGTTCTGGAGAGTGTCTTTATATATCTGTTCCAAACGTAAGCGGCTGACTCGGCACCGCCCACACTGAGCGCGAGCCAAAGGCGCGCGCCGCCGTGCCCGGACTGAGGAGGGAAAGGGTGGGAGG
>Ga0102924_1004697_pt1 | contig 13620 bp, 10 predicted proteins | sample PaiPotPPM11metaG_FD_80116 | JGI IMG/M metagenome (GOLD analysis project Ga0102924, IMG submission 80116) | Iron sulfur acid spring bacterial and archeal communities from Banff, Canada, to study Microbial Dark Matter (Phase II) - Paint Pots PPM... ... | reverse complement strand
CTGGCAGCCACGCTGATCATCGTCGGGATCCAGATCTTCTTCTCGTCGTTTTTGCTCTCGATTTTGGGGTTGCGGCGGCGGAGGTAGCCGCAGCGCTGGTTGGCGGCCACGCAGTCTCCCGTGCCATTACGAGGATGTCTACGGCATCAGCTCAGGATGTCTACGCCTGCGGTGCCTTAAGACGTAGCCAGTCGTGTAGAGGGCGGCGACCGCCTTGCGCAGCATCGGCCTCGTCGCGACGGCGAGCACAGCCCGGCGTAGTTCCGGAGGCAGGATTGCGCTCGGACCCACTAGGCCGCGATTCAATGGATCCTCGAAGATCTCGTTGACGCGCGCCCCTAGACGCTGACGTTCGGCCTCCGCTAGCTCAGCCAACTCTTGGACTCGATCGAGCTCCATCGCGATGCGTGCAGATGCCGGTGCCGGCAGCACCTTCGAGTACACCTCTTGCAGATCAAGCGCCATCCGCTCGGTTGTGAAGCGGGCGCCACTCTCCCGGATCGCCTTGACGAACGCGTCTCTGTCAGGGCCCGCGCGCAGCACCGGTGCAATCCGTTTCGCGCTCTCGTACGGATTCCAGGGCACGAGGAGAGCTGCGTCATCCGGCAATACCTCCAGCAATGAAGTATGCGGAGCAAACAGGCACGGCACGCCCGACCTCGCCGCCTCGAAAGGGGTGAGCCCGAATCCCTCGTAGGTGGTCGGATATACCACCGCTACCGCCTTCTCTATCAACCAGCGCTTTCCGGCCTCATCAACCTCGCCGATCTCCAGCACATGCTGCGCGAGTTCCGGACGTGCAACGAGGTATGCAGCTTCTTCGCCGCGGGAAGAGCCTTGTGCCACCTGTGGCCCCGCGAGTACGAGGAGCCCGTCGAACTTTTTCTGATCGAGCAAAGCCTCCAGCAATCTGATGGCAAAAAGCCGGTTCTTGTGTAAGAAATCCGTCCCGAGGCAGACCAGGATCGGCCGATCCTGCCTCAGCACAAGTCCTGGAGGCACCCGCGGCACGACATCAGATCTTGGCAGTCGATCGACTGCCGGATATACGACGTTGATCCGCTCTTCCGGGACCAAATCCAGCCGGCGTGCGTCGTCTGCACCGTGGCGGCTGATGAAGACGACCTGATTCGCAGCCGCCAGACCGGCGGCATTGAGGCGCCGATAGTTCTGCCACTGCTTGAAGCTCTGAAAATACGCGGGGTTCCGATACGCGATGGTGTCGAGCTGCGTGATCACGATCCGACGCCCTAGCTGCGGGAGCAACCTCAAGTCGCCCGTAGAACTCACCTGGTATGGCCGGTGCACAACGTCCGTCGGCTCGATGCCGTCCTCCAACTCCTCCGGATGAATCACTGCGATCTGTGAATTCGCGGCCAAGAAGCTGCTCACCTCGTGGCTGAGATCGTGGGGTACCAGCACCCTAAGCTCGAATTCCGTATGCACGGCGAGCGCATGGAGTACGTCGATCGTCACCAGCTGTGTGCCGGTCACCGAGCGCGTGAGGCATCGGCCATCGATCGTGACCGTCAGTGGCCGCGCGGCGCTGGTCGCCGCCATTAGCGACCGTGAAAGTGGGCTATTCCAGTCCCGAGAAATCTCTTGGATCCAATCGTCGTAGTAGGGGTAACGATGCTGGATCACCGCGTGGTTCTTCGCGCGGCCAGCGCGCGAGTTCTCGCTGCTACCGAACGAACCCTCATAGCCGTGGAACACAAAGACATCGTCAGCCGCCACATGGCGTAGGCCATGAATGATGCATCGCTGCGAGAAATCCACCTCTTCCGCGTAGCCAGGAGAGAAGACGGAGTCAAACGCACCCACGAGCTCCAGCGCCGTCCGCCGGACGTAGACACAGTGGCCTATGCACGTTGGAATGTCGGGACGCAGCGAAAGGGCGGACTCACATACCGCCCGCGCGAGACGGTCGAGCGTCCAGCCGTGGGGAATCTGTTGGACCGACTGATTCCGGTTCGGAACCGACAGAATCGTGCCGGCATTGGTCAACGCGGTTGCGGTCGCCACTCGTTCCTCGCTATATGCCGCCATGCGCAGGCCGTCGAACCAGCCTTTGGAAACGATGCAATCGCTGTTGACGATGACGACATCCGCGGGTGCGGTCGCCTCGAGCGCGCTGTTCACGTTCTCAACAAATCCGACGTTATTAGGCTGCCGCAGGTAATACAGAGCTCGATTCCTGCCGGGCGGCGCCAATGCTGCTTCGACTAACTCCTGTAACCTATCGTCTGGTGTGGCATCATCACAAATCAGTATGGGTATGTCCGGCGGGGTGTGTGTGAGGAGGCTCAGTAAGCACTGCGAGAAATAGTCATAAGCGCCGTACACTGGCATGCACACGGCGGCCGAGCCTCGCGCGAGACCGAGCTTGTCTCCGATGTTCAACGTGCGCAAAGGCATTATCCGATAGGCGAGCCTGAGCGCCAGAGAAGGCCTGCGAAAGACGCCCGTGCGTGCCACGGTATCACCAAGGCTTCAGACACCCATGCTCCCACGGCCGCGCCGGACTACGGCTTTCTAAGATTCTGGGCGTAATGACGAAGGTGTTGATCCTCGGCGCGAGCGGGATGCTCGGGAGCATGGTTGCGAGAGTGTTGCGGAACGAGCATGGAATCGAGGTCACCAGCACGAGCCGCACCGCCAGCGCGGCCGGAGCTCACGATGTCGAGTTTGACGCCGCCCGCGATCCGCTGGAACCGCTTCTAGAGAGCGACAGCTACTCGTGGGTCATCAACGCCATCGGCATCCTCAAGGCACAAATCGACGATGCAAATGCCCGGTCGATTGCGAACGCGATAGAGATCAACTCCCTCTTTCCCTATCGTTTGGCTGCCGCGACCGCACGTCGCAATCAGCGAGTCATCCAGATCGCCACCGACGGCGTTTTCGCCGGAACGCGCGGCCCCTACAACGAGGCCTCCGCCCACGATGCCGTCGACGTTTATGGCAAGACCAAGTCGCTCGGCGAAGTCCCAGCCTCGAACGTGATCTCTCTCCGCTGCTCGATCCTCGGGCTCGATCCAGGCGCGCCGAAATCCTTTCTGAGCCGGATCCTCGCCGCGCCGCCCGGAGCGGAGCTTGCTGGCTACACGGCGCAGATGTGGAATGGGATCACAACGCTCCACTTCGCGAGGCTGTGCATGGCTACGATCTTAGCGACCAGTACGCGCTCCGCGCAGCACATAATTCCCGCCGATCGACTATCCAAATATGAGCTGGTCAGAACTGCCCTGGCGGCGTTCAACCGCAAGGACGTATCGGTACGCCCAGAGCCAGGACCGGAGGAGATCGACCGGACCTTGGACACCAAGTACGGAAACGAGAACAGGCGTCTGTGGGCAGCGGCTGGTTACGAGCAGCCACCCATGATCTCGGCCATGCTGCGGGAACTGGCGAGCTTCCGCACCGCCGACCGCACATGACTTCCTGAGTTGCTATTCGCTATGTTGCACGACTGCCTTGCGACACGTGATGCTCATTCTCGGGATCCGACCAGACCTGATCCGTGCTAGCCGGGTCCTACACATGCTCAAAACTCAGGACGAAGTGAAGTTCACTTTCGTGTGGTCCGGTCAGCATTACGCGGACAACCTGAAGGATATCTTCATCCGAGACCTTGAGCTTCCGCCACCGGACATCGAACTCGGTGCCGTAGGCAATGACGACGCCGCTATCGTGGCATCGGTAGTCGAGCATCTCTCAAAGCTTCTGAGGGAGACGCGGCCGGATGTCGCCGTCTTTCTCGGTGATACGAATACTGTCATGGGTTGCATCGCGGCCGCGCAACTCAACATTCCCGTGGTGCACATTGAGGGTTGCATGCGCTCATATGACTGGCGCATGCCAGAGGAAAAGTATCGAACAATCATCGACCACACTGCTGACACGATCTACACGTACTTCCCCGAGTACAAAGAGCAGGGGATCCGTGAAGGTCTCAACCCGCGCAACATCGTGGTGATCCAGAACCTCATCGTTGACGTCCTTAACCACTACTATTTTGCTCGGTTGGATGAGTACAAGGCGCTTGCAACCGACAACTTCTTTACGAAAAGGGGCATCGAGCGTGATGCGTTCTACCTGATGACCTGCCACCGCCGCGAGAGTGTCGAAGATCCCCGTCCTCTCAGCTCGATCCTCGAGGCAATATCGCAAAGCCCCTGGCCTATCTACTTCACCGCGAGCTACCGCACACAGCGCAGGCTTAGAGAATTCGGACTTTCCCTCCCCCCAAACCTGACGATGGTCGATCCGATTGGGTACCGCGAGCTACTTGTGCTGCTGGCTAACTCACGCGGCGCGATCACCGACTCGGGTACCGTCGTCGAGGAGACGGCTGTGATCGGCGTCCCCTCCCTGCAGATACGCAAGGCCACTGAGCGTCCACAGGTCTACGACTGTGGGTCGAGCGTCAAGTTCGACCCGGCACGTCCGGAGGACTACCCCGCGGACCAGCTCTTCAGAAAGCTTGAGGGACTGCACGGAGCTCATTGGGAGCATGGACTCGGCGATGGGCGTGCGTCCGAGCGGCTGGTATCGGACCTGCTGCAGCGAGTCGTCGCCGATACCGTCCGCGGCCACAGGCCTGAGGACGCCCATATCGACGTCTCGCGCTCGTATCGTGAGGACGGACTGCCCCCAGTTTGACCTCCTCCGAGGCAGACTCGCTTCCGTGGCCGTCACTTGCCGTAGTGATTCCGATCTTCAACGAGGCTGCGACCATTGAGCAAGCCTGCAAGGCGATCGTCGAGGTTGTGCGGGCCTACCCGGGCACGGCGCGCGTGATCGCGGTCGATGACGGCAGCCGAGACAGCAGCGTCCAGACCGTAACCTTTCTAGCCGACGAACTACGGGAGCTGGAGCTGCTCCGGCACGAAGCCAACCGCGGTTATGGGGAAGCCCTCCGCACCGGCGCACAACGCGCTCGCGACCTTGGACTCGAGTACGTGGCGTTTATCGATAGTGATCTGACCAATCCGCCGTCTGACCTCCTGAAGATCGGTCGGCTTGCCCGGCAGGGGCACCCGTACATCAAGGCATCGCGCTTCATTCACGGAGGTGAGATGAGTGGCGTCCCGTTCCAGCGACGAGTCGTCTCCCGAGTGGGCAATGTCGTGGCGCGAGCGTTGTTTGGGACAGACGTGCGTGACGTCACCAACGGGTTTCGTGCCGGGCGGACCGAAATGATCTGCTCGTGGGCCACTCGTGAGAAAACCTTTGCAGTGATCATCGAGGAGTTCGCCCGTGCCCTCGAGACAGGCGTACGGCCAGTCGAGTTTCCCACGTCGCTGTCGGCGCGAAGCGCAATACAGCGCGGATCGGTCTTTGCCTACAGTCCGTCCGTGATCTGGTCCTACATGCGCTACCCGCTTCGATTTCGCGTTCAGCGTATCACCGCACTGCTGAGGAGTTGACGATGCCCGACAGATGCCGTAGCTGTGATCAGGTAGCCGTCAGGCCCTTCCTCGATCTGGGTCCCCTCCCGCTGGCCGGGGGCTTCTTACGGAGCGCCGAGGAGATTGGCAAGGAGCGGCTCTACCCACTGGTGATCAGCGTCTGCGAGAACTGTGGGCTGGTCCAGATCATCAAGCCCATAGACTCCGCGGTGCTGTTCGGCGACTACGCGTTCGCGACCGGTACGGTCCCGGCGCTCGTGAGCCACTTCGACGCCTATGCCGTATGGATCAAGCAGCATTTCTCGCCGCGGAGCGTTCTCGAGTTCGGAGCCAATGACGGGACGCTGGTTGCATCCCTTACCGAGCGGGGCATCCGCGCGCTCGGAGTCGACCTCGCCCCTAACATCACGGAGTTGGCGCGCCAACAAGGAAGAGACGTAATCACGGGCGCGTTTGGGCCGGCGACTGTCCACGGACTGCTGGCGCGGATCGGGAAGGTCGACCTGGTGACCGGAAGCAATGTCTTCGCGCACAATGCCGACCCCGCTGGCATCCTGCAGGCAGCCGACGCGATGCTCACCGATGACGGGATCCTGTGCCTTGAGGTGATGTACGCAGGCGACCTGCTCGAGCAACTGCAGTGGGACACGCTGTATCACGAGCATCTCACCTTCTATTCGCTGAGCACGCTCGATCGGCTGCTGCGGAGGTTCGGCTTCGAGCCGGTGGCGGCCGAGCGGATCCCAATGCACGGCGGCTCGCTCCGAATCGCCGCTGGGCGAACGGGCAGGCGAGACCCCGACGCCAGCATCGGCAAGCTCGTCGAGTGGGAGATATCGGTTGCGCTGAACGAACCTGCCACATGGGACAGATTCGCTTCTGCATGCCGACGACGAATCGAAGTCTTTGCGGCAACCATGCGGCGGCTATCAAAGCCCGCGTCGATCTGGGCCTATGGCGCAGCGGGAAAGGCCACGATGTGGCTCAACGCATGCCAGATGGACTACCTTGAGGCCGTAGTGGACGCGTCTCCCCTGCGAGCGGGGAAACTGATGCCTGGGACCCACACGCCCATCGTCACGCCCGAAGCTTTCAAGTCAGCTCAGCCGGAGTACGTTTTCGCCTCAGCCTGGAATTACCTCGACGCGATCCGCGCGAACGAGCCAGAGTACGAAGGGTATTGGATCGTGCCGCTGCCGGAGATGCGAGTCTATTGACGAACTCGGATCAGAACCATGGAAGGCCGAACCCGTGCAGGCGCGCGCGGGCAAGCGTAAGAGCGTAGCCGGCTAGCTCATTTCCCAACCGAAACTTCGACTGCTGCTGCAGCATTGGGCCTGTCGGCCCACCAGGTAGATGGTCGACCTTTCCGCCCGCTAGGAGCACCTTGAAGGTGATCTCCGAGCACACCGACATCCTCCGTCCCGTGATCCCGAGAGCTTGGACGAATGTGCGGTTGAAGGCACGGAACCCATACGTGCTATCGGGGATGTCTACGCCCAGCAACAGCTTGATCGCCCGGCGGTAGATCCTCTGATAACCGACGAACCGCCGGGGGAGGTGCAGTGTCGCGGCGCCCACCTGGTAGCGGGAGCAGAGGACCAGATGCGCACCGCTTCGGAGATGCGAAATCATCGTGGGAATCAGCTCTAGCGGATCGCGCGCATCGGGCATGACCAGCACGCAAAAGCGACCCTGGGCGTACGCCACACCAAGCCGAACGAGTGATCCGAAGCCGCTGCGTGCCTGGTCACGGACGAGGACGCGCATGTGCAGGAGGGGATATCGATCGGCGAGCTCCGCGGCCTTGATCAACGTCCCGTCTCGGCTTCCCGCATCCACGACGATCACCTCCGCAGCAGCATTCGTCGAGGCAACGACTCGGTTGAGGCGCTCTACCGTCGCTTCTAAGGTCGCGGCGTCATCGAGCGTCGGAATAACGATGGACGTCTCGAAGCTCACCGTTCTTCGATCTGCCAGGGATCCCAGTAGCGAGCCGGGTACCTGATGTCGTCCCCAAGTGACTCGTCGAGCGAGGCATCGGAGAGATACACGAGTTTAGTGTCAGGCAACAGCGACATTGCTCCGTTTGCATATCCCGCCGGGACAGCGAGAACAGAAGGATGCTCAGCATCGAGCGTGTAGCGATGAACGACAGTGTCCCGCGACGGAGTCTCCCAGTCGTCGATCTTGACACAGCATGCCAACGCTGCGCCCGAAAGCGCCATAACCCATTTTTGCTCATTGCGGTGAGCGTGCCATGCCCGGACGGTTCCGACCGAGAAGTTTTGGACGATGTACATCCGGCGGCATGCGCCGAGATCGAAGTCGTTCGCGAAGTAGATGCGTCCGCGGTCGTCGGCGACCGCACCGCCTTTGATCAGCTCGGGGACGGAATTCGTCATACAGTTACGGCCACACCAGTCGTGGCATGGCGAGCGAGCCGGTGAGCGTTCCGGACCTCTCGGCCCAGCGGTATCGCCTCCGGAACCAGGTAAGGACGCAAGGATTCGAGATTTGAGAACTGCGCCAGGCTCAGATCCTTCACCCGGCCAGTATCAATCAATGCCGCGATCTCGTCGATCGCATCATCAATCGAGTGCCGCGGGATAAAGCCCAGATCGCGGTTGGCGCGCTCAAATGAAACGCGATAGTTGCGAGTGTCCTGGAACGGTACATCCACGACCCTGATGTCTGCTTCACCGATCCGTTTCACCACTCTCTCGGCGAGCTCGAGGATTGTCACGTTCTCGGTGCCGACGTTGTAGATGCCGCTCGTGTCGGAGGCCAGGTGCGGCACGACAGCCGTCGCCACGTCTCGGACATGAAGCAACGGACGGTATTGCTCACCACCAAACACCTGCAGCTCCCCGATGACGCGAGCTCGGGCAACGAGCAAATTCACGACGAGGTCGAGCCGGATCCTCGAGTACGAGTCGCCCACGCCGGCCAGGGTGGCGAGCCTCAGGATCAGTGTGTCCGGCCGACGCTGGGTGAAGATCCTCTCGGCGTCGAGCTTGGACCGAGCGTAAAGAGACAGCGGCTGCGTCGCGCTCTCCTCGTCCAGCACCTCGTCCTGGGCTCCGTACACCGAGCACGTCGAGGGAAAGATGATCCGTCCGTTGAACGTCTCGCACAACCACTCAACCGACTCCAGATTGATCTTGTGGGTCAGCGCGGGGTCGAGAGCGCATGCCGGGTCTCCGACGAGACCGGCCAGCCAGACGACGGTGTCCGCCCACTCTAGGTGAGGAGCCAGGCGCTCGTAATCGAGAACGTCTCCGGCGACGAACGGGACGTCCTTCAGGTAGCGGTCTTCGTACAGCAGGAGGTCAAAAACGAGAACGTCGTGGCCGGCCTCAAGCGCTCTGTCGGTAAGCCAACCGCCGACGTAGCCGGCTCCGCCCGTGATTAGTACTCGCGCCATCCAGTCAGTCCCTTGCCAGAGTCAGGTGTCTTGGTTTATCCCCGGGCACCCCCTCAATATAGGTTGTCTCCCGAGCGGAGACCGACCAGGTGGAGCGCATACCCCGGTGTGAGGGATGAAAGCCGCGGGCGGCTGCCGACGAATGGCCAAAACCAGAGGCGATCGATCCGGACGGGATAATCCATCACGCCATCGCGGATTCGGAGCGTCACGGTGTAGCTCCCCCTAGCGCCGCCGACGCGAAACGCAACGACCTTCCCCTTCTGCACCGGCCGCTCGGCGTGAACCACGGCATACCTGACGCACCCGGGTCCGCTCTGGCAGCGGGACGACCCGAGGGCATCCGAAAGAGATGGGATGTAGCCGAGGTCCTCGCCTGTCGTCATCTGCGATCTCCAGAAGGCAACCGCGGCGGGCTGCCGCGAGCGCAGGCGCGTCAATACCGTGACAGCGCCGGTTGCGTTTGACGAGGAGCAGGCCTCGGCGTTCGATGTAAGGCCGCTGGGAAAGAACTGCACAGGTCCGTAGTTCTTGATCATCCAGTCAAAGATGAGAGGGTCGCGAACCTGGTACGGGAGACCGTCCTGGCAGAAGTCCCTGCGCCAGATCACAAAGCGCGGCGATCGGCGCCTTAGAACCTTCAGCATGATGTGCTGCTCGGAGATCGGCGACGCGTCGTAGAGGTCGTTCATATATGGCGGCGCCTGCCCGAGCAACACGTAGGTCATTTGTGAGTCTCCGACGATGGCGAAGTCGGGCGGCCGTGAGTCGCGAACCGCCGTGTTGTAGTCGTCGGCCACGTACTCGTCAGGCCACCCGGCGAACCGAGATGAAGCGAAACGCTCGTTGGCCGCCCGGACGCGGCCGGCAAAGTCGAACGCCGCCTGTATCGAGTGCACGGCACGCAACGGTGCGTTCACCGCGCTCCTCAGATACTGGGACGGTGACTGCCCGCCGGATTGATCGGTTAGCGTGATCACTGCGACCAATCCTGCCGCGCATGCGGCCGCCCGGACCACTGACGATGGCGACCACGCCAGGATGCTCGCCCAGCAAAGGGCAACTAATACGGGTATGAGAACCTCGTCGCCGATCGCCCGCACAAAGTGCTTGAGGAGCAGCACGAACGCGACGCCCGCGGCACTGAGAAGAATTGCAGCTGTGTTCATGCCGTCTTCGCTGGACAAGCGAGCTCTGAGAAGACCAAGCGCCGCTAATAGGGCAGGCGCCGCTGCATACAGCGAGTAAGCGTTCGGATGCACCACCATCTGGCCAAGCGGACCTTGGAGCTGCTCGTTGGAGCCTGAGCCCGCCGACACTGCGGTGAACCCGAGGTAGAAGCGAAGGTTGCCCTGCAGCGTGTCTGTGGCGGTCCAGACGAAAATGATTGTCACCACCGATGCGAGCACTGGCATCGCGTCCAAGACCAGCCCGGACGCCAGTTGCCGGAGATTCCCGGCTGTACGTCCGGCGATGATCTCACCGAGCAAGACCATGACCGCCCCGACCAAGCCGGTCACGAGCAGATCCGGCTCGATCAGGAGCGCAAGCAGGCAGACCGCAAAGAAGAATGCGTGCTCCTTCACCGGTCGCAAATGCCTTGCCGGACCGAGCGCCGCATAGCCGACAGGCACGAGAAGCGCAGGCAGATATCGCCACACCTCCGTCCAGGGCCCGAGGAGGACGACGATGACCAGACATGTCAGGACGCGCCAGGCGCGCCGTCCCGAGAGCCGCCACAACGACCACGCCGCGACCCCGAGCATGGCCGCTTCGACCAGCCACTGGAAAACCGGGCCAAAGTTACCCTTCGTGTACAGCCACTGAAATCCGTACGGGTAGAAGAAGTCGCGCATGGGCACGAGGCCCATCTGAGCGAAACCCTGCCAAGAGGTGACGGTAGAGGTATCCCACGAGTACGGAATCGGTGCACCCGCCCCCTGCATGTACGCATGTATGTCTGGCACCAGCGTGAAAGCAAGAACTGCCCAGCCGATCCACACCGCCAGCGCCCCTCTCGGGACCGCTCCCGCCAACGGCAACCCGACACGCCATTTACCGGGCGGTTCGACAGTAGCCATCGGAACTCGAGGCCGAGGGCGGCGAAGCAGGACCTCGAGGAGAGCAACGAGAAACGGCGTTCCAACCGCCAGCACGGCCGCTAGCTGTGGCCCGCGGTAGGGGGTATCGGCAAATGCTGCCGCGCCAACCGCCTGAGCGACCGGAGGGACCGGATTGATCAGGCCAGGCAGATAGCGGATCAGGAACACCGCGACGAGCCACGAGCAAACGACACCGAGCGCTGCTAGCAGCCAACGGCTGGCACGGAACGTCAGAACCAGTCCAGCGAGCGCGAGGAATACCGCCGTCACCCGCATCGCGTCGGGGCTGATGCGAGAGATCGCCTCGTAAGCGCCAACTCCGCCAACTATTGTTGCGATACCGCCAAGCGCGAGCCGACGCTGCTCGGGCGACCGCGGCGCGGAGGCGAACGGGCGGCCTAGCCTGGAGGTTTTAGCCACCGCCTTGATCGGAGAACCCTGCGGGGCGCTGCGCATGTGGCGGCGAAGGGTATCGGTCGGCGCGTTTCTCCGGCCGACGCGAGCGGCGGTCAGCACCGCCGACAATCGCTATCTTTCCCGCCCGGGATCTCAACCATCGAAGCCTCGAATACATCTCACCGCCACCTCCACAATAGTGTGGCAAGACCCACCCTTTCGGTATGCTGCTTGACCAGCAACTCAGGAGGGCGCGGGAGCGCAGCTCTAGCGCTGCTCCGCGATGTTGCTGATGAGGTGGTGGTCGCGGTCGACAGCCGCGCCTCCGACTCGGACGTTGCGGCCTACTCCGCGGTTGCCGATCGTCTTTATCGCCTCACCTTTTCCTACTTCGAGCGGCACTTATCCTGGTTGCACGCACAGTGCAGCGGCGATTGGATCTTTCGGATCGACAGCGACGAGGTCCCGAGTCGGGCGCTGCTCGAGGAGCTACCACGACTCATTCAGACAAGGCGAGTCCTCCAGTATTGGTTCAGCCGCAAATGGCTGTTCCCAGATGGGCAGCACTGGCTGGATGAGCCGCCTTGGTACCCAGACTTCCAGTGTCGCCTGGTGCGAAACGATGGCACCCTGCGCTTCCGCGGGATACTCCATTCCTCTGCCGAGCCACTCTTGCCTCGGCGCTATGAGGATCTCCCTCTCTACCATCTCGATACTGTCGTCAACGACGTCGAGACGCGTCTGGCGAAGATCACGGAGTACCGGGACCTCCGGCTTGGTCTCGTGGCACCCGGCGGCGGTAGCCATGATGAAGTTTTCTACCTGCCAGAGAACACAGCCGTGAACCCGCCAGCCGACGTGCTCGAGGAGGACCAGTTACTCATAGACAGTGTGCTTCAAGCGCGTGTGGCACCGGAGCATTCGGTTACCACGCCCGCTCCGGTCGTGTCGTTGAAAGAGAACGATTACTTTTGGGTCGGGAAGGACCAGACCGACGACGACTACAAAGCCGAGATCCGCTGCCTCGAGCGAGACATCAAAATGTACGTAGGCGAGGCTCGGGCGATCCATTTCCAGGTGAAAAACACTGGCGCTCAAGGCTGGCCATGGGAGCCACATGATCCAGCGTTTCCGCAGGTCCACGTGTCTTACCACTGGTTGAGCGCTGATACAGAGCTCATCGAACTCGACGGCTTGCGGAGCCTTATTCCCGAGCCGCTTGAGCCGAACCAATCGTGCATAGTCCCCACTATGGTGCGTGGTCCCGCGGAGCCAGGCGCCTACCTTCTCGAACTCGATCTCGTTTGGCATAGATGGTTCGACTGCAGGACGCGGTGTCCCGTGGAAGTCGCCACCGAGCCAGTACGCAGAATTCGCTGACGCCGCACGCTAGTCCGCGCTCACAGAGCCCTTCTTCACGCCGGTGGCGTGAGCCCGGTGTTGCTGAACCGGCGCGGTTAGAAAGGGCCGTTTACTTCGCCGGCGTCGTGATCTGATCCCTCCATGGCACCCAGAGCTGATGACCGGGGGGTCCCCCTTCGGTTGGTCAGTTCCCGCGGAAGTTCATGCCGTTCGGCCGATTCCCCCGCGATCGATCGGCAGGCGATGCAGGGTGAGCGCGCCGCGTCTTGTATCACCGTCACGGAGGATCTGTAACCGTGGTCATATTCGAGGTGTGTCGAGGGCTCAGCGGATAGAGCCGTCAACCGATGGGGAGCCCGAGTTGCCGTACGCGGACGCGACACACATCGCGGGGATCACTATCCGTAGTACCTCGAGATCGTCAGCGTCTCGGCAAACAGGCCGTGCGCCATGGCCAACAGCACGAGCACAGCGGCCAGCACCGGTGCCAATCTTCTCCCGACGGCCATCGGGATGAGCACTGTGAAGAGCCCATACAGCGCCAGCAGCGGGAACAGGTAGCGCGCCTGCGCGAACGGAAACCCGGTGGAGAGCTGATAGCGGACGCCCGCGTAGCCGATGGCTGCCAGCAGGCCCAAGGTCATCACGCCGAAGCAGGCCAGCAGCGGCAGCAGGCGACGGGCGCCGGCCCGCAATCTGACCAGGGCCACGAGCGCCAGGGCGACGAACGGCCAGAGCAGCCACTGGCCGAGCGTGTAGACCCAAGGGGGGAAGCCGTAGTCGAGCCAGCCGAAATGGCCGATCAGGCCGTTGAGCCACACGTGGATCAGCGGATTGCCCTGGGGGAAGTAGTTGCGGTGCATGAACGGAAGCCGGGGCAGGTACTGCTCCCAGATGTAGTCGAGCGTCTGGCGCAGCG
>Ga0102924_1004696_pt1 | contig 13620 bp, 14 predicted proteins | sample PaiPotPPM11metaG_FD_80116 | JGI IMG/M metagenome (GOLD analysis project Ga0102924, IMG submission 80116) | Iron sulfur acid spring bacterial and archeal communities from Banff, Canada, to study Microbial Dark Matter (Phase II) - Paint Pots PPM... ... | reverse complement strand
TCTTCCATGTTCTCAAAATATTGCGAGCCGTCGTCCAACGCGTGAGCCGCGCTCAGGTGAGTGTCGGCAAAGAAGTCGTGGGGAAGATCGGGCCTGGGTTGCTGGTGCTGGTAGGTGTCGCGAAATCCGACACGCCGGCAGAGGCGGAGTATTTGGCTGCAAAGATCACAGGCATGCGCATCTTTGAAGACGAAAACAGCAAAATGAATCTGTCGCTCGCAGAGACTAGCGGAGCCGTTCTCGCAGTTTCTCAATTCACGCTTTACGGCGATGTGCGGAAGGGAAAGCGTCCTTCATTTGATGAAGCCGCGCCGCCAGGACTTGCGCGCGAGCTGTACGAGCTTTTCGTTTCCAAAATTCGCGAAGCTGATCTCACCTGCGAAACCGGCCGCTTCCAGGCGATGATGCAAGTCGAATTGGTGAACGACGGCCCGGTCACGATCCTGCTGGACTCCTCGCGGGCATTCTGAAATTGGGCACGCAAAGGGAGGGAAGGGCACGACTTCAGTCGTGCCGCAAAGGCTTCAGACGAATCACGGCTTTAGCCGCTGGGGAGCGCCGTTTAGGGATACTTTCCTCGGAGGCTAAAGCCAAATCTTTTGGCAGAATCTGGCGGTACGAGTGGAACTCGTGCCCTTCCCGGTTCTGCTTTCTCGTTCTGTGTGGCAGCTGCGCAACCTAGTCCGAATCCGGCGACGGTAAGTTATTCGGGGAGCTGCTAGTTCGCCGCGAGGTCAGCCAATTTCAATGCTTCAACGCACGCGCGCACCTCGTGAGTCCGAATAATGTGTGCGCCTTTTAATGCGAGTGCGATTTCAGCGCCCAATGTTCCGAAATGGCGATCGGTGGCCGGGTCATCGTTTTCGTTTTGGGATAATGCGCGCCCCACGAATGATTTGCGCGACACCCCGGCTAGTACAGGAAACCGCAGCTCCTGGAATTCGCTGAAGCGCCGGAGCAGCGGATAGTTTTCTTCGAGCCGCTTACCGAAGCCGAAGCCGGGATCAAGCACAATGCGGTCCCGTTTAATTCCCGCACTTACCGCCGCGTCGGAGCGTTCGCGGAGTTCGCGTTTCGTCAGCACAACTAAGTCGGGAACTGCCGGAAGCGAGCGCCACTCATCCGGGCGTCCGCGCGTATACATAAGCACGACGCCGCAGTTCAGGCCGGCCAGCGTCGTTTTCATGCTCGCGTCCCATTGCAGCCCCGAAACGTCGTTGACGATTTCTGCTCCGGCTTCGACCGCCGCCCTGGCAACGTCTGCTTTGTAGGTGTCGATGGAAATGATTGCCGAAGGGCGTGCTTTTTTAACGCCGGCAATCACCGGCAGCACGCGGCGTAATTCCTCCTGTGCTGAAACCGCGGGGTTTTCCGCACCAACTCTGGCTCCAGGCCGCGTCGATTCACCGCCGACGTCGATCATGTCCGCGCCTTCGTCCAGCAACTTCAATGCGTGCGCAACCGCCGCATCTGGCGCCAAGTGCTGGCCGCCGTCAGAGAACGAATCTGGCGTCACGTTGACAATCCCCATGACCAGTGTTCGCTTGCTGAGTTCAAGCGAGCGATTGCCAAGATTCCAGGTGAACACGGGACGCATGTTCCAATTCTCTCACTGCGCGGGGAGTAGCGAATTCTGTTGCACGGGCGAGGACGCCCATGCCTCCAAAATACCAGCGGATTTTCCACGGCGAGGGTGCCGCTGCCTCCAAAATATCAGCCGAGTAGCACAAACCCACGCCACAGTTCGTCATCATACCCAGTGGTAAAATCAGCTTTGTAGATGCAACTTCGTCGACTTCTCCGACCCATCACCTACGCCGCGCTGGCGTGCTTTTTCTTCACGCAGGCGGCGGTCGCGGCCCCACACAAACCCCGCATCTCGCTGAAGAAGCAAGTGGAAACCATTCTGGCGCAGCCTGACCTAGCGCGCGGATTTTGGGGAATCGACATTGCCTCTGCAACCTCCGGCAAGGTCCTTTATTCGTACAATTCCACGAAGCTGTTCACCCCGGCTTCGAACACCAAGTTGTTCACCACCGCGGCCGCGCTCGCACTGATCGGTCCCGACTACAAGTTCCGCACCACGGTTGAGACCAATGGCTCCCTCGACAAGTATGGACGGCTTACCGGCGACCTGATCCTGGTGGGCCGCGGCGATCCTACCCTTTCCGGCCGCGAACTTCCCTACAACACGCGCACGCAACGTGATGCCGACCCGGTGCGGGTCCTCGAGCAATTGGCGGATGAGCTCGCGCAAAAGGGCGTGAAATACGTCGACGGAGACCTGATCGCCGACGACTCCTACTTCGCCTTTGAGCGGTATGGCGACGGCTGGAGCCAGGACGATCTGGTCTGGGCGGATGGCGCTCCAGTATCGGCGCTCACGATTAATGACAATGTCGTTTTTGTGAACATTCTTCCCGGGGCACATCCCGGCGACAAGGCCTTCGTCAGCATCATGCCTTTTGCCGATTACTACACAATCGACAATCGCCTGATGACCACGCCCGCTGGCGGCGTGCGCAGAATTTATATCAATCGCGAGCCGGGAGCGACTCAGTTGACGCTTTGGGGTACGATGCCCATCGACGACACCGGAGCCAATGAGGGCCTGGCAATTGATGATCCCGCAGAATTCGCAGCGATGCTGTTCCGCCATCTGCTCGAAGTACGCGGGGTCGCAGTTTACGGAAAACAACGCACTCGCCACACTGAGCTGGCAAATTTATCGACATTCACGACCACGGTGACCGCCTCGAGCGGAGGCGGCGGCGATCACTCGCTTAATACCCCCGCCGGCCCGTTGGTTCTGGCTGAATACCAATCCGGGCCGCTTTCTCAAGATATTGAAGTCGTTAATAAGGTTAGCCAGAACCTTCATGCCGAGATCCTGTTGCGATTGCTGGGTCGTGAGAAAGGCACTGCGGGCACCGTGCAGGCTGGGCTCGAAGTGTTGCGCGGTTTTTTGAACAACGCGGGAATTTCCAGCGACGAATACGACTTTCATGACGGATCGGGGTTGTCACGGCAGAACCTGGTGACACCCCATGCAATAGTCCAACTGCTGCAATACGCCGCCGGTCAGCCGTGGGGCAAGGAATTTCGTGAGTCGCTTCCGGCTGCCGGACTGGATGGCTCGCTCGCCGACCGCTTCAAAGACCTTATGCCAGGCACAAAAATCTACGGAAAAACGGGATCGTTGGGCGGAGTGAAGAGTCTTTCCGGATATGCGGTGACGCCCAAGGGCGAGCAGATCGTATTTTCGATCGTCTCCAACAACCTCAGTCTCCCCGGTAAACGCGTCACCGATGTGATTGACAGTGTGGTGGAAGCTGCAGTGAATCACTCTGCGAAATAGTAGCCGCCCGGTTTTTTCGGAACTTTTTCCGAACTCTACCACAAAATTCGAGGCCTGCTCGCGCCTCAGTTGCAACGTCTATAATGCGCTCTTGGGGTTCTAGCAAGGAGGAATTCATGTCGCAGTCGATTCCTGAGAAGTATCGCGATCTTTTCACCAAGCGCGGGTTCGGCAGCCTGGCAACGCTTATGCCCGATGGCAGCCCGCAAGTCACTCCGGTTTGGGTCGATCTCGATGGCGACCTGGTCGTCGTTAATACCGCCAAGGGGCGTCAGAAAGACAAGAACATGCGTCGCGATCCGCGTGTGGCGATAGCCATCATCGATCCTGACAATCCGTACCGTTATATTGAGATTCGCGGGCGCATGGCCGAAATCGTCGAGCAGGGCGCCGATTCGCATATCGACAAAATGGCGAAAAAGTATTTAGGAGTGGACAAGTATCCTTACCGCCAAGCAAGCGAAACGCGGGTCATGTTTAAAATCAAGCCCGAACACATGAACACGATGGGATGAGGCGTTGCTCTCTCTCGCTAGTAGTTCCTAACAACTGAAGCTTCAACCGCAAAGACCGCCTGGAAGATGTTGGCTTTGCGATCTGGGCGTACCCGGCGCTGAAAATGACATTTTCATTACTCGAGTCATCGCAATTGACCCCAAAGACGACGAAACCACTCGACCTCGACTGGGTCCGTTCGCAATTTCCATCGCTGGCGCGCGAGGTGAACGGCCGCTCTGCCGCGTTTCTCGATGGCCCGGGGGGGACGCAGGTTCCGCAGCGCGTCATCGACGCGATTTCGGGTTATCTCCGCGGCAGTAACGCCAATACTTGTGGGGCCTACGCTACCAGCCGCGAGACCGATCACGTGATCTCCGGGGCGCGTTCCGCAATGGCGGATTTCCTCGGCTGCGATGCGGATGAGATTGTTTTCGGCCCGAACATGACTACGCTGACCTTCGCCATCAGTCGGGCTATCGGACGAGAACTAAAAGCGGGCGACGAAATTCTGCTCACGCATCTCGATCACGATGCCAACATCTCTCCATGGCGCGCGTTGGAAGAGCGCGGGGTCAAGATCCAGTTCGCCGATATTCACGAAAAAGATTGCACGCTCAACCTGGATGATCTGGCGAGCAAAATTACTTCGCGGACGAAAATCGTTGCGGTTGGATACGCATCGAATGCCGTCGGCACAATCAATGACGTGAAGACGGTCGTCCGTCTCGCCCATGAAGCCGGCGCGATGGCATTCATTGATGCAGTTCATTACGCGCCGCATGGGCCTATCGATGTTCGTGAGTTGGGCTGCGATTTTCTGGCCTGCTCTACCTACAAATTTTTCGGTCCGCACATGGGCGTGCTTTACGGCAAACGCGAACACCTGATGCGCCTTAAGCCTTACAAGCTGCGCGCCAACACCGATGCGGTCCCGCAGCGCTCGGAGTGGGGCACGCTCAACCACGAATGTATTGCGGGGATTATCGCCTGCGTGGAATATCTGGCTGAGCTGGGAAGACGAAACGCGTCGGTTTCAACCAGGCGCGAGGCCATTCTGGCAGCCTACGGCGCAATTCAAACGCATGAACGCAAACTGATGGAGCGCATGCTTCGTGGGTTGAGCGAAATTTCCGGGTTGCGGCTTTATGGAATCAGCGACCCAGCCAGGTTGGAATCACGCTGCCCAACATTCGCGGTCCGAATTGACGGTCGCACTCCGCTCGAACTCGCCACCAAACTGGGCGAGCAGGGTATCTTCACCTGGGATGGCAACTACTACGCCATCAACCTGACCGAACGCCTCGACGTAGAACAAAGCGGCGGCTTCCTGCGAATCGGGCTGGTGCACTACAACACGGAAGAAGAAGTCGATCGCGTGCTGGACGGTTTGCGTTCGCAGGCATTGCTTTAGATTATTTCGGCGCTAAGCCGTCCGGATGCTTCAACTGGATTTCTGCGCATCCTGGCCGATATTTGATGGTGACCAGGCGGCACTGCGGCGGCTCCTTGGAAAAATCGCAGTCCTGGAGCACCAGGGGCGCAGTCAAACAATTGGCCCGCACCACAGTGCGGGGTCCTGAAGCCTTGAATGACGCCGTTTGCTGGCGCACCGCGCAGCCCGTCGATACTAGCAGGGCAATTGCAAGGACGGCTGTCTCACACTTGTAGCTCATCATGAATTCCTCTTCAGAATTGCTCTCTTACCTTGAACATCGGGTAGGAAGTCCAGTTCTTCATAGTCATGGCTGTGCAAGCAACGCACGAAGGGCTCGGGTGAGACCGCAGCGCGTCTCGCCATTCGGCCTATTTCCACCAGCGGTCGTGCATCGTGATCAATACCCTTATCGCCGTCGTCATCGCCGCATTCACCAAGCGGTCATAAACTTCGCGACGCACGTCATTGCGCTCCAGCGTGTTGACTCGATCTTCTACAAGGCTCATACGACCCGGCTGTCCGCCCCCCACCAGCATTTCCATCTTGGCCTCGAGTCGCGCCAGTTTTTCCAGCACTTCGCATTGGAAGTCGTTGTCGGTGACGCGCACTACCAGCGGATGCTTGGCGGGCTCGTGTACGCGGGCAGTCTCGCCGCTTCCGTCTTGGGTTCGGTTGGACATAATTAAAACAGCGGGAAACAGCTATCGGTTCTCAGCTATCGGCTTTCAGTCAAAACAAATGCCGCAGGTGTATCACCGCGAAGCGATCAATAGGGAAAATCAATGTGCAGAGCTGCCAACTGGCGAGAGTAATTTGGCGGTACTGAGCCATCAAACTGGCGCAAGAAATAGTCGTGCACTTTTGACAGTCGCGGAAGCGTGAAGATTTGTGTTGTAAAGCGTCCGGCAAGGTTTTCGTCGTTGTAGGGACCCCAACCGCTGTCACTCCATCGGACCTCGCTGATCGTTGTGAGGCTCGGCGTTTGTCCCAGCACGTGCGGCACTAGCGCCAACAGAAGACAAAAAGGCCGTACGCCAACTTGCGGCCAATAAAAAAGCCGCCATCTAGGGCGGCTTGCGTGCAACATAATCCCTCCCGGTCTTAGAGACAGCCTCTAGTCTCCGCTCCTCACTTGCTGCTGCAAGAAATTCTCCACACTGTTGACGTATACGTCTGCGAAATCCACCACTGGACGCCGCGAAGAAATTGTCTCCATAGCGCTCGCCTGTTCCCAACCCATGGAGCACAACACGGCCAAAGTCATCATGGGAGCGCGATGAACTCCGGCAGCGCAGTGGATGAACAACTTGTTGTCCGCCTGCTCCAGAACCTCTGTCGCAAACTCGACTCCACGCTCGAACAGCTCCGGAGGCTTAGGCTGGAAATCGTCGTCGGTGGCATTCCACAGCACCTGGATTCCATGCGGCTCCGCTAACGGAGTATCGTCAAATTCGATCTGCATGTCGATGATATGAGTGATACCCATGCGCGCTGCTTCCGCCATATTCTCAGGGTTCCATATTCCGCCACCCAGTCCGATCCGGTCCGTAATCCACGTGATGTCCATTCCCAAGTTCCGTACTCTCCTGCGCGCGAAATCGATCTGAACAGCTCTGGACGCCAGAAATCCAGCTTGGCGTTGTAGCGCTTCCATGAAGCGCGATTCTGCGCGCGCCCAAGTGATCTTTTTCATTCTAAGGGATGGCGGTCTGTGATTTGGGTTTCAAGGTCAGATACTTGTTTACCAGGCTGAACATTGGGCAGCCCAAGTTGATCGAGCAATAACCGCGCCAGCGATTCCTGGAGCGGAGATTCTTCCTGCGCGGCAGCCGGATAGAGTCCAACCATCTCGAAAAGAAACTTCATGGCCTGATATTGGCCTTCTTCTCGCGCCGCGTCGATGACTTGCTGCACCATGGGAACCGCGTGCCGAGCGACCAATTCGCTGATTTTACGGCGCACCGCCGAAAGTTCTTCGGGAGGGCCGGTTTGTGCAGTGCGCGTTCCCATGGTGAGCCTCGAGGAGCAAAAATAAAAAGAGCGCGACAGGCGCGCTCTTTTTTTCTTGCTCTCTATTTTCAGAATAGCATTCTGAAAAGGAAATTGTGCCACACTTTGCATATTAGGCCATTAAGATCGCCGCCGATGGAATGAGTATGTATCCACGGCTTTTCCCCGGCGCCACCGTGCTGATCGACCGGCATTACAATTCCCTGCAGCCTTATCGCAAGGGTGAGCTGAATATGTACGCCGTGCGCGCAAAGGAATCCTGCATCGTCCCCTATGTGGAGCTGGCGGGGAGGAATATCATTCTGAGGCCGCATAATCAAGCCCATGCCGTCGAAGTACTGACTATGGGAGAAGATGAAGGCCTGCCGGATTATCTGGTGGGCCGAGTCTGCTATATGGGAATTGAAACCTGACCGGAATCAGTCCCAAAACTACTCCAACCCAGTTGTACACCCTCCTCTGGTAACCCTTAGTAACCATACGAATTAGATTGGCCAGCCGTACAATGACCATGTCCGAATGGCCGTCCCAGGCTTGCCCCAGCGAACTGCCGGCAATTGGTCATCTGTTCCGACTGGGGCGGGAGACGCACGGAAACTGGAGTCGGTAATCTTATGGCGTTTGGTTTCGGTTTCAACAAACAGAAAGTTCTAAGCGCTGCGGAGAAATTCGTCCAGCAAGGGAAGTTACAGAACGCCATCTCCGAGTACGAAAAGGTCCTCAAAGCCGACCCAAAAGACCTGACCGTAATGAATACGATTGGGGACCTCTATTCGCGCAGCGGCGAGCACGAGAAAGCTGCAGCAAGCTTCAAAAACGTTGGCGACGCTTACGCTGGCCAGGGCTTCACGGTCAAAGCCATCGCGATGTACAAGAAGTTGAGCAAGCTGAAACCCTCCACTGAATGTGTGTTGCGGCTTGCGGAACTCTACACTCAGCAAGGTCTATTCAACGACGCTCGCGCCCAATACCTGCAGGTTGCGGAAGATTTTCTCAAATCTGGACAAGTCGAGCAGGCGATCAGAATCTTCCAGAAAACCCTGGAAATGGATCCGGACAATGTGCCCATGCGGGTGCGGCTCGCCGAAGCCTATGTACGCATGGGCAAGAAAGAGGATGCCTGGCAACTTCTGACCGCCGCGGCCGAAGCTCTGCGTTCCAAGGGACAACTGGCGGCTGCTGACGAACTTCTGAAGCGCATGTTGAAGCTCGATCCGGAAAACAGTTACGCTCTCGTCCTTCGCGGGCGCGCAGCCGCCGAAAAGGGCGACTTTAACGCCACGATTCAGAGTCTGAGTAAAGTCCCTGACTTGGACAACAATCCTGATGGACTTCGGGCTCTATGTCAGGCTTATCTCCACACCAACCGGATTGATGATGCGTCTGCCCTCGCCGCCAAGCTGGCAAATGTTCACGATGATGTTTCCGCGATATTCGAATGCGGCACGGCAATGGCAGAGGGGCAACGGCCCGGCGATGCTGTGCAACTCTACGAGGAATTCGCGGACCGGTTACTGCGGACCGATTCCGCCAAGTTGTTTGAGTCTCTGCGAGCGCTGCTTCATTACGTGCAGGATGATCCAACAACACTCGAAAAAGTGCTTGCCATATTCCAGAAAGGTGGCGACAACACCCAACTCACCGACATTTACGAACTGCTGGCGCATGGCTACGTTCAATCGGGCAATCTCGAAAAGGGCCGTGAGTACTACCTCAAGTTGACCGAACTGGAGCCTGCGAACCAGCTCCATGCGAACAACTTGCAGCAGGTAACTGACCAACTTGGGTCGGCCGATGCTGCCCATCCAATCACTGCTGAAGAAGGCGCAGGCATGATGGATGAGCTCGAAGCCAATGCTCCGTTTATCGAGCAACGTCATGACGACGAAGTAACCATGGCGGTGAAGGCTGCTCTGACGGACGCCGAGCTGTTCGTGTCCTACAACATGCCGGCGAAAGCGCTAGATCCGCTTATCGCTGTGTTGCCCAAAGCGCCTCGCGACTTGCGCCTGAATCAGAGGCTGGCGGCGCTGCACACGCAGGCTGGACGTTTTGCTGAAGCCGCCGTCTGCTGCCGCACCCTCGAGAGCATTTATCACGATGCAGGCTATGCGGACGAGGCCTCGCGCTACTGCGATCTGGCCGTGAAATACGAGCAGCGGGTCGCCCCAGGGGGTGCAAAGTCCCGGAGACCCGGGACGACTTCCGGTAAGCCGGCGGCACCAATTCAGGAATTTGAAATCGCATCTCCCGCGACCGATCCATTCGCCGAAGCCGCGCACGAACAGACCGTAGCGGAGCCTGCGGCTCACGATGCGAACGTTTCATCCGCTCATTCCGGACTATTTTTCCAAGAGCCAAGCCCCTCCGCCCAAGCGGAGGCGACGCAGGAATTTTCGATCCCTGCGCCAGAACTTCCGGCTGACACGGACGTCGCGGGAGACTGGGAACAAGACTTTTCGATTGAAATGCCTCAACCCGCCGGCGAATCAGCTTCTGCAACCGGCTCGTCCGAGGTAACTGAAGAAGTCTCTGCCGCGGCCACGTCCGAGGTGCCACCCAATTTAGACGAATCGATCGAAGAGGTCCGCTTTTACATCGGCCAGGGCATGACCGAGCAGGCGGAGCAAGTGCTTGAGAAATTGGCGGCCATCGCGCCGGGTGCGCCTGAGCTGGCGATCTTGCGGAGGGGGATCGACTCCGCCAAGCAGATGACCAGCTCTCCAGCAATGGATCAAGGGGTTTCCCTTGACGAACCTGAGATCGGCGAATCGGAGATACCTGAGGTCGCCCAAGACACCGTCGAACCGCCCCCCGTTTCTCACGTCACGGCGCACCATCCGCAACCATGGCCCAGTGAGCGGCCGGTGTTAGACGATGTCACGTCCGAGATCGATCTGTCGCTCGACCCAGGCGTTGATGACGCGCCGGCACATATCCAGCCGACTACGGCACCTGTTACGCCACAGGCAACTAAGAAGTTCAGCCCGGGAACGCTAGACGAATTCGTTGCTGACCTTGAAGCTTCGTTGGGAAATGATTTCATCCCGGAGCCCCCCGCCCCAAGGCCGACAACGACCCCGGCTAAGATCGCTGCCTCGGTACCGGATCATGCACCCAAACCGGTCGCCGCAGTCTCGGCGGCTAAAGTTGCAGCTCACAGCGAGCCTGTGGCCCGAGCTGCTGCTGCTTCAGTGAGTCCAGCGGAACACTCTCCGGCCTCGCGGCCTTCTGCATCCTCGGTGCAGGCGTCACCTCCGCCGCAGACTTCAGCCACGCCGCAAAGATTCGACGCAGCATCCAGCGTTGATTTATCAAGGATGTTTGGCGAACTGAAGCAGGAACTTGAGCATGACGCCGCAACTGCTGAGGAAGACCCGGAAACGCACTACAACCTTGGCGTTGCATTCCGTGAAATGGGTCTGCTTGACGAAGCCATCGGCGAATTGCAAAAGGTTTGCCAATTCGTGGACCGGGGTCACACCTTCCCCAATATCATGCAGGCTTATACATGGCTGGCACAGTGCTTCCTTGAAAAAGGCCTGCCCGAAGTTGCGGTCCGCTGGTACGAGAGGGCGTTAAAGCTCCCCGGGCTGGACCAGGAAACCCGCACCGCGCTCCACTACGAACTTGCATCCTCACTGGAGAGCGCCGGAAACAATTCTGCCGCTCTCAGCAATTTCCTCGAAGTCTACAGCAGCAACATCGACTACCGCGATGTCGGTGAGCGGATCAAGGCCCTCAGGACGTAAAATACCCAATTGGGTTTGAAGCGAATTGCATTGCACCGGCCTGGTCACGGGAGTGCGGATTGAGCGCGGAGCCAACTATCCCGCCTTCGACTACATCGCAAGAGGCGCCCCGAATCTCCGGAGCTTCCCTGACCCGGCCTGCCGGGCGGACTACACACGGAAACGCCAAAAGCTTTGAACTATGGCTCCTGCGGATTCGCTCCCTGCTGTTGGTGACGGTTTGTGCCACGTTTGGTGTGCTGCTGATTATCCTTCCGTGGACCCCCAAGTGGACCGACAATCCACTTCTGTTGTCCTCGCCCAATCTGCGCGACTTCGTTTCCAGTGGGTTCGTGCGCGGCTTGGCCAGCGGATTGGGCGTTTTGGATCTCTGGTTGGGATTCTGGGAAGCCATCCATTATCATGAGACCCCTCGACAGTGATTAGTGTTCAACGGTCGGTGGACTACCCACTCCCAACGCGGGGGACTTGTTTTTCTTTGATCTGGCCACGGACGACAAACCAATAGCTAGTAATGCAAGGTGAAGGAACTGATGAGCGCCCCTCCTGAAAAGATTTCGCCGCTGGCATATGAGAACCCGGACTTCCTGAATAGTCCTGATGGCCGCGTTCTCCGCATTATGTCCGAGTACGTGGAACCGCTGGCGCGCTTCCGCCGGGAGCAAATCCAGGACACCGTGGTGTTCTTTGGCTCCGCCCGTTTTCATAGCCTAGAGGATGCACGAAGGGCCATGGAAGAAGCAGGTTCGTCTGCCGACCAGGCAGCGCAAAAAATGATCCACGCCAGAATGGACATGGCGCGGTACTACGAGGACTCCCGCCGCATGGCATTTTTGCTGAGCGAATGGGCCAGCCATATTCCTGCCCGCAGGCGCCGTTTTGTGGTCACGACCGGCGGAGGTCCGGGAATTATGGAGGCAGCAAACCGAGGCGCAAGGGAGGCCGGCGCCAAAACAATCGGTCTCAACATCCGGCTGCCCTTTGAGCAATCGCCAAACCCCTACATCACCCCCGCGCTGAATTTGGAATTCCATTATTTTTTCATGCGCAAGTTCTGGTTTGCCTATCTAGCCAAGGCGTTGGTTATTTTTCCGGGTGGATTCGGGACCCTGGATGAGCTGTTTGAAATTCTGACCCTGGCGCAAACTCAAAAACTCGCCAAGAAAATTCTCGTAGTCATTTATGGGCGCGAATATTGGGATAAACTCGTCAACTTTCAAACCATGATTGACGCCGGGGCCATATCGCCAAGGGACTTGGAACTTTTCAAGGTGGTGGACACACCTGAGGAGGGCTTCGAATATCTTCGCGAGGGCCTGACCCAATATCATCTTGGCCCAGAACGCCCGAAGCGCGTCGGTGAAGTGGTGCCCGAAATCGCAAAAACCAACCCGTGAAGGCAGCTTTCAGTGCTAGTGATCGACGGGGATCGAGAGCCGACCACTCGCAACTCACCACTGACCACTGACCAGTGATTCCTTGCTCCTCTACTACATCACCGACCGCACCCAATTCCCGGGGGCCGAGTCCGAACGCGTCGACCGTTTGCTGAACAAGATTGCGGAAGCGGCGCACGCCGGCGTCGATTATGTGCAACTGCGGGAAAAGGACCTTCCCACTCGTGAACTTGAATCGCTAGCCCAAGAGGCTGCGCAGGCGATACGCGATTCACGCAGTAGAACCCGTCTCTTAATTAATTCCCGGACCGACATCGCTATCGCAGCACAAGCTGATGGTGTACATCTCACATCGAATGACATTTCGCCTGTTGATGTCCGGAAAATTTGGCACGCAGCGCACGGGCAAGATGAGCCGGTCATCGTCATTGGAGTTTCATGCCATAACGAAACGGAGGTCATCGAAGCCAAGCGGGCAGCAGCCGATTTTGTGGTCTTCGGCCCGGTGTTTGAGAAGAGAGCCGCGGGGGAATTGTCGCGGGCAGGAACAGGGATGGATCAGCTCCGAAAAGCTTGCCAGCACCAAATTCCAGTTATCGCTTTGGGAGGCGTAACCCAGGACAATGCGCGTTCATGCGTCGAAGCTGGAGCCAGCGGAGTTGCCGGAGTCAGGCTCTTTCAGGAAGGTGACGTATCCAGAACGGTTGCGAAGCTTCGGAACTTAACTTGACCATTGCTTGAATGGAAATCAGTCAGGACTGAGAGGTCACGAACCTTGTCGCCGCGTCGCAAGCATTCCCAGGATCTCCTGCAATCCATGTCGAATGCGTTTCAAGTCTGCGGCCGACTGGACGGGGAAAGGCAGCGGAACCTGGCTTTTCTCAGTTTTGCTCTCCGAACGGAGTTGCTGACGCGCGCCCGCAATCGTGAAGCCTTCTTCATAGAGCAGCTTCTTGATGCGAAGCACCGCGTCAACATCTTTCCGGCGGTACATCCGCTGTCCCGTGCTGCTCTTGATGGGCTTGAGCTGAGGAAACTCGGTTTCCCAGAAACGAAGAACGTATGCCGGAAGCCGGCATAGGCGGGAGACTTCTCCGATGCGGAAGTAAAGCTTGTCGGGGACGATGATGTCAGTTGATCGGCTGGGCTTGGCTTTTAGCTTGGTAGTGC
>Ga0102924_1004695_pt1 | contig 13621 bp, 16 predicted proteins | sample PaiPotPPM11metaG_FD_80116 | JGI IMG/M metagenome (GOLD analysis project Ga0102924, IMG submission 80116) | Iron sulfur acid spring bacterial and archeal communities from Banff, Canada, to study Microbial Dark Matter (Phase II) - Paint Pots PPM... ... | reverse complement strand
GATGAACACCACGAGCACGAGACCGAGCGTCGGAAGCGCGGTGGTAGCCCCCCAGACCGATTCGTGGCGGCGGCGACGGAGAGCGGTGATCGCGGCGACGATCGTGAGGGCGCCCAGAGCGGCTCCCACTCCGAGGGCGAGGGCGAGTAGCAGGCTTTCCGCCCCTCTGTATCCGTGCCGAGGGCGAAGCGCCGTGGCAAAGGCGATCGCGTCTAAAGCGACGGTCAGCGTGAGGGCGACGGCACGCACAAGTGTGCTGGGACCGGACGAGCTTCGGTCCGTTCCACTCGTCGGTTCCTGCTCGGCTCCTGTCGGTGATCGGTTGCCGACGTTCGCGGGGTCACTCGCCGCCATAGAAGCGGATCTCCCTGATCGACGGCCGCTGGGTCCGGCTGATCTCGAATGCGTCCCACATTCCCATCGTCTCGTGCTCGGGGATGAGACACGCGATCCGGTAGCCACCGGGTCGACTCGCGACGAACGAGAACTCGGCGGAGTGACCTGCCGGGAGCCCCGTCTGTGGGTCGGGGGAGGCCGCCCCGGGGAAGATCGGGGCGGTCGCGTTGCCTCCGTCTCTCACCACCGCGCACGAATGGGGAACGCTGGCGACGTCGTTGATGCAGCGGACCGTGACCCGCCAGCCGAGCGGCACATCGACGAGCACCGCGCCTCTTCCGTAACCGTTGTAGTTGTAGCCGCTGAACATGTTGGTGGCGCCCGGTACCAGCGTGAGCACCACGGTCTTGGCAGTCGCGTCGTAGGAGAGAATCTTGGCGAGCGACGGCCTTGGTGGCCTCGACGCTCCACATCCGGCGACCAGTGTCGCCACCACGCAGGCGAGCACGATCCACGCCTCCCGCAGCCGGAGCGTCATAGCCGCCCTCCTGCATGCGCAGGAGCGGGCGGCGCGGGTTCGCGTATCCACGGCCGGAGCCTACAACCGGCGATCCGGTCCAGTACATCAACCGCCGCGCTCACGGTCCGAGGCTCAGCGATACGCGCGGAAGGTGCGGTATATGCGGCCCTGCACGGCGACGAGCAGCTCTCGGCGCAGGCGGTAGCGCCGATCGACCCAGATCCGATACCAGATGGGCGCGCCAGGGTAGGGATAGGTGAAGGCGTACTCGGTCAGCCCATCGTGGGTGCCGAGCGAGCGGACATTCTGAGCGCCCCCGCCCAGATCGGTCCGTGCGAACTGGCGGCCGCTCATCGTGTGCGTGGACGGCGGCCCGGGTCTGCCATAGGCGATCGTCAGTTCCTCGGTGTAGGTGATCGAGTGGAGCGCCCGCATCGCGCTGGTGACGCGGCTGATCACCTCGGGTTGCGCCGGGTGGGGCGGCCAGGGGACTGTGAAGCGAGCCTCACCGCCGCTCCACCTGCTCGCCGACACGTGGGCCGTCACCTGTGTGGAACCTGGCTGCAGCGGAACGCTGATCGTGAAGCAGCCGCTGCCGCAGGGCCGCGGGAACAGGTCGGGTGAGCTTCCGTCGGGCTGGCGCATGTCGGCGGTCAGCTTCACCGTCCCGAGGGCTTGATAGGCGGGCGGGAACACGGTGAACTGAAGCTCGTGCGCCCCGGCCGTCAGCCCGACGATGAGCTGCCCGGCGAAGCCGCCCAGCTGAACCGTGGGACCGCTGACCGCGGGCGGGCCGAGCAAGCTGCTCGCGGCCTGGGCTGCCGCCGGTGCTCGAGGCGGCGCGGCGTTGACCAGCACCGCGACGACGATCAGCACCGCCAGCACCGTTGTGGCCTCGGCTGTCGTCAGCCGCCGCAACAGCCCCAGGCGTGGGACCGGGTTTGCGCGCAGCGCGCGTAGGCGAGCGGCCAACGCCAGGAGCAGGGCGACGCCGATCAGGCCGGACTTGATCATCAGCGTCCGCCCATAGCCTGTCGTGACGACGTCGTCGATGGATCGGAACTCGGGGATGGCGGTCAGGACGCCGGTGGCGAGCACGATCAGGACCGTCGGCAGCGCGAATCGGGAGTAGCGACGGACTCCGTCGACCAGCGCCGACCGTGACGCATCGCCACGAACGGCTATCAGCACCAGGTGCACTAGCGCGCCGATCCATGCGGAGACAGCCGCGAGATGAACCGAGTCCGCAGCGACCGCCCAGCCGGTTCCCGATGTGCCCGAGTGGCCGCGGGCGGCATTGAGCACGACCGCGGTGAGCAGCGGACCGATCGCGAGTGCGCGCAGCGCGCGCACCGACGCCAGGACACCAGCAAGGGCGAGCGCGATCAGTATGGCCAGCGTCAGCGCCCCCGGACGCGTCCCGAGCGCGTTGCTAATCGCCACACCGTGAAGCCCCGCGGCGAAGCCACCACCGCGCTCGCTGCCTGCCAGCAGCACGAGCGCCCAGACTTCCCCGGCCGCGGCGGCGATTGCGCCAGTCACGACAGGGGCGGCGGCGATCTTGGTCACTTCCCCTACCCGCCCCCAGACGAACGTCTCACTGAGGAGCCCTCCGAGCGCGAGCGCAATACCGAACAACGTCAGCCAGCTGGGCGCCACGTCCGACCACGATGTGCCTTGTGACGGGGTGCTGACTATCGGCAGCGCTCCGGTCGCGCCGGCGGCGAACGCTAACTCACCGTCCGAGACGTGGCCGTCGTTTGAAACGACCCGCCAAGAGACGATGAATACGCCATGCAGGTTCGCCGGCAGCGGCTGGTCGATCACCCGACCCGCCCCGTGCGAATGCGGCAGCTGCACCGAATGGCCGTTCACGCGCCGGATCGCCACCCGTTGGCTCCCGGCCACGAACGGCTCGCTGAAATGGAGGATCATCGTGCTCGGGATGCTTGCCAGCCGTGCCCCCGCTTCCGGCTGGGAGCGGATCAGGAACGCGTGCGCCGACGCCGAGGACGCCAGCATCCCAGTCGTCAGGCCCGCGGCGAGCATCGCCACCGCAACATGCCGGCCAGCACCGAGGCGGCTCGGCCCGCCGATTCCTACCCGCCGGCGCGAGGGGCAGAGGATCCGGCGCAGCATGAGCACGAAGGATCGCCAGGTAGCGCCCCAGCCAGAGCCCGTCCTACCCCCCAACCAGCTCGTTCGGTCGAATCTGGATGGCCGATCGCCCATACCGAATCTAGCCGTGCGACACGTTCATGGAGCGCCGCTTGGCTGTCAGCGGGAATCTCCCCCTAGGAGCCCCTAGGAGCCCTTCGGCCCGCCGCAGCCCTCGACCAGGTCGATGACGCGAGCGAGCTGCGAGGCGCTATAGCCCCGCTGGGCGATCAGGTAGTTGCTCATTCCACGGAACGCATCCCAGCGCCAGCAGTGACAGCAGCACGGGCCTTTGGTGACTGACATCCGCATCGCCTTGGCGTAGGTTCGCACCTGGGCGGGCGAGAGGTGGACCGCTCGCTCGTACGCGAGCAGCCGCTTGGCCAGTGAGACCGGCACGTCGTAGGGGTCTCGCGGTATCTGAGAGATGCTGACGTACCTGCTCAGCCCCTGGACCTGCGATCGGTAGGCGCCGAGATCCATCGGGAAGCAGCACGAGCCCTGCAGGCGCATCGAGCTCGGCATCGCCTCGAGCGCGGCTCGCTGGAGGCTGCAGCGATTGCTTCTCTGCTGGGAGAGGAACGCGAACTGGGCGTCGCTGCCGGTCACTACAGGTGCGCTGACAGCAGCGACGCCTGGGGGTGCAGGGGCCGAGGGCAGGCTCGCCCTGGTGGCGCCCCCGGCGGACAGGGCGAGCGCCGCGGAACTGCCGACCAATGCAAGGCCGACCAGCACCACTATCTTCACGCGCCACCTAGACATCAGCTCACCGCTTCATCGGGTCTGCGATCCGTATCGGCCGAATGCACGACGGAGTGTAGTCGTACGCGAGCGCCCGCTCAGGTCGAGGGTAGGCCACGTCCGGGTTTGGAATCGGCGACTGCCGCTTCCTCACCCGTTGGGGGATGGGCGGCAGCCAGTAGGCTTCGGCCCCGTGCCCGGCAAGCTCTCCGATGCGGTCTGGGGACCGTTGTTCGCCCGCGGCTATGACCGCTTCAATAAGGTTGCGGAGGACGCGGGACTGCGCGAGCAGCGCCGGGCGCTACTGGCGCGCGCACACGGACGCACGCTCGAAATCGGCGCCGGCACCGGCGTCAACGTCGAGCTGTACCCAGCGGCCGTGACAGAGCTTGTGCTGACCGAGCCTGACGGCCACATGCGTCGCCAGCTCGAGCACAAGCTCGCCACGGCCGGCCGACCGGCCGACGTGGTGGAGGCCGGCGCTGAGCAGCTGCCGTTTCCCGAGGCGAGCTTTGACACGGCGGTAGCGACGCTCGTGCTCTGCACCATCCCCGATCCTCCCGCCGCTCTGGGAGAGATAACGCGCGTGCTAAAGCCGGGAGGGACCCTGCTGTTCCTCGAGCACGTGCGCTCGGAGGCCCCGAACGTGGCCCGCTGGCAGGACCGCCTGGAGCGTCCCTGGGGCTGGTTCGGGCGCGGCTGTCACCCCAACCGAGACACGCTGGCGACGATCAAGGGCTCCGGGCTCGAGGTGGCGGAAGTGCAGCGCGACCGGATCCCGAAGGCGCCGCCCATCGTCCGACCCCTGATCGTGGGCGAGGCCAGGCTCCCGGGCCAGGGCTGACGCCGCCAGCCCAGGCTCCCGGGCCAGGGCTGACGCCGCCAGCCGCGCACAGCGGCTCGGGCGGATTTGCTGGGCTTGGCCCGCAATCTTCGATGCGGTGCTGGCCGCCAGGATCCCGGGGCGGACTATCGCCTTACCAAGCCGCGCAGCACGGAGGCGACCATCAGGCCCGCGACCCCAAACATCAGCGGCCCGCAGCTGTGCATCAACAGCAACATGAAGTTGATGTGAGCGCCCGCGCTCGCGCGTGCCCCCTCGAACACGGCGACGCCGAGGGCGGCGATGGTCAGTCCGGCGGCGATCAGCAGCCAGCGCGGAAGGCCGGGCGGGCGCGCACCGAGGAGGTGGTCGATTCGCTCTGCGCAGACGCCGACCACGGCCGGGTCTCCGGTTTCGCCGAAGGCCAACATCGCCGAGGCCAGCGGCCGCTGGCCGCCGCCAGCGCGTACGGCCGCTTCGTCGGCCGCAAGCTCCGCGGCGGACGCGCAATGATGCCCCATGCGCCGCATCGCGGGCAGGAAGAAGAGGCCTTCGCCAAGCGCCCGGGCGACGAGCAGGCGCAGTGGATCGCGAGAGGCCGCGTGATGAGCCTCGTGCGCGAGCACCGCTCGGAGCTCCTCCCTGCTCAACCGCTCGAGCGTGCCGGTGGAGATGTAGACGCGAGGCCGGAGCAGGCCAGCGCAGAACGCCAGCGCAGTCGGGTCTGCCACCACCCGCACCGCAGGCTCGCCGGGGAGGGTCTCGACCATCTGGAGCGAGCGCAGGTACGCGCGCGTTGAGCGCTGCATCCGCACCGCCGTGGTGAACGTCCTGACGATCACCGTGATGCCAAGGGCACCCAGCGCGAGGACAAGTAGCCCAATGGGATGCAAGGAGCCCAGCCAAGCGCGGCACGCCGCCAGCGTCTGCGTGGCCGACGGGACACTGAGCGAGACCGCACGAGCGGCGACGCCGAGCGCGCCGAGCGTAACCGCGATTGCGGCCGCCGCGAGGGCGCCGTGCAGCCGGAACAGCCTGCGGGCGCTAGTGGTCATCGCGGGCGAGCTTGCGCAGCCGGCGAAGCTTGGCTGGGTCCACGGACGAGAGCGCTCGCGCGAAGTGCGACAGCGCGAGATCACCGTATTCGTCTACGAGCCCCACCACCTGCGCCCGCGCCCGTCCCTCGCGATACTCCTCCTCGGACAGGCGCGGGACATACGTGTCGCTGCGTCCCGTGCGCTTGCGACTCAACAGCCCCTTCTTGTCAAGCCGCTGCATCACGGTCATGTACGTCGTGTACGCACGCGGAGCCGGGGCCGAGCGATTCAGGGCCTCCATCACCTGCTTGACGTTGGTCTCGCCCTGCCGCCAGACCTCGTGCATGATCTCTGCCTCCAGCTCATGGAGGGCGGGCAGGGTCTTGGGGGCTCGCGAGGCGCGCATCTAGCGCAAGGATATCTGTCGGCGCGGCATCCTCGGCCGGGAGCCGTGCTCCGGAGGGTGCCTGTCGCTTGGCCAGCTCAAGCGAATAGTCGCTGACGCCGATAGGCAGTCGTGTCTACTATGATGGATCGCAGCGCCATGCGGGGACAGTCATGACGATCGCTTTGCTTCGGTCGCGGGGAGACGTCCGCCGCGCTCCATCGCCATCGTCCGGGGGCCCTCGCGCGGCCGCGGGGCTTGCCCGTGGGTAGCTCGGTGTTCTTCGGCGGCTCGGTCATCGCCGCGGTCCTCGCCGGATCGGTCGCGCTGTTCGCCCCGTGCTGCATCTCGATCATGCTGCCCGGCTACTTCGCCACCGCGTTTCAGAACCGCCGGGCGCTCGTCGCGATGACCTTCCTCTATGCGCTGGGGGTCGCGACGGTCATCCTGCCGATCGCGGTCGGAGCGCACGCGCTGCAGCAGCTGTTCACCAACGAACACACGCTCATCTACACGGCGATGGGAATCGTCTTGCTCGGCATGGCGGTCTACCTGCTGCTGGGCGGCAAGATGCGGCTGCCGATGCCGGGCCGAGGGTCGGGAGGCAAAGCCGGCCCGCTCGGCGTCTACACGCTCGGGGTCTTCTCCGGAGGGGCGAGCTCCTGCTGCGCGCCAGTGCTCGCCGGAGTGCTGGCCCTGTCGGGCGCCGCCTCCTCGTTTCTGACGGCAGTCGGCCTCGGCTCCGCCTACGTGTTCGGGATGGTCGCCCCGCTGTTCATCATCTCGCTGCTTTGGGAGCGAGTGAACTGGCGCTCCACCCGGCTGTTCCGCCCCCGCACGGTCAACTGGCGCATCGGCCCGGTTCGCCGCTCGATCTCCGCGACCACGCTCGCCAGCGCCCTGCTCCTAGCCGCGATGGGCGTCGCGGTTGCATTGATCGGCCTGACATCGAACTCGATGCCCGCCGGAGCCGGATGGCAGGCGGAGATCTCCGCTCACCTTCAGCACTACGCGAAGGTCATCACCGACGCCCTGTCCTTCATCCCAGGGTGGGCGGCCGCGATCGGCCTGGTCGTGCTCGTCGCACTTCTGGTGCGGCATGCAATAGGTCAGGTCGCGCCGGACGACGAGACGCCCGACGGGCCAGGCGAGGCTAGCGAGCCGGCCGCGACCGAGGAGCCTTCGTCGAAATCACGCCAACCCGAGTACGTCTAGGAGAACCTGTCGATGGCCAGCCGCACCGCAGTCAAGGACCAACGCCGCGAGGAGCGCTTGCGTCGAGAGGCTGAGCTTCGGAGATCCCAGCAAGCGCGGCGACTGCGCAACCGCATCCTGCTCGGCGTCGGCGGGGCCGTCGCCGTCCTCGCCGTGATCTTCGCCGTCAGCAGCCTCGGCGGAGGAGGAGCGTCCTCGGCGTACTCCTACCAGGTCGGCTCGCCCGGAGCGGGGCAGCCTGCGCCACCAATCGACCTGGCCTCGACCACCGGCGGCGCGTTCAACCTCGCCGCCCAACGTGGCAAGACGACGCTCCTGTACTTCCAGGAGGGGCTCACCTGCCAGCCCTGCTGGGACCAGCTCAAGGACCTCGACACCCACCTCACCCAGCTCAAGGCGCTTGGCATCGACCAGCTCGTGAGCATCACCTCCGACCCGCTCGACGCGCTGCGCTCGAAGGTCTCCGACGAGGGGATCACAACGCCGGTGCTGTCTGATCCCAACCTCACCGTCTCGCAGACCTACAGCGCCAACCAGTACGGAATGATGGGCAACAGCCGGGACGGGCACTCATTCGTCGTCGTGGGGCCCAACGGAATGATCCGCTGGCGCGCCGACTACGGCGGGTCGCCGAACTACACGATGTACGTGCCGGTGCCCAACCTGCTCACCGCTCTGCGCAAGGGCCTCGGCGCCGGCTCGGGCTGAGGTCGCGGCCTTCGCCGCCTCGCCTTCCGTCACGCACGTCCGTTGCGTTTGCCCAGCTCGCGCCGGAGCTTGCGCTCCGAGAGCCGGCCGTAGGAGAACAGCCGGCCGTCAAGCAGGATCCCCGGTGGAAACATGACCCCGTTCCTCAGCGCCAGCTCCTCCCCCTCCAAGGACGCCAACTCGATTTCGGAGATCCGCAGCTCGAAGTCGTCCGCCACTCGCCCCAGAGCGGCCTTCGCCTGATCGCAGAAGCCGCAGTTGGGCTGGGTGAGAAGCACTACCTCCACCCGCCCTGTCCCGTCGTCGGGCATGCCCACGTCCTCCGGTCGAGACATTCTGCGATCGATCATAATGGCGGCCAGCCTCGGTCCAGCGCGTCGTCTCAGCGGGTGCAGGCCGGATTCAGCGGCACCTGCAATCCGGGGTCGACCGTGGTGCGATCGTCCTTGCACCAGACGAGTTCGCGGGCTCGCGCATCAGCCACCCCGACGAACGGGTAGTCGAAGCCGCCCGCACGCGCTGTGCAGCGGAACGACTGACGACCCGGAGCGTGCCTGCTGACCGGCGCGCAGCGCACCCGCTCGACCGGCCCGCCGATGTCACCCGTGGCCGCCCGAGCCCGCACGTCGGCCAGGATCGCGCGCTCGAGCGCTATCGCCGTTGGGACGGTGGCCGGCAGCACGGCGCGATGGACCGCCTGATCCTGGCGGGTGACGATCTGTCCGAGGCGGTTCGCCTGTGCCTCGGCGGCCGGGTTTTCGGCAGCCGGACCAGCCCCTCCCGAGTCGCGAACAAACACCACCAGCGCGACGAGCATGGCTCCGAACACAAGCACGCTGAGCACCCACTTCAACCACAGCGGTACCGCGGGCAGCCTCATTCGAAGCGAATCGCAGCGCGGCGCTCCCGCAACCGAGACACCCCCCTGGCAGTTCCGTGCGGTGGTGTGCTGCGCATATTCCTGTCGATCAGCTCGGGGGTGGGGTCGTCAACTCGGGCACTACGATAGGCAATAGTAGCCTGGGGCGGTCCGGGGCGATCCGCATGAGGAGGTTCACCAGCCTGTCAGCGATGCCGCGTACGGATCGCACGGCGGAGCTACGACCACCGGTAGTATCGTCGGGGTGAGCGCACAGCAGTTCCCCCGTCGCGAGAGTGACTCCGGTGGGGCGCGAATCGGTCGCCGGGCGTTTCTCGCGACGGTGGGTGTCGGCGCGTCGTCGGTGTTCTGGGGACAGTCGGCGTCGTCGTTCCTGTCCAACCAGCTCCGCGGGGTGAGCTCGCTGCTTCCCGCGGGGGTGCGCGCGGCGCTCCCTACCCCGGGGGGCGGCTGGCGGATCTACTCGGTCAATCCACCGATGCCGACGTTCGATCCGGCGAGCTGGCGGCTGCGGATCGACGGCCTGGTGCAGCAGCCGGTGGAGCTGACCTACCACCAGCTGCTGGCGCTCTCCCGAGTGCAGCAGACCTCTGATTTTCACTGCGTGACGGGGTGGTCGGTGCTCGGCGTGCGCTGGACCGGTGTGCGCTTCCCCGATCTGCTGGCGACGGCGGGCCTGCTGCCCACTGCGCGAGCGCTGACGTTCGTTTCCGCCGAGCGCGGGTACGTCGATTCGCTGACGCTCGATCAGCTGGCGGCACCCGGCTCGATGCTCGCCTACGGGATGGACGGCCAGCCGCTGAGCCGAGCGCACGGCGCCCCGGCTCGCGTGGTGATGCCGCGGATGTACGGCTACAAGGGCGTCAAGTGGCTGGCGCGGATCGTAGTCGCCGACCGGCCGATCGTCGGCTACTGGGAGCAGCGTGGCTATGACCGCGACGCTTGGCTCGGGCACTCGAACGGCTACGGCTGACCCGCGCCTGGTACGGCGCTTCTCCCGCACCGAGCGGGCGCTGCACTGGGTAAACGCCTCGGCCTTCTTCGCCCTGCTGGCAAGCGGACTGGTCCTGTACGTCCCGACGTTGTCGGAAGCTGTCGGACGGCGGGGGCTAGTGAAGGCGATCCACCTGTACGTCGCCATCGGCTGGGTCGCAGCGCTGCTGATCGTCCTCCTCGCGGGTGATTGGCGTGGCCTGCGCGAGACGCGGCGTGAGCTCGAGCGCCTCGACCTGGACGACCTGCGGTGGCTGGGTGGCTGGCCGGCTCCCCAGGGTCGCTTCAACGCCGGCCAGAAGCTCCACGCGATCGCCCAGGCGGCGTTCTCCGTGTTGTTCGTGGTCTCGGGCGCGCTGTTGTGGCTCGGGGAGCGCAACACGACGCTCCGCTTGCCGGGGACGATCGTGTTGCACGACGCGCTGACCTTCCTGGCCACGATCCTGGTCGCCGGGCATCTGTACCTGGCGCTGATCGCGCGGGGCACGCGCCCGGCGCTGCAAGGCATGATCAGCGGCACGGTGCGCGAGGCGTGGGCGCGCGAGCACCACCCGAAGTGGATCGCAGCAACGCTGCCGGGGGCGGTGGCGGCCAGCGGCGGCGCGTGGCCCCGCCCGGGCGTCCGCCGCTTCCTGATCGCCCTCGTCGTGCTGGCCGTGTCGGTCGGCACCTACGCTCTCGTGCGGCCCCGGGGCTCGCCCAGCGGGTCCCCGCACGCGGCGCCGTTCGCCCCGGCTCCCCGCCTTCCGCCAGCACTGGCGCGCGGGACGGCGCTGTTCGACCAGGCGCTGGCGCTCGACGAGGGCGGCCAGCTCGCCCAGGCGTTGGCGCTCTACGCGCAAGCCGCCGCGGCCTTGCCGGGAGTCGCGGATGTCCGCGCGGAGTATGGCTGGGCGCTCGCCCGCCGGGGGAGCCTGGCCGCCGCGCTCGGTGAGCTTCGGCAAGCCGTGGTGCTCGACCCCTCGCTCCCTGTTGCGCACCTGTATCTGGGCGCCGTGCTCCAGCGAACCGGTCATCGGGCGCAGGCCCGCCGCCTGCTGGAGCGCGCGATTGCACTCGATCCCGCCGGACCTACCGCGGCGCAAGCCCGGCAGCTGCTGGCTACGATTCGGGCTCGTTGATCATGGCCAGCTCGCATGGTGGGTAGCCCGAGCCTTCTCCTGGCGTTCGCCGCCGGCGTCGTGTCGTTCGTCTCGCCGTGCTGCCTGCCGCTCGTCCCGGGATATCTGGCAACCGTCTCGGGCGGCCGACCCGATGAGTCGGGAAGCGGCCGTCGTCTCGACCGCCGGGTTATGGCTCGTAGCCTGCTGTTCGTCGGGAGCTTCTCGGCGATCTTCATCCTCTCGGGGCTCGCCGCCACGGCGATCGGCTCGTGGCTGTTTGCGAGCCGGCCGACGCTCGAGCGGATCTCGGGCGTGCTGATCATCGTGATGGGCGCCCTGTTCGTGGCCTCGGTGTTCGTCGTGCGCCTCAACCGCGAGTTTCGTCCGCATGCGCTGATCGAGCGAGCCGGGCGTGGCGGCCCGGTGTTGGCCGGGGCGGCGTTCGCGCTGGCGTGGACTCCGTGCGTAGGCCCGACCCTGGGAGCGATCCTCGGTTTGGCGGCGACCGCCAGCGGGACCACGAAGGGGGCGCTGCTGCTCGCCATGTACTCGGCGGGTCTCGCGCTGCCGTTCCTGTTCTCCGCGGTGGCGTTCAACGCGGCGACGCGGGCGTTTGCGTTCTTCAAGCGCCACTACGCCGCGATCCAGGTCGGCTCGGGACTCGTGCTGATTGGGATGGGCTACCTCGTGATCACCGGCGAGCTCTTCCAGCTGAACATCCAGGCCCAGCACCTGCTCGGGCACCTCGGCCTGAACTTCTTCCAGAGCGTGTAGGCGCCGTCCCCAGCCGATGGAGGTGGCAAGTCATCAGACGATCAGCTTGAGCCGCGGACGGCACCGCTCCCCGGAGGAGGGTGCGTGCGCGGTGGAGCTGGCGTCGATGCTCGCGCACGAGCCCTTCAGCGACCACCCCGCGAGCCTCTGCCCGGTCATCGCCGCATTCATGCGCAGCTACAACGATCACGTCGACGACGAGCACCGCCGCGACCTCTACGCGTATGCCGCACGGGCTGTCGGAACCAACGGCGGCGTGGCGCAGGAGCGCAAGCGCGCACAAATGTGCGTCGAATGGGTTGAGACGAGCCGGAGCCTGGCGCCGCTGCGAGTCCGCATCCTGCGTCGCTTGCTGCGCTGCCAAGGCCCAGACATCGACGGCGTGTACGCGGCGCGCGCGGCGGCAGCGGATCCCGGAAGTCACCACCGTGCCCTGGCGCTGCTCGACCGGCTGATCGCTCTGGGAGCCCCGGCTGGCATCGGCAGGATGACCCGCTCCCGAGCGGCGGAGCTCGTCCCAAGCGACTGACCGGCGCGGCAGCGCTGGGCGGGCGGCGGCCACCTCCCGCCAAACCGCGCCGTAGAGATCGGCAGGGACGACGTGTACTACACTGGCTCGTAATCAATGGGACAGGAGGCGTCATGGAGATAGCGTCGGTGGGCTCAGCTCTCACGCCGCTGGCACTGCTCGCTTGCCCGGTCGGCATGGGAGTGATGACGTGGGCGATGATGCGCGGCAACCGCGGCCGCGGCCGCGGCCGCGATCAGGCAAGCCAGACCCAGGGTCAGGTCCCGTCCGGCTCGTCACAGCCGCCCTCACTCGAGGTGCTGCGCGAGGAGCAGCAACGCCTGAGTGAGGAGATCGAGCGCCTGGAAGCGCGGCGCGGAGGAGCCATCGAGGGTTCCGGCCGGAGCTCGTGAGCGGCTGGCTGTTCATCCTGCTCGCCCTCGCGGCGGCCTCGCTCTGTCCGCTTCACATGTTCTGGCAGCATCGCCGCGGACGACAGCCAGCATGCTGCCCGCCGGATCATCGCTCGTCCGCTGACGAGAGCGAGAGCGAGAGCGAGGAGATGGACGAATTGATCGCGCTTCGTCGCCGCCAGGCCGAGCTCGCCGCCCGCATTGCCGATTTCGAGCCAGAGCCCGCCCCCGCTCTGCGCGAAGCATCGCGCGGGCAACGGGCAACGGAGCGCTAGCCGGAGCAACGCGCCCCGTGCCGAACGGTTGACGTGGAGCGCGGCGCCTCAAAGCTTGAGCAATGATCCCCGCGCGATAGCCGGGGGATGAACGCGTAGGGCTTGACGATCGCCGTGCGGGTTGTCAAGGCCGCACGGGTGCGTTGCTTGAGCTGCGTTGCTTTAGTGTCGCGCCGCAGATCAACGAGCCGGGGTCGACGGCTCGGCGACCTACCGGCCCGGCTCATCGGCCGAATGGCGGGTACCGGAAGGTGTTGCGGATCAGGTGGGCAGGCGCGTCTACGATCGTCTCCCTGAGAACCCGGTCGTGGCTATTGATCGTCATCCGGTACCAGATGTCCGCGCCCGGGAGCGCGAACGCAAGTTCGGTGAGTCCGGCTCGGTGGGAGATCACGCGAACGTCCACGGCGCCGCTCGAGTAGGCCTCGCCTTGGCTGAGCTCCTCCTGCCCGCTCATGATCACGTGGTCGGGTCGCACGTGGCTGCCGGGTCCGCTGGTCACGGTCTCGGTGAGCGCGAGCCTCGGGACCGCTCGCATCGTCTGGGCTACCCGAGCGAGCAGCGTCTGCTCGTCGGGGCCCGGCGGCCACGGGATCTCGATGCGAGCCGCGCCGCTCTTCCACGGCGGGTCGGAAGCTTTCACGGTGAGGATGGTCGTCCCGCGTGGGAGGGTGTAGCGGAGCGTGAAGCACGTCGTGCCGCAGGGCCGCGGATAGAGGTCGACCCCACCCGGTCCCGTTCCCGGCCCCACCG
>Ga0102924_1004694_pt1 | contig 13622 bp, 12 predicted proteins | sample PaiPotPPM11metaG_FD_80116 | JGI IMG/M metagenome (GOLD analysis project Ga0102924, IMG submission 80116) | Iron sulfur acid spring bacterial and archeal communities from Banff, Canada, to study Microbial Dark Matter (Phase II) - Paint Pots PPM... ... | reverse complement strand
TGACGAACATCGGCATCATCCTGCCGCAGCCCGGTTTTCACGCGCGGCTCCGCGAGCTGACCCGACAGTATGGAACGCTGCTCATCATCGACGAGACCCACACCATCTGCGCCGGGCCCGGCGGGTTCACGGCGGCGGAGGGACTTGCCCCCGACATGCTCACGATCGGCAAGACGATTGCGGGCGGTATCCCAGCGGCCGCCTTTGGGTTGACCCGCGAGCTGGCGGAAAAGGTGCTGCCCGACATGCAGGGCGACGACACCGATGTCAGCGGTGTGGGTGGCACGCTGGCTGCGAATGCGCTGTCGATGGCTGCCACCCTGGCGACGCTGGAGCACGTGCTGACCGAGGCGGCCTTTGACCGGATGATCGCTCTGGCGGAGCGGTTCACCGCCGGTGTGAACGAGGTGATCCAGCGACATGGGGCGCCGTGGAGCGTGACCCGCCTCGGCTGTCGCGCGGAATACGTCTTTCTGCCGCAGCCGCCGACCTCGGGTGGCGAGGCGGCGGCCGCGATGGACCACGCCCTCGAACGGCTGATGCATCTCCATGCGCTCAACCGTGGAATCCTGCTGACGCCGTTCCACAACATGGCGCTGATGTCGCCGGTCACCACGGAGGCCGACATTGACCGGCACACCGGCGTGTTCGAGGAAGCGGTCGCTGAGCTCTTCGACTGATCCCGCCGCCCGCCCGGGTCCGTTGCCCTCGACGATGAAAGGGCAGGTCGCGCTGGTGACCGGCGCGGGAGGCCCCGAGGGCATCGGCTTTGCGACCGCGCGGCGTCTGCATGCCGCCGGTGCACAGCTGGCCATCACCTCGACCACCGACCGTATCCATGAGCGAGCGCAGGAGCTCGATCCCGGCGGGCGCGAAGTGCTCGCCCTGGTCGCGGACCTCAGCGACGAAGCGGCGGCGCAGAACCTGGTCGACACCGTGCTGAGTCGCCATGGGCGCATCGATGTGCTGATCAACAACGCCGGAATGGCGCGGACGGGAGTCGAGACGCCGAGCCCAGAGTTAAGGGAGTTCTCCTATGCTGACTGGCGCCGGCAGATCGAGATCACGTTGCACACCGCCTTCCTGATGATCCGCGCCGTCCTACCGGGGATGATCCAGCGGCGGTATGGGCGGATTGTGAACGTGTCATCGGTGACGGGCCCGTTGGTGACGACGAAAGACATGTCAGCGTACGGCGCGGCGAAGGCCGGGATGGACGGCATGATGCGCGCAGTGGCTGTCGAAACGGCCGCCAACGGCATCACGATCAATGCGGTGGCGCCGGGGTGGATCGATACCGGGTCGACGCTCGAGTTGGAGCGAATCGCGGCTCGTCATACGCCGATCGGCCGCGGGGGCCGGCCCGATGAAGTCGCGGCGGCCGTCCAGTTTCTTGCCTCGCCAGACGCGTCCTATATCACCGGCCAGTCGCTCGTCGTGGATGGCGGCAACATCATTCAGGAAGAAAAGGGACCCTGAAGCGTCTTTCCAACGTATGGCAGTTCTGCAGCCATCCGACCCGGATGATGCCGCGGGCTTTCCTGGTCTCAGCGATGCGCAGCTCGGGTCCGTGGCTGAGGACCGGCTGGCCACCGCTATTCAGCTCAGCGCTCCAGGAACGGTTGCCGTAGCGTTTCCCCTCCTCGATCTCGGGTTCGACCTCTACCCGCGTCGAATCCGCACGCTGCGTGCCCATCCTGTGCAGGTCAAGGCGCGCAGTTTCCTCGAACCGGATGGAGAGTTCCAGGCCAGTGTTGGATCGTTGCACGGAGATCCTAACGGCTACGTCCTCCTGCCTTATGTTCCACCGCCGGACTGGCAGCTCCACGCACGACTGTGGGCGATCCCGATTCCCGAATTCCTGAAGATGGCCCAGCGGCACGGCGACGGCTATCTCTTTTCCGGGTACCTCGATGCGCGCTTTGCAGGATCGGCGGCGAACCAGTTTCTGGTCGACACGAACCGACTGCATCATCAGTGGCTCGAGCGGATCCCGGGTTGGAAGCAGCCAGTGCGGGCATCCCGGCTGGGAGTTGGTCCGAATGTGGAGGTCCCGAGACCGGCGAGCCGCGCATTTGGGAAGTACGGCGACCTCTGGCTGGCCAGTCACCTGGTGCGCGCCGGCCTGCAGAATGTGGTTCTTGCCCAGGACCGGCTCCGCGTCGATTGTGTGGATTTATTGCTGCATGACCTTCGGACGTACGCCATCGGCGGGTTGGTGATCCACACGAGCAGCCTCAACGCGCGAGGCATCGTGCAATTTCGGATCCGACACGACACCTTCTTCATCGATCCGCATCTCTTTGTCGTCATCCTTCCGTGTTTGGACGATGGAGCGTTTCACGACACCGCCTTCGTGATCCCTTCGGCGGATATCCCGACGGTCACTACCGCTTCGAGCGACCGAGGCGATCCGGGCTACCAGGGCAGCTTCCGCCTCGACCCGCTGGCGGAGAAGATGCGCCCCTTCGCTGTCCCGACAGTGAGGTTGGGGGCCAGTGTCCTCGAGCGCTTGTTCCTCGCCTAACAAACGGGACCGCGTCGCCGATCAGGCAGCCCGAAGAATGTAGTAGTATGCAACTACAATGCTAACCGTACCGAGCGCAGCTGATCGGATAGGTCGCGACCCAGAAACCATTCGCCGCTGGATTCGTGCCGGCAAGCTGCGTGCCCAACGAGTCGGAACTCAACACATGATCGACGAGGGTGACCTCGATCGCATCGCGGGGGACCCTGGCAGCTTGCCAATGCCAAAGGCCTGGCGCAAGACTTGGACCGGCGAGCCGCAACCCGACTGGGTTAGGATCCTAAGGCGATCGCGTCGGGGTCACTGAACAGGATGTTGGTCGTGGATGCGAGCGTGGCCCTCCCCGCTTGTTCGTCCCGAGGCGGGTTCGAAGTCTTCGGGGAAGAAGAGCTTGTGGCGCCGCCCCTACTCTGGTCAGAATCGCGATCGGCACTCCACGAGGCGTTGTTTCATCGAGAAATCTCGGCGGTCCAGGCCTTGCGCACGCTGGATGCGCTCGACCACGTTCCCATCCGCGTTCGTACGCAGCGCCGCCTCAGCCGGCGAGCATGGGATCTCGCGAATGAAATGGGATGGGCGAAAACGTATGACGCCGAATACCTGGCTCTGGCTCAGCTACTGGATTGCCGCTTCGTCACGCTCGATGCGCGCCTGCACCGCGGTGCAGCCAGATTGGGCTTCGTTGTTTCCCCGACCGAGCTGTAACGCGCAGGGCGCGTGAAGTTCCATCCAACCGCGGCGCGGCGGATCCGTTGCCAGTTGTGTTGATCGCTCTTTTGGGAATCTGCCCCACTGAACTGCTCGATCATCGTCTCCTGCTGGCGAGCGGCACGCGTGCGGCGGTTGGCTGGGTTTGCCATCGCAGACAAGCTACTATTTTTGGTCCTACCGTTGCGGCGCCGTTACCCCGCTTGGCGGATCGCCTCGGCCAGCACGTCCATCCCCTCGTCGAGCTGGGCATCCTGGATCAGAATCGAGGGCAGGAACCGGATCACGGTTCCTCCAGCCGGAAGGACCAATACACCCCGCTCCTGCATGGCCCTGATCACCGGTGTTGCCGGTTTCTTCAGCTCGACCGCCAGCAAAAGGCCGCGCCCGCGTACCTCGCGGATCTGACTCAGGCCGAGTTCGCGCACGCGCTGCTGGAACCGCTTGCCCTTCTCGGCGGCCCGGGAATGAAGGTCTTCATCGGCGAGGACTTGAAGCGTCGCCACGCCCGCCGCGCAGACCAGCGGGTTGCCGGAGAACGTGCCGCCGTGGCTTCCCTTGGGCACTCGTTCGCTGATCGCGTCGCTCACGATGGTCACGCCGATCGGAAGGCCATTCGCGATGGACTTGGACAGGCACAGGATGTCGGGAACGATCCCTTCGCGGGTGAAGGCGAGGGGCGCTCCGGTCCGAAAGCCGGTCTGAATCTCATCGCAGATCAACAGGGAGCCGTGCGCCGTGCAGAGCTCGCGGAGGCCCTTGAGATAACCGTCGGCGGGCACGCGGATCCCACCTTCGCCCTGGATCGGCTCGATGATAACGGCGGCGATCGAGTCGTTCATCACCTCAGCCATTGCCGGGAGGTTGTCGAATGGGACGTGCCGGACGCCCTCCATCATTGGCATGAAGGGATCGCGGTATTTCGCATCAGCCGTCGCCGCCAGCGCGCCGAACGTCCGCCCGTGATAGGCGCGGTGCGTCGCAATCATGCCGGTGCGGCCGGTCGCGACCCGCGTGTATTTGAGCGCCGCCTCGACGGCTTCCGCTCCCGAGTTTGCGAATGAGATCCGGCTCAGCAGTGGTGGGAGAAACCCAGCGAGCGCGTCGAGAAACACCTGGCGGGCCGGCGTATCGAAGCTCTGGTGTGCGTTGGTGAGCAGGGAGGCCTGCCGGTCGATGGCCGCGGTCACCTGCGGATGGGCGTGTCCCAGAAGATTGACCCCATAGTTCGTCATGAGGTCGAGGTATCGGCGGCCGTGATCGTCCCAGAGATATGACCCCTCACCCCGAGCCAGGCTGATGCCGCGATCCGCGTGCAGTGGAATTGGCTGCAGTCTCGTCCCTAGCTTCATGCCGTGACCCATGTGCCGGCTCCTTCGAAGGCCCGCGTCAGCGGATGCTCGCCACGACCATCGAGCAGGCCGACCGCCTGGATGCCGCGGCGGATCGCCTGCGCGGCGGCCAGCAGCTTGACGCGTGCCCGGCCTTTGCCATATTCGGCCACCTGGTCGACCTCGTCGAGGTGAATCAGCGGGATCACGCTGCGCTCGTCGCTGACGTCGCGCATGAATCCCGGCGTGTCGGCAAAGATCAGCAAACGTTCGGCCTGCAGCGCCGTCGCGATCTCCATGGCCAACCGATCGCCATCGACATTGATGGCAACGCCTTCATGGCTGATCGCGGGCGGGGTGATCACGGGCAGGTACCCATTGTCCAGCAGCAGGCGCAGGAGCTTCGGCTCGAGGTGCTCGATGCTGCCGCTGTGATCGCCGTGCAGGACCTTGACCTTGTCGCCCTCCTTGATGCGCAGGTCGGGCTTGCGCCGGCCGATCGCGATGCCGCCGTCCATCGCGGTCAGGCCCACCGCGTTGGCGCCGAGCGCGCGGAGCCGCTCCACGATGCGCTTGTTCTGTTTGCCGGCGTAGGCCATCAAGAAATGATCCATGGTGGTCGCGTCGGTAAAGCGGCTGATCTCACCCCGCTCGGAGGTGACCATCCGTGGTGGATGGTTCAGCCGGGCGGAAAGCTCGTTCAGTTCCTTGTTGGCGCCATGTACCAGTGCCAGCGGCTCCTGGCACGCCGCGACATCGCGCAGCAACGGGCCGAAGTCGGTCAGGCTCCCGCCAATCTTGATGACCAGCATGGCTAGATCGGGTACAGGCCCGGGAAGTCGAGGCCGGTCCGCTCGTCCCATCCAAAGCGGACGTTGAGCGCTTGCACCGCCTGGCCCGCAGCGCCTTTCATCAGGTTATCGAGCGCGCTCATCACGACCACGCGACGCGAGTGCGGGTCCCGCTCGAAGCCGACGTCGCAGTAGTTCGTGCCGGAGAGGATTTTCGGATTGGGATAGCGATGGATGCCCTGCGACTCTTTGACGATCCGCATAAACGGCTCGTCCGCATAGGCCCCCCGGTAGATCTTCCAGAGGTCCTTCTCGGACAGGTCGTCTGTGAGGAACACGTGGGCCGTGACCAGGATGCCACGGACGGCCTCGACCGCGGTCGCCGAGAAGGCGATGCTGGGTCCGTGGCCGTTGGGCGACTGGATACCAAGTTCCTGGATGATCTCGGCCGTGTGCCGATGCGCCGTGGGGGCAAAGGAACGCATCTCGCCGCTGCGGTGGGGATGGTGTGACGCAGGCCCCGACTCCGCGCCGCCGGCGGATGACCCGGTCTTGCCCTCGATCACGATCGGCATCGAGTGATCGACGACGCCGGCCCGGGTGAGCGGATATAGGCCGAGGATCGCGGCGGTTGCCAGGCAGCCGCCGGCGGCGAGCCGATTAGCGGTGCGGATCTGCTCGCGGTGCAGCTCGGGAAGCGCATAGACGAAGTCCTTGAGCAGCGACGGTTGGGGGTGCTCCCAGCCGTACCACGTCGGGTACCCGGCCGGGTCGTGCAGGCGAAAGTCGGCCGAGAGATCGATGATGGTCGGCGCCAGTGACTGCAGCTGATCGATCTCGCGGCTGGTCTGACCGTGCGGCATCGCCAGGAACAGGACGTCGACGGGTTGCAGCGCGCCGCGAGCCTGGAATTTCAGTTCCGTCCGGCGCCGCAGATGCGGGTGCACGGTATGGACGAACTTGCCGCCGAGACGCTCGGAGGTGACTTGCGTGACCTCGATCTCTGGATGGGAGAGGAGGAGACGGAGCAGTTCACCGCCGGCGTAACCGGCGCCTCCAATGACCGCCGCCTTCATCGCGCTAGGTGGCTCAGGGCTGAGGTCAACACGTCGACCCCGCGCGCGAAGTCCTCGAGGTCCATCGCCTCGTCCGGCGTGTGGTCGAGCTTGGAATCGCCGGGCCCGTAGGCGAGCGTCGGGCAGCCCCAGACCGGGGTCAGGATGTTCATGTCAGAGGTTCCCGTCTTCATCTTGAACCGGGGCGTGCCTCCCGTGTCGCGGATGCCTTTGAGGAAGGCCCGGACGACCGGGGTGTTCTTCTCCGCCCGAACCGCCGCATCCGCGTACTCGAAGCGCAGCTCGGCGCTTTCCGCCCAGGCTTGCAACTGTTGCTGCAGCGCCGGTACGTCGAAGTTCGGGGGCAGACGGAAGCCGACCGTCATCGCGGCGGTGTCCTTGAAGCCGTCGTGGTCGGCGTGGAACCGGAGGATGCGCGCATCGAGCCGCTCGAAAGTGCCCAAGCCGTTCCCTTGAGCGGCGGCGTGATCCTGCACGCGCCGCACGAAGGCGATCGCCCGGTCGGCCGCGCTCTCGTTGGGCCCGGCGCCGTGGCCCATCGGCTGCGACAGCCGGTAGCGGACCTTGAGGCTGCCCTTGTAGCCGAGCGTAACCGCATCCCAGCCGCTCGGTTCCAGGATCACCAATTGGTCTGGTGGCCGGCGATTCACGAGGTAGCGCGCCCCGCGCGAGCTGCCTTCTTCCTCGACCGCGCCAATGATGGTGAAGCGACAGGCGGCGCCGGCGGGCTGGCGCGCCACCGCGGTGATGGCGGCGGCCAGCGGGCCCTTCGCGTCCACGGCACCGCGACCGTAGAGGCGTTGGCCCTCGCGGCGCACCGGGATGAAGCCAGGCACCGTGTCCATGTGCCCGAGGAGCAGCACCTCGCGCGGCCCACTGCCCCAGAAGGCGACGACATTGCCGACCTCGTCGCGCTTGGCGGCAAAGCCCATGCCCCGCAATCGGGTCACCAGCCACTGGCCGAGCTCGCGCTCCTGCGTCGAGGGGCTGGGGATCGACACCATCTCCTCCAGCAGCTCGATGCCCGTTTCCGTCACGGGCTCGGTCTCGGCGCGCACCGCACTGATCATGCGGGGACCGCCTCGAGCGCTCCGACCCGCAGCACGTAATCGACGATGCGGCTGGGAATGTCGACGCCGGTGGTGTCGATGCTGTTGCGGAATTCCATTGTGTAATTGACCTCGCTCACGACCATGCCATCGGGGTGCTCGAGAAGGTCGATCGCGAGCACGCCGCCGCCAACCGCTTTCGCCGCGGCGCGCGAGAGGCGGTCGATCTCCGGGGTCACCGCGCAGTTGCGGGCTTTGCCGCCGCGGGCGGTGTTGGTGATCCAGTGGGAGGACTCGCGATAGATCGCGCAGATGGTCTCATCGCCGACCACGAAGCTGCGGATGTCGCGCGACGGCTTGTCGATGTATTCCTGGACGTAAAAGATCGCGTGCTGATAGGAGCCGAGCGTGTCCTTGTGCTCGAGCAGCGCTTCCGCGGCGTCGCGGTCGGAGATCTTCGCCAGCAAGCGCCCCCAGGAGCCGATCGCCGGCTTGAGCACGACCGGATATCCGAGGGTCTCGATCGCCTCCAGCGCCGACTCCGGTGTGAAGGCGATCAGCGTGCGGGGGCTGGGAACCCCGGCGGCGATCAGCGCCGTCGTGGTGTTGATCTTGTCGCCGCAAGTCAGCGCCACCTCGTAGGTGTTGACGGTCGGCACGCCCCACTGGTTGAGGATGCGCAGCGCGTAGAGCGCACGCGAGTGGTGCAGGCACCGCTCCAGCACCACGTCGAAGCGCGCCGGTTCCGCCGCAAGGTCGAAGACCAGCTCACGGTCGTCGATCTTTTCGATCTCGAGCCCGCGGCGAGCAAAGACCTCGAAGAGCAACTTCTCTTCAGCCCGGATGCGTGAGCAGAGAACGCCGATCCTCACATCATTCGCCCCAGTCTTCCTCTTCTTCCGGCGCCAGGCGCAGCTCGACCGGGTCGCGCTCGACGACTTCGAGCTCCGCGCCGCAGTCGGCGCAGGGAACGATCTCGCCCTTCTCCACGTCGGCCGCGAGCTTGACATCGGCTGCGCATTCCGGGCACTTCGCGGTTACAGCGGTTGCCATCATGACACCTCCTCGATCGCGGCCCAGCCGCGTGTTTTGATCAGGTCGATCAGCGTCCCGGCTTCCATGATGGCGACCGCCACAGGTCCGGGTGTTTCCCCCTGGAACATCTTGCCATTGGCATCGATGGCGCCGGAACGGATGTCGATCGAAACCGGGTCGCCGTCGCCCACCGCGTCGTAGATCGCGTCGCACTGGATCACCGGCAGGCCGATGTTGATGGCGTTCCGGTAGAAGATCCGGGCGAAGCTGCGGGCCACGACCGCCTGGACCCCGGCCGCCTTGATCGCCATCGGGGCGTGCTCACGCGAGCTGCCGCAGCCGAAATTGCGCCCGCCAACAATCACGTCCCCCGCTTGCACGGTGGTCGCGAAGTCGGGCCGGGCCTCGATGAAGCAGGCCTTGCCGAGTGCTGCCGGATCCGTGGTCACGTTGTAGCGGCCCGGGATGATGGCATCGGTCGAGATGCCGTCGCCGAACTTGAAGACCCGGGCCATCACTTTCTCCCTCCTACCAATTCCCACACTCTCTGGGGGAGGGCAGGCAGAGGGAGCAGGCGGGGGTCGGCGATCGCGCCGGCCAGCGCCGAGGCCGCGGCGACCGCTGGGTTCGCGAGGTAGATCTCGGCTTGGGCGCTGCCCATCCGCCCGGCGTAGTTCCGGTTGCTGGTAGACAGCGCGCGCTCGCCGGGACCGAGCACGCCGTGCTGGCGGCCGAGGCAGGGACCGCAGCCGGCGTTCATCACCAGCGCGCCCGCTTCCATGAAGGTCTGGATGTAGCCGCGTGCCAGCGCCTCCATATAGATCTGCTTGGAGGCGGGGACAACGATCGTCCGGGTGCGCGGGTGCACCTGCTTCCCCTTGAAATAGCCGGCGACGATCGCCAGGTCCTCGATCCGGCCGTTCGCGCAGCTACCGACGAACACCTCGTCGAGCTCGGTGCCTTCCACCGCGCTCAGGTCCTGGACGTTGTCGATCGCCGGAGGGCAGGCGATCTGCGGTTCAAGTTTCTCCGCGTCAACCTCGATGACACTCCGATACACCGGCGCGATCGGGTGCAGGTCGAGCACCTCCGCCTCGCCGAGATAAGCCCGAGTGTGCTCATCCGGCTCGCACAGGCCCGCCTTTCCTCCGAAGTCGACCGTCAGGTTGGCGAGCGTGAGGCGTTCGTCCACGCTCATCGCCTCGACCGCCTCACCTCCCCACTCCACCGCCAGGTAGTTGGCGCCCTCGGCGCCCAGCATGCGGATCACCTTCAGGGCGAGGTCCTTGGGGAAGATGCCGGGCGGCATCGCCCCGCGCAGGTTGATCCGGATCGTCTCCGGGATGCGAAACCACGTCCGGCCGGTGGCGAAGGTGACGGCGATGTCGGTCGATCCAAAGCCTGCGGAGAAGCAGCCGAGCGCACCGTAGGTGGTGCTGTGCGAGTCGGCGCCGACCACGATGCCACCGGGCCGGATGAATCCCTTCTCCACCATCAGCTGGTGGCAGATGCCCTCCTGGAAGACGTGGGTGACGCCGTACTCATCGGCGAAGTCGCGCACGATCTTGTGCAAGCCGGCCGACGCGACCGTGTTCGCGGGTAGGATGTGATCGAACACCATGATGACGCGTTCGGGATCCCAGAGTGGGACCTCGAGCTTGCGAAAGGCCTCGATGGCGAGTGGGCCCGTCACGTCGTGGGCCATCGCGTAGTCGACCGGCGCGACGACGATCTCGCCGGCGTGCACCCGCCGTCCGATCCGTCGCGAGAAGATTTCTTCAGTCAGCGTGCCCATTGCTCTCCTCCAGGTTCCCTCCCCCCTCGCGCGGGAGGCTCAGGGTGGGGGGTTCTCCACGAAGCAAGTCATCGAGTTGGTCGTTGGTCAAGGGGCCGGCATCGGCCCGCCGCTTGACCTCGTTGGTGAGCGTCCGCAATTCGTGGTCTGTCAGGGTCAGTCCCAGTGCCGTTGCTCGGCTGGCGATTGCGTGGCGGCCGGTCAATCGATGTCCCGCCATCACCGTCCGTTCCAGTCCAAAGCGGGCGGGGTCGAAGATCTCGTAGCTGGAGGGGTCGCGCAACACCGCATTCGTGTGCATCCCGGCCTTGTGATGGAAGGCGGTCTCGCTGGTGATCGAGGCGTTGAAGGGCACCGCGATCCCGACCATGTCGGCGACCATCCGGTCGAGCGCCGGCAGCAGGTCGAGTCGGTAGTGCGCGACCAGGTCCGGCCGGACGCTCAGCAAGCGCGCGATCATCCCGCCCAACGGCACGATGCCGTTGCGTTCGCCGATGCCCAGGACGGTGGTGTCGATATGGGTGGCGCCGGCCTCGAGCGCGGCAAACGCGTTGGCGATGGCGCAACCGGTGTCGTTGTGGGCGTGGAACTCGATGTCGCAGTCGACCGCCTTGCGCACCATCGAAACCAGCTCGAAGACCTGGTTGGGGGTGGCGATGCCGACGGTGTCGGCCAGCCCGACGCGCTGCGGGTGCAGCCGGTCGATCGCCTGGTAGACGCGCAGCAGGTCGCGCGGCTCCGAGCGGAAGGAGTCCTCGCTGCTGAAGCGCACCTCCAGCCCCTGCGCCTGGATGTACTGCACCACCTCGGTGCCGGTTTCGATGATCTGGTCCACGGTCTTGCCATGCGAGAAGGTGCGCATGGTGGAGGAGGTGCCGAACAGGACGTCGATCCCGTCCGCGCCGGTGTCGATCGCAATGCGAGCGTCATCCAGGTGGCAGCGGACGTGGGTCAGCACCTTGGCGCGCAGCGGTAGGTCGGCAATGACCCGCAGGTCGGCCTCGGACTGTGGCGACGCGCAGGGCGAGGTCAGTTCCAGGTACTCGACGCCAAACTCATCGAGCATCTCCGCGATCGCAATCTTCTGCGAGGGGGTGAAGTGGGCCGGAGCGAACTGCTCGCCTTCCCGAAGCGTCGACTCGATGATCTTGAACGCTTGTATGGTCATGGCACCTCCGAAAAATAAAAAGCCTTCGTCCACCGGGACGAGAGGCCTTCTCTCGTGGTACCACCCGAATTTGCCGTTCTCTCGCAAGAACGACCTCTCTGAGTCCGCGGCCCGTTGCCTGAAGACTCCAGCCCGATCACGGGGGCCATCCGGCTCGGCCTACTAAGGACCATTACCTTTTCGACCGGCGGCTCCGAGGCCTTTTTCGGCGGTGCCCTGGACTCTCCTTCTCAGCTGCCGGAGACTCTCTGTAATCCCAGCGTCCGCGTACTCGCCCTCATCGACGCCGTTCCGTATGAACTTGTAGGTGTCAACGATACCGGGCATGCGGCTTGGTGTCAAGCCACCGCAGGCTTTGTCGCAATTTCGTCGACGTAATCGATCACCTGGTCGGCCACGTCGATCCCGGTCGCGTCCATGAAGCCGTGGAACTCTGGCGTGTAATTGAGCTCGTTGACCAATAGCCCGTCCGGATGCTCCAGCAAGTCGACCGAGAGGAATCCACCGCCGACCGCGGCGGCCGCCTTGCGACAGAGCTGATCGATCTCGGGCGTGACCTCGCACACCGACGCCTTGCCATTGCGCGCGGTGTTCGTGATCCAGTGGTCGGAGCGCCGGTAAATGGCGCCGATGGTGCGGTCGCCAATAACGATCGCGCGGATGTCGCGCTGCGGTTTGTTGACGTATTCTTGGATGTAAAAAATTCCGTGCTGATACGAGCCGAGCACTTCCTTGTGCTCGAGGACGGCTTCGGCCGCATCCCGGTCGTTGATCTTCGCGAGCAACCGGCCCCAGGAGCCGACCATCGGCTTGAGCACAACCGGGTAGCCCATGGCCTCGATCGCTTCCAGCGCGGCTTCGCGGGTGAAGGTCACGACCGTCTTCGGCACCGGCAGTCCGGCTTTGGCGAGCGCGGCGGTCGTCAGGATCTTGTCGCCACAGATGCGTGCCACCCTGGCCCGGTTGACCGTCGGGACCCTGGCGACGTTCAGCAGCGTCAGCGCGTAGAGCGAGCGTCCGTGGTGGATGGATCGGTCCAGGACCACATCGGGGTGTGGGATGGCGGCCCCGATCGCGAACTGGATGCGGTCTTCGTCGAGGCGCTCGAAAGGAGTACCCCTCCGGCGGAGCGCCTCGAACAGGGCCTTTTCTTCGACCCGGACCCGGGAACAGAGGATGCCGATCATCGTGGTTGCGTAATTATACGCACAGAGGTATACTTATGCAAAACGAACTCGGGCAGGAGGCTCCCACATGTTGGCATTCAAGAGCAAGGTACTGGAGAAGATCGAGGCCACGCCGGTCAAGACCGCGAAGAAGGTGGCATTAGCGTATTCGGGCGGGCTGGACTCATCCCTGTGCGCCGTCCTGGCAAAGGAGAAGTACCAGGTCGAGGACCTGCTGCCGATCACGGTCGATGTCGGCCAGGGGCAGGACGAAATGGACGCGGCCATTCAGAAGGCCAAGGTCCTCGGCATCACGCCGATCGTGGTGGACGTCAAGGATGAATTCGCCAACAACTGGCTGGCGAAGGCGATCCAGGCCAACTCCAACTACGAGGGCTACCCGGTCTCCACCTCGATGACCCGCCAGCTGATCGCCTCCAAGATCGCCGCGCTTGCGCTGCAGCTTGGCTGCGACGCGATCATGGAAGGCTCGAGCGGCAAGGGCAACGACCAGTACCGCATGCACAACGTCTTCAAGCTCTTCGCGCCGCAGCTCGACGTCCTTGTGCCGGTGCGTGACTTCGACCTCACCCGGGGCGACGAGGAGGAGCTGTCAAAGGAGCTCGGCATCCCGATCACCGAGGTGATGCAGGGCGGCGACGACAAAACATTGTGGTGCCGCAGCCTGGCCTCCGGCGCGATCGGGCTCAACCAGCCGATCCCGGAGAACGCGTGGCTCTGGTTGAAGCCACCGTCGAAGCAGAAGTCAACGCCGACGCAGGTTTCCGTGACCTTCGACCATGGCGTGCCCGTCGCGCTCGACGGCACGGAGATGTCGCTGCCCGAGATCGTGGCGAAGCTGAACGTGATCGCGGGCAACCACGGCATCGGCAAGATCGACATCTTCGAGGACGGCATCATGGGGCTCAAATCTCGGGAGCTGTATGAGGCGCCGGCCGCCGCCGTCCTGCTGAAG